>Ga0209121_10002015_pt1 | contig 20947 bp, 17 predicted proteins | sample Cruoilmetagenom3_FD_187292 | JGI IMG/M metagenome (GOLD analysis project Ga0209121, IMG submission 187292) | Oil polluted marine microbial communities from Coal Oil Point, Santa Barbara, California, USA - Sample 3 (SPAdes) (version 2) | ecosystem: Environmental > Aquatic > Marine > Oil seeps ...
GCAGTCATGCTTTATGTATTTCTAGGTCGGCGGCCAGAGATGAGCAGGATTCCAAAGGCCACGCCTGAATCTCATGACAAGACACGACCCCCTTCAAGCTATTTACCCCACCTGGCAGCATTTATGGTGTTAAGCACATTCACCCAGGCAGTAGTCCGCTCCACTATAACATTCATTCCTTTGTTCATGGTTGACCACTTTGGTGTTAATGAGTCAGCAGCTGCAGCCTTTCTATCCATTATCTACTCTGCTGGACTCTGGGCAGGTCCTCTGGGGGGCTACATGTCTGACCGTTTGGGCAAAGTGCCGGTAGTAGTGCTAGCATGCCTTACTATTGGCCCTCTCATCTACCTGCTGAACCTAGTGCCGTATGGTCCAGGAATGGGTGCCCTGCTTCTTAGCATTGGCGTGGTCATGTACATCCGCATGCCGGCGTCAGAAGCCTATATCATTAGCCAGACACCAGAGCACCGCCGTTCGACAGTGCTTGGTATCTACTATTTCTCAAGTATGGAAGCTGGTGGCATACTTGCCCCTGTAATGGGGTCCTTCATCGACCGGTTTGGCTTCTACTCGACCTTCACCGTTGTCGCCATTGTTATAGTGGCGGTGACGCTGGCCTGTGCAGCGTTCTTATGGCGTACCCGCGAGCTAGTGTCCGGCGACTAGGAGGTTACCTGCACTTTACCCTGGAGACAGCCACGTGGTGAGCATACCTTAGAAGCAAGTTGCAATAAAAAGCCGTTTCGTGTAGCAGCACGGCAAGTGGTGTTACCCGAGCGTTAGCCATAAAGCTATCTGCCCAATTGATTTAATTCACCATACAACTACCGTAGAATTTCCCCTTGCGCGCCCTTCCAGCTCATGTTAATTTAATACTCCACCCGCATTCAGGATTTATGCTTAGGCTATTCGGAAATAAGTTATCCCTCCAGGGTACAGGTATCGAGCGAGAGACCACAATAGACATGCCTCACATGCCCCTCTCTCACCGTAAACCTCTCTCCTGATAGATGGCATCTCGAAGCTATTAGTTACGTCGGTGCCTGTCCCCACAATCCCCAGCTATGACGTCTGACCGGCTTCCCATACGGCCTAATGGACTGACATCCCAAGCATTATAGTGCCACCAAATACGAAATCACCGACAAGACCCTGATGTGAGCTTGCGAACTTCTTGCGTGAATTAAGGAAAGTCACTTCAGGTCTAGAATTATCCCCCATGTGGGTCCGCTTATGACACAACGTCGGTGAGAAATTTCCTATAGAAATTGAGGCTAAACCGCGATAAAAGATTACTTCTTATGCCTCCGCCAGTCTCTTTATATTAGCCACAACCTCCGGCCCTACCTTTTTCATTACAGGTCGAACAACTAGCAACTCCACAGTTTTGCCGATAACCCAGTAGGGCATCACAATCTCGTGCACCAGTGTAAGTCTGCTGCCCCTTTCGATGGGTTCAATGGTATAAGCTACGTACATGCTCTTTACATCGCCGCCCAAGATTTGATGGAAGGCGAGTTTCTTATTCTCATCCCACTCAGTGAACGTACAGAGAGACCTGATAAGTCGCCCATCAGTTTTTTTCTCCATATAAAACATTGTTCCCACGCCGCTATGCTGCTCACCTACGAAATCGAACCTCTTAACCAGCGGATCCACTACAGAAACATTTTCTCGCTTGGCTATCATTGGCCAGATATTCTCTGGGGGTGCAGCAATAGCAATAGATTCCTTTAGCTTCATTCTTCTTCCTCCTTTTCCTTGCCCAAATTGTGGTGTCTAACTACTTTTAGCCGACCCGAAAGGCAAGGGAGCGAAGCAACCGCAGAGTTCCCCACCCCCCTCGCCTTATCAGGGTGCCCGTTGACACCAGGATTGACTGCCTTAGCCGTGCTCCTATGGCATTAACATGAGAACTTCGACTTCGTGACTCTCCTCGACTGCCTCCCACTTAGGCGTGAGCGCCCGCATGTCTGGATCTACCATTACCTTCTCAAAAAAGGCCACCATTGTGGCGAGGCTATCCCACTCGACCTCGAAGATGATAGTATGCAAGGAGTCGCCTCCACCGAGAAAGGGGCGGTAGGTCCTCATGGGAAGCTTCTCCCGAGGTATCCCCACCAAGCGACTCACGATAGCCATGTGCTTTTCTAGAAGCTCCATCGCCTCTGCCATTTTGCCAGGCAGAACATTCATAATGCCTCGTTGTACTACTTTCATCGTACCCTCCTTTTTATTAAGTTTATCGGGCTGTTGAAGTGGAACGAGCTAACCTCTCCGCCGCCCGCAGGCGAAGAGGCTGGCTTTAGTTTCGCCATAGGCATCACCTCCCTCTTACTGTAGAGGCTGTTTAGTTTTGCCTCAGCTTTGATTTCAGCTTTGTCTTGATTATCCAAGAAGTTTCTCACCCCCCAGACTTTGTAGGGCGGCCCTTTAGGGTCGTGCAGCACGAGGCTAAAGCCTCGCACTACATTTCTAAACAGCCTCGCTGTCCCCATTACAGCGAAAGTAGTCGCCGGGAGAATTTCACCCAAGGTCCAAGTAGATGAACTCACAGTTCGCCCAGTCCGCTTCTAAACTAAGAAGGGCACCAGCAACCGCTACTAAACAGCGATTCCAGTGCCTTTGTTTCCTCCCCTCACCTACTAAGCCAGCATGCTATTTCGCATGCTTACAATTTAAGTCTATTACCTGTTTTCTGGCTGTCAATAGATAATTGGAGACTCATATCGCCCAGTCTAAGGCTCTTATCTGCCTAACACGGACGAGAAGCCCTCTGAAATCCTGTGGTGGATGTAAATCTCCCTGTCATGTTGTGCAAGGAGTACAATAATCACTTCTGGCCCGATTTCGGCACTCCGATATACCTTGGTGTTCTACTCATATATTCACGATAGGCGTCGCCGTATTGCTCAAGGCAACCCCTTTCTTCGGCTTTGGCAAAAACGAAGGATATAACTGCAACCACAATGGCATACAAGAGGAAAACCCATGAAGCCGAAGCCACACTCACGCCTAAAAGAAACATGAAGCTGGTGACATACATTGGGTGCCTTGAATAACGATACAGCCCTCTGGTAATCGGCACGCCAGGTGGCGTAGTAGCCCAGTTGACCAAAACTATTGTGCCTGTAATTAATCCTAACAAAGTAATCGGAAGACCTATGTAAAACCACATCGTCCCTAATTTTAACGGTAGGAAAATAGAATATATCGCAGCGGGAATATAAATTACCTTTGAAGAATTGAGGACTATTTTCTCAATCCTGGATAGATCGCTCTCTGGGGTGCTTGCACCCTTACTTTTAGCGATACGAAGGAAGAAAGGAATAGTTAATAGGTCATAAAGTATGAAAATCCAGGCGTTCCATAAACCTATTTCAAAAACTGGTATGAGCGACATTATTTCTCCACCTTGTGGTTTACTTGGAGATTTGCCCAATCCGTCCACACAGGGTTTTCGCTTATTGCCATTTTACCCTTCCTTATTCCAGCCCTCAACAGTCTATAACAGATTTGCCCATAAAGCCTCAAATCACACAACCTGGCGCCTATTTGTATCCGTGCAAGATAGATGAGAAGCCCTCTGAAATCCTGTGGCAGTAGTACATATACCTGTTGCGTTTCCAAAGAGAGTTATTAGTCTTTGGTCGCCGGTTCAAATCCAGTCCTTGCTGCCAAGAATTAAGAAGGCAGGCTGACAAATCTAGCCTGCCTTTTTGTTTATGCCACGCGAACTTTGGGATTCCATCTTGATGAAAGCAAGGTGATAAGGCAAAACCTACCTCCAGCAAGCTATCTAAGATTCCACGCCTACCTCAGTCTCTGCTGGTGGAGCAAATCTAACTGCGCTTACCTCCACATCCCTCTGTTACTAAAGGAATGAGGAAAACCACACAGGCAATGAGAAAGATAATACTGCCTATGAGGTTCAGCATGTTATGAGCTTCCACACTAGAAGCTATGAAGAACCCGGCGCACACTAGGAAAAGAGTCCAGCCTAAGATCCCGAATTTCCTTTCCCGATTACTTTGGTCATTAGACATTTTACTACCTCCCAGAAAGCTGGCAATTAGGGGAATAATATCACATCCTAAATCCGTGATTTAAGCATGGTAGCTCAACATTAGCCATCTGATTAGCCTTTGGTCGCTGGTGCAAATCCAGCCGCTGCTACTTTCAAAGCCAACAAGGCAGCTCCTGACAAGAGGACTCCACTAAATCCGCATCTGTCCTTTGCACTTGATCTATTTTTAGTTTCCCTATTTCTTCTTTTCCTTGGGCTTCTTGGGTTTTTTCACATTTTTTCTTCCCTTAGTTCCCATCTCTTTCCCCTCCCCTTTTTAATACTTTCTGTTATATATGTTCTAATTTTTGCCATTCGTATCCTGCAGAGAACAAATGACATGCTTTGAACTATGGCCCTTTACGAGCGATTCTTGAATGCTATTCTAACAAGGGATACTTAGTGGTGCAAAGGCAGTGCGCTCGTTCATATGACTGGTAAAACATGCTCCCCTTCCTTTCGTCGGGGCTCAAGGTTAGGGTGATAAAAGGGGCATCTGGGCTGTCGCAGGCTGACACTTGGGACAGAAGTAAGTACCCCGGTTACGCACCAAAATCCGCTCGATGGGAATGCGGCAAGCAGGACAAGGTTCACCACCTCGATGAGCAACTTGAAAATTGAAATGGGCTGTGCCTATTTGGCCACCGGGACGGACATAAGTGTCAACACTGGCTCCCTTGTTGCCTATAGCTGAGCAAAGAACTTCACGAATAGAGCGATATAAGCTTTGAATTTCTTGGGCTGATAAAGTATCTGCTTTTCTCAAAGGGTGGATTCTGGCAGCAAAGAGGGCTTCATCAGCATACATATTGCCAATTCCAGCGATGAGATTTTGGTCAATGAGAGCTGCTTTTATCGGGATGTGATGTTTCTTCAACAGCTTAGCCAAAATCTTGGGAGTGAAACTCTCACTCAAAGGCTCAGGTCCCAATTTACCTACCACAGCATCAATATTTTCCACCAGCCGCATTACCCCAAATCGGCGCAGGTCGCTAAAGACAACTCTAGTGCCATTGGAAAAGCGAAAGGCCGCCCTGGCATAGCGGTCAGTTCCCTTGGGATTCACCAGCAGGACACCGGTCATCCGGAAGTGCATGACTAGTGTCTGGTTAGTCAAATTAAAAATGAGATACTTTCCTCGGCGCTCAAGGCTCTGTATTGTTTGTCCAATTAACTTACGACGAAATTCCTCAGCAGAACTATCAGGCACTAGCTCGGTATCAAAGATAGTAACTTTAGTGAAACTCTGCCCAACTATCCAAGGCAAAAGCTCGTTTTTAATTGTCTCTACTTCAGGTAATTCAGGCATTTTTCTAACTCAGTGTAGCAATATAAGTCTTGTAACCCCAATTCACGTGGTATAATGGCACGGATTGTATCGCAAGTTATCTATAATCGAGAGAGTTGCTTATTTCATCATTGGCCAATACATCTATGAGGAGTAATAATGGACAGCATAAATTTAACCATTGATGGAAAAAAAATCAAAGTTAAGGGAGGTGCGACGGTATTAGAGGCAGCTCAAAAGGCAGGAATTTATATTCCCGCCCTTTGTCATCATCCCGATCTTAAGCCAGTAGGTTCATGCAAACTCTGCATTGTGGAGATCAAAGGTTGGGATACTTACCCAACCTCTTGTACTACTCTCGCTGAGGATGGCATGGTGGTGAGAACAAAGACGCCAGAGCTTCAAGAGATGCGGAGAAACACCTTAGAGTTGATACTTGCCATGACCCACCATCCCACAACTTGTCTCTTCTGTGATAGAAAAGATGAATGTACAGATTTACGGGAATGCATGAAAAAGCTCCCAATCACCGTCGGCTGTAAATATTGTCCTAAGGATGGTGAATGCGAAATCCAAGACGCCGTTGAATACCTGGAATTGAAGAAAATGAGGTATTCAACCGAGTATATGAATTTACCTGTTTTAAGGGAGCCCTTCTTTGATCGTAATTATAACCTATGCATACTCTGTGGGAGATGTGTCAGAACATGTGAGGAGGTGAGAGACGAAGGGGTTATTGAATATAATGTTGAATTCCATCAGAAACATAAAGTAGAAACAAAATCGGGTCTTTCTCTGCTGGAATCTGGATGTAAGTTTTGTGGTGCTTGCGTTGATGCCTGCCCAACTGGGGCACTGTCAGCGAGGTCTGAGAAATGGCACAAGCCTGAGTATTCTGTAACAACTACCTGTCCTTTTTGTGGCACAGGATGCCAGATGGAAGTCGGTGTGAAGGATAATCATATTGTTAGGGTTAGAGGCAAAAGGGGGAACACCGTCAATAATGGGCAGCTTTGTGTAAAAGGAAGATTTGGGCTGGATTTTGTGGAGAGCTCTGAGAGATTGAGAGAACCATTGATAAGAAAGAATGGCGAACTTGTCCCTGTCGATTGGGATGAGGCGTTAGATTTAGTGGCGAGCAAATTCTCACAGTATAAGGGTAACAGTTTTGCTCTTCTCTCATCCGCTAAATGTACAAATGAGGAGAACTACCTCCTCCAGAAGTTTGGAAGAGCAGTGATGGAGACTAATAATATAGATCATTGCGCTAGGTTATGTCATGCATCAACAGTCGTAGCACTCGCTGCCGCTTTTGGAAGCGGAGCCATGACAAACTCCATTGAAGAGATAGAAGATGCAAGTTGTATCTTTGTCATAGGTTCAAACACAACGGAGCAGCATCCAGTCATAGCGCTCAGGATAAAGAGAGCGAAGAGAAAAGGTGCAAAGCTCATCATTGCCAATCCCAGAGAGATAGAGCTTTGCAATATAGCGAGCTTAGATTTGAGGCATAAACCAGGCACCGACGTTGCTTTAATACTTGGACTATGTAAAGTAATAATTGATGAAGGCCTTTGGGATAAAGAGTTTATCAAGGAAAGATGTGAAGGCTTCGAGGAATTTAAGAGCTCGCTTGATAGCTTTTCATTAGAAGAGGCGTCAAAAATAACGGGTGTTAAGCAAAAGCTAATAAGAGATGCGGCTCGAATCTATTCTCGGAGCAAGCCATCATCCATTATCTATGCTATGGGTATAACGCAGCATTCTCATGGAGTGGATAACATCCTTTCATTGGCAAACCTTTCCCTGCTAACGGGAAATGTTGGCAAGTCCTCAACTGGAATTAATCCTCTGAGAGGTCAGAATAATGTTCAGGGTGCTTGCGACATGGGTGCTTTACCCAATGTTTTGCCTGGCTACCAGAGTGTGGGGAATCTTGATGTTAGGGGAAAGTTTGAGGATGCCTGGGGAAAGAAGATACCCGATAAACCCGGGCTCACTTTAGTTGAGATGCTTGATGCTGCTCGTGAGGGGAAAATAAAGACGATGTACATAACGGGCGAGAATCCTTACCTCAGTGACCCTGATGGAAACCAGGTCATTAAGGCATTGAAGAGATTAGAGTTTTTGGTTGTGCAAGATGTTTTCCTCTCAGAGACAGCGAGCCTTGCCGATGTTGTCCTTCCCGCTGCAAGCTCATTTGAGAGGGATGGAACATTCACCAGCACAGAGAGAAATGTTCAGAGGGTGAGAAAGGTGATAAGCTCGCCAGGAAAATCTCAACCTGATTGGGAAATTGTCTGTGAAGTGGCAAAAAAGATGGGGTATGAGAAAGACTTCTCATACAATAGCCCCTCCGAAATAATGGATGAGATAGCAAGGCTAACTCCAATATATGGCGGGATAAACTATGCTAGGCTTGATGGAGGTGGTATTCAGTGGCCCTGCCCTGACACTAGCCATCCAGGCACACCTTATCTTCATAAGGACAAATTCACCAGAGGAAAAGGGAAGTTCCACGTCGTAAAATACAGACCATCAGCAGAGCTTCCGGACAAAGAGTATCCATTTATCCTCACAACGGGAAGGACATACTGGCATTTTCATACTGGCACAATGACAAGAAAGGTGCATGACTTGAGTTATATAAGGAATCGAGAGTTTGTGGAGATAAACCCCAAAGATGCCTTGTCGCTGGGGATAAAAGACGGGGATATGGTTGAGATTTCATCAAGGAGGGGTAAGGTTAAAGCGGAGGCAAAGTTAACAGAAAAATCACCTCAAGGCGTTGTTTTTATGACATTCCATTTCGCTGAGACGCCTACAAATGTTCTTACAAATCCAGCACTTGACCCTGTGGCAAAAATTCCTGAATTAAAGGTTTGCGCAGTGAAACTGAATAAAGTTTCTGGAGGATGAAGATGTACAAGATAGTAGAAAGGAAAGTCCTTGTCCCTAACATAATCCATATTAAAGTAGAAGCTCCCGAAATTGCTCGAAAGGTTAAACCTGGTCAGTTCGTCATACTAAGGGTGGACGAAGTTGGGGAGAGGTTTCCGATGTCGTTAGCCGATTGGGATAGAGGTAAAGGGATAATTGATATAGCCTTTTACGTTTTAGGGACAAGCACAAGGAAGCTTGCTTCCCTAAGAGAAGGGGATTATATCACGAACATCGCCGGGCCCCTTGGTAACCCTACTGAGATTGAGTATTACGGCAACGTTCTCTGTGCCTGTGGATGTTTTGGCTGTGGGCCTACGATACCTCTTATAAAGGCTCTGAGAGGGAAGGGGAATAAAGTAGTTTCGGTCATAGAGGCGAGGAGCAAATCCTTTCTTTTTTGGGAGGATAGATTAAGAGAGCTAAGCGATGAGCTGCATATTACTATAGGCGATGGTAGTTATGGGAAGAAAGGATGGGCAAACAATTTTATAGAAGAATACCTGAAAGCCGGAAATAAAGTTGATAGGCTCTTCGCACATGGATGTCCATTTATGATGATGGAATGTTCCAAGGCTTCAAAGCCGTTTGGAGTTAAGACTGTCGTCAGCTTAACCCCGATAATGGTTGATGGAACAGGTATGTGCGGTTGTTGCCGAGTATCTGTAGGTGGAAAAACGAAATTTACCTGTGTAGATGGTCCTGAATTTGATGGCCATGAAGTCGATTGGGACCTTCTTATCAAGCGACAAAGGACCTATCTTGATAAAGAGACGATTTCACTGGAGTCATGGGATCGTAATAATTGGCATAGGATTATGGAATTGTAGGAGATGAGAGGATGGCTGAAAAGAAAAAGCTTAACCTAAACCGGGTGCCTATACCAAAGCAAGAACCTGGGATAAGAAGAAAAAACTTTAATGAAGTAGCCTTAGGATATACTGAAGAGCAAGCTATTGAGGAAGCAAGTCGCTGCATTCAATGTAAGAAGCCTGGCTGCAAGGAAGGCTGCCCCGTCAATGTAGATATTCCTGAATTTATAAAAGCAATACAAGATGGTGATATGCCTGAGGCAGTAAGAATACTCAAGAGCAAAAACAGCCTTCCCGGCATCTGCGGTCGCGTTTGCCCTCAGGAGATTCAATGTGAGATGACTTGTAACTTAGCCAAAAAGGGCGCTCCCATTGCTATTGGTAGGCTAGAGCGGTATGTGGCTGATTGGGAAAGGGCTCATCCTGAAATCGCTGAGAGGCAAAAGGATAATTGTATCTCTAACGGCAAGAGGATAGCTGTTGTTGGCTCTGGACCAGCCGGGTTAACTTGCGCTGCTGGCCTGGCTAAGCTGGGGTATGAAGTTACTATTTTTGAGGCGCTTCATGTAGCTGGCGGCGTGCTGATGTATGGAATCCCTGAGTTTAGATTACCTAAACACATCGTCCAGGGTGAGGTTGATTATGTAAAGTCCCTTGGTGTGGAAATTAAGTTTGACCATGTGATAGGCAAAATAGCTACTGCGGATGAGATTTTGGAAAATGGCTATGATGCTGTTTTCTTAGCTCCTGGGGCTGGAGCACCCATGTTCTTGAATATCCCTGGCGAGAACCTCAGTGGCATTTATTCCGCTAATGAATTTCTTACCCGAACAAACCTGATGAAGGCTTATCTCTTCCCTGAATACGATACTCCGATAAAAGTAGGGAAAAGGGTGGCAGTCTTCGGTGGAGGAAACGTAACCATGGATGCTTCCAGATGTGCCCTAAGGCTTGGAGCTGGAGAGGTATACATTATCTATCGTCGCTCTAAAGTGGAGATGCCAGCCAGGCGTGAGGAGAGAGAGAACGCTGAGGAAGAAGGGGTTATTTTCAAGCTTTTAACCAATCCCAAGAGGTTCCTTGGCGATGAACAGGGTAGGGTCAAAGCAGTAGAACTATATGAAATGGAGCTTGGTGAGCCCGATGAAAGTGGCCGACGGCGACCAATTCCAAAGCCGGGCACCGAATTTATCATTGACATTGACACAGCGATCCCTGCCTTGGGCACCAGACCAAATCCAATTATTCCCTCGACGACTAAAGGACTGGAACTCACCAGATGGGGCACGATAAAAACTGATGAGGCCACCGGCAGAACAAGCAAGGAAGGAGTCTGGTGTGGAGGTGATATGGCTACCGGAGCAGCTACAGTTATCAGTGCTATGGGGGCTGGCAAGCGAGCTGCCGCTGATATTGATGCTTATCTTCAGGGAAAATCCTAAGCAAATCCAAATCCCTAATGTTTAGGATTTCGTGTTTTTTAATTTATGCCATCTCACCCCAGTTTTTGCCCCGCTTAATATCTATTTTTAGAGGCACACAAAGCTTTATGGCTTTGGACATCAGCTCAACAACCAGAGATCTCATCTCGCCTGTTTCCTCTTGAGGCACTTCAAAGAGGAGTTCATCGTGAATTTGCAAAAGCATCTTGCTTTTTAGTTTTCGCCTCTTTATTTCTCGATGTATATTAATCATGGCGACCTTAATAATGTCAGCGGAGCTACCTTGCACTGGGGCATTTATGGCCATTCTTTCCGCAGCTTCCCTTACTTGCCGATTGGGGGAATTGATTTCCGGTATGAACCGCCGCCTTCCCATCACCGTTTGCACATAACCCAGTTTTCTCGCCTGTTCTTTGGTTGCTTCAATGTATTCTTTTACCCTGGGATACCTGTCAAAATATAAAGTGATAAATTGGGATGCTTCCTCCCGGCTGAGCTCAGTGGCTTGCTCCAGGCCATAATCACTCATGCCGTAAATAACGCCGAAGTTAACTGTCTTAGCCGCTCGGCGCATCTCAGAGGTTACCCCTGTTACCGGGATACCAAAGAGTTTAGAGGCTGTCGTAGCGTGGATATCCTCATCGCTGATAAAGGCAGCAATAAGGCTGGGGTCTTGGGAAAGATGAGCTAGCGCTCTGAGGTCAATCTGGGAGTAATCAGCGCTTAACAGGTATGAGCTTGAAGGAGCAATGATAGCTTGCCTTACTTTCTTACCTATTTCCCCTCTTACAGGGATATTCTGTAGGTTTGGCTCACTGGAGGAAAGTCGCCCTGTAGCCGTGCCTGTTTGATTAAAATTGGTATGCACCCTGCCAGTTCTGCGATTAATAAGCGCTGGCAGAGTATCAACATATGTTGATTTAAGTTTAGCAAGCTGGCGATATTGTAACACAAGCTCAATTATGGGATGGAGTCCTCTCAATCCTTCAAGAACTGAAGCCTCTGTGGAGTAGCCGCTTTTTGTTTTGCGGGAGCCAGGTAGCTTAAGCTCCTCGAAGAGCACTCTAGCTAGCTGCTGATGGGAATTGATATTAAATTGATGCCCCACGCTGTTATAAATTTCTGCCTCTAGTTTTAGCATTCCCTGACCTAACTCAAGAGACATTTCACGGAGCAAGTCGGTATCTAAAGTAATACCATTTCTCTCCATAGCTGCCAGCACAGGAACCAAAGGCATCTCCACTTCCTTGAAGAGTTGCCACAATCCTTGCTGGCACAGCTCCTCCTTCAAACTATCCCTTAAACCCCAGGTGATGTTGACATTGGCGCAGGCGTAATCGGCAACTTGTTTCACCCCCAGCGTGGCTAAAGAAACCTCTTTCTTCCCTGTGCCAGTCAAGTCAGTGATTTGCGCCATTTCCACGCCCAGCTTATCGAAAGCAATTGCTTTAAGACTCAGGTTCTTTTCGCCCAGGAGGTAAGCGGCAATCATCGGGTCAAAATCCAGGTTTCCCAACTCCACTCCATAATTAGCCAGCACAGCCATACCATGCTTACCGTTATAAGCAATTTTCCCTATGTTTGCACTCTCTAAGATTGGCTTTAGCCCCGCTATAACTTGAGCTAGTGGTAGTGGCTCAAGAATGTCATTTTCAGACCCTTCACTTCGTTCAGGGTGACAAAATTCGGTGCCATCCTGAGCCCTTGGCTCTTTGTCCTTCTGAGCGAAGCGAAGAATCTCACCGCTCAGGACAGTCTCCGCGACCGAAGAATCTCGCGCAGGATAAACTCTGCGAAGCAACCTCAAAGGAATATAAAACGCTCTCCCAGACTCTGGCGATACTGCTACTCCCACGAGCTCTGCTGCCAAACCCTCACCCTTAATCCCTCTCTTGTAAGGAAAAGAAACTTCATTATATGAGAGGGAAGGGGTGAGGGTGGTTTCAAGGTCGAGGACTATTTCGCTCGCTATCTCCAGTTGGGTTGTAAGCTTGGCTAAAGCTGCCTCTGTGTTTACTACTTGATAAGTACCTCTAGACAAAGCTGTAGGGGAGGGGCTTGTCCCCTCCCCTATTTCATGTGGCAACCTGGGAACCAACTTAATAAACTCAAGCTTCCGAAAAAGCTGCACCACTTCATCTCGGTCATAAGTGCTTACCTGACAGGCTTCTAAATTCAAGCTGACAGGAACATCCTTAACTATGGTAACTAACTCCTTACTCTGGAAAGCTTGAGATTGGTATTGCCGCAGCATTGCTTGTAACTTGCTCGGCGTTACATTTCCAATATTGTCATAGATTTCCTCCAGGCTGCCATACTGCTGGATTAGCCTGGTAGCTGTTTTCTCACCAATGCCCGGTATGCCTGGTATGTTATCTGAAGCATCACCAGTTAGTGCCTTAAAGTCAGTGATTTGTTCCGGCTTTATGCCGTATTTTTGCTCAACTGCCTGCTCGTCATAAAGGACAGTATCACTAAGGGTTCGCTTTGGAGCCAGGGCCTTTACTCCCGGCATCACCAGTTGCAGTATGTCGTTATCCCCGGTAACGATAATAGTCTCGATGCCTTGTTCACTAGCCTGCTTGCTTAAGGTGCCCAGAACATCGTCAGCCTCAAAGCCATCAATTTCAAAGAGGGGAATATGAAAGGCATCTACTAGCTGATGAACCCGCTTTATCTGGCTTTTCAGCTCCTCCGGTGTCTTAGGACGCTGTGCCTTATACTCCTCGAACATCTCGTGCCTGAAGGTTGGGACCGGGCGGTCAAAGGCCACCGCCCAATGAGTGGGTGTGAGCTCAGCAAGTTCCTTGAGCAGCGTATTGGCAAAACCATAAACGGCATTTACCATCTCCCCTGTTCTGGATACTGTTAGCGGAGGCAACGCATGAAAGGCACGATGCACCAGAGCATTGCCATCAAAAAGCAACAGTAGAGGCTTTTCCTTGTTAGGCATTTCACCTATTATACTACTTGGTAGGCGTGATATACTAAAGTCGTATGAAGAAGGATTTACTCTCGGTGTCCGACCTTAGCTCTGAGGAAGTCGAACAACTCATAGACCAAGCCTTATCTATGAAGCAAAGGGGCATACAAGCTCGCCTCTCAAGGAAAACCCTGGTTCTCCTCTTTGAGAAGCCTTCCTTGCGCACCAGGGTTAGCTTTGATATAGCCATGTATCAGTTAGGCGGGCATGCTATTTATTTATCTCCAGACGAGGTAGGCTTAGGCAGGCGGGAAGCGGTTCCCGATGTAGCGCGGGTGCTCAGCCGCTACGTTAATTGTATTGCCGCCCGCACCTTCTCTCACCACACTTTGCTCATTCTGGCTGAGCATTCATCTGTGCCGGTAATTAATGCCCTCTCCGACTTAGAGCATCCATGCCAGGCGCTTGCCGACCTCCTCACCATATATGAAAAGAAAGGGAGACTTGCTGGCTTAACTCTGGCATTCATTGGCGATGGCAACAACGTAGCTCACAGCTTACTCCTCGCTGCCTCGCTTACAGGAATGAATTTCCATATTGCTTCCCCACCGGGTTATGAAATTAAGAAAGAGATATTAAATCAAGGCCTTGAGTTTGCTGCTTCCAGTGGCAGCCAAATTCAACTAACAGCCAAGCCTGGCGAGGCAGCCAAAGAGGCCGATATCGTCTATGCTGATGTCTGGACTAGCATGGGGCAGGAAGCCGAAGCAGAAAGACGGCGTCTTGTCTTCTCCGGCTATCAGGTAGGTGCTAAGCTATTATCTTTAGCTAAGAAGGATGCTTTATTTATGCACCCTTTGCCAGCTCATCATGGTGAGGAAATTTCCCCTGAACTATTAGATAGCCCTCAGTCGGTGGTTTTTGACCAGGCAGAAAACAGGCTTCATCTCCAAAAGGCGCTGCTGGCTAAATTGCTTTTGCCAGCCAACTCAGGAGTGGCAAGTAAATGACAAAACCAATCATAGCTATCATAGGCCGAACTAATGTAGGTAAGTCCACCTTGCTCAACCGCTTGGCGGGCAAGCGCCAGGCGGTCGTTGCCGATTTACCGGGAACTACTCGGGATCGCGTTTTTGCTCCTGTTTCATGGCAGGGGAGAGAGCTAACTGTGGTTGATACCGGTGGCTGGCAAGCAAAGCCACGAACGACTTTAGATGAAATGGTTAAGCAGCAAGTGGAAGCAGCCATCAGCCAGGCGGAGGTCATTATTTTCCTTACCGCTGCTAAAGAGGGGCCTATTCCCGCCGATGAAGAAATAGCCGATATGTTGCGCGCTGCCAACAAGCCGCTAGTGCTAGCCGTAAACAAAGTAGACTCTGTAAAACAAGGGAACCCGGTGGCTGAGTTTTATCAACTAGGCATCGGTACACCCCTGGCTATTAGTGCCTACCATAACCGAGGGATAGACGAGCTGATGGATGCTGTGCTAGCCTTTCTCCTCCCACCAAGCACCAACTTTGTAGAGCCAGAAGAGGCTAAGATAGCTATTGTGGGACGCCCCAACGTAGGAAAGTCAACCTTGCTGAATGCACTGCTCAGCGATGAGAGGGCTATCGTCCATAGGGCTCCAGGGACAACCCGCGATGTCCTTGATGCTGTAGTCCATTGGGATGATAAGAAGATATTACTCATTGATACTGCTGGCATTAAACGACGCGGCAGGGTTGGTGCTGGCGCTGACTACTACAGCTTGCTTCGTGCTCTTCAAGCTATTAACCGCTGTGATGTCGCCTTATTACTAATCGATGCTAGTGAATTTATCACCGCTCAGGATATGCATATCGCTGGCTATATTATAGAAGTTGGCAAAGGTATGGTGTTGATAGTTAGTAAATGGGACCTTGTTCCTGAGGAACAGAGGCAACAATTTAAGCAGTATATGAAAAAGCGACTTAGGTTTATGCCTTACGTGCCTGCTCTTTACATCTCCGCCAAGTTAGGGCACAATATTGATAGAATTCTACCCCAGGCTTGGCGGGTATGGCAGGAAAGACAGAAGCGCCTACCAAACTCAGCAGTTGATATGGTCATTAAACAAGCAGTGGACAGTCATCCCCCACCTCGTATGGGCTCCAGGCAGTTGCACATTGCCCAAGCTTATCAAGATGAATCCAGACCTTCAGCTTTCGTGTTACAAGTTAACGACCCGCATTTAGCCCACTTTTCCTACCAGAGGTACTTGGAGAATAAACTTCGCCATAGCTTTGGTTTTTGCGGCTCCCCCTTGCACCTGATTCTCATTAAGGCCAATCGCAAAAACAACAAAAAGATAAAGGTGGTAAAAACATGATAATTGCTAAATTCATTGCTGTGGTAATCATTGCTTATCTTCTTGGCTCTATTCCTTTTGGCTTGCTCATAGGCAAGCTCAAAGGTAGTGTTGATATCAGGCATCATGGAAGTGGCAAGACAGGCGCCACTAATGTAATGCGCACTGTAGGGACTAAATTTGGCATTTTGACCATGGTTCTTGATGTGGCCAAAGCTGCTGGAGCAGTGGTGCTAGCTGGAGTAATTATAGACAGTGGTGCCTTGATCATCGGTAGCATACCCCTCCATCAGATAGCTCAAGTCATGGCTGGGCTGGCAGCAGTGGCAGGGCATAACTGGCCTATATTTGCCAAGTTTAAAGGTGGTCGAGGCGTAACTGCTTATTTTGGCACATTGCTTGCCCTCTATCCACCCGCAGCTATATTTGGAATCGAAGTTCTAGCTATATCAGCATTGCGTAGCCGGCACATGTCCTTAGGCTCTATACTTGGAGCCCTAGCCGCTTGGTGCTTATTGATACCCTTAACTATTAATTATAATTCTCCCCCCATTTATCTAGCTTACGGCTTAGCAGCCATAGTCATGCTTGTCTACCAGCATCGTGGCAACGTAAGTCGCTTGCAACAGGGCACAGAACGCCGATTATGGTGAAGAAAAAAGCAGGCTAGCTTTAAACCATGCCTAAAACTACCATTATAGGCCATACCACCTGGGGTAACACTCTAGCTGCCTTACTGAGTAATAAGGGAATAGCAACAAAGCTATGGGCGCGCAGCAAAGCCGAGGCTGAAGGGTTAAACCAAAAGACACGTAGCTACTCTTCTACCAGCAACATTGAGGAAGCACTGGATGGAGCTGACCTGGTAATTTGGGCCGTTCCTTCACAGAAATTGAGGCAAAATGTCATTCAGGCTAAGAATTACTTAACCAGTTCAATGTTATTGATGAGCGCTGCTAAGGGATTGGAGGTGGATAGCGGGAAGAGAATGTCTCAAGTAATGGCAGAGGAAATTGCCCCTGTTTTGAGACGGCAGATTTGCGTTCTCTCCGGCCCCAATCTGGCCAAAGAGATTGCTCAAGGCCTGCCTGCCGCCTCGGTAATCGCGGCACAGGATATAACTGTTGCTGAGAGAGCACGAGACCTGATGAATTCGCCTAAATTCCTTCTGTTTACCACCGATGATATTATCGGGGTAGAGTTGGGAGGAGCTCTGAAAAATATCGTAGCTTTGGGTGCTGGGATGGTTGACGGGTTAGGCCTGGGTGACAATGCTAAGGCTGCCTTCATCACTTGGAGCTGGGCTGAAGTTATTTCTCTCGGGGTAGCCTTGGGAGCTAAGGCCAGTACTTTTTACGGCTTAGCTGGCTTGGGCGACTTAATAGCTACTTGCGCCAGCACCTTGAGCCGAAATCATCACGTTGGCTACGAATTAGCTAAAGGGCAACCTCTGAAAGAAATATCTGCTTCTATGACGCAGGTTGCCGAGGGTGTTTACGCCGTCAAGGCAGTCCATCAGCTAGCCCAGAAGTTGAATTTGGAAACACCCATCACCAATCTTATTTATCAAGTCCTTTTTGAAAACTTGCCAGCAACTGAGGCACTGGCTGATTTTAGCAAGTTAATAGAGAGCCGCTATCAACCTTCGCTAAATAAAGCACATTAAGTAGGTGCGCATAAGCCTACAGAGATTAAACCCTGAATCCTAAGCACGCCCTTCGTGAAATCCTAATATCTAAGCACTAAATCCTAAACAAATCCCAATTTCAAATGCTCTAAATTCAAAGCCCTTACGTTTTGGTCATTGGGATTTAGGACTTAGAATTTCCTTATACCCTATGCGCAAGTGTTTATGTCGTCACATATAGATGCCTTAAGGTAATTTGGCTTGGGGTAATATCTTAGCTAACTCTTCGAAAAGGCGTCGTTGCTTCCCGTCTAGATGTTGCGGAGTAACTACCACAACTTTGACAAGCTGATCACCCTTTCCCCTGCCATTAAGCTGCGGCACTCCCTTGCCTTTAAGGCGAAAAACTCTTCCATTCTGTGTGCCTGGTGGTATCCTTAGACTTGCCTTCCCATCTAAAGAGGGCACTTCTATCTCATCACCCAGAGTAGCCTGAGCAAAATTAATGGGTAACTCACAAAGAATATCGACTCCGTCTCTATGAAACAAGTTGTGTGGCCTCACTGAAAGGTCAATGTAGAGAGCACCAGGCGCTCCTCCATACAAGCCGGCGTCTCCCTCGCCATCGAGGTGCACCTGATAGCCATCATCCACACCTGCAGGAATATCTACCATTAGCTTGCGCTTTGCCTTTACCCTTCCCTTCCCACGGCATTGGGAACAAGGGTTAGTTATTATAGTGCCGCTGCCTTTACAAAGAGGACAGGTGCTAATGTGGCTGAAGCGGCCAAAAATGCTCTGTTGAACTTTTCTTACCTGCCCTGTCCCACGACACTCAGGGCAAGTTTGAGGATTTGTCCCTGGCTGGCTACCAACGCCACGACATAAAGGACAATTCTCAATACGCTGTATTTCAACTTCCTTCTGGCAGCCAAAGACCGCTTCCTCAAAAGAAAGGTTGAGGTGGGTTCGCAAACTGTCCCCCTTTTGTGGAGCACGCTGGGCAGTCCTACCAAACGGAGTCCCACCAAAACCACCGAAAAATGACTCAAAAATATCACCTAGACCAAAATCTGGAAAACCTTCCCATCCCTTAATATCCACTCGACCATAGCGATCATAACTACTCCTTTTCTCCTGGTCAGAAAGAACCTGGTAAGCCTCGTTTATTTCCTTAAATTTATCTTCTGCCCCTGGATTCCTATTATGGTCGGGATGATACTGAAAAGCCAGCTTGCGAAACGCCCTCTTTATTTCCTCATCACTGGCGTTCCGAGACACGCCCAACACTTCATAATAATCCCGTTTTATCGCCACAGTTTATTTAACCCCAATCTTTTAAGTATAAAACTTAAGCTTCCATGTTGGCAACTTTTATATTGTGAGGCCAAAAATGTCTGACATTTTAAGAGATGATATAATCATTTCTCGATGATGAAGCAAAAGATTAAAAAAATCCTTCGCCATTATAAAAAGAGGAAAAACTATGATAGCAACCTTATCCCTTCAGCAGTTCTTATTCCTCTATTTTGTAATGAAGAACAAACCCACATTTTATTTACTAAAAGAAGCAATAAAGTAAACTTCCACAAAGGTCAAGCTTGCTTTCCGGGTGGAACTCACCAACCACGCGATTCCAGCCTCCTCCAAACCACCCTCAGGGAAGCTGAGGAGGAGATAGGTTTAAAAGCTAAAGATGTGGAAATTTTAGGTGAACTTGACGATAGCACTACTCGAACCACTGGCTATGTTATTTCACCTTTTGTTGCCTTTATACCTTATCCCTATCCCTTTAAGCTAAATCAGAAGGAGGTGGAACAAGTTTTCTCCATTCCTTTATCGGCTCTAATGAATGAAGCCAATTTTAGACAGGATTACTACCCCACCGAGAATAAAAGCGGGCCCGGTTACGCCTATGAATACGGAGGACATATTATTTGGGGGGCTACAGCCAGGGTTTTGAAACAGCTCACTGAATTGCTAAAGTCTGAGAGTGGGGCTCTCAGTTAATCATTTCCTCTTTAGTCGCCGTCTTTCTATCGCTATCTACATCACTTCCTTTCTAGAGGCTGTTTAATTTTGCCGCGGATTGAAAACTAGACTTGCCTCATCCAGTTTTAATAACCTTCACCCCAAGATTCTCGTAATGCGACCCTTTAGGGTCATGCACGAGGCTACCCTGTGTAGTAGCGAAGATTACTACACGGGGCTAAAGCCTCGCACTACATTTTTAAACACCCTCATTTTTTAGAGCCCACTCTTAGGCTAACAAATATTATAAACTAGGCTAAAAATATTTGTTAACCTTCCTACAAATAGTTGACAAGGAAGTTTAACAATTTTATAATAAATAGAAGATTTTAAGGGATATAAACATGACCAGGGAGAACTATCACCAAATATCAAGGCTAAATAAGAATGCCACAGCGGCTGAAGACAGGTTCCAGGAAATAAATAAAACTTGTGAAAGCCTCTCCAACCTGCTTAAGCCAAGACAACCGATGACTTCAAATTTGGAACCACGATATGTTATAAGTGTTGCTGCCAGAATGGTGGGGGTAGAAGCACATGCATTGCGCTACTATGAGAGGTTAGGATTAGTACAGCCACAGCGCTCAAGAGGCAATATCCGCCTTTATTCTCAAGACGATGTTGATCGATTATGCTGCATTAAGACGCTTATGGGCGATTTAGGGATTAATCTGGCTGGCATAGAAGTTGCGTTACGTTTGATGCAAAGGATGGAGGAGATGCAACGTCAAGTTGAGGAAATGGAGGCCAGAATCGAGCAACTTATGGAAACCAGTGCGGAATCTGATATAGAATGAAAGGGGGAATACGATATAATGGAACAAGGCATAGGGCCTATAACGCCAGAGAAATTTACTGAACAAGCACAAGAAGTTTTAGCGGCATCACAGGAGATAATTCGCCACTACCATCACAATCAGTGGGATGTGGAGCACATTTTATTAGCTTTGCTGGAGCAACAAGGAGGAGTCACCCAGGACATATTACGAGAACTAGGTGTAGATGCGAAAGCAGTGAAAAGGCGAGTAGAGGCGACGCTTGAAGGTTTCCCTAAAGTAGCTTATGAGGGAACGCAAATTTACGCTACCCCACGAATCCCCCGCCTTCTAGAAAATGCTCGACAGGAGGCTGACAGATTTAAAGACGAATTAATTAGCACTGAGCATCTATTCATTGCCATTGCTAGTGAAAGCAGAGGCGCAGCTGTCAAGATTTTAAGCAATTTTGGCATCACCCAGGAAAAAATTTATCAAGCTCTGCGCAAAATTCGCGGCGCCCATCGGGTTACCGACCAACATGCGGAAAGCAAATATCGCTCCCTAGAAAAATATGGACATGACCTCACCGAGCTAGCTCATCAGGGTAAACTTGACCCGGTGATTGGTAGAGAGGAAGAAGTCAAGCGTGTAATACAGATACTCTCAAGGCGCACCAAGAATAACCCTGTGCTTATTGGTGATGCTGGTGTAGGCAAGACAGCCATCGC
>Ga0209121_10002016_pt1 | contig 20946 bp, 18 predicted proteins | sample Cruoilmetagenom3_FD_187292 | JGI IMG/M metagenome (GOLD analysis project Ga0209121, IMG submission 187292) | Oil polluted marine microbial communities from Coal Oil Point, Santa Barbara, California, USA - Sample 3 (SPAdes) (version 2) | ecosystem: Environmental > Aquatic > Marine > Oil seeps ...
CCACACTCCCACACTCTCCCCCCCCCGCCCCTTCCCCCTTCCGCCAGAATGTGCTACAATTGCAACAGCAGGGAGGATTGGCATGCCCAACGACCTGGCGAAGCAACTCAAGCAAATCACGCTATTTGCCAAACTCAGCCAGGACGACCTCAAGGCGGTCGCTAAACTGGTCAAGCGCGTGCAATATTCGGCCGGGAGTGAAATCTGCCGCCAGGGACAACTTGGTCTCACGGCCTACGCTGTGGAAAGCGGTGAGCTGCGCGTTCTGCACATTGATCCGCAGGGGATTGAGCGCGAAGTCGCCCGCTTGGGACCCAGTGCTTACTTTGGCGAGACCTCGCTCCTGCTGGGCGAACCACGCGACGCCACCGTCGAAGTTGTCCAGGATGCCATCCTGCTGTACCTGAACAAGGATGAGTTCGATCAGTTGCTGCACGAGCGACCTTCGGTGCTCAAGGCATTGCAGATGCGGCCCGATGTGGCGAAAAAACGGCGTGCTAAGCGCTTCAAATGGCAGGACCCAGACGAAGTCGTCATCGTCCGCCTGCGTAAGCACAATGCTATACTGATCCGCAACCTATTTCTTCCCGCCTTCGTGCTCCTGGTGGACCTGGGTGGCTTTGGTTACTGGTACTTAACGGGATTCCCTCCCTCATGGGCCTGGAAGGCGGGTGCACTCCTGGCGTTGCTTCCGCTACTATTCGCTTTGTACATCATCGTGGATCACTACAACGACGACTACGTTGTAACGAATAAGCGGGTCGTGCACGAGGAACGGGTGCCCCTCATCCACGAAGCCCGCGCCGAGGCCCCTTTACGCACCGTCCAGGACATCCAGCAGTCACAGGAAGGGATGCTGGCCCAGTTATGCAATTTCGGCGGCCTGATTATAGAGACGGCCGGGGAACGCGGGCACGTGGTCTTTCGCCAGATTCCGAACCCAGCAGAGACGCGGGATGTCATCTTTGAGCAAATCAGGCGTGTGCAGGCTGGGGCCAGGGCCGAGGAACGGGTCGCTATCCATGATGCGCTGCAACGACACTTTGGCATTCAGCCCCCGGAGGAGCAAGCCGCAGCGCCTGAGATGCCTCCTGTAAAGCGGCGCTTCAAACTGACCGTACCAGCGTGGCTCCTCGCGCCCTTGCGCATCTTTACCTACTTCCTGCCCCCCCTGCGCTATGAGCAGGGAGATACCATCACCTGGCGCAAGCACTGGATCGCCCTGATCAAACCTATCACGTTTTCCACGCTGCTCATCGTCGTGGCTACCCTGGCCACCGCCGCTTACCTGCTCTTTCGTCACCCTGCCAACTGGGGCCTGCCTCTGATTGGCTACGGCGTGGCGCTGGCATTTTTGCTCCCCTGGTGGCTATGGATATTCGACGACTGGCAGAATGACGTCTATCAGGTGACGGCCACGCGCATCATTGACGTCGAAAGGCTGCCCTTCTATCTGCGCGAGGAGCGCCGTGAGGCCAGCCTGGGCATGATCCAGAACGTTAGCATGGAAGTCCCCGGCTTTTCGGGCAAATTGCTGAACTATGGATCAGTGACCATCGAAACGGCTGGGGCTGGCGCTTTTACCTTTGAGTACGTCAAAGACCCGCGCGGGGTGCAAGCCGAGATCTTCCGCCGCGTAGAGGCGTTCCAACGCTGGCAGCGCCAGGCGGAGGCCGAACGCCATCGTGCCGAGTTGCTCGATTGGTTCACTGTCTATGACCAGATGAGCAACCTGACTGGCCACGCAACCAGGTCGCCACCTACACATCAACAGGAGACTTGACTATGCCCATACATCCGATTGTGCTTTACGATGATCCGTTACTGCGCAAGAAATCACGCCGCGTGCGGCGTGTGACTCCGGCCTTGCAAGAACTTATTGACGACATGGTCGAAACGATGCACGCGGGCAACGGCATCGGCCTGGCTGCCATTCAGATTGGCGTGCCCGAGCGCGCTATCGTGGTGCAGTTGCCCGAGGACGAGGAGAACCCAGGGGGCGGCAAACTCTACGCCGTCGTCAATCCCGAACTGGCGCGCAAGTCCCGCGAAATGGAGGACGGCGTCGAAGGTTGCCTCTCCATCCCTGGTTTGATCGGGGAACTTCCTCGTCACTACGCCGTTACTGTCAAAGGGCTGGATACCCGGGGTCGAGCCGTGCGCATCAAGGCGAAAGGGTTTCTGGCCCGCGTCTTTCAGCACGAGATTGACCACTGTGATGGCATCCTCTTCATTGACCACATCGAAGACCCGGAGAAAATCTGGTCTGTACCCGAGGGAGAGGAGGAGGCAGCAGAGGCAGGCCAGAAAGCAACCGGCGGGGTGGCGGCATCCGGACTGCTCGTGTGACCCTGGCGAAGGTTGGGCAGCAATCGCAAGGGCCCTGCTTGGCAAATCTACGCCTCTGGCTTATACTATGCTCGAAACTCTTTCGACCCGAGGGGGTTATCTCATTGGGAGAAATGCCTTGTCTGACCAACAGAATGCCGCTGCCCCACTGATGATCGAGGGGCTCACTTTCCGTTATCGCACTCGCCCCGAACCGGCGCTGCGCGATCTCTCGCTGACGCTGGAGCGCGGCGAACTGCTTCTCATCGCCGGCGCCAGTGGGTGTGGCAAGACGACGCTCATTCGCTGCATCAACGGCCTCATCCCCCGCACCTACAAGGGCGACCTCCAGGGCCAAGTTTTTCTCTATGGTCAGGATGCCAGCGGGATGACGATGGCTCGCCTTTCCCAGACCGTCGGCACGGTGCTGCAGGACCCGGAGCGGCAGATAATGGGGGCCTACGTTTTCGCCGAGGTGGCCTTTGGACTGGAGAACCTGGGGCTGCCCCGCGAGGAAATCCTGCAGCGGGTGGATGAGACGCTCGACTATTTGGGCATCTCCCATCTGCACGGCCGGGAGACGTTTTACCTCTCCGGCGGCGAGAAGCAGAAGATCGCTCTCGCCGGTGTGCTCGCCATGCGTCCCAGCATCCTTCTGCTTGACGAGCCCCTGGCCAGTCTCGACCCCGCCAGCGCTCAAGAGGCACTGGCTCTTCTCCGCCACCTGGCCGATGAGGGGGTCAGCATTATCCTCGTCGAGCACCGCGTTGAAGACGCACTGAGTACTCACCCCGACCGGGTGCTTTTCATGCAGGAGGGCAAGACCACCTACTACGGCCTGCCAGATGGCCTGGCGGAGGTGGTGGACTATCGGGAGGTCAAGTTGCCCGCGCCCATCGTGATTCAGCGCGCAGCCAGTGCTCCTCCTTCCATCTTCAAGCCAGCCATTCAGCCGGACGGTCGCGAACCTCTGGTGACGTTCGAGGACGTCTCCTTTGCTTACGAGGAGGACGGGCCAACAGTCATTCACGACGTCAGTCTGACCATTCACCGGGGCGACGTCATCGCTCTTCTCGGCCCCAACGGCGCGGGGAAGACCACGCTGGTCAAGCACGCCATCGGCCTGCTGAAGCCGCGCCAGGGGAGAGTGCTGGTTGAAGGGCGCGACACGAAGGAGATAAGCGTCGCGCGGATCGCTCACACGCTGGGCTACGTCTTCCAGAGTCCCAGTCACATGCTCTTCGCGCCGACCGTGCGGGAGGAACTGGCCTTCGGTCCCAAGAATCTGGGCTACAATCAAGAAACCATCACGGAGGGTGTGGATCGAGCGACGGAGATCGTCAACCTGATAGGATTGGAAGAGTACCCACCGTTGGCGCTCTCCTTCGGCCAGCAGAAGCGGGTCAGTATCGCGGCTATCCTGGCGATGCACTCCAAAATCCTGGTGATGGACGAGCCCACCGCCGGTCAGGATTATTGGAACTACATGGCTTTTATGGATGCCATCCTCCAGATGCCGGGCTTCGAGGCCATCCTCTTCATCACCCACGACCTCGACCTGGCGATCTGCTACGCCAGCCGGGTCATCCTGATGCACGAGGGGCGCATTGCCGGGGACGGCCCGCCGGCCGAGGTGCTGACCGACCTGGAACTGCTGCGTCGCTGCCGCATCGTGCCTACCTCGTTGCTGCAGGCTAACCTGGAATATCTGCCTCGCACCGGGCGTTTTATGCGGGCCGAAGCGCTGGCACACATTGATGCGAACCGACCCAGGTACGTCAGTGTTGTAGGAGATGAAACATCTCCCAGTGATTCCAGAGGAAAGTGAGGTGATGTCCAGGGCCAATCAATTAGTCGCGACGTTTCATCCTACATATCGGAATTTGTGAGCGTTCATCACGTCACAGCGAACGCTTACCCCCAATCATCTCAAGGAGATAAAAATGACTACAGAGGGATCCACAAAGAACCGGGCCGTCATCTGGCTCGTGGTGCTGGTCGTCTTCGTCTTATTGATGATTCTGGCCAGCGTGTTGACCAGCGGCGACAAGATTCAGGGCATAGCCCCGATAGGTGTCACCGCTATTGGGTTTATCGGCGTCTTCGTCGTCTACCTCGTCACTGCACAGAATGACGCCTGGGAGGTTGGCACCCGCCAGGTGGTGTATATGGCCATCGGCGCAGCGCTGTACGGCATCTTCAACTACATCTTCAACACCATTCCCATGCCGTCCGTCAGCCAGGTGGCGCTGCGTCCTGCCATCTGCATCCCCGTCTTCTTCGGCTTTGCCTTCGGCCCAGTGGTTGGCTTCTTTACCGGAGCCGTGGGCAACATCCTGGGCGACTTCCTCACCGGCTGGGGCGTGTATCCGGCCTGGGACATAGCCAACGGATTGATGGGGATGGTGCCCGGCCTGGTGCTGCTCTTTGCCGACAAGAAACGCAGCCTCAACTTCCTGACCGGCCTGGTGGCCGTGCTCATCATCATCGCGGCAGCCCTGGTCTTCCTCAACCCCCAGGTGCCTGGGCCATGGACGGGCGAGATCGAGGACTTCTCCTTCTGGGCCTGGGCCTTCATCATCGGGGGTGTCGTGGTGATTGCCGGCCGCTTTGTACTGGAGCGGGTCAGCGTAGACCTGGCAGCCGTCAACCTATGGGGGACGCTGGGTATCATCATCGGCATCGGCTTCGCCGCTCTCGCCGACATCTGGGTCAATGGCTACAGTTTCGCCACGGCCATCATCGGCGAGTTTGCGCCGGCCGCCGGCCCCAACATCCTCAACTCGATGATCCTCACCCCCATCCTGCTGGCCGCCTACCAGGCCATTCAGGCCCGTACGGGGCGGTAACGTAGGGGCGAGGCATTCCACAGAAAGGCCACGCTATACAAATGCTTTTTGCCCGATCAATGTCCTGGCCCAATAACCTGGTAACAGGAATGCCTCGCCCCCACAAGGGGGTGATGAAATGCTGATCGCCTGGCGTTATCGCGAACGGGATACCATCATCCAGCGCCTGGACCCCCGCGCGCGGATCATCTTCATGCTGGCTATGCTCTTCTCGATTATCCAGTTCTGGGACCTGCGCATCATGCTCCTGTTCCTGGGTATAGCCGCGCTTCAGTATGCGCTCGCCAGGCTCACCTGGCGCGAAACACGCCGGGCGTGGATTCTCACCAGTTTCATCATCCTCTTTATGACCATCCTGACGTTTTTCACGGGGAGAGGCGGCGTGGAGTATGCCTATCACGAAGAACATCTCATCCGTCGCCTGGGACCTCTTACCTTTCCCATCGTCGGATGGCAGATCTCCCTGAACATCACCGCCGAAAAGACCATCTTTGCTCTCAGTCAACTCGTCCGCATGTATGCTATCACGATCATGGCCATCACCATCCCCTACACGGTGGACCCCAGCCTCTATGGCGTCACATTCCGGGGACTGGGCCTGCCCGACAAGTTCGCCTATGCGATGGACCTGGCCTTTCGCTTTGTGCCCACGCTGGGGCGCGATTTCAGTGTCACGCTCGATTCTCAGCGAGCCAGGGGGTACGAAGTGGAGAAACTGTCGGGTGGCATCGTGGCCCAGATTCGCAAACTGGCTCCGCTGCTGGTGCCAGTGACCATCAACGCCATCGTCGGCGCGGAGGACATCATTGACGCGATGGACCTGCGGGCCTTTGGGATTGGACCGCGCACCTGGGTGCACCGCCTCACCTATCGCCGCGCCGATTATGTGCTCATCGCGGCCGGCGTACTAATTTTCGCTATCTCAACCGTGCTGGCTTTCATGGGCATTGGCAAGTTATGGGTGCCTGAAGTGTTGCTGCGCCTGGCCACGGGCTGAAGGGTATGGTCTCCACGTTCGCCGGTCCGACGGGGTAGTAGGGGCGCGGTCACCACGCTCCTACGCCCGGCCACGGGAGAGAGCAGAGGGCTGTCCCACACACGTGGACAGCCCTCTGTTTTTCCGGGCAGAGCGCCAAAGCGAACCGCCCCGTGACCCTCGTGGGCCACGGGGCGGTCCTCCCTCCTTTCGGTGAGGACTAAGCCTCGCCGCACAACTTCAACAATTGCTCCCAGCGGCGGTCCACCTCCGCCTGTAGTTTGTCAATCATGTGCCGGTTCTCCGGCTTGAAGACGTGACGAAAGCGTCCCTGCCGCTTCAGCCACTCCTCCACTGGCCTCTTCTTCTTCGGCTTGTAGGTCAGCCGCCACTCGCCGTTTTCCACCTCGTAGAGCGGCCAGTAGCAGGTGTCCACCGCCAACTGGGTGATCTCGATCGTCTCGTTTGTCCCGTGCCGCCAGCCCCGGTTGCAGGATGACAGCACGTTCATGAAGGCCGGGCCGCCGCAGTTGACCGCCTTGCGTGTCTTTTTCATCAGGTCGCGCCACTGGCTGGGCGCAGCCTGCGCCACGTAAGGGATGTGGTGGGCGGCCATGATCGCGGTCAGATCCTTGCGGAACTGCTGCTTGCCGGGGATGACCTTGCCGGCAGGCGAGGTGGTTGTGTGAGCACCGTATGGGGTGGCGCTGGAGCGCTGGATGCCGGTGTTCATGTAGGCCCCATTGTCGTAGCAGACGTAGAGGAACTGGTGCCCGCGCTCGACCGCGCCGGAGAGGGCCTGGATGCCGATGTCGTAGGTGCCGCCATCGCCAGCGAAGGCGAGGAACTTGACGTTCTGCTCGGGGATCTTCCCCTGCTTGACCATACTGCGATAGGCCGCCTCCACACCGCTGATGGTCGAGGCGGCGTTCTCGAAGGCGTTGTGAATCCACGGCACGCGCCAGGCGGTGTAGGGATATATGGTCGTCCCTACCTCCAGGCAGCCGGTGGCGTTGGCGATGACCACCGGATCATCAATCGCCGCCAGTATCTGCCGCACGATGATCGTAGCGCCACAGCCCGCGCACAGCCGATGCCCCGGGGACAGTCGCTCCGGGCGCTTGGATAGTTCTTTGGGTGTTAATTTCGTTGCCATTTTTCGCTCCTTACTCCCGCACGCTCAGGTACGTCACCATCCGCTCCACCTGACCTGTCTCGGCCACCTTCAGCGCGTCATGGTAGACCTGTTCGATCTCGCGGGGCAGGATGTCCCGCCCGCCCAGGCCGTAGACGTAGTCGGCCACTGGCACCTGCACCCCGTGGAGCGCCAGCGCTGCCACCAGTTCCAGGAACAGGGGGCCGGCATTGTCCATCGCACCGAAGGAGGCGGAGCGGTCCATCACCATTACCGCCTTGAGGTGGCGCAGTGCATCCGATAGTTCTTTCGCCGGGAAGGGACGGAAGAGGCGAGGCTTGAGCAGCCCTACTTTCAACCCCTCGTCCCGCAGTTTGTCCACCACCACTTTCGCCGTCCCGGCCGCCGAGTTGGCGACGATCACCCCCACTTCCGCGTCGTCCAATTTGTAGGGCTCGAAGAGGCCGTAGTTGCGGTTGAACTTCCGGTTGAACTCGTCGGCCACCTCTAGGACCACCCTATGAGCGTGCTCCATCGCCTCGACCTGCTGCCGCTTGTGCTCATAGTAGTAGTCGTAGAAATCGAGCGGGCCGTAGGTCTTGGGGTGCTCCAGATCCAAAAGCGGCCACTGGGGCTTATATTCGCCCACGAATGCCTTCACGTCGGCATCGTCGAAGATCTCCACCCGCTCCAAAGAATGGCTGGTGATAAAGCCGTCCTGGCAGACCGCCACCGGAAGAAGCACATCGGGATGCTCGCCGATGCGAATCGCCTGGATGATGTTGTCGTATGCCTCCTGGCCGTTCTCGGAGAACAGGATGATCCAGCCGCTATCCCGTATGCCCATCACGTCGGAGTGGTCGCAGTGGATGTTGATGGGGGCCGAAAGCGCCCGGTTGACCAGGCTCATCGCGATAGGACAGCGGTTGGAGGCGGCGATGTAGACGATCTCCCACATCAGCGCCAGGCCGTTGGCAGAGGTAGCGGTCATCACCCGCGCCCCGGCCGCCGACGCGCCGACGCAGGCGCTCATCGCGCTGTGCTCACTCTCTACCGTCACAAAGTCTGTGTCCACTAGCCCGTCCGACACAAAGTCCGCGAATTTCTGCACGGTGGAAGTCTGGGGCGTGATAGGGTAAGCGGCCATCACGTCGGGGTTGATCTGGCGCATCGCCGTAGCGACCGCCTCATTGCCGGCCAATGCTTCGAATTTGCTCATCGTATCACTCCTTGAACTTTCCTTCTTCGACCATGCGGATACACAGGCGGGTGTCATTTCGCGCCAGTTCCTCCCCGGCTTTCTTTGCCTTTTTGATCACCTTTGCGTTGACGGGGCAGATTGAGGCGCAGATGCCGCAGCCTTTGCAATGCTCCAGGTCAAAGCCGGCCATTTTCTCGTTCTCGGGGTCCACCAGGATACTGGAGTCCGGGCAGAAGAGCCAGCACTGCATACAGTGAATACACTCGGCCTCGCCGTGGACCGGCCGGAAGGCCCGCCATCCGCCAGTGAGGTACTCCACTGCGTTCCCCGCCTCCAGAATCATCCCGCCAATGGGAATGTCTCGCCATCCTTTTAGTTCCATTGCATCTCTCCTAGCCTTGTTGAACTTCTTCGGCCGCGCGGCGCATCGCCCGGACGTTGGCCTCGATGGCTTCCGCCGAGATCTTCTTGCCAAACCAGGCGCGCAATTGCTTGGCCAGGTCTTCTATGTCGAAAAGGCCCGTAGCGCGGGCGAACGCCCCCAGCATAGGGGTGTTGGTGATCTCCCGTCCCATCTCCTTGATGGCGATGTGGCTGGCGTCCACGGTACAGACCTTGCCGGTGTGGAAGCCGGTGATCTGGCGCACCTCGGCTGGGCTCATCGAGGTGTTGACCAGCAGGGTGCCATCCTCCTCAAGCCCTTCCGCCACCGGCACCGTCCCCAGCAATGTGGGATCGAGCACCAGCACTACATTGGGCTCCTCGATCTGGGAGTGGATGGTGATGGGTTTGGAACTAACCCGCGTGTAAGCGCGGATCGGCGCGCCCATCCGCTCTGGCCCATAGTCGGGGAAGGCCTGGAAGTACTGCCCCATGCCCATAGCGGTCTCGGCCAGCAGCTTGCCAGCCGTGACCACACCTTGCCCTCCTCGACCGTGCCATCGTATCTCGGTCAATTCTGCCATAACGTCTCTCCTTCCCGATATAAATGTGGATACGTGAAATCAGGAGCCGGTTGGCTCCAGCAAACCCTATTTTGCCACAGATTTGCGATTTGCGCCAGTGAGGAAGGCGCTACTTTGCGTGTGACGTTTGTCATTTAACCCCCATCCCTGTCCCTTCCCCCTACCAGGGGAAGGGAGACACTCCTGCGAGAGAGTCCCCTCCTCCGCTTCGGGGAGGGGCATCCTCGGGGCGCGGCGCGGCGGCTCCCTCGCGGATGACGCGCAGCATCTGGTCGTGGATGCGGCCGTTGGAGGCGACGATGAACTCACCGGAGAGGCAGTTGGGGCCGCCCTGGAAGTCCGTCACCTTCCCGCCGGCCTCTCGCATCAGCAGCACCCCCGCCGCCACGTCCCACGGCTTGAGGCGAATCTCCCAGAAGCCATCGAGCCTCCCGCAGGCGACGTAGGCCAGGTCGAGCGTGGCGGCCCCCGCCCGGCGCACGCCCAAACTGCGGCGCAGGAAGTGGTCGAGTCGTTCGACATTGTTGTCGGGGGCGGTGCGGCGGTCGTAGGGGAAACCAGTGGCCAGGAACGCGCCCGCCAGGTGCTCCACATTGGAAACGCGGATGGACTGGCCGTCGAGAGCCGCCCCACCCCCGGCGGTCGCGGCGAATGTCTCCCCTCGCAGCGGGTCGTGGATCACACCGACGACGGGCTGGCTCTCCGCCAGCAGTGCCAACGAGATGCTGACGTGGGGGAAGCCGTGAGCGAAGTTGTTGGTGCCATCCAGGGGGTCAACCAGCCAGATAGGTGGGCCAGGCGCGCGCCACTCATCTCCTCCTCCCTCCTCGGCCAGGATGCGGTGGTCGGGGAAGACGGCCCGAAGGCGGGCGACGATCAATTTCTCAGCGGCGGTGTCGGTCTCGGTGACGGGATTGACCACGCCTTTGAAGCCAATGTGAGCGAGGGTGGTGCGCGGGAACCCGTCGCGCACGACGGCGCCGGCCTCGTGGGCGATGGAGATAGCGATCTGGAGGATGGAATCGTACCTCATCTACTCATTCACTCGTTCCTCATACACTCGATACGCCTCCGGGCGGCGGTCTTCGTAGACAGTGAGGTAGCGGCGCGCCTTGCGCACCTCCCGCAGGTCGGCCTGGGCGATCAACAGCCGCTCCTGGTCGTCCCCCTCCACTAGCACGTGCCCCCAGGGGTCCACGACGAGTGAGCGTCCCGGGAACTCGATCTGGCCGTCGTTTCCCACGCGATTGCAGGCGGCGACGATCAGTTCGTTCTCCACGGCGCGAGCGCGAGCCAGGAGCAGCCAGGCCTCGATGCGGCGCACCGGCCACTGGGCCGGCACCAGGAAGATGACCGCCCCCGCCAGCGCCATGGCGCGGAAGAGTTCAGGGAAGCGCAGGTCGTAGCATATAGCCGGGCCCACCGGCCCCCAGGGGGTAGGACAGAGCGTGGCATGGTCGCCGGGGGCCAGGTAGCGGGGCTCCTGCATCAGGCGGAAAAGATGGATTTTGCGGTAGGAGCCCAGGAGCGCGCCGTCGGGCGCGTAGAGGACGGCGGTATTGGAGACGGTTCGTACCCCCCTCCGGCTCCCCCCTGGGAGAGGGGAGGGTTCGCCGAACCCGCCGCCGGCGTGCCGCTCCAGGAGCGATCCGGCCAGGTGCAGGCCAAACTCGCGGGCTAGATTGGCCATGTGGGCAAATCCCCCCTCCCCTAGCGGCACGGCCCACTCCTCGGCCCGTTCCAGGTCGTAGCCGTGGAGCCACAGTTCGGGCAGCAGGAGCAAATCGGCACCGGCCTCCTGCGCCTCGGCGGCGAAATCGCGCACCCGGGCCAGGTTGGTCTCCGGCTGACCGGTGAGAACGTCCATTTGGGCTAAAGCAATGGTGAGCATGACAAATCCCGCCCGGTCCCCACGGAACCGGGTCCTAAGTTGGCCAGAACCCTGTCCATTATCCTGTGAATGTCCCACCGCGTCATCTGGTTGTCAGATCCTCGTGTATGCGGGTAGCAATATCGTCTATGGCATGAGAGAAGCCCGAACTCTGATCGGACGTGTACAGGGGACGTCCTTCATTCAAAGCACGAGTCGCCTGATCGCCCTCGTCCGGCACGCATCCTTTCAAGTTGGTCCCCAGATGCGATTCAATTTGCTTGGGCGGGATGTCTGGTGTACCGTATCGATTCAGGATGAGCCAGAAATCGTGGTCCATTACGTTGACGATATCCATGGCCCGAGCAGCCCGCTTGATGGACATGGGATCGGGCATCAACACACACAGGTTGATCCCTCTCCCCTTGCCGATCAGGGGCGGGTCTGCCCAAGAGAAGAAAGTGCCAGCATCCACGAGAACGTAATCTGCCTCGATCAGAGCGAGCTCCAGCATATTGTCCAGGGCCTTCCTGGTCATTTGCCTGGCAGAGTTCAGGTCTGTTGACCCAAGGACAACCCGCACGCCTGGCGCGTACTCCTCTAGCACATCAACAAACACCTGCCGCACTTTTGTAAACATTTGCTGGCTTAGATCACTGACGTGTGGAAGGAGGAATTCCACCATGCGTATCTCTGGCAGGCCCAAAAAAAGCGCGACATCCCCAAGGGGGCGCTGCCAATCCACCAACAGAATGTCTTTCTGCGAAACCCTGCGCAGGGCCAGAGCCAGATTGACCGCCAGCGTAGTAGTGCCTACGCCTGCTTTGCTGCCGAATACGGTGATCAACTGCCCCGGGACGGAAACCTCTGGCCGCAACTGGACCTCGATGCGAGCCAGTAACTCGCCCACCTTCACCGGCTTGGTAACGTAGTCGCCCCCTCCCCCGCGCAGGGCTCTCACCTTCGCATCTACCTCGTCGAGGGCGGAGAGGAAAATAATGGGAAGGTGACTGCCCTCTGGCAACTGACGAATACGCCTGGTGGCCTCAAAGCCGTCTATGCCCGGCATCAGCACGTCCATCAGTACCAAGTCCGGTTTCTCCGTGCGAACTTTCTCCACACCCTTCTCACCCGTTGTCGCCGTAATGACCTGATAGCCTGCTCGCCGCAGGCTCAGTTCCATCAAGCGATGTAATCGTAGATCATCATCCACGACCAGTATCTTTTGCTGAGCCATGATGATCACTCCCTCTAGTGCATCACTAGCCACGATTGGTGGAGTAGGCAGGTGGGAATCTCAATAGCGTCACCTATTGTACCACAAAACGGGCGCAAGGGGCAACCCGCCGCTGAGACATAAGCCCAACTTGACTTTTCCCGCCCACGGCGTAGAATTCTATTTACATTGCTATCCGACTCTGCAAACCGAGGAGGTACGATGGGCCTGGGTCAACTCGTTGACCTCTCTGTTCCTCTGACCACCATCTTCGCCCTGGCGGTGGTCGCGCTTCTCTACCGGTGGCTGCGAAAGCAGGACGCTGGCACAGGGCGGATGCAGGAAGTTGCCCACTTCATCCAGATCGGGGCGAATGCGTTCCTCCGCCGGGAGTTCCTCACCATCGCCCCCTTCGTGGTGGTCCTGGCCCTGCTGTTGCTCGTGGTCATGCCGGAAGGGAACTGGCAGATCGCGCTGGGCTTCGTCGCCGGCGCGGCTGCCTCCCTGCTGACCATTTTCATCGGGATGAACGCGGCGGTGAGAGCCAACGTGCGCACCACCGCCGCGGCCCGCTCCTCGGCTGCGCGGGCGCTGCTGGTCGCCTTCCGTGGCGGCGGCACGATGGGACTCTCCATCGTAGCGCTGGAACTGCTGGGCATCTTCGTATTGGCGCTCCTCTTCAGCGTGAACCCGGCCCACCCGGAGAACGTGCACCTTTTGGTCGGCTTTGGCTTCGGGGCCAGTTTCTCCGCTCTGTTCGCCCAGTTGGGCGGCGGCATCTTCACCAAAGGGGCGGACATCGCGGCCGACCTGGTGGGGAAGATGGAACGGGGCATCCCGGAGGACGATCCCCGCAACGCCGCCGTCATCGCCGACCTGGTCGGCGACAACGTGGGAGACGTGGCAGGGCGTGGGGCGGATCTCTTTGAGTCCGGCTCCGACAACCTGATCGCCACGATGATCGTGGGCCTGACCTTCATCCCCACCTACGGTTGGGCAGCGGTGCTCTTTCCCCTGCTCAGCCGGGCCATCGGTACCATAGGCGCGGTGCTGGGAGTGCTGACGGTACGCGGCACGGAGAAGCGCAACCCCCTGGTCTCCCTGAATCTGGGCTTCCTGGTGACTGCTCTGTTCTCTGTCGTCTCTTTTTACTTCCTGGGCACCTGCGTGATGCACGACGTCCGCCTGTTCTACTGCCTCACGCTGGGGCTGGTCGCCGCTATCCTGGTCTCGCTCCTGGTGCAGTTCTACACCGGCATCACCCAGAAACCAGTCAAACAGATCGCTGAGGGTGGCAAGAGCGGTGTGGCGATTAACCTGATCTATGGCTTCGCCTGGGGGATGGAGAGCGCGGTCATTATGATCATCCTGGTGGCTGCAGTCAACGTGATCGCTTTCTACATCATGGGCGGCGGTCTGCCCGGTATATTCGGTATCACGGCGGCCACGTTAGGTATCACCGAGATGAAAGGCATCATCATGGCAGCCGATGCCTTTGGCCCTATCGTTGACAACGCCAGCGGCATCGCCGAGATGGCCGGATTGGGGCCGCAGGTGCGTCGCACTGGGGATGTGCTGGACGCGGCCGGTAACATCACCAAGGCTATCACCAAGGGGTACAGCATGTCCTGCGCCTTGATGACCAGCGTCGTCATCCTTTTTGCCTATCTCCTCAGCGCTGCTGAGTTGGCAGGGGCGAGCAGCAACAGCCTGGCCAGTTTCGTCACCTTCGGCGGCGCCAACCCGGAAGGGGCGGTCATGCAAATTGTGCGCAGACTCAACCTGGCCCACCCGCTGAATATCGCCGCACTGATGATCGGCGCCACCGTTCCTTTCCTGTTCTCCTCCCAGGCGATGAAAGCGGTGGGCCGGACGGCCTTCTGCATGGTGGACGAGGTGCGGCGGCAGTTCCGTGAGATCACCGGCCTGCTGACTGGCCGGGCCGTCCCCGAATACAGCGCTTGCGTGGACCTGGGGACGCGCCACGCGCTGCGGGAGATGATCGCACCCACGCTGACGGGGGTTGCTTTCCCCATCGCCGTTGGTTTCCTGATGGGGCCGTGGGCGCTGGTCTTCTATCTGATCGGCGTGAAGATCATCGGCGCGACGTTGGCTATTTTTATGTTCAACGCCGGGGGCGCGTGGGACAATGCCAAGAAGTATATTGAGGAAGGTCACTTCGGCGGCAAGGGATCGGAGCCTCACCGGGCTGGGGTCATCGGCGATACCTTTGGCGACCCACTCAAGGATACAGCCGGGCCGTCGCTGCACATTCTCATTAAGTTGCAGAACGTCCTTGCTATCACGCTCCTTCCACTCTTCTACACTTATGGACTGCACTGGTACTAGACGGATGATAAGATGGCAGAGTTCGACCAAGAGTTACTGGAAATCTACGGTGAGTTGAATCGCGACCGGCTGATGGCACTGGTCGTGCGCTACGCCCGTGACCGGCTCGACGCCGGTGGTTGCTCCATCTTTCTGCGCGATGACATCACTGGCCGCTACGTCATGCGCGGCACCACTGGCCTTCTGGAGGATGCAAAGATGCCCGCCAAGCGGATGGAGTATGAGCCCGGGGAGGGACTGACCGGTTGGATCGCCAGGCACGGCCGGCCGTTGCGCATCGCCAACGTCAGGGACAACGGGGAATTACGACGCATCGCTGAGAACCTGGTCTGGAGCAAGAAATACTCCGAGATCAGCGCCAAACCGGGCCAGGCTTACCTGGGGGTGCCGATCCTCTCCTCCCCCCTCCCAGGGTGGGGAGAGAGGGAGGTCGTGCTCGGCGTGTTGCGGGTCTCCGGGAAGGCGGAAGGGGAGCAGTTCGACGCGCAAGATGAAGCACTGCTGAGCCACGTAGCCACGATGATGAGCATCGCCATTGAGAATTCACAACGCTACGAACGGGAGAAACGCCGTGCTCGCTACTTCCGGCTGCTATTGGACATCGGTACGGAACTGGACCCTCGGCGCCCCATCGGCGAGATGTTGCAAGCAGTGGTGAGCCGGGTCAGGGACGGTTTTCGCACCGAGGCCTGTCAGATTTATCTCCGGGATGAGGAGAGTGCTAGTCGTGTAGTGCTACAGGCCGCCAGTGGCCTCCCCGGAACATTGATCTGCAAACTGACGTATGCGGTAGGGGAGGGGCTGACGGGTCACATCGTCCGCACTGGAACACCCGTCCAGATACGCGAACTGGCTGCGTTGGAGGATTTAAACGACCCACACGTTGCAGAGGTTGCCTCACATCTTCCCTCCGGCGTCTATCGCTCCTTCGTTGGCGTCCCCCTGCGATTGGGTGATGAAACCCTTGGCACCCTCGAGTTGATCAACAAGATTCCCAGCGCCCCCGGTCACCGCGATTGGTTCACCGACGACGACGAGGAATACTTGCGTCTGCTCTCCACGGGCATCTGCGGTGTCCTGGAGGGCGCTCGCTATCTCAAGACTCTGGGCGACGTAGGAGTGACCGCGATGCGGATGCAGCGCGTCGCCTCTTTCGGCACCCTCGCGCAACGGATACGGCACGAGGCGGCAAACCCGCTGGCCGTAGCTCGCCTGGCGGTGACCAACCTGCGCAGCGACCTCCAGGAGAAACCAGGTTTTTCTCAAAAACCTGGTTTCTTAAGACGGCTGGATGTCATTGAGGCCAACCTGAATGAGGTGAGCGGCAAACTGCTGGACCTGCTCAAGTTCTCTCAGCGCATCGGCTTTGTCCGCACGACCACCCAGTGGAATGACGTGATACACGAGGCTCTTATCTGGCTGGCAGCGGAGCGGCAACGACGCGGGGTGGAGGTGCACACCGCCTACGGAGATCTGCCGCTGCTGTTCATCGAGCCGAACGAAATGTTCGGTGTCCTGGTCACAGTCCTACGCCTGACGATGGAAACCCTCGGAACGCATGGAGGTCTCATTGAAGTGCGCACTTCGTCGTCCGCTGACGGTCAGCGCGTGTGCACGGAAGTACGTGCACCGGAAGCCTCGCTGGCTGAGACAGTTTCGTCCATCATCGAACCGACGGCTGGTGCGCCTGAGGAACTATCGCCTCTTCACTTCGAGTGGGCATTGGCGCGGGAGACGGTGGAGATGCAGTATGCGGGCTCTCTCAGATGGGCAGTACAGGACAAAGAGGTGTGCTTTGTGCTTGAACTGCCACTGAAGGAAGGTTGATATGGAAGTGGATCGGAAGACGATTCTGGTGGTAGACGACGAGCCGTTCTTCCGCGAGGAAGTAGTTGCCTTCCTCAGCAGTCACTCGTTTGCAGCGCAGGGCTGGAAAGTGGAATCTGCGACAGGTGGGGAAGAGGCGCTGACTCGGCTGGGGCAAGCCCCTTACGACGTAATGCTGCTCGACATCAACATGCCGGGGCTGGATGGTATGGAAGTGCTTCGCCTGATGCACGAGAAGCATATGCTGGAGCAAAACTACGTCATCATGCTCAGTGCCTATGGTGTGTACGAGAACGTGGTCGCGGCCATGCGCGGAGGGGCAAAGGACTTCGTCAACAAGTCCGAGCCGCTGGATCAGTGGATCGTGCGCATCGAGCGCGGCTTCGAGTGGCAGGAGCTGCGCCGTCGCAAGCAGCAGGTCGAGGAGGAACTGCGACTCCTGGCGCGTGAGGTGGGCCACGACATCGGCGGCACGACCTACTTCGTGCTCACCCAGCGGGTGCAGGCGCTGACCAGACTGGTGGCGGGGGAGCCGGAGGGTGAGCGCTCCATCAAGGTCATCCGGCAGATTCTGGCCCGCATCAAGCGTCTGGCTGATGACTTGGGCCACGTGGCGGTGGCCCTGGATAGCAGCGAGGTCTGGCGTTGGGAGACGCTCGACCTTCACCGCATGCTGGAACGGCTAGCGCAGGAGTTCAGTTATGGCTATCCCGACGTGACGGTCGTGCGGGAGTGGGGCGAGGACAGCCCGCCGATACAGGGCAGTCGCGCCCAGTTGGAACGGGCTTTCCACAACCTGCTGACCAACGCCGGGCGGGCGATGCCTGATGGCGGGACGCTCACACTGCGCACGCGGCGAGAAGCCCCTCCTCCATCCCAGGGGGGAGGCGGAGGGGGGTGGGTTGCCGTTGACATCGAGGATACAGGCACCGGCATCCCCCCGGAGATGCGGGAGAGAATCTTCCGCATCGGTTTCTCGGATTGGAGAAACGGGCAAAAAGGGAGCGGGCTGGGGCTTTACGTTGTCCGCAGGAACATTGAAAACCACGGCGGTCGCATCAAGGTGACCAGCGCCGTAGGCAAGGGAACCACCATCACCGTCCGATTGCCGATTCAGCCCGTGGGAAAGGCATCGCCGTAAACAGGCGCTGCTGGGCTGAAAACAGGGCCTGGCACCGGCTCTCTTCAGGCCGGTGTCAGATGTCTAAATCTTGCAGGAGGTTAAGCACAATGTCATCAACTATACTAGTGATGGACGACGATTTACTCGCGCTCGAAAGCCTGGAGGACTACCTGAAACGGGCTGGCTATACCGTCGTGGTGGCCAGCAGCGCCCGTCAAGCGGTCGAACAGGCACGGGAGATATCTTGCGACGTGGCCGTGTTGGACATGAAGATGCCCGAGATGGACGGTTTCCAGGTGGCTGCGATGCTGCGCCAGTTGCAACCTGCCTTGCGGGTGATCATATTCACCGGTTACGCTTCGCTGGAGACCGAGGTCCGCGCCACGCAGTTGGACTTCTACGAATACCTGCCTAAGTCGAACTGGTACGACCTACTGCTGCCGACCATCGAGCATGTCCTGACAGAGCCCGAGCGCCCGCTGCCCCAACAGCGCCCGGCTGACCTGGAGCAGGCAGCCGCTCAGTACGCCGGCGAGGGCAAGTGGGAATTGGCATCGTTGGCGTTGGAGCAGGCGGCCCGCATCGCCGAGTTCACCCACGAGTGGGAGCACGCCGCCGCGCTATACGGTCAGGCCTTCGATCACATGCGGCGCGCCCGTGGCCTCTCCGTGGAAGCACAGCGGCTTCGTGAACTGGCGGAGTGCGCGCAGCGCATTGCGGACGAACCGGTCACGGACTCCACGTAACGTTGCTTCGAGCGGGCCCGTCAGACCGGGGGAGTGACCATCGTCCAGGGCCGTCGCACCGATTTGGTTCTGGCTTCGCGTCGTACCGTTGCCGAGAATGCGGAGATGGCGCAGCGAGTACGACTGATCGGCCAGTTTTTCTTGGGTTGGCAGGACATCTGCCGCTGTGACCCGACGGGGACGGCCGAGGCCTATCGGTACTTCCGTACTACCCCAACCTTACGTGTGCCGGGCAAGGTGAAGAAACTGCGGGGTAAGTGGGCCGGACTGCTCCAGCACCGTGTCAACCGCAGCGGCCGTCTGCAGTATTGGGTGGATGAGGATGCTGAAGTGGTGTATGTAGAATACGCCGGTCCATACCCGTAGTGGTTACGCCTGTGTTCTCACTCCGCCGTTTCCTCGCCCTCTGCCTGACCCTGCTTCTGGCGTTGGGCTGTGCCTTGCTTTCACCCCCTCCCACCCCGACGCCCACGGCCACCCCGATGCCCATCTCGACGCCCTTCCCCACTCCATGGCCCACGGCCACCCCTGAGCCGTCCGACACTGGCTGGCAACCGCTGCAACAGGGCGTCGAGTTGCGCCAGGTGCGCGTGGAGATCGGCGAGGTCGCCGAGCGGTTGACCATCGTCCGGCTCGATTCTACTGCCACGCGCTTTCGCGTCCACTACGACCCCGTCGCGCCTCGCCCGGTAAGCGCCTGGGCCGAACGGTTCCAGCCGTTGCTGGTCGTCAACGGCGGCTACTTCACCCCTGAAAACGAGACTGTGGGGCTGCTCATCAGCGACGGGCGGGCCTGGGGCACCCCCTACGGGAACTTCGCAGGTATATTCGCCGTCACTGCCAGCGGGCAAGTGAGTGTGCGTTGGCTTCGAGACCGGCCCTACGACCCCGACGAGCACCTAACGGAGGCATTACAGTCGTTTCCGGTGCTGGTCAAGCCGGGCGGTGTGATGGGCTTCCCCGCCGACGCTGACGACGGTCGCCCCTCTCGCCGCACCGTCGTGGCTCAGGATAATCAGGGGCGTATCCTGTTCATCGTCGCACCTCGCGGCTACCTCAGCCTCAACGAACTGGCGCGCTTCCTTGCGGACTCCGACCTCGACATAGACGTGGCGCTCAACCTGGATGGGGGCTTATCCACGGGGCTGTGGCTGAGGACGAACGAGACGTCTGTGGAGATTAACTCCCGCGTCCCTGTACCCTCGGTCATCTCTGCCTACGACTGACGCACGTAAGCGGCTATCGTCGTACCAGCACGTACCGCCCACGCGTGGTAGTCGAGGTAGCCGTGTAGAGATAGGTGGCCGGGCCGACGATGACGATGTCGGCGTGACCCACGCCCCAGTTGCCGGACAGGTCCATAGTCACCGGGTTGCCGGGATACTTCTCCCACGGCCCGTCAATGGCCTGTCCCACGCTGCGGGCGAACCCCAGGCCAAACTGGTCGTCCACGACGGTGGGGTCGCTAGGGCCGCGCACCCCCTCGTAGGCCATGTAGTAATGGTCGCCCACCCGCACCACGTCGGCTGAGGAAATAGTGCGGAACTCGAAGTAGGGGTTGGCATCGGCTCCCAGCACCTCGACCGGACCGTAGCCGAGTTCCGCCCCAAAGAGCGGATTGGACGTGCACTTGCGCAAGCCCCCGACCCCGGCGTACCCGTCGCCCACATAGCAGCCCATGTGCCCCGGAGCACGTCCCAGTCCGACGAAGATGTAGAGTAGCTTGCCCTCAATATAGATGCCCGGCGGCGCGCCCACCAGGCACTCGAACTCCAGCTCCGAGTAGATGTGGGGGTGTTCGCCGATGGATTCCGGTTCGCTGCAAGTCCCCTGCTCGGCGTGCCAGGCCCCGGTGCCGGGCACGTGGGCCTCAGCCGACCAGTTAAGGCCATCGGGGGATGTGCGCAGATAGGTGCCCGCTCCATACTCGTAGACGATGTAGGCACGGTCGGAGTCGAAAAAGACGCGCGGGTACTGCTGCTGGTGTGTGTGATCCCGCCCAGGGTCGCAGGGGCACGTGGGGCAAGGGAAGAGGCAGACGGGGTTTTCGAGAGCGAAGCGGAGCCCCCCGTCGTGGCTCCTCCACAGCGTGACGCAGCCGGGGAAGGGGGCCGGGTCGCCACACTGATCCACTACCCCCGCCGATTGGTGACTGGCGTGCAAGTAGGACCAGAACTCAGTGCCGCCCCGGTAGACTGTGTCCGACTCGCCCACGGGCAGGCCCACGTCGAACTCCTCCAGCACCCACTCGGCGGCTCCGGCCCAGAAGTCATCTAGCGTGGCGAACTCCCGCCCAGGTGGGGGGGCAGGGGCGAAAGAGGGCGGAGGTATGGTAGTGGGGGTGAGAGGTGTGGGGGTGTG
>Ga0209121_10002017_pt1 | contig 20944 bp, 19 predicted proteins | sample Cruoilmetagenom3_FD_187292 | JGI IMG/M metagenome (GOLD analysis project Ga0209121, IMG submission 187292) | Oil polluted marine microbial communities from Coal Oil Point, Santa Barbara, California, USA - Sample 3 (SPAdes) (version 2) | ecosystem: Environmental > Aquatic > Marine > Oil seeps ...
GGCGTATTCAACCGCCTACTACTGGGTAGAAACCCATGATAAGTAGACCACTGAATACGCCGATAACGCCAGCGAACGTCCAACGACGGTCAGTTGTTTTAAATGCACCTACTGCTGATTTTTGCGTATGACGGCCAATCGCAAATTCAGTCAGCATGACACTGAAACCAATAAAAATTACAAAAAACAGGTAAATGGCAACGAATGCACCACCGCCACTTTCGCCTGCTGTGTATGGGAATTTCCAAATGTTACCTAAGCCAACAGCAGAACCTGCTGCAGCCATTACGAATCCTAACTTCGAACCCCAGGTATCGCGGGGTGTTGTGGTTGTATTACTAGTAGCCACGTGTACTCCAAACTTTTGTGTTATGTGATGTTGTGTTTTGCTTTGGGTGGCGTCTTTAAAAGGAAGGTGTATAAATAAATTTACACACCTAAAAGATTTGATTGACGCTCGTTGTCTAGCAAGTAAACCAGTTTAAGAATAAAATTGGAAGTGCATACCGTACAAATTTCGTTAAAGATGTAAATTTTTATGGTTAAATGCCGACTTTTCATACAAAACAATCGTTTTCTTCTTAAGTTAACCAAAACTTAACAACTTTAACCTATTTACAGCTTTTGCTCTATTTTGTAAATAGTTGATTCCTTAAATTCCCATATCCGTTAAATAGCATTACTATCTAAGTGTCTCTTTTTTCGAGTATTCAATGTGGATAAGCTTTATCATTTTTTAACTTTGGCCTCTGTTGTTTTGTACTGGGTTCTCGTAGCCGGTGTGACGTTTCGTGTTGTACTAAAACGACGCTCTGTCAGCGTTTCTCTTGCTTGGCTAATGGTTATCTACATTATCCCGATTGTTGGTGTAGCTTGTTACTTCCTTTTTGGTGAGCTAAACCTAGGCCGAAAAAGGGCTGAGCGCGCACATCGTATGTTTACTCCCTTTGGTGACTGGTTCCGCCAATTAAATGATTGCCAACTGCATCTTCCCGGCAAAGTGGGATCCCCTATCCACAAAATCGATGAACTCTGTAATAACAGAATGGGTATTCCTGCGCTTAGTGGAAACACACTTTCACTGCAATCTTCACCCAATGAGATCCTACACGCCATTATCGAAGATATAGAAAACGCCCAGACCAGCATCAAGATGGTTTTCTACATTTGGCACCCTGGTGGCCTGACCGATTCCGTAGCTTCAGCTCTTATTCGAGCAGCCAAACGTGGTGTAGATGTTAAGGTCCTACTTGACTCAGCCGGTAGCCCTCGCTTTTTCAAAAGCCACTGGCAGTCAATGATGAAGGACGCAGGCGTTCAAGTCGTACAAGCACTAGAAGTGAGCCCATGGCGTATTTTTTTACGTCGCCTAGATTTAAGACAACACCGCAAAATCATTGTGATTGACGAGACTATCGCCTATACGGGTTCAATGAACATGGTCGATCCTGCTCACTTCAAACAAAGTTCCGGCGTTGGTCAGTGGATTGATGTAATGGTCAGAGTGACTGGGCCAACCGTTAATGTGTTATCCGCTATTCATGGCTGGGATTGGGAAGTTGAGACTGGTGAACGCATTCTCCCTGATATACCTGAATGCCCAGTTGAAGAAATCATGACACATCATCCGGTTCAAGTAGTGCCGTCTGGCCCTGGCATGCCGGAATATTTGATCTTACAAGTACTGACCATCGCCATCAATCAAGCGAATCATTCTGTACGTATTACTACACCTTATTTTGTGCCAAGTGCTGACTTACTCGAAACACTTAAGATGACAGCTCAACGCGGCGTAACTGTAGAACTGATCATTCCACACAATAACGATTCACTAATGGTTAAATGGGCATCTCGCGCCTTTTATACAGAACTACTTGAAGCTGGCGTGAAAATTTACGAGTTTTATGGCGGCCTTCTTCACACCAAATCAGTAGTGATCGATGAAGAGTTTTGCTTGATCGGAACCGTCAATATCGACATGCGTAGTTTGTGGCTCAACTTTGAAGTAACCCTTGCCGTTGACGACGTACACTTCACCAAGCAATTGTTTGATTTACAGCAATCCTATATTGAATCATCTCATCCCGTGGAATTAGAGCAGTGGGAACAGAGAAATTTACGTAACCGTTTCTTTGAGAGACTGTTCTATTTATTCAACCCGTTGCTTTAATACTCCTCGCTCGCCGACCACCATTGGCAACGAATAGTATCTTTGCGATCGCTTTTTAACTTTTCATCACAAATCGAGGAAAAGTTAAAAAGCAAAAGAAAACGTTAAAAACTCTCTCTCCCCTCTTGCTTTGATGGCTACTCGCATGTTTTAAATAGGACATAACCGATTGATAAGGAATTCACAGCATGTCCGAGAACAAAACCACTAAGCTCATCACTGCAGGTCGTGATAAGAAGTGGACCAATGGTGTCGTTAATCCACCAGTACAACGCGCTTCCACTGTCGTTTTCAACTCAGTAGAAGAAAAGCGCAAAGCTACGATTAATCGCGCTAACAAGACGCTTTTTTACGGACGTCGTGGAACCACCACTCATTTCGCTTTCCAAGATGCCATGGTTGAAGTTGAAGGGGGCGCGGGTTGTGCACTGTACCCGTGTGGTACAGCAGCAATTTCGAATGCCATTCTCTCTTTTGTAGAAACAGGTGATCATATTTTAATGGTTGACACCTGCTACGAACCTACTCGTGATTTCTGTGACACCATCATGAAAAAGATGGGGGTAGAGACAACTTACTACGAGCCAACGATTGGTGAAGGTATCCAAGACCTTATCAAGCCAAACACTAAGGTGCTGTTTACTGAGTCTCCAGGCTCTGTCACCATGGAAGTGCAGGATATTCCAACACTAGCACGTATCGCTCATGAACATGACATCATCGTTATGCTAGACAATACTTGGGCGGCTGGCGTGAACTTCTCACCGTTTGATTTTGGTGTTGATATCTCGATTCAAGCAGCGACCAAATACATCGTGGGTCACTCTGATGTGATGCTAGGTACGGCAGTCGCCAATGAGAAATGCTGGGATCAACTAAGAGAGCAAAGTTACTTGATGGGGCAATGTGTCTCACCTGATGATGCTTATTTAGGGCTTCGCGGCATTCGTACTCTTGATGTGCGTCTACGCCAACACGCAGAAAGCAGCTTGAAGGTCGCAAAATGGTTAGAGAGTCGTCCTGAAGTTAACCATGTTCGTCATCCTGCTCTTGAGTCTTGCCCAGGCCATGAATTCTTCAAACGAGATTTTACTGGCGGTAATGGCTTGTTCTCTTTTGTACTAAACAACTCTAATATCAAAGCGACGACAGCGTTACTTGATGGAATGACACATTTTAGTATGGGTTACTCTTGGGGTGGATTTGAAAGTTTGATTCTAGCTAACGAACCAAGCAGTTTTGACAGCTTGAGAACTGTTGCCAATCCTAATTTCGAAGGTACCTTGATACGTGTTCATATTGGATTAGAAGATGTTGATGACCTGATTGCTGATCTAGAGGCGGGATTAGAACGTTATAGCGCTCTGATTTAATCTGAAACGATAGGTCTAATATGCAAAAAAGGCAGGATATTCCTGCCTTTTTCTGTTTAAAGCATAACTCAAAAACAAATGTATCTACTCATATTCAGATACTTCAGCTCATAATACAAACCGCTCATAGTCCAGAAGCCTTCATAATCCAGAAGCTTTCAAAGCCAATATTGAACCTTAAAGCACATCCACTTAAAGATCTCAGAGCGATGAAAAAATGGCTATGAATTTTTCAATTTCTAAGTAATTGTTCCGCTGAAATAAATAACACTTTATTTGTGTGGGCAACCGACTAAATGATCATTGACCATACCTGTTGCTTGCATAAACGCGTAACAGATTGTCTCACCAACAAATTTAAACCCTCTCTTCTTTAAAAACTTACTCATCGCTTTGGATTGCTCTGTAGAGGCGGGAACTTGAGACATCTCGGTCCATTGATTTTCAATCACCTTATTATCGACAAACTGCCATAAAGCATTGGATAGGGATCCAAACTCTTTCTGAAGCTCAAGGGTTGCGCGAGCATTGTTGTATACCGAAGCAATCTTGCCCTTATGCTTAACCACATCGAAGTGTTCGATAATATTCGGCACATTGTCTTCATTCAACGCAGCTAACTTATTAAGGTCATAATTGTCAAAAGCGGCACGATAACCCTCGCGCTTTTTAAGTATCGTGATCCAACTAAGGCCAGCCTGAGCTCCCTCTAAAGTAATGAACTCAAACAAAACTTGGTCATCATAAACAGGTACACCCCACTCAGCATCGTGATATTCCCTCTCAAGTTCGTGTTTAAGCGCCCATGCGCAGGTTCTATCTGATGTGTTTGTTTCCATTTGAAGTTCTCATTTGTATTCGTATATAAAAATAGTGCCCCAATTGGGAGCATTATTTCAAAGGTTAAATAGGGCGCGTTGACCTTTTGTAGTTAAATTTTGTTCGAAATAAAAGCTTTTTAATCGAGGCAAGGGGGAAGTAGCCTATTCATCCTAAGCAAATTCTCCCTCAACAAAGAGTAAAACGCTTTTTGCAGGGCGCCCAGCTCGAACCCTTCGGGCAGCGTTTGCTGGTCAACACGCCCTAGCGTTAAGCCACTTCAATCTTATGGAATAGACGATACAACACAGGTACTACGATTAGCGTCAGTACAGTCGCAAAGCCTAAACCAAACATAATGGTTACTGCCATTGGCTTGAAAAAGATATCAGGCAGTAACGGGATCATACCTAAAATGGTCGTAATCGCGGCCATGCATACCGGACGAACACGGCTTAATGCAGCGTCAACAACCGCTATGTACGGATCTTTACCTGACTTCATTTCAATCTCAATTTGATCAAGTAATACGATACCGTTCTTAAGTAGCATCCCGGATAAACTCAAGAAGCCTAGCAACGCCATAAAGCCAAATGGTGTATTCAAGGCTAATAAGCCTGTCGTTACCCCAATTAGTGCTAATGGAACCGTCAACCAAACAATTAATGGTTCTTTTACAGAGTTAAACAAGAACACAGTAATCAAGAACATGAACAAGTAACCCAAAGGCATGGTTGTGAAAAGTGACGCCTGTGCATCAGCAGATGACTCATATTCACCACCCCACTCAAGTGAGTAACCCGGTGGCATCTCAATCGCTTCAATTTGCGGCTGTAAGCGCTTCTGCAGGGTTGAAGCGGTTTCTTCACCCAACAGGTCATTGTCGGCCATCACCGTTAGCATACGCTTACGGTTCTTACGAATGATCAGTGGGTCTTCCCATTCCAACTCGTAGCCTAGCGTGACTTGTTGCAGTGGGATGTATTCACTTAATGCTGGGCTCCAAATCTTCATGCCTTCAATGTTACGAATATCGATACGCTCATCTTCCGGTAAACGCGCGACGATAGGCATCAACGTAGTACCATCGCGGTACACACCAATCGATTTACCAGAGAAAGACATTGCTAGGAAATCATCAACGTCAGATTTGGTAATACCATAACGGCGAGCTTGGCTTTCATTGAACTGAGGCTCTAACACCTTGGTTCTTTCACGCCAATCGTGACGAATATTAAACGCACCGTCATCAGCACGCATGATATCCATAACTTGCGCAGCAATTGAACGCAGTACCGTTGGATCAGAACCTACAATTCTTGCTTCAATTTTTGCACCGCCACCTGGACCTAATTCAATTTGTTTCAGCTTGTAGTCTATTTCAGGGAACTGACTGTTTACGTGTTCACGAAAACGCAGCATTAGTCCCTCAAGCACTTCATAACTCTTCACACGAACGGTTATCTCACCGTATGCGCTATAACTTTTTTCTGGAGAGTAAGTCAGCATGAAACGTTGTAAGCCTTTACCCGCCGTCGTCGTGATATGTTCGACTTCATCCTGCTCCGCTAACCAACCTTCAAGCACTTTAAGCTTGGTGTTGGTTGCTCGAATATCGGTACCTTCTGGCATCCACACATCCACTTGGAACATTGGCGTAGTTGAAGATGGGAAGAAGGCCTGTTTCACAAAACCAAAACCATAAACACTCGCTCCTAAACCAATAATCAGAACAAACATGGTAAGCCACGCGCGCTTCATACAGAACTCAAGGAAGTTTTTATAGATAACAAAAACCATCCCGTTGTATGGGTCCTTACCTTCGCTATCTGGGTCAATCTTTTGACCTTTAAAGAAAATATCAGCAAAGAACGGCGTAATTGAGATAGCAGTAAACCAACTCAGCATTAACGAGATAAGTAGAACCGTGAACAAGGTGCCACAGTATTCACCGGTTGAGTCTTCAGACAAGCCTATCGGTGCAAAAGCGGTGACCGCAATAACAGTTGCACCCAGCAGCGGCCATTTAGTTTGGGTAACGATATCGGTGGCGGCCTGCATCCGGGTTCGCCCCTTCTGCGTGCCGATCAATATCCCTTCCACCACCACAATGGCATTATCCACCAGCATCCCCAAGGCGATAACCAGAGCGCCTAGCGAGATACGTTGTAAATCGATTTTGAAATACTGCATAAAAATGAAAGTGCCAAAAACGGTCAACAACAGTATCAAACCGATCAACAAACCAGAGCGAAGCCCCATGAAGAACAACAACACAATAATTACGATGGCAACCGCTTGTCCGAGGCTGACCACAAATCCACTTACCGATTTATCGACTTCTTTTGGCTGGTTATAAACCTCTGAGATATCAATACCGACAGGTTGTTGATATTTCAGTTCTGCAAGTCGTCTATCAAAAGCCTCCCCCACCGCAACCACGTTCACTCCCTGAGCAAAGGAGACACCCAGGTTAAGCGCAAGTTTTCCGTTGTAACCAATAATGTTACTCGGTACTTCAACATAGCCACGCGTTACATCAGCAACATCTTTTAGGTAGATAAGCCCTTGAGCGCCACCTTCGGTAAGAATCAAATCGCCAAGTTGTTCTACGTTTTGGAACTCACCCGTTGGGTGGATCCGTATGTATTCGTCGCCAATCCTTACCGCACCAGCACTAGAAACGATGTTCTGAGTCGATAAAAGATTAAACACGGTTGTTGGCGACAGCCCCAAGGAGCTTATCCGCTTCATCGATATCTCAATGAAGACTTGTTCTTGCTGTTGACCAGAAACAGAAACTTTACTGACCCCATCGACCAACTCGAGCTCTCTTCTTAGGTAATCAATGTAATCCAACAGTTCTTTGTAGCTGTAACCATCACCCGTCACTGCAAGCAAAATACCGTAAACGTCACCGAAGTCATCGATGACTTGAGGATCATTAACGCCGGGTGGCAGTTCAACCTTGAGATCATTCACTTTCCGGCGAAGCTCATCCCAGATTTGCGGAAGATCATCTGGACCATAGTTATTCTTCATCGTTACCGTTACCTGAGATAGGCCACGGCTAGAGATAGAGTTCACTTCGTCTACATAGGTAAGCTGTTGAATTGCTTTCTCTAATGGGTAGGTAACTTCTTCTTCCACTTGCTGAGGCGTAGCCCCTGGGTAAGAGGTCACGACCATTGCATCTTTGATGGTAAAAGCAGGGTCTTCTAAACGCCCTAACCCAAAAAATGCAGAGACACCACCAATAAGAAAGATCAGAGACAGCATCCAGCTAATGACTTTGTTACGTATAAAGTAAGAAGCAACACCTGTGATCTGATCATCACCCTGTTGATCGTCATTTTGGGGCTTGTTATTTACTTCACTCATTGTTCGTCTCCTGAGACAATACTTCCACTGTCATCCCATCTCGCAATCGCGATACGCCTGCAACAACGACATGCTGCCCCACTTCCAATCCTTTCATTATCTGCAACGTTTTCTGGTTTGCTTTTCCTAACACAACTTGCTGCTTCGAGACGGTGTTGTCGTCATTGAGTACCCAAACATAAGAGTTTTGACGCGTTAACTCATCGCCATCGGCATTAAACACAGCTTCAATTGGAATCAAAACTCCAGCTTTCAATTCCAAGCCGATATCTCGCCCGTTTGAAGTCACTTCCACAGCCATACCATCAAGAATCAAGTCATCTTCTGGCATAGGTAAAGCAAGTGTCACTGTAAAGGTACCCGTACTTGGGTCCGGTTCGGTTGTGAACTCTTTAATACCTGCGGTGTATTCGTTACCGCTTGGAACTCTCACTACGGCTTCAACATTCGAGAGCAATGTTTCATTGGGTTGATTCACATAGATTTGATCGGGCAGCTGGATCACCACCTCGACATCTTCAATGCTGTGAATATTTACGATTTGTTGGCCAACCTGAATGTTTTCATATTGGTCGACACTGACTCGAGAGATAATTCCATCAACTGGGGCGCGAAGCTTAGTGAACGACAAGCGCAGTTTTGCTAATTCAAGTTCGGCGTAAGCAATTTGTCGTTGAGCGGCAATTTCATCAAACTGAGACTTAGCCAATAGGCCTTTTTTAACAAGTGGACTTGAACGTCGGTACTGGCTATTGATTACTGTGTATCGTGCTTGAGTGTTATCCACCTCCAATTGGTAGTCGGTAGGATCCAACTCAGCAATAATATCTCCAGCTTTAACCCGCTCACCCTCTTTCACATCGAGCTTATTGATTTCACCTGCAACTCGAAAACTGAGATGAGCTTTCTCCGCAGCGTTTGCGACTGCGGGGAAGTAGAGTTTATCGCTAAAATCGATGACTGAGATCTCAATAGCTTTAACCAAAGGAGTGTTATTGACTTCCACAACTTGCTTATCTTCACAAGCTGTAAGTAAGGCCAAACACGACATTCCTGCAACTACCTTAAGTGCTTTCATGTTATAGCCCCCTTTCCTTGATCCACTCACGAACTTTGACGCCAGCTTCAAGACCATTAACACCAGAAGTCACAACTCGGTCGCCATCGTTTAGGCCAGACACGATATGACGCTTTTCATCAATCACAATGGCTACGTTTTCAACAATACCGTCGCTATCTACGCGCCAGACTGAGACATCATCCCCATCGGTCATCATTGCTGACGTTGGAATTTTGGTTGCAGCCGCCTGTGCTGAAACCAAATTTACCGTGCCAGACATACCCGGTAAAATGCCGACATCAGTTGGTCTTTCCATAACCATAGTGACTTTGTATGAGCCTGTTGTAGGGTCGGCTTCAGTATCCACTTCTTGGAAGGTTAAAACGTAAGAGTTTTCAGGAAACGCATCAAAAATCATGGTTGCATCTGTCTCAAACCCTGAAGAAAAGCGCGTAATAAGTTGGTCGGGCAATAAGAATACGACTTTAAGAATTTGATTGGTTTGAATATTCATCACACCTTGCTTGGCTGCGATGTATTCATGGTTTTCAGCGGGAATAATGGAAATCGTTCCATCGTAAGGCGCAACCAAAGTGGTATAGCGAAGGTTCGCTTTTGCTTGGTTAAGAACCGCTTTAGCCGAATTATGATTTGCTTTGGCCTGATCGAAATCTTGCTCTGATACCACTCGGTCTTTACGCAACTTTATTGAACGTTGGTATTGAACATCGGCTAATTTAAAATTCGCTCTCGCTTGCTTTTCTAACAACTGATATTCATCAGGATTGAGCGTTGCAAGTTCATCACCCTTGTTAACCTGCTGACCAGACGTAACGTCAATGCTCTGCAATAAACCAGGAACACGAAATGCAAGTACCGCTTTGTCGCCGGCTTCAGTGGTGGCAGGGAAACTACGTTCAAAGGCATTATTGCCAACGGAGACAGTGAAGAGTTTGGCGGGTCTAGATTCAGGCTCAGGTACCGGAGGAAGCTCCTTACCACACCCAGACAACCCAGCTAAGGCTGTCAAAAGGACAACGGAGGCTCTATACATTGGTGATCATCCATATCTATAAATATTTTTATAACATAGATTAATCACATGTAACTTACCAGTTATCGTAAGATTTATTTAGACAAAATTATTAAAAAAAATAACGGCTTGGAATAAATTTTCCTAAACCGTTATCTAATCTTTTTTAGGTTTACCGTTACATGTTCTTAAATGCGCGGTCGACTTTAAAAGTGTCTGAGGTTACATAGGCTTCCATATTACGCACACTGGTCTCTAACTTCTGGAAATCATCTTCTAAAGTGCCTAATAGAGTCTCTGCCGTTTGCCCTTTTTCCCAAGGTTTTTGCTTCAGCGTGTGCTCTTGTTTAGCTTTCATTTCATCGACATACTGAGGTGGTTGTTTTTCAATCATAAATGTCAAAGCAATATACGCCAGTAAGACAAGAAAGCTTCCGCCAAGTAGCGCCGCAGAGATAACTAAGATACGAACCAACCAAACTTCCAGGCCAAAATAGTTCGCTAACCCGGCACATACTCCAGAAAGCTTACCGTTAATGGGATCGCGATACAGTTCTCTACTCATAGTTTCGTCTCCAGTTAGGTGACTCCGCATCCAGTATTTTTTCTAGCGTTTTCACGCGATCTTGCATCGATTCAGCTTGAGCAGAAAGCTTGTGTAAACGTTGAAGATCCGTCTCTGAAAGACCATTGCTGGATTTCTTCTTGCTTCGGTAATGTAAAAATAACCATAGCGGTGCCACGAAGATTAAAAAGACAATCAGTGGACCTGCAATTAGAAATGTTGACATAGACAACTCCTAAAATTATTTATCGCGGTTTTCAACTTGCTGCTTCAGTTTCGCCAGCTCTTTTTCAATTTCATCTTGAGCTTGTAGTTCGGCAAATTCTTGATCTAAAGATTTTGCATTGCCTGTCTTAGCGTAAACGTCTGCTTCAGCTTCTAATTCATCCACTTTACGCGAGAATTGCTCAAACTTCGCCATTGCTTCGTTGGTTTTGCTTGAGTGCAAGTGTTTTTGAACATCACGACGATTACTCGCAGCGTTATTACGAATCATAAGTGCTTGCTGCTTTGCACGAGTTTCTGCGATCTTTGTTTCAAGTTTACCAATTTCACTCGTCAATTTTTCGATGGTTTCATGAACCAAGGTTTGTTCGGTGTGAAGGCTCTTGATGATGTCTTCCAGTTTTTGCTTTTCGATTAGCGCCGCTCTCGCCAAATCTTCGCGTTGTTTGGTCAGGGCAAGTGTCGCTTTATTTTGCCAATCTAGAATCTGTGTTTCGAGAGCTTCTACTTTACGCGCTAGCTCTTTCTTGTCAGCAATTGCTTTTGCTGAGTTGGTACGAACTTCAACTAAGGTGTCTTCCATTTCTTGGATAATAAGACGAATCATCTTTTCTGGATCTTCAGCCTTATCTAATAGTGCACTGATGTTTGAATTTACAATGTCTGCAAAGCGAGAAAAAATACCCATGAGGAACTCCTTAATTACAATGATGGCAAATGTGTTTTAAATCGTTGTTCGACTTCTCAATCCACCTGCTCACAAATTTACGTTTATTGTTAAACCTACTATGAGTAATCCAAGTAGCGTGCCAACTTTTAAGCCATTTATTATCAATAACTTATAATAAAATGGTGATTAAGTTTATACATGCTATGATGAATTTAGCCAAGTAATGGTATTTTTCGCCACTACTCTTTTGCTTAAGCTATTTAAATTGAGCCCTCTAATAGCATCAACCAGCGCTCAAACCACACAAGGAACCGCTATGCAGCAGAATCTTATTGGTGAATCACCTAGCTTTCTCTCTGTTTTGGATAAAGTGTCTCAGTTAGCCCACATTGAAAGGCCGATTCTGATCATAGGAGAGCGTGGTACGGGTAAAGAGCTAATAGCTCAAAGGCTGCATTACCTTTCAAGACGCTGGGATCAACCCTTGATCTCACTGAACTGCTCAACACTCAGTGAAGGATTGATTGATTCAGAACTGTTTGGTCATGAATCTGGTTCTTTTACTGGTTCAAAAGGACGCCATCAAGGTCGTTTTGAAAGAGCTGAAAGTGGAACCCTTTTTCTAGATGAACTCGCTACAACTCCCCTTGCTGTTCAAGAGAAGCTATTGCGTGTAATTGAATACGGTCAGTATGAGCGTGTGGGCGGGCAAAAAGCACTAAGTGCCAATGTAAGGCTAGTCTGCGCAACCAATGCCGACCTACCCGCTATGGCATTGAAGGGAGAATTCAGAGCCGATTTATTGGACAGGCTGGCGTTTGACGTGATTACTATCCCGCCGCTTCGTGAGCGCAAAGAAGACATCACACTGCTCGCCGAGTATTACGCCATCAAGATGTGTCGAGAATTGGAACTAGAATTGTTTGTCGGCTTCTCACCTTCAGCCGTTGATGCGTTGTTGGATTATTCTTGGCCAGGAAATGTGAGAGAACTCAAAAACGTTATTGAACGTGCTATCTATCAACACGGTAAGAATCCATATCCTATTGAAACTTTAGTGTTTAACCCGTTTGAGCCAGCATGGAAAACTGAGCAAAATTCCACACTAGAAATTGGCAATGATCCATCCACCAACCATACTTCATCTGAAGGGACATTTTCTTTGCCGCTTGACTACAAAACATGGCAAGAACAACAAGACATCCAGCTGCTCAATCAAGCCTTAAAACAAAGCAAGTATAACCAAAAGCAAGCAGCAGAATTACTCGGGTTAACCTACAACCAATTACGAGGAATGGTGAGGAAGTACGCGATTGTTGGACAAGCTAACGATAAATAGCTGTCCACACTTGATTATTATTTGGAGCCGAATAAATAAAATGTTAAATTGTCCGGATCTTGAGGCTCCTCTAATGCCTCGTTTCGAAAAGTATTTCTTTTTATGAAAGCACTAATAAGACTATCACTGAGCATCTGTACGCTGAGCTTTTTAGCTGGATGTGGTGAGAGTGTCGATCACGAACAAATCCGTGAAAAAGGCTTCATCTATTGCGGCCAAGGTAATCCTAGCACCTTCAACCCACAACTGGTTGATAGTGGCATTACTTCTGAGTCACTGAGCCCTCAAATTTTCGACACACTGCTAACGCTTGACCCTATGACGTACCGACCAAAAGAGAACTTGGCAACAAGTTGGTCTGTCGACAAGTCAGGTACTGAGTACACTTTCACTCTTCGCCCCAATGTTGCGTTTCAAACCACAGACTGGTTTACCCCAACTCGCAGCATGAACGCGGAAGACGTAGTCTTTAGTTTTGAACGAATCATTGATAGTTCGAACCCATTCCATTATGTGGGTGGCGGCCTATACCCATGGTTTGCAGGCATCGATTTCCAAAACTTAATTGTCGATATCACTGCAGTTGATAACCTAACGGTAAAATTCCGATTAAGCCACCCAGACAACTCGTTCCTCAACAATATTGCCACCAGTTACGCGGTGATTCATTCCAAAGAATACGCCAACAAGTTGATTGCGACTGACGAGAAAAATGAGATCGATTCTAAACCTGTTGGTACTGGTCCTTTTTACCTAGATGAATATCAGATCAACGATCTAGTGCGCTTGAAAAAGAACAAGCGTTACTGGAAAGGTGACGTTCAAATGGACCAAGTTGTATTCGACACATCGCAACGTGGAACAGGCACGCTTGCCAAGCTGCTTCGCAATGAGTGTGATGTCTTGAACTCGCCAATTTCTAGCCAGATCCCAGTCATTCAAGCCCGTGAAGAATTAAAGATTTCAGCAACCCCTGCTGTCAATGTCTCTTTCATTGCGCTTAACACTGAACACCCAGCACTGCGTGACTCTCGAGTCCGTAAAGCACTCAATTTAGCAATCAATCGTCAGAACATACTCGACTCTGTGTACTACGGTACAGGTACCAAGGCCTACACCTTATTGCCACCAACGTCTTGGGCTCATCAGAAAGACAGCGTTCAGGTTCGCTATGACCGAAACTACGCCTTAGCGCTTCTTAAAGAAGCCGGTGTTGAACCAGGTTTAGAGCTTTCAATGTGGGTACCGCTAGAACCAAGAGCATACAACCCAAGCCCGAGAAAAACGGCAGAGCTTATCCAAGCTAACTTTGCCGATATCGGTGTTGAACTGAAACTCTATACCGACGACCGATTCGACCGTACACAGCTATCATCGATTGCCTCAACAGATCTGCTTCTTACTGGTTGGATAGGCAATACCGGAGATCCTGATAATTTCTTGCGTCCTTTACTCTCTTGCAGCTCTGAACGTGCCGGGCTAAACGTCTCTATGTGGTGTAATTCGGATTTTGATTTCCTTCTCGACTTAGCCTTGGAAATAAATCAACAAAGGCACCGTGTGAACCTGTATCGACAAGCCCAAAACATATTGAACGAAGAAGTTCCTGTGATACCTCTCGCACACGGCGTGCAATTCCGCGTCCACGACCGTTCACTGACCGGTTTCAAACAGAGCCCGTTCAACGCTCAACCTTTTGATCAAGTCAGAAGAGAGGTGAACTGATGTTTTGGTATACATTAAGACGTGTAAATTTATTTGTTATTACGCTTGCGATCCTGACTTTAGTAGGCTTTTCGCTACTTCGACTAGACCAAACTTCTCCTTGGGCAATTCAAGATTTCTGGCCCGGTTGGATTAGCTATATTACAGAGTTATCGACCCTTAATTTTGGCCTAAGTAAACACGGTGCACCTATCATCGATGAACTTGCCATCGTATTCCCAGCAACGTTAGAACTGTGTTTCTTTGCTTTCGTTCTGGCTCTATTTATTGGCATTCCTTTCGGCACCATCGCCGGTATGAGACAAGGTAAATTGGTCGATACCACGATCTCGTTTACCTCAATGGCAGGTTACTCTGCTCCTATATTTTGGGTCGCGTTGTTGATGATCATGGTGTTTTCACTGCACTTTGAAATGTTCCCTGTTGGCGGTCGCTATGATCTGCTTTACGAGATTGAACACGTAACTGGGTTTGCCATGATCGATGCCTTTTTTGCAGAAGGTCGATACCGAGCACATGCACTACAAAGTGTTATCGAGCATATGGCGTTACCTTGTCTTGTTTTAGCGTTAGCCCCGACAACTCAAGTTATCCGACTGATGAGATCATCGGTGGCTGAAGTGATGACGCAAAACTACATCCGCGCGGCACGTATTAAAGGTCTGTCTACCAGAGAGATCGTCATGCAACACGTATTAAGAAATGCGATCCCACCGATCATTCCGAAAGTCGGCGTTCAACTATCAAGTATGTTAACGCTCGCTATTATTACCGAATCCATCTTTAACTGGCCTGGTATTGGCCGCTGGTTGCTAGATGCTCTTTCGAATCAAGATTACGTTTCGATTCAAGCTGGCGTAATTGTAGTAGCGACACTGGTTTTGACCGCAAACATTCTGTCCGATCTATTGGGCGCAATGGTTAACCCACTGGTAAGGAAGGAATGGTATGCTAACAAATAACGTCTACCAAGAAGAGCAAGTTCCAACCCAGTTCGAACGTTTCTGGCGCAGCTTTCGTGGTAATAACCTCGCGATGTTCGGGTTGTGGTGCTTAGTCTTTATCATCCTAATCACGGTCACTTCGCCTTGGTTGGCACCGCACGATTCCCACGAACAAACAGGTCACCTTTTAACCCCGCCATCTTGGGATCCAGCAGGCACGGTGGAATATTTCCTAGGTACCGACGACTTGGGCCGAGATATCCTTTCTCGCCTCATTATTGGTTCTCAGTTGACCTTCGGTGCTGCTGTTGTCATCACATTCATTGCTGCTGTGATTGGTTGTTTAATTGGCGTGCTCGCAGGTATGACTCGTGGGCTACTATCAAGCACACTTAATCACCTGCTCGATACCGTTATGTCAATTCCGTCTCTGCTGCTAGCGATTATTTTTGTGGCTTTTTTAGGCTTCGGTGAATTTAATATCTTACTAGCGATATGTTTGGCGCTTATACCGCGCTTTATCCGCTCGGTCTACATTGCTGTGCATGCTGAGGTAGAGAAAGACTATATTCTGGCTTCTCGCCTTGATGGTGCAAACGATTTCTATCTGTTATGGAATTCGATTGTTCCCAACATTCTCACCGTCGTCGCACTTGAAATTACGCTAGCACTGTCAGTTGCCATTTTAGATATCACCGCTTTAGGTTTCTTAGGGCTTGGCGCTCAAGCGCCGAGCACTGAGTGGGGTTCTATCTTAGGTGACTCTGTAGAGCTGATTTATCTTGCACCATGGACAGTGACGCTACCCGGCCTCGCCATTATGTTTACAGTGATCGTAATTAACCTCGTCGGTGAAGGTGTTCGCCAAGCACTAAATGCAGGAATCGAATAATGCCGTTACTTGATATTCGACATCTAACCATCGAAATTGAGACTCCTCAAGGGTTGGTTAAAGCTGTAGATCGGATGAGTATTACCCTAAATGAAGGGGAAATTCGTGGCCTTGTAGGTGAATCAGGCTCAGGTAAGAGTTTGGTCGCCAAAGCTATCGTAGGTGTTTGTAAGGAAAACTGGAAAGTATCAGCCGATCGAATGCGCTTAGGCAATATCGACCTACTTCAACTAACGCCTAAAGAAAGGCGTCGTGTAATTGCACGCGATATTGCGATGATATTCCAAGAACCATCGAGTTGTCTTGACCCATCGGAAAAAGTGGGACACCAGCTCATTGAATCAATTCCTTCCCATGCATTCGACGGTCGCTGGTGGCAACGATTTAAATGGCGTAAGAAACAAGCAATCGCCCTGCTGCACAAAGTCGGTATCAAAAATCACTCTCGCTTGATGGATAGCTACTCTTACGAGTTAACCGATGGCGAATGTCAAAAGATCATGATTGCAATGGCCATCGCAGCTAAACCTAAAGTGCTGATAGCTGACGAGCCTACTAACGATTTGGATCCGATAACTCAGTCTCAAATATTGCGCCTATTGAGCCGCATGAACCAGATTAACAACACAACTATCGTACTGATCGGCCATGACTTAACCACCATAACTCAGTGGGCAACTCGCATTACCGTTATGTACTGTGGTCAATCGGTCGAATCTTCGGATACGCAGAAATTGTTGGCTGCACCAAAACACCCTTATACCGTTGCTTTGTTGAAAGCGATGCCAGACTTCAATAACTGGATCCCTCACAAAGAAAAATTACAGTCATTGCCAGGATCGATTCCACCATTACAACATCTACCTATTGGTTGTCGATTGGGGCCTCGTTGCCCATATGCACAAAGGCAATGTGTAGAGATCCCGCATACCAAGCGAATTAAAAACCATAAGTTTAACTGTCACTTCCCTCTGAATATGGAGAAGAAAAAGAAATCATGAGTGCATTATTAGAAGTCAGTGATCTATCTAAAGACTTTACGACTCGCTCTGGTCTTTTCCGTAAAAAGATTCATCAAGCAGTGAAGCCTGTAAGTTTTACCCTTGAAGCCGGACAAACAATTGGCTTTATCGGTCAGAATGGTTCAGGAAAGTCGACATTAGCAAGAATGCTAGCCGGTATGGTTGAGCCCACTGCGGGCGAGATTCGTGTGAATGGTGAAAAGCTAGAACACAAAGATTATTCGACTCGCTGTAAGCTGATTCGCATGATCTTCCAGGATCCCAATACTTCACTTAACCCTCGCATACAGATTGGTCGTATTCTTGAAGGCCCATTGAAGCGAAACACCAACATGCTACCAGAAGCCCGAATGCGCCGTGTGAAAGACACACTATTGCGTGTTGGCCTGTTACCAGAACATGCCTACTTCTATCCTCAGATGCTTGCTGCGGGCCAGAAACAGAGGGTTTGTTTGGCTCGCGCGCTGATACTTCAACCATCAATCATTGTTGCCGATGAAGCGTTGAATGGTTTGGATATGGCGATGCGCTCTCAAATCATCAACCTTTTCTTAGAACTACAAGAAGAGATGGGAGTATCGTTCGTTTATGTATCTCAACACCTCGGTATTGTTAAACACATTACCGACAAGATCATTGTCATGCACGAAGGTAATGTGGTTGAGAGTGGAGAAACGGATCAAGTGTTGACCAATCCAACTCACCAAATCACGCAACGATTAGTTGAGAGCCATTTTTCCAAAGCGCCGAGCCATTAATTCATATCGCGCTATATTTTACAAAGGGGAAAGGTATGTTACGAATAGCTTCAATGCTTCCCCTCTTGCTCGGGCTGTTTTCCTTTAACGTTGCAAGCACATCGCTCACCTGGCTAGATAAAACCTTTGTAGAAACAGCGTTTTATAATGTTGCACTTCAACACGAATATACCGAAGGAAACAAACCACTCGCTAAATGGACCCAACCGATCAAAATTTGGATCGACCATCGAGTTGGCGACAAAGAGTTGCATCAAGAGCTTGCAGAACTCCATATTCAACACCTATCTCAGGTTACCCGGCACCCCATTGAAATAGTCACTAAAGAGTCCGATGCCAATGTTAAGTGGATATACACAAGACAAAGCCAGTGGGTCTCCGAAGCCAAATCGATACTCAAACTTAAATCGACTCAACATTTGGGCAGCGCTATCTGTACCGCAGGCTATCGTGCAAATTCAAAAGGAGAGATTGTTTATGCAGGCGTTATTATTCCCGTGGATCAAGCCAGATCTCGAGGCAAGCTGGTCGCATGTATCGTAGAAGAGATCACACAAGTTCTCGGCCTGCCTAATGATTCAGATAAGGCATACCCTTCTATTTTCAATGACCATACACCAGAAGACTTATTATCACCTTTAGATGTGGTGCTACTGCAACTACTGTATGAACCCGAGCTGAAAGCTGGAATGACAAAATCTGAAGTAAAACCTATCGTTCGAAAGATACTCGAGAGGTACAGCAAAACAAGCGTACTTCAACAAGCGTCAAAGAACGCGCAACAGGCTCCTTTATATCAGCTCATAGGATACTAATTTAAGCGGTCGTTACTAGACGAAAAGGGAGTTACTGGATGAAAAGGTGGTCATTGGACGTAGAAATGGGTGATGGGCAAAGAAGCAGGCACCGACTTTAACACGTATTCATTTGGTGGCTGAGTGTTGAAGCGTAGTATCAGAAAGAGAGCAACAGCGCTGCCTAAAGGAAGGCAACGCTAACTTACCGTTTAACGAGAGGATTATCGCTTAGTCGCTTGTTTCTTCAGCTCGAAGTCGAACTCATCCGGGAACAAGATAACACCTTCTTCTTGCTCGTTCGGGAATACCACAACAGCAAGTTCATCGTCTTCAAGACCGTTCGTCCAGCGGCTGTGCCACTTGTTCAACGAAATAGACTCAGCTTTACACTCAGACCAATCACCCGTTGCCCACGATTCTGCGAACTCTTGGTTTGGCCATACTGGAACACAATCTTCATCTTCTGTGTTCAACATTACACAACCGTGCTCATCGGTTAAGATCCATACTTCACGGTTCGCTACGATTTCTTTCACACAGTATTTTAAGCGTTGCTCACCCGTATACTTGTTGATTTCAGCGATTTTTTTATCGTCTAGCTGTGTAGTCATCTTAATTTCCTACTTTAGTCAGTAACTTTGTTCTTAAAGTTATTTTATGCCGAGTGTTCTTAACTTCAACTAATACCTCTGAAGAAGAAAGTCGACTTCAAAGAAAAACGCCTGCTAGATAAGCAGGCGTTTACTATTAAAGCGACTTGATTAAGCTAGCTCGCCTTGAAGCCAAGGCCAACCTTGCTTCTTACGGCTTAATGTATTTTCCATCATCAATACACCATTTTGCTCATGCTTAACCAATTTCTCAGCCCACTCACCTTTGTAAAGTAGACGAGTTTGTGCAGTAGTAATATCTGTTAGCATTACCGCAGCGAATGCTAGACCGTCTTTCTCACAACGCTCTTCAAGATCCGCTTCTAATGCTTCGATCATGCCGTCTACTTGCTCAAGAGTCGCAAGTTCAACTTGACCAACAACAACATCACGACCGTTGAATGGGTAGCCTTTAAGGTCTTTTTCTACTAGCTGTGCAGCAGATAGGCCTTCGATGTTTGTCTTAGCGATTAGAAGCGCTTTGATGAATGCATCAACGTCAGTCACGCCAGCGATTTCAGCAAGCTCAGCAACGGCGTCTTTGTCTTTTTGAGTACATGTTGGAGAAGCAAAACCGACAGTGTCTGAAAGAATTGCAGACATCATTAGTTTAGCGATTTGTTGAGAGATAGCGTGACCTTCAATCTTGAACATGTTGAATAGTACAGTGTTTGTACAACCAACGGGCCAGATCCAAGCTTCCATTGGGTTAACTGTCATCACATCGCCTAGACGGTGGTGATCGACAATACCTACGATCTCTGCATCAGCAACATCATCTGGTGCTTGTGCTAGATCTGAGTAGTCAACTAGCCAGATTTTCTCACCAGCAACAGAAGTACGAAGCTCTGGCTTTTCAGCACCAGCGACTTCTAGAATGTGTTGAGTTTCGCGGTTGATCTCGCCTTGGCGAATTGGTGTCGCTTCCTCGCCACGAGCTTTAAGAAGCTCAGTTGCAACTAACGCACTACAAATACTGTCACTATCAGGGTTTTTGTGACCAACAACTAAAATCATGTTTCTTCCTATTACACTAACAATTATGACTCTACCTTTAGAGCCTCTCTTTATTTGCCATACTTTACCTCATTTTTTTAGATTGGTCATGTTTCGTAGGTTTAACCAATAGTAACAATAGATAAAAAAACAACAAATGCAATTGATAATTATTATCATTCGTATATATTTATCTTAAGCCACCAATTTTGAGTAACACCTATGGATCGACTAATCTCTTTTTTGCCAAGCAATCGTGCTTCGAAAACAACTCAGTTTTCACTCTCATTTAAGCGACTGCTATTGCCTATCTCACTTGTAGCCTTAGTGGCAGCCCCTGCCACACGTGAATTGACGGTGACCACTTTGTCAGATGCCTTCTGGGCCGTGTCTTGTTACGTCGCGTTAACCTTGGCTATTTACCACTGGTTAAGCCTCTACATCAACAAAGATAACGTCTTCAACAAGCTCGTTCATCAATCTCGCTCAAATCAAGTGGTATTCGCGGCTCTCATGGGGGCGCTA
>Ga0209121_10002021_pt1 | contig 20923 bp, 16 predicted proteins | sample Cruoilmetagenom3_FD_187292 | JGI IMG/M metagenome (GOLD analysis project Ga0209121, IMG submission 187292) | Oil polluted marine microbial communities from Coal Oil Point, Santa Barbara, California, USA - Sample 3 (SPAdes) (version 2) | ecosystem: Environmental > Aquatic > Marine > Oil seeps ...
ACTAACTAACAAACCAACTAACTAACAAAGTTCACTCTTCGGTGAACTCAGCCGAATCGTTTCTTTCTTTTACCTCATATGCAGGCAGGGTGGGATTATAATCCAGATTAAATTTCAGTCGTTCCTCTCTTGATAGAAAGTCAATTATCAACCTTCCGTCAAGGTGATCGATTTCGTGTTGTATCACCCTTGCGAGGAGGTCCTTTGCCTTGATATGTATTTCTTTGCCATTTATATCATATCCTCTTACAGCCACAAGAAAAGGTCTTTTGATTTGAATGAATGTCCCCGGTACAGAGAGACAGCCTTCCTCAAATATATCTTTACCTTTACTTTCAGTAATCTCAGGGTTCACTATGTATAAAGGCCCCTGTCCAACATCAACCACAATAATTCTTTCCGAAATCCCAATCTGGGGAGCAGCAAGCCCTATCCCATTAAGCCCTTGCATAAACTGTATCATAGAGGTTGCTATCTTCTGCAGTCTCTCGTCAAATATTGAGACGGGGCTACTGTTTTCTCTCAATACAGGGTCAGGATATATGCGTATTGTCAATTTCACTTTTTACCTTTTTCCTTTCCAGTGATTACCGATGGCTGATTACTGATTACCAGTAGATGTAATTCTTATCCCGAGTTCCTTCAGTTTTTCATTCTCTATCTCTGATGGGACATCCTCCATGAGACCTGCGCCTGTGAGTGTCTTCGGAAATGGAATCACTTCCTGAATTGAATCCTTTCCCGCCAATATCATAAGTAATCTGTCAAGACCGATCGCTATCCCTCCATGTGGTGGTGTACCATAGGTCAAAGCAGAAAGGAAAAATCCAAATTCTCTATCCCTCTTTGCTTTGTCCATACCTCCTATTTCCATCATCCTTTCCTGCAGATCTCTATCATGGATTCTTATACTGCCTGACCCGAGTTCTATTCCGTTGAGAACGAGGTCGTACTGTTTCCCTGCTATTGTAGAGGGATCTTTGAAATCATCGGTCTTTGGCATTGTAAATATGTGGTGGCAGGGTGCCCAGCTACCTGTTTTATTATCCCATTCAAAGAGCGGAAAGTCTGTTACCCAGAGTAACTTATACTTCTCCTCTGGAGTTTTTCCTTCAAGTACCTTATTTCTGATGGCGCCGAGAGTCTCGAGACTTCTCTTCCAGTCACCCGCACAGAAGAGCACAGTTCCCTCTCCCCTTATTGAGAGAGCAGACTTTAACTCACCAGTAAGTTTCGAAGAGAAAAACTTTGCGATGTTGCCAGAGATTGTTTCCTTAAATGATAGATATGAGATTCTACTATTATAGTATTTGAGGGCGAACTCTGAGAATTCGTCAATCCTTTTCCTCGTGAGTAAGGAAACAGTTAATGCCCTCACAAACTTTACCTCTTTGAAGATTCTAAATTCGCTCTTTTTTGCTATTTTTGTAATATCAGAGATATACACATCAGACCTCGTGTCAGGCTTGTCAGTTCCGTATTGCTCCATAGCATTTCTGTATCTGAGTCTCTGGAAGGGGACCTTTACTTTTAATCCAAGGATATTTTCAAAGATAGTCTGTATCATCCCCTCCACGAGCTCCATAACTTCTTCTTCGTCAACAAAACTCATCTCAAGGTCTATCTGTGTATGCTCTGGTTGGCGGTCTGCTCTCTGATCCTCATCTCGGAAACATTTCGCAAACTGAAAGTACCTGTCAACGCCCGCAATTATTAGTAGTTGTTTATAGATTTGAGGTGACTGAGCGAGTGAGTAGAATTTCCCTTTGAAATTTCTGGACGGCACTACAAAGTTTCTTGCTCCCTCAGTAGTCGTGCGTGTGAGACAAGGTGTTTCTATTTCAAGAAAATTTCTCTTCAATAGATAGGCCCTCACAGTGTTGATGACTTTTGACCTCATAATCAGGTTTTTTTGCATTGAAGGTCTACGAAGGTCTAGATATCTGTACTTCATCCTTAATTCATCCTTCGCTGTGGCAGAGTCCTTTATTACAAAAGGTGGAACACTGGAAGAAGATATAAGTTTTATTCGAGATGCTACCACTTCGATCTTGCCGGTCCCGAGAGAAGGATTTCGCATGTCAGACGGTCTTTCTCTGACCATTCCTTCAACCTCCACCACATATTCTCCGCCAAGTTTCTTTCCTTTTTCTATAAGTTCTGCATCTGCTAAAACTACCTGTGTTACACCGTATCTATCTCGTAAGGAGATGAAAACCATTTTGCCATGGTCCCTTATTGCATCTATCCAACCCTGGAGTGTTACATTCTCCCCGGAATTCTTAGCTCTCAGTTCTCCACAGGTATGTGTGCGCATAATAAATCCTTGGTTATTAGGTAATTAGGTCATTGAGTAATTAAAATCTTTCAACCAAGTAATCTGTTGACGGGTTAATGCGAATAGTTTTCTATTTGTCGAGGTCCCTGATGAGTTCAATGAGGTCCTCATAAGATGTAAGATTTGGTACTTGTGACTTAAACTCTTCTGTATTAGCAAGTCTTATAAGACGAATAAGTATCTCTGTATATTTCTCTTTATCGTGGTCAGGCGAGAGAAGTAGCCAGATTATCTTTACTGGTTTATGGTCGAGTGCCCCGAACTCCATATCAACCTTGGAAAGTCCAAGCACAAGAGTTATCTCCTTTACCTCTTCTCCTATGTATCTTGGGATAGCAACACCGTGCCCTATGCCTGTCGGGAACAGTCTCTCCCGTGCATATACCTTGTTAAGGACAGGCGGAGGCTGGTCTGTAGTCTCAAAGAGTTCTTTTATAGCTTGCCGTTTCTCTTTCGCCTTTATACTACTCTTAAATTTCCCTTTTATATAATTCTCTATCATTGAAGATATTCAGGATAAGAATAGAGGGGTATCTTATTATTTTGATTTTTATATTTATAAAATGTACCTTGCAATATCCACATTCTTCACGATGTCTTTTAATCTGTCTCTAACATCCCTTTCTTTAATATGTACTTCTTTAAAACTCCTTTTTGGGAGTTCGTATAACCAATTCTCCATCAGTGTGAACATTATTGTTTGTAGCCTTCTTGCGCCTATATCATCAGTAGTCTCGTTTACTATTGTAGCGTACTCGGCAATTGCATCTATTGCCTTATTATCAAATAATAGATCGACCTTTTCGGTTTTGAAAAGTGCAATATACTGTTTTATTAGTGCGTTTTCTGGCTCTGTAAGGATTCTTTTGAAGTCTTCCTTTTTCAGTGAAGTGAGTTCAACCCTTATAGGAAATCTTCCCTGGAGTTCGGGGATGAGATCGGATGGTTTTGAAGAGGTGAATGCCCCTGCTGCAATGAAGAGTATATGCTCTGTTCTTACCATTCCGTATTTCGTTGTAACATTGCATCCCTCCACAATTGGCAGAAGATCTCTCTGGACACCTGCTCTGGATACATCAGGACCCCCTCTACCATCTGCACCCACAATCTTGTCAAGCTCATCTATGAATATTATGCCTGAGTTTTCCACCTTTTCTTTTGCCTTGCCTATCACCTCTTCCATATCAACAAGTTTCTGCGCCTCTTCCTGGGCGAGAATTTCTTTCGCCTCGTCTACCTTGACTCTTTTTGTCTTGCGTTTTTTGGGTGCTATAGATGACATCATATCCTGGAGGTCTGTATTGATTTCCTCCATACCCATAGGACCGAATATCTCTATAAGGGGAAATGTTTGGACAGATAGGGGAATATCAACATACCTATCCTTGAGTGCCCTCCCCCGCAATAATTTTCGAAGCTTCTCTCGTGATTCTTTTTGTTTTTCTTTGTCTTCTCCAGGTAGAAGCAAGTCCAATAGCCTTTCCTCCCCGCGTTCTCTTGCCCGTTCTGCTACCTCAATCTGCCTTCGTGCTCTCACCATATTCACGGATATATTCATAAGGTCTCTCACCATAGCTTCCACATCTCTTCCGACATATCCCACCTCTGTATATTTTGATGCTTCAACCTTCATAAATGGGGCATCAACAAGTCTCGCGATTCTTCTTGCTATCTCCGTTTTTCCAACACCAGTTGGACCTATGAGTATTAGGTTGTTTGGAAGTATCTCCTCCCTCATTATACCCTTCACCTTCTGTCGTCTCCACCTGTTGCGGATTGCTATTGCGATAGCACGTTTTGCTTCATCTTGACCAATAATATATCGGTCAAGTTCCTTCACTATCTCCTTTGGTTTGAGTTCTTTTTTATTCATAGCGTCTCCACCCCTATGTTATCATTTGTGTATACACATATAGACGAGGCTATTCTTATAGACTCCTCCACAATCTCCTTTGCAGAAAGATTTGTATGTTTTATTAGTGCCCTTGCTGCTGCAAGTGCGTAGGCTCCTCCTGAACCTATTGCCACTATGCCGTCATCGGGCTCAATTACATCCCCAGAGCCTGATACGAGGAATACAGATTCCTTATTCAATACTACCAATAGCGCTTCAAGCCTTCGTAGGACCTTGTCAGCCCTCCAGTCCTTTGCAAGATTCACAACTGATTTCTGCAGATTGCCATGCGATTCCTCCAGTTTCTTCTCAAACCTTTCAAATAGTGTAATTGCATCGGCAGCACCGCCTGCAAATCCTGCCAGAATTTTACCATTATACAGTTTTCTTATCTTGTTTGCAGACTGTTTCATTATTGTCTTCTCTACTGTAACCTGCCCATCTCCCCCAATGGCAGCTTCGCCTTTATATCGTATACCTATTATGGTTGTAGATAGAAGCATAATAAAATGTCTAATTTCTAATGTCTAATCGATGTTTAACACCAAAATTCTGATTTTTTCTTGCTTATCCTTTACATTCAACTGTGGGAAACCCCGCCTATGGCGTGGTTGATAATCGGCATCAGGAGGTGCCTCCCACAAATATTTTGTCATTGGACATTGGGATTTAATTGGTCATTAGAAATTCGTCATTAGTCATTTTAGTAGTTTGGTGGTTCTTTTGTTATTATGATATCATGTGGATGGCTTTCAAGAAGACCGGCTTTTGTTATCTTTATAAATTCCGTCTTCTCCCTTAATTTTTTGATATTTTTCGCACCGCAGTAACCCATACCAGAACGAAGTCCCCCTATGAGCTGATAAATTACATCAGCAAGCTTGCCCTTATATGCCACCCTACCTTCAACGCCCTCCGGCACAAACTTTCGTTCTCCTTCCTGAAAATATCTATCTGCACTACCGCCTTGCATTGCACCTATGGAACCCATTGCCCTGTAAGTTTTATATCTCTTCCCTTCTAATAATACCGTCTCTCCAGGACTTTCCTCTGTCCCTGCAAACAGGTTACCAAGCATAACTGAATCCGCTCCAACTGCCAGCGCCTTCACTATGTCACCGGAGTATCTAAATCCCCCATCAGCAATCACCGGCACGCTACTTGCCTCTGCACATTCCTGTATTGCTGTAACCTGAGGTACCCCTATACCAGCTACAACCCGAGTGGTACATATTGATCCAGGTCCTATTCCTACCTTTATGGCATCAGAACCAATCTCACACAGAAGTCTTGCTGCCTCTTTCGTTGCCACATTCCCAACAACAAGCTCTATATCAGGAAATTTCTCCCGTAGTATCTTTGCTGTGTCTATCACCTTCTTTGAATGAGCGTGGGCTGTGTCTATAACAATTGCATCACAACCAACCTCTGCAAGCGCAGTTGCACGGTCAATTGTATCTTTGCCTGTTCCAACAGCTCCTGCAATCCTCAGCTGTCCATAGCTGTCTTTTGTAGAACAAGGAAAAAGCCTCTTGCTCAGTATATCCTTGCTGGTTATAAGTCCAAGAAGTCTTCCTTTGTTGTCAACAATGGGAATTTTTTCAACCTTATTTTTTTTGAACAAGGAGAGCGCCTCCTCAACTGATATACCAGGTTTTCCAGTAACAAGTGGGGGAGTTGTCATAATTTTGCTTATAGCCTTTTCAAGGTCCTCTTCGAATAAGATATCTCTCTTTGTAAGCATTCCAACCAATTTTCTCTTCCCATCTATAATTGGAAAACCTGAGACACCGTATTTTTCCATAAATTGCAGTGCGTCTTTGAGTTTATGGGTAGGTTTAAGGGTTATAGGTGACTGTATGAGCGCACTTTCGTATCTTTTTACTCTAGCTATATTCTCTGCCTGTTTTTCTATGGACATATTTCTGTGGATCACTCCTATTCCACCCTTTTTCGCTATTGCGATTGCAAGCCTTGCCTCGGTTACCGTATCCATCGCAGCGCTCACCAATGGTATTGAGAGCCTTATATGACGGCTGAAAAGAGTGGATACATCTGTATCCTTTGGAAGTACCGACGATTCTTTAGGAATAAGAAGTATATCGTCAAATGTTAATCCTTCAATCATAAGTTCACATTATATCAAAAACAGTAATTAGGTTATTGGGTAATTAAGTAATTAAATCTCCGGTCTTTAGTCTGTTGTCTGTGGTCTGTAGTCGTTTTATTTTGCATTTTGCATTTTGATTTTTGCAATGTAGGTCTTACTCCCCAAAAATATAGAATTCTATTCTTCTGTTTTGTGCTCTACCTTCTTCTGTATCATTTGTTGTTACAGGCATGGCGCCTCCGTATCCAACTGCCTTTAGCCTTGAGGGTTCTATTCCCATTTTTATGAAATAATTCATAACGGATTTTGCCCTTGCCCGGGATAATGTGAGGTTTATCTCCGCAGAACACACATTGTCCGTATGTCCTCTTATCTCCACCATTATATTTGGATATCCCCTTAAGAGCTCAAGTCCTTCATCCAGAATCGGGTAATATACAGGATCTATTTCTGCACTCCCTTCCGCAAAGTTTATACCTTGTAAGGTAATCTTTCCATATTGTTTGAGAAGATAAAAGTCTTTTAAAAGGGTTTTTTCATTTTTTAGTAATATGGATGTTGTATAGGGAATGTAACCCTCGGCAGTTATCCTCACAATGTATGTATCAGGAGGTAGTTTTAATTTAAACACCCCGGTTCTATCAGTAGTAAATGATTCTCTATTGGTTTCAGCAAACGAGATTTTGGCAACAAGAGGCGTTTTAGTCAGCCTGTCCATAACCCTCCCCGTGATTTCTGCTATTGGAATATGTATCTTTTCAAGTTCAAAACTGACAAGGAGTTCCTGTCCGGGCTCGATGACTACACTCTGATCCTGTGGTATATAGCCCTCACTAAACACTCTCATTAGGAAGCTGCCCAATGTTGGTTGCATGCAAAAATTCCCCATTGTATCTGTTTCTATCACCGTATCAGGGAGTATTATCATAGCAGTAAGTGGCTCTTTTGTCTCTGCGTCTCTTATTATTCCAGATATAGTGGATAACGGAGGAGGTTGCTGATAGAACGAAAATCCCTGTGCATATGACAGATTGAAAGACCATGACGGGGTAGCTCCTTCGCCAACCGAAATGTATGAGGACCCGACCCGTGTTGTCTCTTTGTCAACACGACCATCTACTCTGAAGTTTAATGCAAGATTTAAAGATGAATCATTCTTATGGCCTATTTTTACACCGGGAGTGAGGTAAAAAATCCTGGAACCCATGTTTTTATCTTCTCGTTCGCTTCCATTTATCTCAATGTAAGGGATAAAATTCCAATATAGGAAGCCTATGCCGAGGCCGTACGACAGCATATTGCCTTTTCTGTCTTTATTATGGGTAAAGTACCCGATATTTCCATCCAATTCAGCAGGAATGTCAGTGTGTGTTACATATGAAATTAAAAATTTGCCTCCGTAATCAAACTCTCCGGTAGTAAAATGTCTGTATATACCACCCTGTCCAGTATAAAAACCAGCTATAGTGTCAGGGTAGCACTCCTCTGGTTGCGTGCCTTTTGGTATTGATACAGAAGGGAATAATCCTATATTCAATCCTCCGTTATGGTTTCTCTCAAAAATAAATGGAGTAATCTTTACACCGATTTCAAGATCTCCTAGACCGTAAGAAAGATAGTTTCGATTGCCTGTCGAATCCAGTACATCTACCATATATCTTGAAAATAGATTTACAGAGAACCAGTCGGTAAATGCAAATCCTAATCCCACACCAATGTCTGCAGTTGCCCAAAGATTTGCATTTCTGTTACCATTAGCGCTTCCATATATATCAGAAACAAAACTCAGATGCCCAGCTCCATCGTTAGTTGCAGACATAGTGTTATTAAATCCCTTTACTCCTGTTCTCATTGGATAGGAATATAGCAATAATGGTATACAGAGTGCGACTGTTACAAGCAATTTTTGAATAATTTCCTTCATAATTGAATAGGTTATCTGGTGGTCAAGAGTAAGTATATAAGTATACAACAAAAGTTGTGTTTTGTCAAGAAAAAAGTTGACCACACCCTCTTTATCTGGAATATATGTAAAGGCAGGGCATGGTCAGATATTGGATGAATTAATTTATCAGGGTAGAGTAAAAAAGGTAGCGGTTTTTATTGAGACTCTGGTAAGGTTATTACCATCCCGGTTCATATAATTTTTTATCCGCTCGACATATACCCCTGTAGTTATGGAAAATTTTTCTTTAGCAAGGGTTCCTTTAATACCCACTCTCAATCTCTCTTCTTTACAGCCTGAGGGAATTTTTATCTTTCTTGGTTGTGGATAATTCTCTTTTTCGTCTTCCCAACCAATGTTAAGTTTTCCATCACCATGGGCAAGATATTCCAGTATAAGAGAGAAGTAGGAAGTAGGCAGGTAGGAGCAGCCTCCTGGTTGCGAAAGCTGTGTCCAGTATTTTGTGAATTCTGTATAAACATCAATGCAATCTGACCCACCAAAAAATCCGAGTGGAAGACCGTTTGCTGTAAGGGCATTTATCTGGTTACTGTAGTCATGGGTATATGTCCATCTTGGGACTATTGTTGCCTCTATTCTGAAATCAGAGGATGGCATACCAAACGGGTCTGTAAGATACATTCCCAGCATCATTCCACCCTTAAAGGGTCTATTTGAGAAAATAATTGGGTCGTCAAGCAGAAGTTCAAGATAGTATTTTTTCCCATTTTTTGTGAATGTAATATCACCACTTGCAACAAGATTATCTTCATTATCTTCGCCCCTTCTCTGCGTGATATAATAAAATTCTACCGGATTTACATACTTTAGAAAGTTCTCCTTTTTGTGCAGAACCGCCTCTGTAATTCCTATTGTTACACAAGAGAGATACAGTTCTATCCTCTGACAGGAGATCCTCTTTCCATCAATCGAGTCCTCTATGCCTGCATTGAAGGCAAAAAGATGTAGTGGTCCCTTTTTCACCCTTGCATTGTACAGGAAGTTGAGAGGCTGTCCTCTACCAGACAGAAGAAGATTGTCCCTGTATCCAGGACCAACCTTCAGTCTGTTTCTCCCCGTTCCAATGGATATACTCCCGATATCAAAGAGGAGGTATGCCTTCTCTGTGCGGACATCAAAGTTTGTATGGGACACCACTGGCTCTGTTTCAAAGTTATACATTATATACTTTGGCTCTAAGAGAGGGTCCCAATAGGGCAATATCCCCTGTCCATCGCCAACCTCTTGAAATGCACCTATATTCACCTCTCCCTTGAGAAATGGATGTATGGGGAACCCCTCCCTTATCATAACCTCGAATATCCCGTCTTCCCTTCTGGCACCATCGTATAGTCCGAAGCCATAGAACGATATATCCATCTCGGGGATGAATGATTCTGCCCGTACCTTATCCATTCTCCAGAAGAAGGCTTTTCCTTCTTTCACTGCCTCATACTCCAAGAGGCAAGGTTCTAAATATACTGTAAATATTATCAAGAGTAAAGGCATATTACCTCCAGATTATTATGGAGTTTCGAGATAAATAGATGTCTATAGGTTCTCACATTTTGATATTTACAATTTGCAATGGATAAATAGTATCTAATGCACTCCTTTTCCTGTGACTATGACCCACAGTGTTCTTGTGAGAATCTCTATGTCCAGTTTAAAGGAGGCATTCTCAAGATAATAAAGATCATATTTGAGTTTTTCTTCCACATCCTCTGCTGTCCTGTCATAGACACTTTCGACCTGTGCAAGTCCTGTTATTCCAGGCCTTACTCGAAATCTCTCGTTATAATTTAATATCACCTCTGATAGTTTTCTCACGAAATAAGGCCTTTCCGGTCTTGGCCCAATTATACTCATCTTTCCCCTTAGCACATTTATAAGTTGCGGAAGTTCGTCAATTCTCATCCTCCGGAGTATTTTGCCTGCGGGCGTAATTCTTTTGTCGTTCTTCTTTGCCCATACGGGGCCTGTATGGGCTTCTGCATTGTGTATCATAGTTCTAAACTTTATCATTACAAACGGATTTTTATTCAGTCCAATCCTTTCCTGTATATAAAATACAGGCCCTTTGGAGCTCAATTTGACAAATACTGCTGCAAAGAGTAATACTGGAAGGCTAAGTACAAGCCCGATAAATGCAAATGTTATATCTGCGAATCTCTTAACTCCCCCATACCATCCCTCGAGAGGGTATTCCTTGAGACCAAAGAGGAGTAACCCATTTATCTCGTAGGGAGTCACTCTGTATGTCACAAGCTCATGTACATCTGGTGCGAACAGGAACCGTACTTGAAGGTCCTTACAGGTGGAAATTACCTGGGCAATGTTCTTATAAGACTGCAGAGGAAAACTCATAATGAGAGTATCTATTTGGTGCTTTTTAATGATACAAACCATTTCATTAATGCTTCCCAGCGGGGATATATGATGTAGAGGCTTTGATTCGCTGTCGACGGTTATATATCCTACTATCTGATATCCGTATACTGGATTAGTCAAAACCTTTGCTATAGTCACCCCCATCTCTCCGCCCACAATGGCAGTACGGTATAGAAGCCGACCTCTTCTCATGAGAGGTATTTTGATTCTATTTATAATTACCCTTCCAAGGATTATAAATAATAGAGCAAGGACAAGCGAAAGTCCCATATATAATCTTGAATATCCAAACGGACGGAGAAAAAATGTAGGAGCAAGGGCAAGCACTGATGCGACAATCCCTCCCTTTGCAACCTCGTATATCTCATCAAGTAATCTCCATGACTTTCTCGTTTCATAATGTCCCTGGAAATAGAATATTAAAATCCAGAGGGCTGTGACATAGCCTATACTGGGGAGGAAGTAGGAGAAAGGAACCATTCCTTTAGTTACGCCCACAAGACCAGATGCAAACCGAAGCCAGTAGACGAATGCAAATGAAAGAAATACGAGTAGCGCATCCAGTAAAAGAGAGAGTATAAATTGCCATACATGATTGAATTTTCTATGTATCATAGTTATCTCACTTTCATTTGAAGATTAGCATTCTAAAAATTTCTTGTTTTTTGCAAGGTTTATTTAAAAAAACGAGGATAAAGATGCTATTATAGACTTTTCAGTAGCTCTTTACAAGATGTAAACTGGTTTTGATGGGAGTAAAAATTTTTGATGTATCTGTACCCGTTTTCGCCAAAAAGCCTGCAAAGCTCAGGATTTCTATATAATTTTAAGATTGCCTCAGATAATTTTTCGGAATTTTCAGGTTCTATAGAAATTCCTGCATCGGCATCTTTTAGTAATTTTTCTGCCTCTCCTTTAATAGATAAGATAATCGGTTTTTGTAGTGCCATGTATTCAAGTATTTTAGAAGGTAAAGCATTTAAAAAAAGCTCGTTTTTTTTAAGAGGAACAAGACATACATTAGATATATTTATTATATCCGGCATTTCTTTGTGGGTTTTTTTCCCTAGAAAAATCACATTATTCAATCCCAACCCCCTTTTTTGTTCTTCTAAATAAACCTTCTTTACACCTTCTCCAACAAATAGAAAGAGAATATCTTCAAACCTTTTAAGTAAGAGAGCAGACTGGAGTATAAACTCAAGTCCTTGCGCTAAACCATGATTACCCGAGTAGAGAACTATAAATTTGCCATTTAGCCCGTATTTTTGCTTGATTCTGTCACCATGATATTTAGGTTTGAAACCGGTTAACAATACGGTATTAGGTAGATGAAAAACTGGAGTTTTTGTTGACTTTCTTATTCTTTCACAAAGCCCGTAAACAGAAGATGTGATTAGATTTGCTCTGTTGTAGAGAAATCTTTCTAATTTTTTTGAGATAAAATATAGTATTGTCCTATTCCTCAATGCCCCAACTGCAACAGCAGAATCAGGCCAGATATCTCTTATGTCCAATAGCAATTTCGTTTTTTTTACTCTGCTTATGAAATAGCCGGTCAGGGCAACAAGAAGAGGAGGCGAAGTAGCAATAATTAAGTCAGGTTTTTTACAGCGTAATGCCCCGACACACGACGATATCATAAAAGAAAGATAAAATAACATCTTTTTTAAGAATGTATCTCTGTTAGATGCACAAACATAGGTACGCAATACATTTATACCTTTAAATTTTTCATTGTATAAAATCCTGTTTCTATATTTTTTAGCAATTTTTCCATCGGGATAATTGGGAATTTCAGAAATTATTCGCACCTTATGCTCCAAGCCAGATAAGCAGTTGCTGATATTAAACGCCCTTACCGCGCCAGCACCAATCTCAGGAGGAAAATACTGAGTTATATATAAAATTTTCATTGTAGTTGTTTATAAAACCTGATTAGTTCTTTTGATGTGTTCTTCCAATTATAAATCTTCTCTACGGACTTCCTGCCATTTTCACCCAATCTCGAGGCAAGCCTTTTGTCAGAAAGTGTAATGATTGCATCTGCCATTTCATTGGCGTCCTCCGATGTTATCACTATTCCACATTTACAATCCTTTACAATTCTTGCCAGAGGGATCGCATCAGTTACTATCACTGGCTTGCCGAATGCCATATACTGGAATAACTTATGTGGAATAGTACTGTTTGTATGAGAGTTTGCAGGGTGCGGAACAAGGCATATATCACTTGCAATAATATAACCGGGAACATCTATGAAATTAACCCACCCCACGAAGTTTACCCTTTCTGTAATCCCCAGTTTGTCTGCTTCTTTTTCTAAATCTTTCCTTCCTTTTCCATCACCAACCATGAGCAAATAGATGTCAGAAAGTTCAGAAGATGCTATGGATATCGCCTGTAGCACTGTCTTAAGTCCTCTTCCAGGAAATCCACCTATATAGGAAACCACTGGAGTAAATTTTGCATTCAACTCTTTCTTTATCTTTAGATCTATTTGCAGATTGTCAAGATGCTCTAAATCGGCAGTGTTACTTGCTATCACGATTTTTTCTTCTGGAACACCAAGATTTATAAGTCTTTCTCTTTGCTCTTCTACTATCACTATAATATAATCTGCAATCCTAATTGCTATTCTCTCTATAACTGCGGCAAGATATGGGTTTTTGAGTGTAAACATTCCCTTCGTGGCTTTTAACATAGCAGGGTAGTTTTCATGCATATCAAAAACTGTCGGAATATTAAACAATTTCCCCAAAAAAGCACCTGTTAGGAAGAGAGGAAGGTCATGAATATGAATCACATCTGGTCTTACTGAAATAATAAGAAAGTAGATTTTCCACACCCAAACGGGATTACAAAAGAGGGGAAGATTTATGATTCTGCTAAACAGTTTATTTCTTAAGCGATGGACTCTTATTCCAGAATAAGTATCTTCCGTTGCCAATCCAGTGTAATTATTGCATAAAAGATCGATAGTATAGCCAGTTTTGAGGAGAGAGCGTGCTTCTTTCTCCACTCTTATATCTGGTGGAAATTTTGACTGTAATATCATAAGTATTTTCATCTCAATAAAACTATTTTTTTTGAAACACTGCAAGCCTGTGATTTTATCTGGCAGAAATAAATGCCACCTCCCACCTCTTGACCTGTGTGATTTCCGCCATTTCATTTACCATACATATACATACTCCATTATTAGCCTAGTGGAGACTTCCCTTTTCGGTGCTAGGTAGACCAAATTTTAAAGAACTGTCTGCCATCATAAATATTGAGGGAGAACGATCTAATAATCATATTTTCGTTCCACCTAAAAGTTTGCAATAGATATTTTCTAACCCGTTTATACACGCTTCAGTACTATACTCTCTTGCTATTTGATAGCTTGCTTTCTTAACCCTTTTTCTAATCTTGTCTAAGTTCTTAATAACCCATAGGATCTTATCTGCCAGTTCCCTGTGGCTGTTTCTGGCAACAAAGATGACAGGAATTCCTATGTTTTCAATTTCTCTATTTGCTGGAATATCGCTCAAAATCGGAACAGCTCCGCATAATACACCCTCTAATACAGATTTTGGTAAGGAATCAGTCGATGGGAGTGAAATGAGAATACTGGCTTTTGAGAATTCATCCGCCATTCCTGCGGGGGACAAGATGTCTTTTATAAACCTTACATGGTTACCTGTGTTTAGTTTCGATACCAAATTTTCGATGGCTTTAATGTATTGTCTGTTTCCTATACCGCCCAGGAATGTGAACTTTAGATTTGGGTATTGCTGTATACACAAAGGGATAGCCCTTACAATTACATCAATGTTATATATTTTCTTCATTGCCCTTGGACTGATAATTGTTAGTTTGTCGGGATTGGAATGTCTGGTGCTCCTGAAAATATTGGGTTCAACCCCGTAGGAGAGAATCTTTAATTTTCGCGTATCGGCTTGAAAATTGGATATTATGAAATCTTTAGCATACCTCGTCTCTACAGTTATAATATCCGCTTTTTTAAAGGTATAGTTGACCACTTTCTGGAGTATGTAGTTTTTATATCTATGTCCAGCAAATGGAGTATAGAGAATATCTGAGCCAAGAGTTGAAACGACATATGGGTTAAAATCTATTCTTGCTCCCAAGATACCATAATTTGTGGCCTGGAAACCATGTAAAATATCAAAAGAGCCTTTTTTAATTATATTTTTTATCTCTCTCACTGGAAAAAGAAAAGAACGATAATTGGGAAACGATGGCTTAACAAAGTGTGGAGTAACATTTCCCCAATCTATCTTCTTATCAAGCTGTTCGAAAGACACAAGATGAACATTATGCCCCCGTTCTGCCAAATTTCGTGCTAATCTTCGGGTGAGGATGTGTCTACCAGAACCAAGGAAGCAGATTTTATACTCCATTATTGTCCACTATGGTTGTAAGCCAGTATAACACTTCCGTCATGAGAACATCATGGAAATCTATTATAGAGCCATTGTAGAGTTTTTTATCAAAGGAGATACAGAGGAACGGCGCTTTTGTCTGAAAAAAAAGCTTTATAAAATTCGAGACTCTCACAAAGTATTCTTTCTCTCCAATGTATTTCAGAACAGCAAGGGTAGCCACCATACTGGGTAAGTAGGCGTAGCATTTCATTTCCGGCTCCATTACGGAACCGTCCTCGCGAATCAAAGTCTTCAAAAAGGCACAGGCCCTCCTCAATCTGTCAGAAACATTGAATTCACTGCCCAGGGAATCCTTAAGGAAGGGCATTAACAAAGCCATTGTTATAGCTTGATAGATGGACATATAAAGTGTAGGTCTTGTTTCTGAATAGGGGAAAAGTCCTGTTTTTTTCATCTTGTCCGCTGAAAATTTAAGTCCATCTCTTGCCCAGCGCAAATATTTCTGGTTACCAGTAGAGTCGTGAAGACTTTTATAGGCATAGGCGGCTATCGCGCTTACATTTGGACACCAAATTTTTTGCCCCAGTGTATGAGTATATCCATACTTATCCCCGAACAATAGATTTCTGCCTCCTTCTCCCAACTCGATAGCATTTCTTAAGAAGTCACTATCTGATGTTTCATTAAAAAGTTCTGTAAAGCAAGGAATTGCCCAATAAGTACTTACTCCTTCATCTTGAGGATAAAAAAAGGGCTTGTGAAAAGGAATAATACCCTCCGGCGCCATGCTCCTTTCTATGTATCGCCCTATTGCTATTGCTCTGTTTAGATAGCCATTTTTATGCTTTTTTCTGTAGAGATTGATATAACTCATTACAAGTCTCTCCTGTGCCAGAGTTACATAAGACCTGTTTGAATGTAGATGAGTGCTATATCTAGCACATTTTTGTCCTGTAGAAATATGAAAATTAGACGACCTAAACTCGATGAAGTTTTCTACCATGATGGTCATCTCGCTCAAAGAAATGTTTCTCTCATTATTGACTGGTCTCTTCTTCTCAAATAGGCTGTAGGCAGTGTTTTTTATTTTGTAAAACCCTCTTATGCATCGTCCAAATAGACTTTGGTCAAGTTCACAGCGTTTCATAAATATACTCCAAGTTTTGTACGGTTTTATCCATACTGAATTTTTCCTCTACAATTCTTCTGCCCACAAGCCCGAATCTACGTGCGAGGCTTTCATCCTTAAGGATCTTTATTATTGTTTCCTTTAGAGAGGCTGTATCGCAGGGCGGTACGAGAAACCCATTGACACCATCAGCTACAATATCTACAGTTCCTCCAGTTGAAGTTGCTACTATAGGTTTTTCCATAGCCATAGCTTCAAGCAGACTGATTCCAAACCCCTCTGTCTTTGAAGATAATACTGCGATATCGAACAAAGAGGTTAATTCTGGAACATCCTTTCTGTACCCTGTAAATATCACATTTTTTGAAATTGTAAGTTTTTCCGACAGCTTTTGTAATTTCTTCTTTTCAGGACCATCACCCACTAAAACTAGGGTTGTTTCAGGTCCATTTTTGATAATATCGGACATAGCATAAAGTAGGGTTTCATGGTCTTTATGCTTATGGAGTCGAGCAACCATTCCAACGATCTTAGAGGAGGAAGGTATACCGAGGGACTTTTTTATATCATTTGTATGAATATTTGCTGGGTTGAATTCATTTAAATCAACGCCATTTGGAAGGAGTATGATTTTAGATGGAGGTATACCTTCTACATCAACTAATGAGTTGACGACGCTCATTGAGACTGCCAGTACCATATCTGTAAAACCAATAAGGCATTTATCTATAAATCTTTCCTTTCTTGTTTTAAGATACGCGGTTCCATGCTCGTGTATTGCAATTTTCGCCCTGGGCATCATTTTCCCAAGTAATCTGCCGTACATATTTGGGTAAAAATTGTGTGTATGTATAATATCTGGTTTGACCGTCCTTATAACAGAAAGGAGGTCGTTGTAAAAGCTCATACTCAGTTTCCTTTTATTCTTAATAAAATACACTTTGACATCGTTTTCTTCCATTTCTTTCAAAATTGGAGACGAGAACCTTTTAAGAGAACATACTGTGATGTTGAACCGCTTTTTATCCAAACCTTTTGCAATACAATAAGCCATCCTTTCTGCTCCCCCAAGGACATCGAGTGTTTTAACAATTTGAAGTACCTTAATTCTTTTTTTCATATAATAGAATTGCACCGCTTTTGGAAGAGAGAGATAAAGAATTAGCAATTGGGATATATTTGCACGTGTTTTCATGGAGTACTACATGATGCAAGGTATCATCAAATTTAAATGCTTTGGAATTTAAGGCATCTGGATTTACTAAAACAATACCATTAGAAAAATATCGCTTATAGATACCTGTTTTTTTGTCAAAGAGCGCCAATAAAGTTGATTTTTCACTCAACGGATATCCGATATCAATCTCATATTCAGGGTAGTACTCCATCCTATCGTAATTTTCAGCGTAGCAGTAGTAGGAATCTTTCGAGTTACCAAGTAGATATGATGCAATGGAGAAAATTCTTGCAGATGCGTCTTCTTCCTTTCCCCTGGAAATTACAAGTATTTTTTTCCCGGGAGGGCTTTTTAGCATTGTATTGATCTGTCTTTCCCAATTCTTTTTTGATAGGTATCCGGAGTTTGTATGTACGAAGTGTTCAATCACTCCTCCGTCGGCGGATTCAAGAAATATAAGGTCGTCTCTTAGTCCATTGAATATAAGTATTTGAGGATATATAGTCTTCCGTACAAACGAAATCATTCTATTCATCCCGTCTATCCAAGTTTTTTCTTTATATCCAAGAGGTTTGCAATCCAAACGCCATAGTATATCCCTTGCGGCATCGTCAGCAAATATGCCATCCATACCCATAGATAGTATAATTTTGCATTGTGAGACATAATGTGATATCCAATCTGGACTTGTGACATCCATTGCATACCAGCCATAATTAGGATTTTTCAATCTATTATTTGGGTTTGTCGTATAATAAGTGAAGTCCTCAGCAGGTAACCTGAAGATGGTGGTATCTTTTATAAACTGGAAATAGTATGATATGCCGGCTTTATATGATGTTGGAAGTGTTATATTGGTGGTGCAAGTATACTTTCTATTATCTATTGAAGTCATGATAAATGAATAATCAACAAAATTAAACCATCCGCGATTTAAGTATAAGTGCACAAGTGCGCTATCAGGCTTTGTATTTCCAAATTTTTCGATGCTCAGATAGATGCTGAAACTTATGCTGTCATCCACAGTATCTATATCTAACATTTTGTAATCCTGGTTGGTAAGCATTATAGGCTTCGTTTTGGCATCTACACACTTGACAATTGAAAAATCTACCTCACCGTAAGAATCTGTAACAGATTTGATTAAGTAGTATTGAGGAGGTTTGAACTCTTTGTCCACATAACTTGTACTGGTAATAATATCTCTGTTAACCCTTACTAAATTGCTATCAGGGTATACTGATTTGTATAAATTATAGCCTATTACTATATCCCTCCCATCTTTTTGCCAGTTGATTATGCAGCTGTCTTTAGACGGAATTACACTAACACCTGCAGGGTCAGTACTATGAAGAAACGCGAATTCTTTCAAGTTGCATTTATTCCAGTCTTCGTAACAGGAATGCATTGCGATTAAATCTCTATATCCAAGTATTGGTAATGAGGAATTATATTTCCGTATACTGTCCACAATTTGCTTCGATGGTGGGTCTGCAATGACAAGGTCAAACTTATCTCCTATGAGTTTATAATCCTGTAAAGGAGAGTAGCAAAGACATAGATTCTGTATCGATTTCCCGAATATTATTAATATAACCAGTAAGGTCTCCGCCATAATTTAATCCTCAAGAATGCCGATACAATCCCAAGGAGTGCCCATACCCAAAAATGAAAGTGTATAGAGAGAAAGAAGGCCGTTACAAACAATCCTATTAGGGAGATTTCCATATAAGCAGCCAGGTCACTTATCTGTTTTGCTCTGTGGAGACTCCAAAGCACATTTCCAAGTATACAAAGAAAGAACGTGCCTCCAATAATACCTGTCTCCACAAAAACATGTAGATACATATTATGTGCAACCATTGGATGATTCATATATCTTGATATGGCGTTTATAAAATCACCTGTCCCAACTCCTATTATTGGGTATTGGGAAAATACTTTTATTCCGGACTTCATAAGAAGGAGTCTGTGACCGATAGCTCTGTCATACTGTGTATTTATTAAGGTCATAATTCTTATCCAAAAGTCGAATGGAACAACTATAGCAAAGATTAAGATAACTAATGGGAGCACTATCCAAGTCCACTTATTCTTTCTTTCATGTAATACAACAAGAAAGAGTATTACAACTAGTCCAATTATCCCTCCCCTCGAGAAGGTAGGAACTATTGAAAAGAGCTGAAAAACGGAGCAGACACCCCAAAACGATTTTAAATACAGGTTTCTTTCTCTCTTAAAGAGGAAAATAGAGAAAGGCAAAACTGATACCAACATTGAAGCAAAAAAATTAGGATCCTCAAGCACACTACCTGTGCGCCCACTGAATAGAAACACATGCATGGTAGTATGATACTCACTTAATGCAATAATTGAGCCGCATAAAACAGCAACTACGACCGTTTCGATAAGATGAATTATAGTATTTTCGTCTTTAGCAATATTGACAATCAGAAAGAAGAGGACCAACGATTTTAAGAAAATAAAAAGATCGTAGGTCGCTCTCTCCCAGTCCTGTGTGAAGAATAAAGAGAAAAAGATAGTAGCAATAAAGAGAAATACAAATTTATTTATGGGTAGATAGGCAATGGTTAAGTCTCTTTTAAATAACTTATATAAGATAAAACTTGCCAATGTAATAGCAACCAATGGCAAGAAGACAGGTCCTATGAATATACTGATATGAGAATAGGCAGCAAATAATGTGACAGCAAGACTTAGCCCCGGAATGAGGATACCAAAGTAAGCAATAGCAGCAAATAGTGGAACTAATGCAATTTCCATAATCTATCTGTTGAGTATTTTTCTGGATATATTACAAAGATTTTTTATCTCTCCGTGTCTGATGAGTAATGCAGTCAACCAATATATCGCCAGACCAATAATTATTGATAATAATAAACTGGTAACTATGGCAAATTCTTTAGAATAATAGAGAAAGGCATAAATGGAGAATGCCATAATACAGGTGCATAAGATAGTTTTACAGCAAGAAATCAGATGTCTTTTTGCAAATAAGCCCCCGATCTGACTGTTTAATATAACAAACAGGATAGATACGACAATAAAATAATCAATCGAGGTGGAAAGAGCAATTCCTCCATGTCCAAGGGGTTTTGACAAAATCCAGTTGAAGAGAATATTGAATACAACATACGGTATAGCAACTAACATTATCACTATATTTTTTTGAAGAGCATGGTAAACTCTTACGATGATAGCATTAATTGCTATAAAGGGAAGCCCCAGAGCATAGAGTCTAAGTGCCGTTGAGACCGCCGCAGTATTGTTTGAAGTAAATGCCCCTCTCTCAAGAACGATCTTAACAAGAGGAGTAGCGATCGACCAAAACAATACCGCTACCGGCAATGTAATAAATATAGAAAGATTTACCCCTGACATAAATGTGCTCTTGATTTTCTTAATATTATTGGATGCTGCATACTCACTAAAATAAGGCAATATACTGGTTGAGATCGCTACTGTGAAGAAGCTAAGAACAAATGTGAGAGGGATATAACCGTAATGGAGTGCTGAAACACTAC
>Ga0209121_10002022_pt1 | contig 20923 bp, 17 predicted proteins | sample Cruoilmetagenom3_FD_187292 | JGI IMG/M metagenome (GOLD analysis project Ga0209121, IMG submission 187292) | Oil polluted marine microbial communities from Coal Oil Point, Santa Barbara, California, USA - Sample 3 (SPAdes) (version 2) | ecosystem: Environmental > Aquatic > Marine > Oil seeps ...
AGGAAAGTGGCTTTGCGGAAGCCGTCCTGCAGGACAACACCATCCACCCCGGGTTGAATTATTTCCAGAAGGTCCTCGCCATTCTGATAGTCGAGTGGGACTTTCGGAGTGAGCACCGACACTTCGATTTGAATCTGCGGGCATTCTTCCGGTCGAACCGCGGGGAAGCGTGGGTCCTGCAGCGCAGCCGCCACAGCATGTTCCTGGACATCTAACCCCAGGGGCTGGTAGGCTTCCAGCGTGCCGATGCAGCCGCGCAGGCGCTCCCTGATGGTAAGGGTCACAAAGGATGCACCAGGCTCACGCAGGGCAGGGGGCAGCCCAGATGGGTTGATCTGCGGCAGCGGCAGCCCTTTGGCAGAATTTTCCAAAGCTTCGCGTGCAATTTTCAGAAGGATCTCTTGTTCTGCCTTTGTTAATAAATCATCTATCACTTTTCCAGCCTCCGCCATTCCCGGTTGAAATATAACAGGGGGTCTTGATCCCCCCTCACGTTTTCAGCAGCCAGCACTTCCCCCAGAAAAACGCTGGTCCCGCCCACATCAATGCTGCGGACAACCTGGCAGTCAAAATAGGCGATCGCGCCTTTAATAAGGGGTGCGCCGGTGATCATTGAAAATGTTTCCACGCCATCAAAACGGGCTTGATTGAGGTCAACCTGCCCGGCAAAACGCTGTGCCAGCTCAAGCTGGGTTGTGCTCAAAACTGATACAGCAAACACGCCGCCTTCCTGGACAAGCTTTTGAGTGCGGGTTTCCCGGCGCAGGGCGACCAGCACTGTGGGTGGACTGAGGGCGATCGAATTGAAGCTGTTGGCTGTCATGCCATGCATGCGGCTCTTATGATAGCCGGTGACAATGGCCACTCCTGTAATCCAGGCGCGCATGGCTGCTTTCAATCGTTCGGGTAAGATATTTTCTTCTACGATTTTATTTTCCATGTAATTTTGTTATACTTTGGTCAATCTCGCTCGTCAAGTTCATCGGTGAACATTACGAAAGATTTTCTTTAATCTATAAACGCTGTCAAAGAATCACAACTTAAGGTAAGATTCCATTTAATGAATATCATCAATGATCCTGATCCAAAAATCGAAAACCAGGAGCAGAATCCACCGCCAGATAAGGAATTACACCCCGAACCTGCTGAAGAGCGGATACCCAAACCTTTTAATTTCTGGCGTGGTCTGCAAACAACAATCGGTGCGGCTTTCATCGTGGCGACGTTGTTTACGCTATGGACGCCTGGCAGCCTGGTGACAAGCGGCTTGGATGCACGCATGGCAGAGGCGCTTCAAACTGCTTCGAGTGACGAGCAGGCTGAAGTGGAAACCGCTGAGGATGAACCCACTGAATTTTCCAATCAGATCGGGATTGTTGCCGGTCATTATGGTTCTGATGCTGGCTCTGTTTGTTCAGACGGGCTGACTGAAGTGGAGATGAATTTAGAAATCGCCACACTCGTTCAAAAGCAGCTGTCAGACCAGGGGTTTGAGGTGGATTTGCTGGAGGAATTTGATGAGCGCTTGCAGGGGTATCAGGGTACAGTGCTGATCTCCATCCATCTTGATTCCTGTGAATATATCAATGATCAGGCGACGGGATTCAAGGTTGCAGCTGCTTTAGCCGCCCAGGATGTTGCCGAAAGCCAGCGGCTGATCGCCTGTCTGTCACAGCGTTATGCAGAAATCACAGAACTGCCCTATCATGCGGGTTCTGTCACAGATGACATGACCTATTACCACGCCTTTTCAGAAATTAACCCTCAGACGGTGGCTGCCATCATTGAAGCCGGGTTTATGAACCGTGATTATCGGTTTATCACAGAAGAAACTGATCGCATTGCTGAGGGAATTGTCGCCGGGATTTTATGCTATATCAATCATGAACCCCTTGATGGGGTTCAAAACCCGTAAAAATGATCAACAAAGATTTGCCTGCTCTTTTATCCGAAGCCTACGCTGCACTTCATCGCGGTGACCTTCCACTTGCCAGGCAAAAGGCGCATAAAGTAGTTTCGATTGACCCGGAATGTGTTCAGGGCTGGTTGATCTTAGCCGGTCTCTCAAACCCTGAAGTGAGTTTATATTATGCGCGCAAGGCGCAGGCGATTTCCCCGGATAATCCCTGGGTGATCAAAGCTCTGCATTGGGCGCAGCAGCGCTGCGAGGACAAGAAAACTTCCGCCTCATTAGAAGCAACTCGAAAAGTCCGCACGGGTCACCGAGAGAAGGTCTTTATCCTTGAACCGCCCATTAGGATAGAAACCCATCTGCCGGTTTGGATCTGGACTTTTGTGATCTTGTTGATCCTGACATTGATCTTTTTAGGTTTGGATTTTGTACCCCTTAAATTTGTCTCAGCTGTGGAACGGGCTGGACCTATCAGCCAGGAAACGATCGCAAAACCCAGCCTGACACCGACCGCGGCCCTAATGCAAACCCCAACGCCCATTCCAACTCTTACGCCAACTCCAACGGTAACCCCCACGGCAACGCCCTCGAGCACACCTGCTGTGCAACCAACAGCGACAGCTGTTCCAACCAGCACAGAATTACCCGAGGAACTGGAAGGTCGCTGGATCGCTGTTGATCTTTCTGAACAGCGTCTGTATGCCTACCAGGATGACGATGTGGTGCGTTCCTTTATTGTATCAACCGGGACCTGGGATCATCCCACGCTGGTTGGCAGGTTTGCTGTATGGATCAAGCTGCGTTATACCGATATGGCTGGTCCGGGATACTATTTACCCAATGTGCCTTACACGATGTATTTTTACAGCGGATATGGTATTCATGGGACGTACTGGCATAACAATTTTGGCACCCCCATGAGTCACGGCTGTGTCAATATGGTCACAGAAGAAGCAGGCTGGTTATACAACTGGTCATTTGTTGGTATCCCGGTTGTCATTCAGTATTAATGATATGTTCCTGAGGCGTAGGTGTGCAAAGCTTTCCCGCCGAGAGTTTCTTCAATTTTCTGCCATGGGATTGGCGGGTTTGTTTTTGCCTGGTAGGTTGGTTAAAGCTCCGCTCCTGGATTTTTCACAAAGCAAGGGCTACGAACTCCTGGGCAGGGTGGCGCTTTCTGGTTATGAGCTTTTTGATGCGCCTTCGGTCAATGCTGATGTTATTCGAACCTTGAATAAAGACAGCGTATGGCGAATCACGGGTGCGACACTGGGTGAGGATGATGATTCTCCCAACCGAATCTGGTATGAACTGGATCAGCGAGGCTATGCGCACTCACGCAGGATCCAGCCGGTCAGGCGAATATTTAATAATGCAGACCAAAATATCCCTGATGAGGGCTGTCTGGGAGAGATCACCGTCCCGTATGCGGATGCGTACGATCAAGTGGATGGGGATCGGGCTCTCGCCTATCGATTTTATTATGCAGCCACTTTTTGGGTGCTGAAGCGTTTACGGCATCCTGGGGGCGGCCTCTGGTACCAGCTGTTGGATGATCGTAATCACCAGGTCTATTATGTCCCTTCCTATTATGTACGATTGGTCCCAGAGGAGGAATTATCACCGCTTGCATCAGATGTGCCCTGGGATGCGAAAAAAATAGTTGTGGATTTAGACACACAAATTTTGACGGCTTATGAGGCAGACAGGGTCGTGTTCATGTCACGTATCTCCAGCGGCATCCGCCTAAAAGGAGGCGGATTCGCTACTCCCACGGGGTACTTTCGTATCAGCCGGAAAAGACCTTGCCGGCATATGGCCAACCCCGCAAACGATTATGGGGGTGGATTTGACCTGCCAGGCGTGCCCTGGGTGAGTTACTTCACCTCGGCGGGCGTCGCTTTTCATGGCGCTTACTGGCATAATAATTTTGGAGTCCCCCACAGCCACGGCTGCATCAACATGATACCTCAGGCAGCAAAATGGGTCTATCGTTGGACCACACCGACAGTACCACCGGAGAAGTATGTCTACGCAGGTGAGCAGGGCACCCGTGTGATTATCCAATAATCTTCTGGTAATTACCCGTAATTAAGTTAACCGAAATCTAACACCCCTTGAATATACTCATGAAAATTAATGGTAGTGGTTTATTTGGAGGTTGAGTCGTTGAAAAAGGCAATATTTGAAGGTTTGATTTTTGACGAAAATCAACAACCTGTTGAAACAGGCTATATTGGCAGCGAGCCCTGTTATGTGGTGGATGATGATGGGTTTATGCGCCACATCCCGGCTGAAGAGGTTGACCGCCAGGTCTGGCAATTTATGCAGTCGCAAATTGAAGGCAATGAAGACTTGCTTTCGGAACAAGCGGCTGAGATGTTGGGACAGGAGGATATCTTTTCACTGGCTGCAATTCAAAATCAGCTGAAAAATATGGATACTCACTTTGAGAAGCTGGCTGAAACAGGCATTCCAGAAGAGAGCCGGGTGTATATGGGTATGATTGGCTTTCGGATCATCATCTCGATCCACGGAGAAGTGTTGGAGATCATCCAACCGGGAATAGTCGATCCTCATGATGATTGAATTTGAAGTCAGGCTGTCAGAACCATAGTAAAATTAAACCAGAGGAGAAAGTATGGTTTCAGATTTCATCATTCATGTTGATGAATCAGATTTTCAATATGAGGTACTGCAGTACTCACTTAACGTGCCGGTTGTAGTTGATTATTGGGCGGAATGGTGCATTCCCTGCCGGGTTTTAGGTCCCAGGCTGGAAGCCCTGGCACGCCAGGGTGAAGGCCGTTTCAGGTTAGCCAAGGTAAATGTGGATGAAAACCCCCGCCTGGCAAAGCAATACAAGATCCGCAGCATCCCCGCGGTCAAAGCCTTTATGGATGGCCATGTTGTTTCTGAATTTACAGATGTGTTATCAGAAGATGCCTTACAGGACTTCGTCAGACGCCTGGCACCTGCCCCTCAGGATTTGATGTATGAGAAAGGTGTCAGCCTTTTATTTCAAGGCGATTACGGCGAGGCAGAGGATGCCCTCCGGGAATTTCTATCCCTGCACCCTGACCATCCCGGCGCGCTTCTGGGTTTGGTCCGGGCTTTATTGCTGCAGGGCAATGGGAGGGAAGCACAGATCCTTCTCAGGAATTTTCCGGCCAGCTCTCAGTATTCCACCGCGCAGTTATTAAAACCCGTAGCTGAAGCTTTTTCTGAGGTAGTAAAGGGTGAGATCGTCAGCGAAAATGCATTGGAGGCAGCATTCAGTAATGGGATCAGGCTTGCCAGGCGCGGCAATATTTTGGCAGCGCTGGATGGATTCCTGGACATCCTCAGGAAAGACCGCCATTTCCGTGATGACCAGGTCAAAGCCTTGTTCATCGGATTGCTGACATTGCTCGGGGAGTCGCATCCAGAAACGCGCCAGTATCGACAGGACCTTTCATCAGCCCTGTTCTGAGCACAGGAATTATTGTTTCCAGCCTATTGAGGAAAACCCAAGTTTATTTTCTTTAAATAGATCTCAGGATTTTGGTTAAGGATTCTGTATAGTCAGTCAATGGAGAAAATTGGCGAAAGGTTTAATTGCTTGCTGCCATTCTCTCAAAGATGCTGATGCTTTCAATATGGGATGTTTGCGGAAACTGGTCGAAGGGGGTGACTGAAACTAATTCGTATCCCTTGGTGAGGATCTTCCTGGCATCCCTGGCAAGCGTGGCGGGATCGCAGGAGATGTAAGCAATTTGCATAGGATTCACTTCATCAAATGCGTCATGCACATCCGGTGTTAATCCCGCTCGAGGTGGGTCCATGATCAGCAGGTCAACCGGTATTTTCAGGTTAGGGAGGACATTCTCTGCTTCAGCTTCATACAGGACAACATTCTCATGTTCAGCCAGATTGTGGATGAAATCATGGCAAGCTGAGCCGGATGACTCTACGGCAGTCAGGTGACCAACTTCACCGGCGATAAATTTGCTGAACAGCCCAACGCCGGCGTATAACTCAAGTACTCTCGTGTCTTCTGATAACGCCAGGTGGTCGAGGAGGAATTGGATCATGCTTTCGGCAACCGGCGTATTGACCTGGAAGAAGGATCGTGAGGAGACCTGGAAGCTGCGTCGCAACAAAGTGAAATTCAGTTTGTCATCCCCTGCCAGGACGGTCAGGTTGGCATCAGGGGGCGTATACACCGCTGAGACAGGGATATCCTCACCAAACTCCGGCGGCAGGGCATCATTGCCTTCCAGGATCAGCATATGGTCATTGCGGCTGTCCTGGCGGATACCCAGTCGGAAGACGCCTGACTCTGGTCCTAAGTTAATCTGAGGCCAGAGTTGATTGATTCCATCCAGCGGGAGGTGGCATTCTGCAATTGGCAGGAGGTGCTCCCCGTCAGTATGAATGTAGCCTAATTCCCCCTGCTGTCCGAGGTGAAACTGGACATAGTTGCGGTAATGCCATGGGTTGGAGGATGGAATGATAGGCTGGATCGGCGGATTGTCGATTTTCCCAATGCGTTGAAATTGGTCTCGGAGAATGGTTTCTTTTAACGCAAGCTGGCTGGGATAGTCCAGGTGCTGGTACTGGCAACCGCCGCATTCACCAAAGTGAATGCAGCGCGGTGCGATGCGATCCGGGGAAGTTTCCAGCCATTCCACCGGGAAACCGCGAGCAAAGCGCTTCTTATTTTCTGTGATCCTGACACGCACCACCTCATCTGGAAGGACAAAGGGGACAAAAACCGCCCGGCCATCCGGCAGGCGCCCCAGGCAGTCCCCCCCGAAGACCATTTTCTCCATGCGGATCGTAGTTATTTCATCCATCGTCTGAGATCAACGCCTTTCTCATTGGACTATTGATTCTTTCTTAATAAGAATACCCGGTCAGTAAAATTTTTACTGACCGGGCGATAACTATTTCATAGGTGGGATTACATTTTTTTCAGGTAGGTCTCGAAGGCTTCCAGAAGGGCGTCGATATGGTGCATCTGGGTTTCTCCCATATGGGCAATCCTAAAGGTTTTGTTTTTCAGGTTGCCATATCCATTGGCAATGCGCATATCTTTGCTCAGCAGGAAGCTGTTCAGATCAGCGATATCCACGCCGCGCAGGTTTTTAATGGTAGAGACCGTCTTTGAGCGGTAACCTTCTGGGGCTAGGGGTTCCATACCGTTGTCTAATGCCCAGTTTTGCACCTTTTCTGCCATAGCACTGTGCCGGGCAAAGCGGTTTTCCAACCCCTCAGCCAGCATGCGATTGAGCTGGGCGTCCAATGCCCAGATCAGGGAGATGGCAGGGGTCATGGGGGTGGAATTTTTGATGCGGTGCTTTTCCAAGCGCAGGATGTCAAAATACCAGCCGCGATTGCTGACGGATTCTGCCTTCTGGATGCAGCGATCTGAGACGGCTACAAATGACATCCCGGGCGGCAGGGCGAAGCATTTTTGCGAGGATGTGAGGATGAAGTCAACACCCCAGGCGTCTGTCTCAATCTTTACCCCTCCCATGGAGGATACTGCATCAACCAGTATCAGTGTTTCTGGGCTGACCTCATGCACAACTGCGGCTAATTCTTTAAGCGGATTTTCAACACCGGTGGAGGTTTCATTATGAACAATGGTCACAGCCTCATAGTGCTTCTTTTTAAGGGCTTCTGCCAGCATATCCGGTGGGATGATCTCGCCCCAGGTGGCGTCCAGACGATCCGCCTGCTTCCCATTGGTCACAGCGACCTGGTACCAGCGTTCACTAAAGGCGCCGTTGATGCAGGAGAGGACATCGCTTTCCGCAAGGTTGCGCACACCAGATTCCTGCATGCCAGACCCGGTGGCTGGCGGCTGAAAAACCCGGTTTTCCGTCATAAAAACTTTTTTGAGCTTGGCTTCTGTTCCGCGGAAGAAATCGTTAAATTCAGCTGTGCGGTGCGGGATCATTGGCTTGGCCTGGGCTGCCAATACTTCGGGATCAACATCCACGGGGCCTGGGGTAAACATATGAGACATTGCGAACTCCTTATGGTATCAGGTTTAGAGTTAACTCCTTTGTTACAGGATAATCTTAACATGCTCAATGGCGCTTGACAAGGTGTGGAAAGTCATGGGATGGAAACGGCGCGATTGTGACGGCATGTACGTAAATCACATGGGATTTGTTGACCTATTGTGGATGATGCTGAATTTGTTTTGTAAATAATTGAGGACACCAGCTTCATTGCAACCATGTTTTTTAGTATTCCAACTGGATAGGCTATACTTAATATTATCCTCTACCCAAAAGGAGCATATCAATGAATCTGATTGCAACGATCGTCGTGGGTTTGGTAGCCGGCCTATTGGCATCCTGGATCATGAAAGCCAAGACAGGTGTCCTGGTGGACCTGGTTCTTGGTGTGGTGGGCAGTTTGTTGGGTGGCTGGCTTTCATCCTTAATCACCGGAAAGAATTTGTTGAGCGGGATCAATCTCACCAGCATCCTGGTGGGGATGGGAGGTGCTATCCTGGTGATTGTGATCTACCGGTTAATTAAGCGCAGCTGAGATCTTTTATTGTCAGCAGTTCATCGACGCTCAAATCGATTGGGTTATTCGATATAGATAATCAAAGCGTTTGGGTGATCCGATAAAACCAACCAACGGAGCCGCGGCATCTTGATTTTTACGCTTCGAGGTTGTATAATCCTTACACATCCGGGTGGTTAGCTCAGTTGGTTAGAGCGTCGCGTTGACATCGCGGAGGTCGTAGGTTCGAGCCCTATACCACCCACTCCATACCTAAAAGCGTTGAACGGGACGAGTAATTGGCGCCGACCTGAAGAGAGAGGTGAGCAACGGCTGAGAGTCACCTCAGGCAAGAGCCAGCGAAAACCCCCCGTGAGCTTGAACCGGAAAAGCCCAATAGGCTGAGTATGGCGAACGGTTTGCCCCGTTACCGGCACCAGGAGATGTCCTGATAGGGATTATTCAGGATAATCTGGGTGGAACCGCGTGAGATCACTCTCGCCCCAGTGGGCGAGGGTTTTTTGTTTAATAACTAAATATCAAGCTGACCGTGTAGAAATTATGGTTAGGCATATCGGATAAATAATTTATCCGAAGGAGGATGAAGATGGCAGAAAAATATGAAAGCTCAAAACTTTACCGATTGCGGCATTCCGCTGCGCATGTCATGGCGCAAGCGGTTCTGGAGAAATTTCCAGAAGGCAAAGTCGCCATTGGACCGCCGATTGAGGATGGTTTCTACTATGATTTCGATCTTCCGCGTCCTTTGACCCCGGAGGACCTGGAGCAAATTGAAACCCGCATGCGAGAAATCATCAAGCATGACAGCGAATTTATCCGCCAGGAGGTCTCTGCTGAGGAAGCGCGCCAGATCTTTGAAGACCAGCCCTATAAGCTTGCTTTGATAGAAGGGCTGGAAGAAGGGGATGTGGACGAACATGGCAACCCCGTGGATGAGAAACCTATTATCACGATTTATAAAAGTGATGATTTTGTTGACTTGTGCCGAGGACCGCATGTGGAGAGCACGGGCAAAATCAACCCAAAAGCGATCAAGCTGATGAAAGTGGCGGGCGCTTATTGGCGTGGGGATGAAAACAATCCGATGCTGCAGCGCATCTATGGTACGGCCTGGCTGTCACCAAAAGACCTGAAGAAGTACCTCTGGCGGTTGGAAGAAGCCAAAAAGCGCGATCATCGTAAATTGGGGCGTGAGCTGGACCTGTTCAGCATCAATGAGGAAGTGGGCGCCGGGTTGGTGCTGTGGCATCCCAACGGTGCAAAAATTCGTTTCATCGCAGAACGCTTCTGGGAGGACGAGCACATCAAGAACGGGTACGATTTTGTCTACACACCGCACATTGGAAAGGCGGATCTGTGGGAGACAAGCGGCCACCTGAGTTTTTACGCAGACAATATGTATGCACCGATCGAGATTGAAGATCAGAAGTACTATCTCAAGCCGATGAACTGCCCCTTCCATATCGAGATCTACAAATCGGACATCCGTTCCTACCGCGATTTGCCCATGCGCTATGCGGAAAAAGGCACGGTTTATCGCTATGAACGCAGCGGGGTGATGCACGGCTTGATGCGCGTGCGGGGGTTCACGCAGGATGATGCCCATCACTTCTGTGCGCCCAGCCAGATGCCGGCAGAAATAGATTTTGTTCTGGGCTTCAGCCTGAACATCCTGCGGGCGTTTGGTTTTAATGAAATCAAAGCTTACCTGAGCACACGGCCCGAAAAAGCTGTGGGTGAACCAGAACGTTGGCGAGATGCCGAAGCAGCTCTGGAAGCTGCCTTGAAACGGGCGGAACTGCCCTATGAGGTGGACGAGGGCGGCGGCGCGTTTTACGGTCCCAAGATCGATTTGAAGATCAACGATGCCCTTGGGCGTGAATGGCAGCTCTCTACGATTCAATTCGATTTCAACCTGCCAGAACGCTTTGATATGACGTACATTGAAGAAGATGGACAGGCTTATCGACCCTATATGATCCACCGGGCTTTATTGGGGAGCATTGAGCGCTTCTTTGGTGTCCTGATTGAGCACTATGGTGGAGCCTTCCCGGTCTGGCTTTCCCCAGTGCAGGCTGTGATCATCCCGATTGCAGATCGGCATGTAGAATTTGCCCAGGGTGTTGCTGATGACCTTAAACAAGATGGATTGCGAGTGGAAGTGGATGACCGCAGCGACCGCATGAATGCCAAGATTCGCGATGCTGAAAAACGCAAGGTCCCATATATGCTGGTGGTGGGTGACCGCGAGATGGAGGCAAATGCTGTGGACATCCGACGCCGCAGCGGTGAACGCCTCGGTGCGATGGAAGTTGGGGATTTCAAAGCTCTAGCGCTGAGAGAAGTCGAAGAGAAGGTGACGGGATAATCGAGTCATTAACTATGAATCTCGCATCGATATGTGAATAGTAACATTTATCTCAAGGATCGAATTTTCTTTCGATCCTTGAGTTGTTTGAAATGAAGGAAAATTGACACCCTCACCTCGATCCTTTCCCTCGGTGAGGGAGATGAGGAAAAGTCGCAGGGAATTTTATCTACGAGGTGTGGTCTATTATCACAGCATCCTTCTTCGCGAGTGAGGGAAAAGAGCACAGGTTGGTATCTTAGCGATATGGAGGAATAAAACTGATAACAGTAGACAAAATAATGACCACCCTCTCTCTCACGGAGGTGTATACAGGAGGGAGAGGAAGTTAATAGGCTTTTTACTGCGGATGTTATCTCAGATAGATTACTGATTGCTAGAAATGAAGGTGTTTCTCATTGTAAGGTGGGGTCCCTCAGGTAAGAGAAACTCTATGAGTGGTGGACTCTAACGAAATGCAGGTTTTGATAACCGTGTCCTTAAAGCGATTATCTCCTCACCATTTTTCATAATGACCTCAATATTGGCAGATAACCAAATCATTGCTCATGGAGTAAAATTTTTTCCAGCAGGCTGTTGACGATTTGCTTCAGTCTATGGTAATATAAAACTCGTTCCCGTAATGGGAATAATTAATAATTTTAAGTAAAGATGATCGTATCAGAAGGAGAAAATCAACTATAAGTAACAAAGATGATTATCGGGTCAACAAACAAATTCGTGCCACAAAAATCCGTTTAATCGATGACGATGGTGAGAACTTAGGCGTTGTCAGTTTACGGGACGGTCTGGAACGGGCAGAATCAAAAGGATTGGACCTGGTTGAGGTGGCACCCAATGCCAACCCACCCGTCGCCAGAATTCTGAATTTTGGTAAATTCCTGTATGAAAAGGAAAAGAAAGAGCGGGAAGCACGAAAATCACAAACGAAAATTGAGATCAAAGAGATCCAGCTGCGGCCGAAGACAACGGACCACCATAAGGGTTTCAAGGTACGTGACGCCCGACGCTGGCTCAATGAAGGGAAGAAAGTCCGGGTAACCATCCGCTTTCGTGGTCGAGAGATTACATACCCTGAAATCGGCCTGGAAGATTTGCGGGAAATTGCTGAGGATTTAGCTGATGTTTCCGAAGTGGAACAAGCCCCAAAGATGGAAGGACGATCGATGTTTATGATGCTTGCCCCGGATAAATAATCGCCCTTGATCATCAAGTAGATCTAAAAGTTCGCAATAACCATAGGAACCTACGGTCTGTCAGTCTGCACCGTAGGATTTTCATGAAAGGAGTATCAAATGCCGAAGAAACAAAAGAATGGCAAATATAAACTGAAAACGCATAAAGCGACCTCAAAACGATTTAAAATGACCGGTTCTGGCACAGTCATGCGGACAAAGATCGGCAAAGGTCACTTGCGCCGACGTACACCTGACCGTACAAAGCAGTTGTTTGAACGTATGATCCCGGTGAAGACGCGCGCGCTGAAGAAGAAAGTTCGCCGTCTTGCACCTTATATGGACAAGAAAAAATAACATCTATTGGAATATTTTATGGTTGCGGCTGTTGGGTGTAAGCAACGGGTGAGAAAAGCAGGTCACCGGCGCCCAGGGGCTCGCAAAGGAGTGTAACATGGCACGTGTAAAAAGTGGACCGCATGGATATCGGCGGCACAAGAAGATCCTAAAACTGAATAAAGGCTATTACGGCACAAAAAGCAAGCTGTTCCGCCGGGCAAATGAGCAGTACCTGAAGAGCCAATGGTACGCCTATCGCGATCGTCGGAATCGGAAACGGGATTTACGTAAGTTATGGATTTCCCGTATCAATGCTGCGGCACGACAAAATGGCACAACCTACAGCCGTTTAATTCACGGTCTCAAACAAACCAACATTTCCCTGAACCGGAAGATGCTGGCGGATTTAGCTGTGCGCGAACCGGAAGCTTTTACAGCAATTGTTGAAAAAGCGATGCAGTAAAATCAACAGGAATAGAAACCAAACTGTCCCATTTTTGGGATAGTTTTGATTTAAACAGCTGTGTCTTTACAGTTCGCAAAAGTGTAACATCTAAAATTCGACAAGTTTCTCTAAATTATTTGCTTGTTTCACCCAATATTTTGCTTCTCTCAACGTGGGGTGTCGTTGTAATATTTGCTTTTCTGTATTCACACTGACGAGACCTTGGTGCAAGAATTCAGGGTCACACGTGGCGATTTTCTCCAATGTGTCAAAACCTGCTTCATAAAGCAGCCTTACCTTGACACCCTTGATATCCACAATGCGTGTCAGATCAGCCAGCTTGACCATTTCTTCGATCTCTTTAAGGGGCACCCCACTCTGCTCCGCCAAAGCTGTTCTTTGCGCTGTTGTTCGTCCATTCTTTATCAACCATTTGATATCGTTTATCCCAATTTCAGCAAGTTTCTCAATTTGATCAATGTCGACGCCCAGGATATCCTTCAATTTCAGTGATTTACGCTGCCCCCTTCTCCTGGCAATTTCCTGCTGCCTCAGATCAGCGGTTAATTTTCGCATATGCGCATTTCCTGTGAAATCATAATAGCGATGTAAAGCCCACAAGTAAGAGTTTACGGATTTGCGTTGCTTTTTCATCCAAACTAAAAAGTCCTGAATATCTGCAGGTTTTGCCGTATCAATTTTGACACCTAAGCGATATTCTTCCAGGTATGCCTTAAATTCACCGCTCAGTCGGATGCATGTGGCGATTGTACCTTCTGACCGCCTTTGTTTCTTCAGGAAGTCGCGAAAACCATCTTCGTTCATGACATTTCCTCATCCTTTCCATGGGCGATTAGGGTTAAACTCGATGGAAATTTCACTAAAATGCAAAAGAACTGGGATCCTGTTAGCTAACGGATATAACTAATGTTCATTCCATGCCATTGTCGACCGGAATTTCATTCTCCAGTTCTTCAATGGGGTCTTCTTCGTTAAATTCCAATGGCTGTTCTGCTGAAAATTCTGGTAAGGTGAAGCGCATCAGGCGGTTGTTTCGAGCATCAGATACCCATACCCGGTTTTGTTCGTCAATGGCGATCCCGCTGACGATCCCGATTTCGGCGGGTCCGGTACCAAAGCTGCCCCAGGCAAATTTGAAGGTCCCCGTGATGTCGAAAACCAGCACGCGTCCCATGACTGGATCGGCAACAAAAGTATTGTAATCAGAGTCGGCTGCCAGGAAGGGCTTGTTTTCCAGTGATTCACTGGTCCAGGCGTCAATATCCCAGGTGATGTTGGAAGGGAAGTGAAGCGATTCCCCCTGGGGAAGCATGACCTGGATACGTCTATTCCAGGTATCTCCAATATACACACGTCCCTGGTCGTCCACATCAATCCCGACCGGTTCATCAAATTCACCCACGCCGAATCCGGCTCCGCCAAAATCCGCCAGGTCGTTCCCTTCGCTATCGAAAATGACCACGCGTTTATTGCCGGTGTCGGTCACGTAGACGCGGCCCTGATCGTCCACAGCAATTCCGCGCGGTCCCCAGAAATGATAGGGCGATTCTGCTGCTCCAAATTGCCCCCACATTGTCAGGAAATCCCCTTCCGGGGTGAATTTTTGGACGCGATTGTTCCAGGTGTCAGCTACATACACGGATCCATCTGGACCAACGGCAACACCCCAGGGGTCATTGAAATACCCGGGTGGGGCAGCAACATTGGTGTTGTAGTCTGTGGCGCCATATTCGCCCCAGGCATGCAGCAGGGCGCCTTCGGCGTCAAGATGCAGGATGCGATGGTTACTGGCATCCGTTACATAGAGGGTTCCGTCGGGTGCCACATCGAGATCACGCGGCGTGTTGAACTGGTAGCTTTCACTAGATTGCAGGATCAAGTCTGCCTGAAGGTCAATGGTGTCGGCTTCATAAGGGTCCACGGTAGGTTCCAGCAGGACCGGCGCTGCACCATATTCCCAAATCTGCGAGACGACATCTTTGCGGAGATACATGCGGAAGGAATCGGAAGGCTGCCAGTTTTCGAGGGTCAGTGTGCTGACATTGGCCAGTTGAGCATAGGGTTGATAATTGCGGTTGAACCAGATCTCCCACAAAGCGCTTCTCATGTCAGGGTTGCTGAGCGCATTCCAGGCTCGCTGGAAGGTCAGGTTGTAATACGCCTGGGATGGCCACCATAATCGGTGAAAATCAAATTGCAGATAGTCATCGCCAACTACGGGTTCGATCGACGAATAATTACCGCTCCCAACCAGGATGATGGGAGCGTCCTGCAGATCGCGTGTTGGGTTGTCAGCGTACCAGATCTTGTTGGGATAATCGCGGAAGTACCACCAGTAGGGATAAAGCAGGTCGTTGTCGTAGGCGACTTTGATGTCCTTGCCGCCGGTCAGGCGCTGGCTGATCTCTTCCACCTGGGCAAGGACGTCCTTGGGATCCCGAGCTGCGTGGGCATATACCAGGAATTCCTTGGCGGTGTCAAACAAGATGAAATTGGCGCGAAAACTAGTGCGGATGGTGATAACCCCCAGGATGCCGATGAACAGGATCAGGGCAAGCTTGCCAATTTGCTTGAGGGGCCATTTTTCAAGCAGTAAATACAGGCCAACCGCCGTTGCGACCATCACAAGCAGTGCCAACAGGAAGGTGCTGGTCGCTTCCAGCTGTGATAATTCATTCCCCTGGAAGGGCGGGTTCGGTCCTAACAGCACCGCAAAGGTGCGGAATGTTGTCAGGAAGAACAGTCCCCCCAGAAGGATCATCAACCAGCCGCGGTGTTTACGAAAATGTATCCAGTTGAAGGATTCTAGCAGTCGGCCGAAGCTCCATCCGCTGGTGAGGATCATTGGCATGGCAATATGTGTCGTCAACCAGGGCATACGTTCACCCGCAAAGCTGAAGGCAAACAGGCTCATCACCGACCAGTACAGCAGCAAGGCTAAGACTGGCGGCTGACGTTCGTCTCCTTCATTATCCACAGATTTGAGTGGCGAAATTTCCAGGATATCTTCGGGATGATCCAATCCTTCATCCTGTTCCTCATTTTCAATATCATCTAAATTGAGACTGGCATCCATCGTTGAAGTTTGTATCTCTGAGTCGGTCTGATTTTCTATTTGTTTTCTGTTTGATTGGAGATGTTTTGCTAAGATGGGCAGGCTCATTAACCCTGCCAGCAGGGTGCCAAACGCCGGCAGGAATTCGTACATGGGAATCTGAACCAGGGCATAATAATATAGGGGTTGTGTCCCCCGGGTGACGCCCTGCTGGGCAATCCAATACCCCAGGGCGCCAATCAATCCTGCAGCAAACCCACTGCCCTGTGTGAACAGGCTGGTGTAAAAAATGATGAATGTGCCCCAGAAAATGCCGATATTGATCAGCCAGGCTTTCCAGTTCCACCATAACCCGATCAACACGGCAAAGATCAGCAATGGAAGGATGAAAAGAAGGGATGTTAGAATACCGCGGGAGCTGTAATCAAGGGGGTTGAATCCCAGAATGTCCATGGGCAGGGCAGCTAAAAGCGGTAAAACGATCGTCCCCTGCATGAGCAACAGGTCAAAGGAACGCTCATCCCTGACACCGTGCCAGCCAATACCTTTGATCAGGAAAAAAGCAGCCAGAATCAACCCCGCCAGCAACCCCACTGCCAGCCCACCGATCAACAGGCGGGTGGCTACAGGCAGTTCGCTGATCATCACCCCGACCCCCTCATCCCCTTCAGAAGACGGTGCGTTGCTGAGAGCGTTGTAACCGATGCCAAATGTGACGATCCCAATGATCAAAATTGAGGCAACGATTGATATGAAGATGGTTTTAAGACGTTTGGACTGCCAGGGCTTGGAGAGGATGCGGGTGACAAATACAAGCGCCAGGAAAATCAGCAGCTCTGCAGTGAAAATATACGATGTTGCCTTATCTGTAAAATGAAGGGCAGTGATCAGGGTGATGAAAAACATCGTGCGTTTGCGTCCATATTCCAGGTAGTGCAAAACACCCCAGATTAACGCCATCCCCCAGAAAGCGATGTAAATCTCGTTGCGCGTGTAGCGGCTGTAAAATGAGATAAAGGGTGAGATTGTAAAAAGGAAACCGGCGACCAGCGATCCGACTTTGCCAAGGTATTTTCTGAACGCAAACAGGGCAAAAGTGACGATGGCCACACCGAAGAGCGCATCTGGAATGCGCGCGGAGAAATCGCTGTCCCCAAACAGGGTATAGGACAGGGCAATCAAGTGGAACTGCAGGGGACCGTGGGTCACTGGATCATAGCGGTATCCGCCGCCCGTGTAATAGGTATAAGCGGGGACCACGTGGTTGACCTCGTCATGGCTCATGACCCGTTCGCCCAGCATGATAAAGCGGCTGAGGACTGCGATGATCAGGATGAGGGTAAGGATCAAATGATAGCGTGTAAAATGTGGCCAGAAGGGGAAGATGCTGCGGTCTAACCAGGCTTCGATTTCAGGCTTTTTTCTCATAGCGGTTTCTTTTATGAAGTAGATTGATTAGCGTTTCAAAAACCCTTGATTTTAAAACTATACTTTAATCCGTCTGACCTGACAAGACGCATCCCTGATCCAAGGCACAGCAAGATCAAGCGAGTTTTATAGTAGAATCGTTATGGAAACCATCATGATGAAAAAATTTTTAGGCTTCAGCTTCTTGTGCTTTTTGTTAGCGGCATGTCAGACTGGCGGTTCATCTTCGGATGTACCCACGCTGGATGCCACCGTCTTACACGAAACAGCCGTGCACCAGGCTACGCTTGATGCCGAGGAGTCTCAAACCCCGATCCCGACCCAAACACTGGAGCCGCAACCTACCCAGACACTTATCCCAACCCTTGCACACACCCGCCCTGCCATACAATCCCCCACTGCTGAGAAGTCCTGCGATCAGGCTGCTGCCGCCCACCCCTTTGATGTCACCATTCCAGACGGAACCACCTTTGCACCAGGAGAGAGCTTCACCAAGACGTGGCGGCTGGAAAATGTAGGGTCCTGTACCTGGACCAAGGAATATGCGATCACCTTTTTCTCTGGGAACAGCCTGAACGCGCTCCAGGATAATCCACTGCCCCAGGCTGTGGAACCAGGCGATGCAATCGATGTGTCAGTGTATATGCAGGCACCGGAGGTACCCGGTGTGTACCAGAGTAACTGGATGATCAGCAACGCAGCTGGTGAGATTTTTGGGATCGGCCCAAATGGCGATGCACCGTTTTGGGCCCGCATCGAAGTTATCCCTGCCATGACGGATACGCCCCAGCCAACACCGACAGTGACCAGCACACCGGTCGTTTACCTTATTGGGGAAGCGAAGCTGGTTGACGCCGATCAAATGGATTTAGATTCAGCCTCCATAAACCCGGAGGATGTCACGGATTCCGATTTTGTCTATCGATCTGGAGAAAGTCCTGCCCACATATTACTGACCATGAACGGCACAGAGTGGGTGCTCTATGGTGAGGAAGAACCGAGTTACGGCGATTGTCAGGGTGCTGACCTGTCGGGTACAGCCATCAGTTTTGATGAGGATCCTGCAGGGGTCTACCTGTGTTATCGCACGTCTAATGGTCTGCCAGGGCGGTTGTTCGTGGAGGGAATCGAGGATGAAAAATTTTCGATCAGCTTCCTGACCTGGTCTGTCCCCTGAATATTTTTAGTCCAGAGCGGAACCATCCTGCTGAAGTTCTTTCACCAGTATTCTGCCTGATATTTTCCCCCGGCAAGATTAAATAAGGGCACAGGACTATTGCAAATCAGATTAAATACTAATAGATCCTGGTCGGTATATTGTGATATGGGCGTTCTTGTTAGAACAGGCTGCGAATGACCAGCATGAACCCGAAGATGATCAGGGGTATTCCAATAATGGCACCGACCACGGTGATGGTGAGGATCACGCCAACGATCATCAACACCAATCCCAGGATGGCACCCACCAATCGGCCGGTAACTTCGATGATCCAGACAACCAGGCGCCAGATCAGCCAGAAGGGATAAAGCAGCCAGTGCACGCGTTTCTTTTCATGTTCTGTCATATGTACCTCCATTAATAATATACGATAAAAGGCATCCAAAGTTGCACGATGGTGAGAATTAACGCTTAACAACTGTATGGGCGTCGGGTATAATCTTCGTCGCCTTTACAATAGGCTTTGGAGAGGTAGCATAGTCCGGCCTAATGCGCGCGCCTGGAGAGCGCGTGAGCCTTTTTGGCTCCGTGGGTTCGAATCCCACCCTCTCCGCTGGAACTGAAACCACCCCGATCATTCAGGGTGGTTTTTTTCTTCTAATGATTAAGAGGGTACTAGCCGAATTATGCGAATGTCCTGATCTGTATTAATTTTCCAATTGCAAACTCACGCCGGCTGCATTTCAAACTGGCTGTAATACAGTTCAGCATAGAATCCCATTTGCTCGAGCAAATCCTCATGGTCCCCCTGCTCGACGATATCCCCATCGCGCATGACCAGGATCAGATCAGCATTGCGGATGGTGGAAAGGCGGTGAGCGATGATGAAGCTGGTGCGGCCGTGCATCAGGCGGTCCATTGCTTTTTGGATCAGGATTTCCGTGCGGGTGTCCACAGAACTGGTGGCTTCATCCAGGATCAGGATGGGGGGATCTGCCAGCACAGCCCTGGCGATGGTCAGCAGCTGTTTCTGTCCCGAGGAAATATTGCTGGCATCCTCGTTCAGCACCATGTCATATCCACCTGGCAGGGTGCGGATGAAGTGATCGACGTGGGCTGTGACAGCAGCCTGTTCGATTTCCTCTTCCGAAGCATCCTCGCGCCCGTAGCGGATATTATCGGCAATGGTGCTGTTGTACAGCCAGGTATCCTGCAGTACCATCGCGAACATCTTTCGCAAGTCATGTCGCTGAAAATCCTTGATGTTATGCTCATCTACCAGGATGGCGCCGCTGTCGACGTCGTAAAAACGCATCAGCAGTTTGACGAGGGTGGTTTTCCCTGCCCCGGTGGGTCCAACGATGGCAATCTTCTGGCCAGGGTCAGCCTTGAAAGAGAAGTCCTTGATGATAATTTCTTCTGGATCATAGCCAAAGCGCACATTTTGGAATTCCACAATACCTTTGACGTGATCGACTTCGACGGGGTCTGTTGTATCCGGAATCTCCTCAGATTCATTGATAAATTCAAAGACCCGCTCAGCCGCGGCAGCCGTCTGTTGCAAGATATTTGAGATATTCGCAATGGACATCAGCGGTCGATTGAAGGACTGTACATACTGAATAAAGGCCTGGATGTCACCAACTGTAATTGCATTCCGGATTGCCAGGTAGCCGCCCAGGATGGCCACGGCGACATACCCAAGATTGCTGATAAAACGCATCATCGGCATCATCATGTGAGAAAGGAACTGCGAGAGCCATGCTGCGCTGAACAAGGTTTCATTCAGATTATTAAAGTCTCTTACTGATTCATCTTCATAATTGAACGCTTTGACGACAATATGCCCGCCAAACATTTCTTCCACATGCCCGTTTACATGCCCAAGGTAATCCTGCTGTTGTTTGAAGTATTTTTGAGACCTTTTAACAATCAGGTTGACACCCAGGATGGTTAGCGGGATGGTAAGTAGTGCGATCAAGGTCATGGTCCAGCTGATGGTCAGCATCATGATCAATACACCAATAACGCTGGTAACAGAGGTGATGATTTGTGACAGGCTCTGATTGAGGGTCATATTGACCGTATCCACGTCATTAGTGACCCTGGATAGGACCTCACCTTGGGTAACCTTATCGTAGTATTTCAATGGGAGGCGGTTAATCTTGGATGCAATGTCCTGCCGTAAGCGGTAAGAAATATCCATGGAAACGCCAGCCATGACATATCCCTGGAAAAAATTCAGGAATGCTGAAAGGACATACAGCAGCAGCACTCTGATTAGAATTGCTCCGATAGCATCAAGATCGATTCCAGCGCCAGTACCGGTGATGTTTTCGACAACACCCTCATAAATCAGGGTGGTTGCCTGCCCCAGGATTTTTGGACCAAAGATGCTGAAAACAGTTGAAGCAGCAGCCAACAGCAGGACGACTAGGATCAGCCATTGATATTTGCCCAGGTAGTTAATTAATTGCTTCATGGTGCCTT
>Ga0209121_10002024_pt1 | contig 20911 bp, 19 predicted proteins | sample Cruoilmetagenom3_FD_187292 | JGI IMG/M metagenome (GOLD analysis project Ga0209121, IMG submission 187292) | Oil polluted marine microbial communities from Coal Oil Point, Santa Barbara, California, USA - Sample 3 (SPAdes) (version 2) | ecosystem: Environmental > Aquatic > Marine > Oil seeps ...
TGCTTTGTGGGACATTCCGGCTCCGGCAAAACAACCCTCGCCACTTCGCTATTGAAGAAAGGCGGCATTAAAGACCAGATCACGTTTGACACCTCCCAAGAGGAGAAGGATCGGGGATACTCGATCGATATGGGGTTTGGTTCCTACGTGGTCAAGGGAACACGGATTACCCTGTTAGATACCCCAGGTGGAGACGAGTTTGTGGAGGAGATGTACAAGGCGGTTCCTGTCGCTGATCTTTGCCTAATCGTGGTGAATGGAGAGAAAGGGGTTGAGGTTGCCACCGAGCGAGCGTGGGAACTCACAGGGGCGGCGCAGCGTCCGACCGCCGTCTTCGTTAACCAGCTCGATAAGGAGAACGCCGATTTCGATGGGATTCTCTCCTCATTGGGCGATCACTTCCAGGGTAAGTTTGTCCCGCTGCATCTCCCGATTGTGGAGGGTGGTGTCTTTGCTGGAGTAGTGGATGTACTGGCAAACAGGGCTATTTACTTTTCTGATAAGTCAAAGAAGGAGATCCCTTCTGACTTACAGGGTGCCGTTGACCAATGGCGAAACTTTTTGTTAGAGGAAGTCTCTACGCTTGATGACGAGTTAATGATGAAGTTCCTCGAGGAGGAGGAGATCACCCCTGCTGAGCTTACCGGCGGGCTGTCTAAGGGCATCTCTGAAGGAGCATTAATCCCAGTCCTCTGTGGTTCGGCTGCGGAGGAAAAAGGGCTTGATCTATTGATGGACTCCTTTGTCAACTTAGCCTCTGCCCCCGCACAAGAAGCCGATGCTCCATGCACCGCTGTCGTCTTTAACTTGGCCAGTGATCCCTATCTTGGTCTCCTTACCTACGTGCGTGTCCTTCAGGGGACGCTCAAGGAAGGAGGGACGTACTTTAATCTTTCCTCTGGACATAAGGTGGAAGTTCGCGACCTGTACGCCTTTGAAGGGACAAAGCAGAAGCGCGTCTTACAAGCAGAAAGCGGGGCGATCGTTGCCATTGGCAAGGCGGAGGATCTCCCCTTAGGGGTTACCTTGGCCGCACAGTCGGATGCCGAGCCGTTCTTGATGCCCGAGTTCCCCAAACCGGTCTATTCCCGCACGATCCTTCCCAAGAGTCAGTCCGATGTGGAGAAGATGAGCACCGCACTGAAGGAGCTCGCCTCGACTAAGGCCACTGTGCGTGTGGAGCGAGACCCGGTCACGAAAGAGATGATCCTGTGGGGGATGGGTGATGTCCATCTCTCGGTCTTCATCGATCGGCTGAAGAACCGTTACAACGTCTCGCTTAAGACGCGTCGCCCGCGTATTCCCTATAAGGAGACAATTCGGAAGAAGGCAACTGCCAAGTACCGGCATAAGAAGCAGACTGGTGGTCGCGGTCAGTTCGGCGAGGTCTACCTACGGATTGAGCCACTTTCCCAAGGCGAAGGGTTCAAGTTCATCGACAAGATTAAGGGTGCGTCGATCCCCGGACAATACATTCCTGGGGTACAGAAGGGAGTCATTGAGGCAATGGAGGAGGGAAACCTGGCAAAGTATCCGGTTACCGACGTTACGGTGGCGGTATATGATGGGAGTTTTCACCCAGTTGACTCCTCTGAGCTGGCGTTTAAGTTGGCCGCACGGAACGCCTTCCGGATGGCGTTTGACCAAGCAAGCCCCTGCCTTCTCGAACCAGTGATGGACCTGGAAGTGCGCGTTCCGGATGATCACACCGGAGACATCGTCAGTGATTTAAATGGGCGTCGTGGTCGGATCCTTGGGATGGAGCCCTCCGGTCGGATCACGACGGTGCACGCTGAGGTTCCTCTAGCCGAATTGCAGAGCTACGCGCTTGACCTCAAGTCTCTTACCCAAGGGCGGGCAACTTTTCAGATGCACTTTTTGAAGTATCAGCATGTCCCTGCAAACTTGCAGGAGCAGATAATCGTTTTGTCCAAAGAAGCCGAATGAACGTTGGACGGTACATGCACCCGGATCCGGTCACGGTTTTGGCTGATGCCCCACTGAGCCGGGCCAAACAGGTAATGGAGGAGAATGGTTTCGGCCTCCTTTTAATCACAACTGCCGAGGGCGCTCTTAAGGGATTTATCACCAAAGGGGCGTTAAAAGAGGTGACCGACTGGGAGGTTCCGGTTGAGAAGGTCTGTTTCGAGGCCCGCTTTGCTGTCTCCCCTAACGATACTCTGGAAAAGGCAGCCCTCATCCTCCTCGGGAACCAGTTGGTTCTCCTTCCGGTAGTCAATGATGGCCGCTTGGTCGGAGTCATTACCCAGAGTGAGATCCTTCGCGCTCTTGCCCGCGCTCTTGGGATCGGCCTTGAGGGGACACGGCTCACTGTAAAGGTGCGCCATGACACCGACGATCTGTATAAGGTTTTTGAAATCCTACAGAAAAATGATGTACATATCGTCAGTATGATTCAGGGCGAAAGGGATGAGGCGTATTGTCAAATAATCCTGCGCACGCAGGGGATCGCGGATAAAGAGGGACTGCGCACCGAGCTCGAGGCGGCGTTGCGCAACGAGGAATGAAAGAAGTTTCCCTCACTACTCACCGCAGGACTGAGTTTATCAATATCATCAGCCTTGTTCAGGACGTACTTGCTCGGGCGGGCGCAGGTGCGGGGATCTGTTTTATCTACTGTCCTCACACCACCGCGGGTCTGATGATCAACGAGCGGGCCGATCCGGCGGTGGTGCACGACATCGGCTCGTTCCTGGAGGAGTGTGTCTTGGAGAACCTGGACCCATGCGGAAGGCAATTCCCCTGCTCATGTCAAAGCTGCCCTGATCGGGGGGTCTGTACAGGTTGTCTTCGAAGAAGGGAAACTCCTTTTGGGAAGGTGGCAGGGGATCTTCCTTGCCGAGTTTGACGGCCCACGAAAGAGGAAGATCTGGCTTGCCATCGCATCTTGACAGTGCTGAGCCCCTCCGTTAAAATAAACCACTGATTGGGTCAGATGCCAGCGTAGCTCAATTGGCAGAGCAACTGATTTGTAATCAGTAGGTTGCCAGTTCAACTCTGGCCGCTGGCTCTGGTATTGTGTTTTGGAGGGGTACCGAAGTGGCCAAACGGGGCGGACTGTAAATCCGTTGGCAGCTGCCTACGGGGGTTCGAATCCCTCCCCCTCCAGTTGGCGTGGTTGGGGGTTTCGGTTACACTGTTACCTACCGAAACGCCCGTGTAGCTCAGGCGGTAGAGCACTCCCTTGGTAAGGGAGAGGTCATCGGTTCGATTCCGATCGCGGGCTCTCGCTTGCGAGGAGAGCATTCTTTAAGTTGGTTTAGGAACGTAGTGGTAACTAAGGAGGTTTAAAAGATGGCAAAAGAGCAATTTGTGAGGGATAAACCTCACCTGAACATTGGAACGATCGGGCACATCGATCACGGGAAGACAACGCTGACCTCGGCGATTACCAAGGTGTTATCCGTGAAGGGTAAGTCCAAAGCACTCGACTTCTACGACATCGACAACGCCCCCGAGGAGAAAGAGCGGGGAATTACGATCAACGTCCGTCACGTCGAATACGAGACTGACACTCGACACTACGCTCACATCGATTGCCCAGGGCATGCTGACTATATCAAGAACATGATCACTGGTGCGGCTCAGATGGACGGAGCAATCCTTGTGGTCGCTGCGTCTGATGGTCCGATGCCGCAGACGCGGGAGCACGTTCTTTTGGCTCGTCAGGTAAATGTTCCTGCCATCGTTGTTTACCTGAATAAGGTGGACATGGTCGACGATCCTGATCTGATCGACTTGGTGGAAATGGAAATCCGTGAACTCCTCTCCGAGTATGAGTTCCCTGGTGATGAGATTCCGGTTATCCGTGGGTCGGCGCTAAAGGCGATGGAGAGCGGGGACCCGAACGCCGAGGAGTGCCAGTCGATCATCGAGTTGATGAAGGCTGTCGATAGCTACATTCCGTTGCCGGAGCGTGATGAGGATAAACCCTTCCTGATGCCGGTCGAGGATATTTTCTCCATCAAGGGGCGCGGGACGGTTGCTACCGGCCGCGTTGAGCGCGGGAAGATCACTCCGGGGGTTGAAGTAGAGATAGTCGGGATCCATGATGAGGTCCAAAAGACCGTCGCTACGAGTCTCGAGATGTTCAATAAGACGCTCGACTACGCAATCGCTGGAGATAACGTAGGGATCCTTTTGCGTGGGATCGAGAAAGACGAGATCGAGCGCGGGCAGGTCATCGCTGCTCCTAAGACGATCACACCTCACACTCGCTTTGAAGGAGAGGTCTACATCTTAAGCAAGGACGAGGGTGGACGACACACTCCGTTTTTCGATGGGTACAGGCCGCAGTTTTTCTTCCGCACTACTGACGTCACCGGGACGGTCCACCTTCCTGAAGGGGTGGAGATGGTGATGCCTGGGGATAATGTAAAGATCACTGGCGACCTGATCCACCATGTCGCCATGGATGAGGGGCTCCGGTTCGCCATTCGTGAGGGTGGACGAACCGTTGGTGCTGGCGTCGTGACGAAGATCATCGAATAAGCAAATCGAAATGGCAAAAAAAGGGGAAGCCGTCGTTTATGTTACCCTTGCTTGTAGCGAGTGTAACCGTCGCAATTACCATACCACGCGGAACAAGTTAAATGTCCATGATAAACTGAGCTTGAACAAGTATTGTAAGTGGTGCAAACGGCACACTCTACATAAGGAGGTCTAGGCAAGCTAGACCGAGATAGGCCCGTAGCTCAACTGGCAGAGCGTCCGACTCCAAATCGGAAGGCTGGGGGTTCAAGTCCTCCCGGGCCTGCAAAACTTAAGAGATGATGAAGGTGAACTTGGATGCTTGAGAGGATTGCAAATTACTTGAAAGGGGTCCGCGGAGAGGTCGACCGGGTTAGCTGGCCTACGCGCAACGAAGTCATCTCTCTCACCGCCCTAATCCTGCTGCTCGTTGTTGTCTTGACGATCTACATCTGGGGAGTGGATACGATCCTCCAGGCGATCATCAGGTTCTTCGTTCAGCTCTAAACCAATCATGCAAATGAAGAAGTGGTACGCGATTCAGACCTACGCTGGCTCGGAGTTGAAGGTGAAGGAGGACTTAAACGACCGGGTGAGAAAACGCGGCTTGGAGAAGGATGTTGAGTCCTTCCAGGTCGACGGGGAAGAGACATTCTTCCTTGTCCCGGTGGAGGAGGTCATTACCTCGCGCAGTCGCCGGGGGGCAGGAACTGAGTACCGGATCCCTTATGAGTACGACCTTATCGCCAAGCCAAACGAGCGGATCCAACGGGGAGAGGTGATCGCCCGTAAGGCGCCGCTCCATATGGAATCCGACGCGTGTGTGACCGACATCGAACCGCTGCAGCGAGCGATCATCGAGATGACAAACCGGAATGAGGAAGTGTATCTTATTCCTGTTGACAAGCGTATCCGCCGTGATATCCGCGTTGGTGAGAAGATCCGTAACGGCGTTCCTCTCACTTCGGACTCCGACGAGCAGTTTGTTGTCGCCAACAAGGGGAAGATTGTCCTGCGCGATAAGGTACGGCGAATAACGTTCGAGTACCCTGGCGGAAAGGAGAAGACAAGACTGGCCCCGGAAAAGTCTCTGACAAAGCTACGCAAGGGAATGCAGCTTAAGCAAGGGGATCTCCTAGAAGGGGAGGATCAGATCGTCAGCCGTGCCTCCGGCCTCCTTAAGGTGAAGGAGTACAAGGATAAGCGGGTGGTGACGATCCAGCGGATCGAGAAGCGCCGTCTCTTTCCAGGCTACGTCTTCGGGAGGATGGGCCTTGACGAGGAGGCGATGATGGCGCTGATCGACGGGATGAAGGGGGCTGTTCGCTATGTCGGTTCGCGGTTTAAGCCGGTACCGATTGAAGGACCGGAGATGAAGATCATCAAACGAAAGGCTGGTCTATTGGAGATCCCTGTTAGCTCTGGCGAGCCGAAAATCGAGGTGGACTTCTCAGTCGGTGAGGTGGTGGAGATTGTGGAAGGGCCGTTTGCTGACTTCACTGGTGAGGTTAAGAAGATCGACAAGGATGCCGAAGAGGTGACTGTGATGGTTAAGATCTTCGGCCGTGAGACCCCTGTTCAGCTCGGGTTCGACGGGATTGAAAAGCTGTAGCTGATAGCGGTAGGAGGCAAGATGGCAAAAAAAGAGATCGCAAAGATTAGTCTCCAGATTCCCGCAGGACAAGCGACACCGGCTCCTCCGGTTGGTCCGGCCCTGGGTGAGCATAAGTTGAACATCATGGACTTCTGCAAGAAGTTCAATGAGGCGACTAAGAACGAGACACCAGGGGTGATTATCCCAGTTATTATCTCGGTTTACATGGATCGAAGCTTCAATTTCATTCTCAAGCAACCTCCAGCTGCTGAGTTGATTAAGATGGCTGCTGGGATACAATCTGGTTCTCCTGAATCGAACCGGATGAAAGTTGCCAAGATCACTGTTGAGCAGGTCAGGCGAATCGCCGAGCGCAAGCTCCCTGATCTCAATACCTATAAACTCGAGTCAGCAATCGAGATCATTAAAGGGACGGCAAAGAGCATGGGGGTCGAGGTGGTTGAGACGTGAAACGTAGTAGACGATATCAGAGTGTCGCTTCGCTTGTCGAACAGCGCCAGACATATAGTCTTAATGAGGCGATCGGAAAGCTGAAGGAGTTCGCTACTGCTTCCTTTGACGAGACAGCCGAGGTTTCGTTTAACCTTGGGATCAAGGCGAGTCAAACGATCGTGCGCGGGACATGTAGCCTTCCGCATGGGACAGGAAAAACGGTCCGAGTTCTTGCCTTTGCTAAGGGGGAGTCTCTGACCGAGGCCGAAGAGGCTGGGGCCGACTACGTCGGCGGCGAGGATCTGGCGAAGAAGATTCAAGGGGGGTGGCTTGAGTTTGATAAGGTAGTGGCGACCCCGGATATGATGTCGGTCGTCGGAAAACTGGGAAAGATTCTCGGTCCGCGCGGGCTGATGCCAAGCCCAAAGACAGGGACGGTTACTAAGGGCGTGGGTAGGGTGATCGGCGAACTGAAGAAGGGGATGGTGGAATTCCGTTCCGACCGTTATGGTGTAGTTCACTCCGTTTTTGGCAAGGTTTCCTTTGATGCGGAGGCCTTGAAGGAGAACCTAATTGCGCTTATCTGTAGCGTTGTCGAGCGCCGTCCTGAGGAGGGTATCAAGGGTCGCTACATCACGAAAGCTTGCATTGCCACTACGATGGGTCCAGGAATTAACCTGGACCTTGCCGAGGTTATGACGGTAGCGGAGCAAGCGGGCTAGGAGCAATAAATGGCAACACAAGGTAAGATAGAGGAAGTGGCTCACCTTAAGAAGAAGTTCGAACAAGCTGCCTCTTTGGTCCTTGCTGACTACCGTGGACTGACAGCGGACGAGATGGTCAAACTACGTGAGAAGTTTACCAAGGAGGGGCTCGAGTTCAGAGTGGTCAAGGACACGCTGGCTCGGATCGCCGCGGAAGAAGCTGGGCTGAAGGACTTAGTCGATCTATTCGCTGGGCCGATTGGTGTAGCGATCGGTTACGACGATCCGGTTCTGGCGTTCAAGCTCACCGAGGAGTGCCGGGTGGCTTATTCCCCACGCTATACCCCAAAAGGGGGCGTATTCGAGGGGGTGGTTATCTCACAGGATGAGATTAAACGCTATGGGGCTCTTCCCTCTCGTGTGGAGCTTTTAGCGAAGCTAGCAATGCTTCTTAACAGCCCAATGCGCTCCTTGGCGATGATGCTCAAGGCAAAGATCCGCGAGTTTGTCGCGGTGCTTAACGAAGCCCGAATTAAACGAGAACAGCAGAATAAGGAGGAGTAAGATGGGTAAAGATGAGATCCTTCAGGAGATAGAGAACATGACCGTGAAGGACCTGGCCGATTTGGTGGAGATGATTGAAGAGCGGTTCAACGTATCCGCGGCTATGATGGCCCCAGTTGCGGTTGCCCCCGCTCCCGGTGAGGGTGGTGGTGCGGAGGGTGGTGGCACGGAGGCCGAAACCTATAAGGTCCTCCTCACCAACCCCGGCCAGAAGAAGATCCAGGTCATCAAGGAGATCAAGGAGATTACCGGCAAAGGATTGAAAGAGTGCAAAGAGCTCGTCGACAACCTCCCCGCCACCATTAAGGAGGGAGTCGGTCCAGATGAGGCAGCGAGCCTCAAAGAAAAGCTGGAGGCAGCGGGCGCTGAGGTTGAACTCAAGCAGTAGTTTTGACGTTTTTACAAGTTCTCTGTTACGGTCTGCCTTAACGTGCGTTTGTGGCGTTGAGGCAGAATGTACTTTTTGGGGGAGAAGATGATATATCAAGAACGGAGGTCCTACGGCCGGATTAAGGAGATCCTCCCTCCACCCTACCTGCTACGCGACGAGAGGGAGTCGTTTCAGAACTTCTTGAAGAAGGGAATCACACAGGCCTTTTCTGACATATCCCCCGTTGAGGGGCGTGGGAAGGAGGGGCTCTCGCTGAAGTTTGTCGATCCATACCTTGGTGAGGCGAGAAATTCGGAGAGCGAGTGCAAGGATAAGGACCTCACGTATTCGCGCCCGCTGAGGGTGACAACACGTCTGCTTCAGGAGGGTAAGTTGCTGCAGGAGATGGAGTTGTACATTGGCGACTTCCCGATGATGACCTCTCGCGGCACGTTTATCATCAACGGATCAGAGAACGCTCTTGTCAATGAACTCACTCGTGCTCCAGGAGTCTATTTTACCAAGGAGCAGAAGAACCAGTACAAGGGGCATATCCTTCCCGAGCTCGGCGCATGGCTAGAGGTGATATTAGATACCCGACGTATGACGCTCAAGGCGAACCTCGACCGCAAGGGGAAGGTGTTGGCGACCGTTTTACTGAAGGCCCTGGGGTTCGATGAAGAAAGGATCCGTTCCTATTACAGTTTTGAGGTCTCCCCGGTGAGCATTGAGGCACTAGCACCATACATCGGCTATCGCGCCACCGTCGCGGTTAAGAAGGGGGACAAAGTCCTCCTTGCTGCTGGAGAGCAGCTTCAAAAGGAGTGTCTAGCGCAGTTAGAGAAGGCGCGGCTGGCTTCTGTTCGATTGGTCGATCGCTACATTCAGAAGACGCTTGAAGAGGACCAGATCACCACGCAGGAGGATGCCCTGCGCGCAGTCTACCGCCGTCTCCGGCCGTCTGATCGTGCCTCACTGGCCCAGATGGGCGAGTACATCGAGAACCTGTACTTTCATCCCACAAGCTACCACCTCTCCAAGGTGGGGCGGTTCAAGGTGAACAAGAAACTGGGGATGGGGCTGAAGAAGCCCGTTTTATACCTCGCCGACATCGTGCGCACGATCAAACTTCTTTTGGAGGTTCCGAATGACCCAACGTGCCTCGATGAGAAGGACCACTTGGCGAACAAACGGGTCAGGCTTCCCGGCGAGCTGGCGGAGAACGCGCTGAGGACCGGGCTGGTGCGGATGGCGCGTATCGCACGCGACAAGCTTTCCAAGTACGCTTTGGACGAGAAAGACACTATTCGCCGCCTGATCTCGACACGCACCGTGCAAGGAGCGATTAACCAACTCTTTTATACCGGACGTTTTTCGCAGTTTCTCGAGCAGACTAATCCGCTGACTGAACTGACCCACAAGCGCCGGTTGAATGCACTCGGTGGTGGGTTGACCAAGCGCCGGGCAAAGATTGAGGTGCGGGATGTCCACCCCTCGCACTATGCGCGCATCTGCCCAATTGAGACCCCTGAGGGGCAGAATATCGGGTTGATCACCTCGCTTGCCTGTTACGCACGGGTAAACGAGTACGGTTTCATTGAAGCCCCCTACCGGCGAGTGGTAAAGGGAAAAGTGACCGATGAGATTGTCTATCTTATGGCCGATGACGAGGAAAAATACAAGATTACCCCTGCCACCACACCGGTGGGGAAGGGCGGCCGCATCTTCGGCGAGCGGGTGGAGGTGCGAACCGGCCGCGAAGAGGTCCGTCTAGAGCCACCAAAAGAGGTCAATTTCATCGGGATCTCACCGAAGGCCCTAGTCGGGATCTCCTCTGCCTTGATTCCGTTCCTCGAGCACGACGACTCAAACCGAGCACTGATGGGAGCAAACATGCAGCGACAGGCTGTCCCGCTTCTACATCCTGAGACCCCCCTGGTGGGGACTGGTCTCGAACGACAGGCGGCGATGGACTCTGGGATGCTCCTCCTTGCCGAGAGAGGGGGGGTTGTGGCCGAGGTGGATGCCTGTCGGATCGTGGTTAAGCACGGCCGCAAGAAGGAGGTCTACCCACTTATAAACTTTGAGCGCTCGAACCAGGATACGATCCTCTATCAACGCCCAGCCGTCAGTGAAGGCGAAACATTAGTCAAAGGTGGCCTTTTAGCCGATGGGCCGTCGAGTGACTTAGGGGAGCTTGCTCTGGGGCGAAACCTTCTTGTGGGGGTCATGCCTTACGAGGGGTATAACTATGAGGATGCGATTGTCATAAGCGAGAGACTGGTCCGGGAAGACCTGCTAGACTCGATCCACATCGAGGAGTTCGAGGTCAAAGCAGAGGAGACAAAGCTTGGACCGGAGGAGATCACTGCCGATATTCCCAACATTTCCAAGGAAGATCTAAAGAACCTTGATGAGGAAGGAATCGTCCGTGTGGGAACGGTGGTGAGCACCAGCGATATTTTGGTGGGGAAGATCACCCCACGTGGGGAGTCCGAACCGACCCCGGAGGAGAAGATTTTTCGCTCCATCTTTGGGGAGCGGGCACGCAATGTGAAGAACACGTCGTTACGGATGCCGCCGGTCTCCGGAACGGCAAAGGTGATCAAAGTGAAGAAGTTCTCCCGCGATCAAGGGGACGAGCTTGATGCTGGCGTGAACGAGCTGGTGAAGGTCTTCGTTGCGCAGCGTAAGAAGATCTCGGTCGGCGACAAGCTTGCGGGGCGGCACGGGAACAAAGGGGTCATCTCCACGATTCGCCCAGTGGAGGAGATGCCGTTCCTCCCGAATGGGACGCCGCTCGACGTTATCCTTAACCCAATGGGAGTTCCCTCTCGCATGAACCTGGGACAAATCTTCGAGGCGAACCTCGGCTGGCTCGCTTACTTGAAAGGCGAGTTGGTCTCTTCTCCGATCTTTGACGGCGCGCAAGAGGACGAGATCTTGAGCGAATTGCACGATCTGCGCGAAGAGGCCGGTCTTGCTGAAGGTGATAACTACGATGGGAAGGTTATCCTGCGTGATGGCCGCACAGGTAAACCGTTCATTAGGCCAATCACCGTCGGATACATGTATGTACTGAAGCTAGAGCACATTGCTGATGAGAAGATCCACGCTCGCTCTACTGGTCCCTACGCTCTTATCACCCAGCAGCCACTAGGAGGGAAGGCGCAGTTCGGCGGGCAAAGACTGGGTGAAATGGAGGTATGGGCGCTTGAGGCCTATGGCGCTTCTGCCCTTTTGCAGGAGATGCTCACGGTGAAATCGGACGATACGCGGGGAAGAATTCAGCTGTACAAGGCGATCCTGAAAGGGGGGGAGTTTCCGCAACCCGGCCTTCCTGAGTCGTTTCGCGTCCTGGTCCGTGAGCTTAGAAGCCTTGGGCTAAACCCGCGGTTGTATGACCGTGACGACCACGAGATCGACATCCACTAAGAAGACGATCCAAGAGCACTCCGCCGGTTTTGTCCTTTACGCCGTCGGTGAAGGAGCAAAACGGCACTATCTGCTCCTTAGGCATTGTAATGGGGGCCATTGGGGGTTCCCGAAGGGGAAGATCGAGTTAGGCGAGGGCGAGGTGCAGGCGGCTCTGCGTGAGGCACAAGAGGAAAGTGGGATTGGTGCAATCGAGCCGGTTCCAGACTTCCGAGCGGTCAGTGCTTACCGTTTCTTCCGAGGCGAGGCGTTGGTTTCAAAGGAAGTCGTCTACTTTCTTGGCCGCGTTTGCCAAAGTGACATCGTCCTTTCTCAAGAGCACATAGAGTCACGCTGGCTTGTCTATTCGGCCGCACAGGGGACTCTTACTTACGCTGAGGCTCGCAACGTCCTCCGCGCAGCGGAGGAGTACCTTCACCGGAAGCAAGCGGCGAGGGTGTGACTTTTGATCGGTCAAGACAATCCTTTTGATGCGTATCGAAGCGTAATTTCTTTCCCTTCACGCCTGTTGGATCACACCACTTGTTCAGTTCCGATGGTGGCAGATAGCGAGATTTCTTCGCTTTTTCTTCTTTTCCAAATATATCCAGGGGAGGTTCTTCCACGTTTTCAAGTTGACGTGAGGCTCTCTCGCCTATGACAATCAATGGGGAAAAGGAGCGGCGATGAAAACGATAGAAGGATACGGTCTGTGGGACAGCCCGATTACACCCCGTTATCTTGCTTGTGTGTTACGAATATCGGATGTTTCCTGGGACTCAGATGGGGAGACGCTCGTCTGGCTGGAGGGACGCTCCGACCGTGGAGTACTTGTCGCCAAACGACGTGGAGATGCCTCACGCGACCTCACTGCTGAACTCTCGGTGCGTGCCCGTGTCGGCTACGGTGGGGGAGATTTCACTGTCTTTAAGGGGATAGTCTACTTCGTCTGTGAGGGGCGTCTCTATCGACAGTCGCTCGCTGCTGGTGGTCCCCGACCGATCACGCCGCCGTTTGGTCAGGCTGCTTCCCCCTGTGTTTCGCCGGACGGAAAGTGGGTTCTCTTCGTCCACAGCGACGGGACAAAGGACGTTTTAGCGGTCGTTGATGCGGGTGGAAAGTTCTGGCCGCAGAGACTTGTTTCGGGAAGCGATTTTGTCATGCAGCCGTGCTGGCACCCCTCAGGAAAGAGCATCGCCTGGATCGCGTGGGATCACCCACGGATGCCGTGGGATGAGACGAGCCTTTATCTGGCTATCTTAGACGTGGGAGGAGGTCGTCTCCCCATGGTGAAGCAGAGCGAGCGAATTGCCGGGGGAGAAGGTGTCGCGATTTTTCAGCCAGAGTTCTCCCCAGACGGGAAAGCTCTTGCCTATGTCTCGGACCAGTCGGGCTACGGAAACCTCTATCTGTACAACCTGGTTGAGAAGGCTAGCCATGCGCTTACTGGCGGCGAAGAGGAGCTCTCACGGCCGGCCTGGGCGCAGGGGCTTCGCACCTATGGGTTCAGCTACGACGGAGAAAGGATCGTCTATCGAGCAAGCAAGGATGGAATCGACCGTTTGAAGTACATCGATCTTAGGACGGGAGACATCGAACCACTCGATGAGCACTTTGCTGACTACACCCTCTTGCAACAGGTCACTCTCTCTCCGAATGAGAACGTAGTTGCCCTGATTGCCCAATCGGCGAGGATCCCTCCCCGCGTGATCACCTGCAGCCTTGCCCCGCGTCAGCAGCCGCGTATCCACCGCTATTCGACCACGGGGACGATTCCGGACGATTGTTTGTCGGTGCCGGAGTCGATCACTTGGGGCGCTTCGGATGGTGAGAAGGTGCACGGCCTCTACTACCCGCCTTGCAACGGTGCATTTGCTGGGACGGGCTTACCCCCAGCGATCGTCCTGGTTCACGGGGGGCCGACTTCGCAGTACGATGTTGGCTATCACGCTACCACTCAGTTCTTCACCTCACGCGGCTACGCCGTCCTTGAGGTGAATTACCGCGGAAGTACAGGCTATGGTAGGGAGTATCGCGAGGCGCTTAAAGGCAACTGGGGAGTCGTCGATGTAGAGGACATTGTCTCTGGTGCGCGACACCTCGCCGAGAGTGGTCGAGTGGATTTAGAGAGGCTCGTGATTATGGGGGGAAGCGCTGGCGGATACACTGTCCTTCGCGTCCTTAGCGAGTACCCCGGCACTTTCAAGGCTGCCATCTGCCTCTACGGGGTTTCTGATCTATTCGCTCTCGCCCAAGAGACACACAAGTTTGAAGCCCATTACCTTGACTCGCTTGTCGGAGAGCTCCCACAGGCAAGTGCGATCTACCGCGAACGCTCTCCGATCTTCTCCGTGGAGCGGATCGCAGATCCAATTGCCATTTTTCAAGGGGACGAGGATAAGGTGGTGCCCAAGAGTCAGTCCGAGCGGATCGTTGCCTCACTGCGCAGCCGCGGCGTTCCGCATGAGTACCATGTTTATGCGGGTGAGGGACACGGCTGGCGCAAGGCGGAGACGATAGAAGTCTTCTATCGGGACGTAGAACGCTTCTTGCGTGAGCACGTTCTGTTTAGCTAGTAGCGTTTTTTTCTGAAAAAGCACGACTGTGTAAGGAGAGAATATGGAACATCATGAGGCTATCAGTGGTGGACACTGGCTTTCTCAAAGTGGCAAATTGCGTATCCAATCACAGCGTTGTTTTTCGCGTTACGATGAGCTGCCTCTTGAGTGATGTTCCTCTTTTTAGCAAGGAAGGAGAATGATGAAGGTTCTCACCATCTTAAGTAGTCCGAATGCAGACGGTCTCACCGCAGCCTGTGGAGAGGCCGCTCGCCAGGGGATCGTCGACGGCCACAGCCCGGCGCGGTTAGTTAATCTAAATGACCTTAAGATCGCGCGTTGTGCCGTGCATAATAACGGTTGGGGTACCTGTCGCAATAAGCACCGTTGCCAACTTGAGGACGACTTTCAATCCCTCCACGAGACGATCAAACAAGCGGAGGGGTACGTCTTTGTCACCCCGGTGTACTTTGGTGAACCGAGCGAGCCGATGAAGGCGTTCTTCGACCGCCTACGCCGCTGCGAAGCGACTAAGGATCCCGCCTCCGGGGAGACGAGCATCCTGGCAGGGAAGCCGGCCGTCTGCGTTGCCGTTGCCGGTGGGTCGGGACATGGCACGGTGAGTTGCCTTACTGCGATGGAACACGTTCTCAACCAGCTTGGGGCAGAGGTGTTCGACTTCATCCCTGTAACTAAACGGACGCGTGACTATCAATTAGAGACGATCCATGATGCCCTTATCGCCATGACCACTGCGGCGCAGGTCGTACCATCCCGGGTGACTCAGGAAGACCGACGGCGCTCGTTGCGGCGACGCAGGCGGCGCTGATCCCTGGCTAGAGCTGGTAGAGTTGGCTGTACTTATCGGTGATATAGCGCATACCCTACTTTGGGTTAGGAAAGCGCCGGAATTAGAGGATGATCAAGCGTTCTCGGCTGCTTTCGAGCCCAGTGTGTGGGAAACCTGGCAAGCGACACGACAGACGATTTCTGTATATTCTTCGATGCGGTCAGGGCTAATGCGGTTCGTTGGCCCGGTGATGGAAATAGCTGCTCTGACATTATCGTTTCCATACTTTATCGGAGCTGCAATGCAGCGTCCCCCGGCTTCTGCCTCCTCGTTATCGATTGCGTAGCCTCGTTCCCGGATGATTGCAAGCTCCTTGCGTAGATGGGTAGCGTTCACGATGGTCTTCTCTGTCAGGCGGCGGAGCCCATGCTCCCCGATCAATTGGTCCAATTGCTTCTCGCTGAAGGTGCTTAGGAGCACCTTGCCCACCGCGGTGCAATGGAGTTCCAACTTCGAACCGACTGGGGGAACCCCCCTGATGATGCTTCGGCTCAGTACCTGATTGATATACACGGCATGGTTTCTATCCAGGATGGCAACCGAAGCCGTTTCACCGGTTTCCCGTGCCAATTGCTCCAGGAATGGTTGCACGATTAACGCAAGGCTAAATTGGCGTTCCGCTGCTTTTCCCAAATGTATAAGCCTCCAGCCCAGCCTGTAACGCCGTGTGTTTGGATCCTGTTGCACAAAATTATGCACCTGCAAAGTGCGCAACAACCGAACAAGGGTGCTCTTGGGAAGGCCAGCCTGATTTGCCAGTTTTCCAAGGTCGGTTTCCTTCTCCATCTGGGCCAATAGCTCGATCACTTTGAGTGCCTTATCCAGTGAACGAACAACGGGCTTATCCGTCTTGTTTGGTTGCTTACGCATAGCTTGGATTATCCCCTTTTGTTATACATCATACATTAAAGATTCGTTATGGCAAAGGATCACCGTTTTCTCTTTTTAAAGTAAAAAGCTAAAAAAGCAGCCCATTGTGCTTTCCTTACGCCCTTCCAGTGACCAAAGCAAGCAGCGCCATTCGTATTGGTATACCATTGGCAGCCTGGCGGAAGTAGGCAGCTCCCGCATAGCTGTCCACTTCTGTGGCAATTTCATTCACCCGCGGGAGCGGGTGCATTACGGTCATGCCTTCCTTGGCCCCGGCAAGCATCGCCTTGGTGAGGACATAGGTGTCCTTCAACCGGTCGTACTCCGACGGATCCTTGAATCGCTCCCGTTGAATGCGGGTCATGTACAGGACATCGCTCGCTGCCAGCGCTTCCTCTAGGCTCTCCGCCTCCGTAACCTTGATTCCCTTGTTCTTCAACTTGGCCACGATCGCTTGAGGCATGCGCAGTGCTGGCGGAGCAACGAAGTAAAACTTGACGTCAAACAGGGTGAGCAGATCGACGAGCGAGTGGACCGTGCGGCCGTTCTTCAGATCTCCGGCCAGGGAGATGGTCAATCCATCAGCGGTTTTCTTTTCTTTCTCGATCGTGTAAAGATCGAGGAGCGACTGAGTCGGGTGCTGGCCAGCGCCGTCACCAGCGTTAAGCACTGGTTTATCCGTGGCTGCTGCTGCCTGCTCGGCTGCTCCGATCTGCGGGTGGCGAAGCACGATCAGGTCAGCGTAGCCTTCCACTGTCCTGATCGTGTCATGAAGCGACTCTCCCTTGGCAGCGGAGGAGGTCTTCGGATTGGCCACGGTAACCACTCCTCCTCCCAAGCGCAGCATCGCGCTCTCAAACGAGAGACGGGTGCGCGTACTCGGCTCGAAAAACAGGGTAGCAAGAACCTGCCCGCTCATGGTATCAAGTACCTTTCCTGCCTGAAGATCTTGCTCAAAGGCGCGGGCGGTGTCCATGATAAGCACAACCTCTTCCTTGCTGAATTGATCAGCACGTAGAATGTCTTGATTTCGTAGTGTTGCCATGTCTTTCCTCCTTCTATTGTTGGTTTATCGCTTGTACAACGCGTGCCAGCCGCTTTATCGCCTCTTCGATCTCCTCCTCTCTTAGAGCACAGAACGGAAGGCGGATAAAGCGTGAGCCATCACCGTTGGCGAAGAAACCAGCGCTGTTGCTCAGCGCAAGTTTCTCTTCCTTCGCTTTCTCAGCCACTCGAGCGGAGTTCACTCCGGCAGGAAGGGTAAGGCCAACGAAGAACCCTCCCTCGGGCTTGGTCCAACTCGCTTGCGGAAGACGTTGGGATAACGCATTCAGCATCGCGGCAAGGCGTGGAGCGTACAGTGCGTGCAGCTGCTCGATATTAGCTTCAAGCCTACCCTCATGTATAAATTCGTAAGCTAGCCCCTGTCCGAGCATGTTGGGAGTGATGTAGGTATCGGTAGCAATCTGCATCACTTGTTTAGCGATCGACACCGGTGCGACCATCCATCCCACCCTAATCCCCGGGCTGAGTAGCTTGCTGAACGAGGAGAGTTGGATCACCCTCTTGGCATCAAGCTCGCGTAAGGTGGGAAGATCGCTCCCCTGGTAGCGCAAGCGCCGGTACGGAAGGTCCTCCACCACCATAAAATCGTGCTCCTTGGCCAGGGAAACGATCGCCTCCCGCTTGGCAAGGCTCGTCGTCACCCCAGTGGGGTTCTGAAAATCGGGGATGAGGTAAAGCAGGCGGGGATGATGCTCCTTCACCGCTTCCTCTAAGAAGGTGATGTCTATCCCATCATCCTCCAACGGGATTCCCACCACCTTTACCCCGGCTCGTCGCAGGGTGGTGATGGTGCGATCGTAGCTGGGCTCCTCAACAAACGCTGCTTCTCCCGGGGGAAGGAGCACCTCGGCGAGAAAGGCGGCAAGCTGGATTGAGCCGTTGCTTAATACCACCTGCTCCGGGGTCACCCCGGCCTGGGAGGCGATGATCTCCCGCAGGGGAAGAAAGCCGATAGCGGGCTGATATTGAAGGAGCGTCTTACCGTGATCGCGTAGCACGGTGGCGCTGCAGGCGATGATCTCCTCAATGGGGAACGCCTCGGTCGCTGGAACTCCACGGGTCAGTTTAATTGTTGTTTGCTCGATGTCCGACATCGCTACTCCCTTATAATATGAGTTCCCGTCTCACCAGCGAGAGCAGCGACTGCCTTATCCAGGGAGGTAATCACCGCTCTCTTCCCGCCCCACTCGAGGAAACGAATGCACGCCTTGACCTTTGGCCCCATGCTCCCAGCGAGGAAATGCCCTTCTTCTAAGTATCGCTTTGCCTCGGCCAATGTCATCTTATTGATCGGCCGCTCATTGGGCTGGCCGTAATTGAGCTTGGCCACCTCCACATCGGTGAGGATCAAGAATTTATCCGCATCGATCACCTCAGCGAGTCTCTCCCCGGCCAGGTCCTTGTCGATCACCGCTTCCACTCCTGCGTAGTGGCCGTCACTATCTCTGATCACCGGTATCCCCCCACCTCCAGAAGCGATGACGATGATGCCGGCGTCGACCATCCGTTTAATCGCCTCGCTCTCTACGTTGGCTACGGGATCTGGAGAGGGAACGGTGCGTCGCCATACCCGATCTCCGTTCGGCTTGACCTTCTTGATGATGTACTCCGGATGCTCGCGTTTGATCTCTTGCGCCTCTTCTTCGGTGAAGAAGTTCCCTACTGGTTTGGATGCTGTGTCTCCGAAGAACTCCGGATCGTCTTTTGTCACCAGAACCTGATTCACCACTTCGCAGACCGGCGTGTTGAGCCCGATGTCGGTCAGATAGTTCATCAGCGTCTGTTGCAGCATGAATCCTATCTGTCCCTGAGTCATCGCTCCAACAACGTCCATCGATTGGGCAGGCACCTTCTCTTTGCCCATCTCCTGTTGCACGAGAAGGTTACCCGCTTGGGGCCCGTTGCCATGGGTGACTGCCAACCGGTCCTCCGGTTTCATCCCCTTGATGATCTCGGCAATCAACTTTGTGGTCACCTTGCAGTTGGCAAACTGCTCTGCGGTGCTCCCCTCTTCGTGCGCCTGTTTGATGGCATTCCCACCGAGCGCAATCAACAACCTCATGTTCTCTCCTTTTCCAACCTAAAACTTTATTTGTCTTGTTTTTTCCGTTTCATGGCGAAGAAGTCTTCTGTTCCCTTCTGCGTATCCGTGGGCAGGAATCTTCCCTGCCCCGCGGGGATGTGCAACTTTCCATCTTCCAGGATCACTGCCCCCCGTTGCATAGAAAATATTGGTTTACCTAAACATGTTCGCCCTTCATAAAGGGTGTAGCTGGCGTGAGAATGCTGCGTTGCTTGCTCGATCACATGCGGAAGAGCCGGATCCACAATGACAAGATCGGCATCGCTTCCTACCTGCAACGTTCCTTTTTGAGGGTAAAGCCCGAAGATCCGTGCCGGATTCTCACACATCACCTGCACCAGTCGCGGCAGTGATAATTTTCCACCGTTGATCCCGGCGTCATAGATCACGGGGAACATTGTCTCGGTCTGAGGAGAGCCGTAGGCTGCCAAAAAGAAATCATCCTCCTTTTTCTTCAGCTTGGGAGCATGGTCGCTGGCAATAGTGTCGATTGTTCCATCAGTTAATCCACGCCACAAAGCGCGATTGTCCTCCTCTCCCCGGAGTGGAGGGCCGATCTTGGCAAGTGCCCCTTGCCGGTGGATCTCTTCTTCTGTAAGGGCCAGATACTGCGGACAGGTCTCGCCAAACACCCGATAGCCTTTGCCCCGTGCTCGCTTCAGCACCTCAATATCCTCCCGTGCAGTGAGATGGACGATGTACAAAGGACAACCAGCCACCTGAGCCATGGCGATTGCCCGATTTACCGCCTCCGCCTCCAGAACTGCCGGACGGGTGGCAACAAACACTTCTTTGGGATCGCGACCTGCTTGTAGGTACTTATCCTGAAGATAATCTGTGGCTAAACCGTTCTCCGCATGAACCATCCCCAAGCCACCAGCTCGTGCGATGATGTCAAGCGTCCGCATCAGCTGGTAATCGTCGGTCATCCAACCGAGCTTGGCATAGGTCATGAACATCTTGAACGAGGTTACGCCAGTCTTGACCGCGTTGGGAATCTCCTCGGATTGATGCTCTGGATCAAAAAGCCCGCCGTGAAGTGCGAAATCCAGGATCGATCCAACCTCCCCTTCCTCGCGGAACCGCTCGATCACCTCTATGAGCTTTTCGCCAGGTTTAGCATAGGCGTAGTGGATAACCGTGGTGATACCGCCGTGCGCTGCTGCCTCCGAAGTTCCTTGGAGATCGTCCAGGTACACCGGGTGGGTATGTACATCGATGATTCCTGGGAGGACATACTTTCCTTGAGCATCGATCGTGCGCTTGGCTTTTCCTTCAAGGTTGGGCCCAATCGCAATTACTTTCTCCTTTGCCACGGCAACGTCCCATCGGTTAATTCTCCCTTGGGCAACCGTAAGTCCGCCCTGGATCAAGTAGTCATACTGTCCTGCCATCTCGCCTCCTGGATATGCTCTCTAATCCAACTATTAAAAAATCAATATGTATGTAAATCTTCCCCTAGCCACCTTTGTTAGAGGATCTTACTTAAGAACTCTCGTGTTCTTGAGTGGGTGGGATTGTCGAAAATCTGGTTAGGAGGACCCTCTTCCAGAATGATCCCGTGCTCCAACATCATGATCCGTGTGGTTGCCTTGCGGGCAAACCCCATTTCGTGAGTAACCACAATCATAGTCATGCCCTTACCAGCCAGATCTAGCATCACATCCAGGACCTCCCCGATCAGTTCGGGGTCAAGCGCAGAGGTGGGTTCATCGAACATCATCAACTTCGGATCCATGGCCAGAGCCCGAGCGATGGCCACACGCTGTTGTTGCCCCCCGGAGAGTTGGCGAGGCTTACTCTGGGCCTTTTCTTCCAGTCCAACACGTTTGAGCATTTCCATGGCGCGTTGCTCAGCATCCTCCTCTTTGATCTTACGCACCTTGATAAGAGCG
>Ga0209121_10002025_pt1 | contig 20910 bp, 16 predicted proteins | sample Cruoilmetagenom3_FD_187292 | JGI IMG/M metagenome (GOLD analysis project Ga0209121, IMG submission 187292) | Oil polluted marine microbial communities from Coal Oil Point, Santa Barbara, California, USA - Sample 3 (SPAdes) (version 2) | ecosystem: Environmental > Aquatic > Marine > Oil seeps ...
GGTCACAGTAATATCCGGAGCTTTTTCTGAAATTTTTAAAAAATGCTCCTTCTAATAAACCAAAATATCCATATCTTTTCTTAGGCGGTGGATTTGGGGATGAAATGAAGGTTGACGAATTGGTCTTTTTTCTGGTATCATAAAGTATTTACAGGAAAGGAGAAGGCCATGTCAAACTTCTCTCAGAAACATATGAGAGTAACCAACCTGTACCTCCTGGGTAAGGAAAACCAATATCTCAGGCCACGTTTGAGGTTAAGTGCAAGGCGGAAGAGGCCTGTACTTGTCATTCCGACGCTGGCCACGGAATTTACCCTGGAGGAAAACAGGCCTGTTTTTGAAAATATCGTCAGGCAATTGAGAAATGTTGCATACCTTACGAAGATCGTCTTCGGTCTTGATGCTGCGACTGACGATGAAGCACTCCAGCTTGCGGATATCCTTAAACAAAATGGTCTTAAAAACTGTCTGATCCAGCACAATCAGGGCCCCGGATTTACCGCAATCTATGATGAGTTCAGTGATGCTGGCTTTGGGTTGGATGAACCGGGCAAGGGTAGAAACATGTTTATGTCCTTTGGCGTTGCGCAGGCGTTAGGGGCCAGGTGTGTTGGTGTAATGGATGCTGATGTAAAAACCTTCCACAGACGACAGCTTGACCGCCTTTTTTATCCAGTTCTTGTTCTTGATTATCAGTTTTCCAAGGCCTTCTATGCCAGGATAGCAGACGGGAAGATGTATGGACGCATGAAACGGCTTCTCCTGGATCCTCTTCTTCTGGCCTTTAAACGAAAGTTTTCAGAGTCTGAAGATATGAAGCTATTGCGGGTCATCGATTTCCTTCTGGCCTTCAATTACCAGCTTTCAGGAGAGGTAGTATTCGATGTAAGTTTACTCAGACGTATGCATTTTGCAACCAACTGGGGCGTGGAAATTTTTACCCTTATAGAGGTTTATCGTAAAGCAACCAGTGTGGCTCAAGTACAGATCTCCATGAGTCCCTTTGACCATAAGCATCAGCAGATTTCTGAAGATGACATGGAGAAGGGCCTCTTTAAAATGGCTATTGACATTGTTACTATTCTACTCACAACTCTGGTTGTTGAGGAGGGACTTGAAATCTCAGACTACTTTGCCCGGGATCTTGCAGTTACGTATTTGGACGTGGCTGATGAAATGATCAGGAAATATGCAGATAATGCATCCTTTGCAGAGCTTAATTATGAACGGAATACCGAGGAAGCGATAGTACGAGGGGTCTTCAAGGATGCCATCCTCTATGCCGGTGATATTCTCACATCTTCGCACCGCCTTACGGAACGTTTTTTGCGCTTCCTTTCAGGCGATGAAAGGTTCAGGAAGTATCTCAGTGAGGGACTGGATAGGGATATCCTGGCGGTAGAGGGGAAAATTTACAATCAGCCCTTTGAGATACCGAAAACTGTTTCATGGGAACGGGTTATCATGAAGATGCCCAGGATCTTGCGTGATATCAAAGAAGTGATTAAAGCAGAAAATGCAACTTACGTGAATCATTGATTTTTAAACAACCAACAAAATCCTCAAATCCATTACATTGGTCATAGTCGGTCCTGTCATCAGTAAATCTTCGAGGGCTTCAAAGAAATGATATGAGTCATTGTTTTTAAGAAACTCTGAAGCGTTATATCCTTGAGCCAGGCCTCTTTGAATCGTAGTACCATCGGCAATGGCACCTGCCGCATCTGTTGGTCCATCGGTACCATCTGTTCCCCCACTTAAGATAACAACCCCGTCAAGCCTCTCTATTTCGATGGCAGCCGCCAGAGCAAACTCCATATTACGTCCCCCGAGACCATCCCCATAAATGGTAACGGTGGTTTCCCCTCCTGATATGATACATGCCGGCCTGGGAACAGGATTTCCTGACTTTAAAACCTCCTTGGTGATGGCTGCATGAACCTTTGCAACCTCTCGGGTTTCTCCTTCAATAAAGGAGGACAGGATTAGCGTATTGTAACCTGAGGCAACCGCTTTGTCTCTTGCAGCTTCAATGGAGAGGCTTGAGCTTCCTACAATAAGAACCCTGGTTTTATCAAAAATGGTGTCTTCCGGTTCAGGTGTTTCAGGCTCTATGCCCTGAGCGCCTCTTTTCAGGTATTCGATAACATGAGATGGAATCTCGCCCGTAATATTATATTTTCCCAGTATTTCCATGCAATTTGTGAATGTGCTTCTATCGGGAACCGTTGGGCCGGAGGCGATTACATCAAGATTGTCACCGATTACGTCTGACAGTATCAGTGTGATGAGTGTTCCCGGAAAGGCTGCCCTTGCTAACTTTCCACCTTTTACTTCCGAAATGTGTTTACGTATTGTGTTGATCTCATGGATGTTTGCCCCACAGTCCAGAAGGATCTCGGTTGTTTTTTGTTTGTCTGTTAAAGAAATGTCAGAAACTGGAAGTGGCATAAGGGCGGAGCCGCCACCTGAGATCAGACAGATGATCAGGTCTTTATCGTTAGACTGTTCGAGCAGATTGATGATATGTCTTGAAGCGGCAAGCCCTGCCTCGTCAGGAACCGGATGCCCCGCTTCGGTAACGACGAACCTTTTTAAGGGAAGGCCGTGTCCATACTTTGTTGATATGAGTCCCTCGCTTATACGTGACCCCAAAATATCTTCGATGGCAGCGGCCATAGGAGCTGCCGCCTTGCCGACACCAATCACCCTGATCCTGTCGAATTGTCCTAAATCGTACTCCCGCTCTCCTATCGTCAGTCGATCATCGGCTGAAATTTGCACAGCGCGGGAAACTGCCTGTTTCGGATCGGCGGCTTTTAGCCCTGCATCAAAAATTTTCCGGATGTCTTTTCGCGGATTATACTTCATAATTTCTCCAAAATGGATTATAGCCACTATCGTAAATAGTTTCAATTGTAAAAACCGTAAAGATTTATAAAAGGAAATTGGAAAAGAATAAATGATTGAATATAATGTAAAATTGATCAAGATGAGGAGGAGCCTATGAAAAGTTACCGAAAAGAACTCTGGTTTAACGTACCCTCAAGGAGGGCCTTCGTTAATATTACTCCAAAGGTAAATGAGTGCTTGCGAGAAAGTGGAATCATAGAAGGCTTTCTGCTCTGCAACGCCATGCACATAACGGCATCGGTCTTTATCAACGATGATGAGTCCGGTCTCCACCAGGATTACGAAAGATGGCTCGAAGAACTCGCTCCACACGAACCGATTTCTCAATATCTTCACAACAGAACCGGTGAAGACAACGGAGATGCCCACCTGAAAAGGCAGGTCATGGGAAGGGAAGTAGTGGTGGCAATTACAGAAGGCAGGCTTGACTTTGGTCCATGGGAACAGATCTTCTATGGTGAATTCGACGGCAGGAGAAAGAAAAGGGTTCTGGTGAAGATTATCGGAGAATGAAAGTGTGATCTGTAGAATATAGCACTGTCTTCAATTTCTGCACTGACATTTCAGGCAGAAGATAGTGGGGGTTTTAAAATCACCTTTTCCTATTTCACCTACGAAACGTGAGGATTGGTTTTCTGACCAGCCGGATGCCGGATACATTCCCTCCATGATCATTGGCACCCCATACCATATGTTGTGGTCATTATTCCATTAACACACAAGACCGTTTTTCTTCTTATACTCCCTTTACGAAAAAGGAAGTTCTTATCAATTAAAGTAGGTCAGTTTTCTGACAATGAAGAAGAGCCTGGCCGAGCAATTTCAGGGTACTTACAGAATTTGTAGGGTTAATTCGATGTCTTTTTACGATAACTTGCTGATATTACATATTTATCTTATAGATTCGTATGGCACAGTCGCTGCGTAACATATTATGGAGGATCACTACTGTCCCAACGTTATAATTGAAAAGTGCTATAACAATATGAAAACAAATATTATGAAAATCAAAACTTGAATACCCCGTTTTTAAACGGGGATGAAAAGTTTTCCTGCCGGAGGCAGGGGCGAATATGATATATATACTGCATGGCACTGAGAAGAGCAAGTCATGCGGTATATGACACGAAATATCATTTTGTATGGGCACCGAAGTATCGGAAATGGATTTTGCGAGGAGACATACAGGAGCGAGTAAAGAGTATATTTCAGGAGATTGCGATAGCCAATGAGTTTGAGATTGATACGATGGAAGTAGCTGCTGATCATGTACATATATTTTTGTCTTTTCCACCGAGGTACAGCATTTCGCGGGTAGTAGCGATGTTGAAGAGTATCAGAGCCAGCGTGATATTCAGGGAATATCCTGGAGTTAAGAAGCAACTTTGGGGTGGTGAGTTTTGGGAAGACGGGTATTTTGTTCGCACTGTAGGTGATAAAGTGACGGCTGAAGTAATCAGGAAATATATTGAGTATCATCGTAATCATGAGAAAGCACCAAAGCAGCTAAAATTGTTTTAGGCAAAGATGCCCCGCCTTTAGGCGGGGTAATTCACTTAGCGAAAAATGTCATTAATCGATTTGAAATTTTCTTTTCCTGAATGTCATACTCCTGCATCAATCAAGCAGGAGATGACATATGAACTCAGGGAAAACAATATTTTCACAACTAATGGATTTTCTTCCCATCCACGAATTTCGCAAATGCGTCACACAATACAACGGCAATTACAAAGTCAAAAGCTTCTCTTGCTGGAACCAGTTTCTCTGCATGGCTTTCGCTCAACTCACTTACCGCGAAAGCCTGCGGGATATCCAGGCATGCCTCAGAGGAACGAGACACAAGCTCTACCATATGGGCATCCGTGGGAATGTCTCACGCAATACCCTGGCCAATGCCAACAAAGTCAGAGACTGGCGCATCTACTCCGACTTCGCCCAAGTGCTCATCGGAAAGGCCAGGAGACTGTACTCCAACGAAAGCTTCGGCGTGGAACTGAATCAGACAGTTTACGCCCTGGATTCCACCACAATCGATCTATGTCTCTCCCTGTTCCCGTGGGCAATATTCCGCAAGAGAAAGGGAGCAGTCAAGATGCATACACTCCTGGATCTGCGTGGCAACATCCCCACCGTGGTTATCATTACTCACGGGCGCGTTCACGATATCAATATCCTCGATCATCTCATAATCGAAGCTGGCGCCATATATATCATGGATCGCGGCTATCTCGACTTTGCTCGTCTTTATGCCATTCATCAGACTTCAGGTTTCTTCGTGATCCGGGCCAAACGCAACTTCAACTTCAGGAGACTGTACTCTCACACCATCGACAAATCAACAGGGATTCAATGCGATCAAATCATTATGCCACAGAACTTCTATGCTCAAAAGAACTATCCGGAAAAACTACGGAGAATCCGGTATCTCGATGCGGAAACCAACAAACGGCTGGTATTTCTCACAAACAATTTCACGCTTCCGGCAAAAACTATCGCAGGGCTCTATCGGTGCCGGTGGCAGATCGAACTGTTTTTCAAATGGATCAAACAACACCTGAGAATCAAAGCCTTTTATGGCACCTCGGAAAATGCGATAAAAACACAGATTTGGATTGCAATTTCCATCTATGTTCTGATAGCCATTGTTAAGAAGGAGTTGAAACTGGACCAAAGTCTCTACACAATTTTACAGGTTTTGAGCGTCACGCTTTTTGAAAAAGAACCAATTTTACAAGTACTTATGAATAACGATTACACAAATTCAAGCCCTGCTCCTTCTAACTAGCTGAATTTATTCGAGTAACGTTGGGACAGTAGTGAGGCGATGTAAATATGGAGTACCGGACCCTTAGCAGGGGATATCCGCTTATTATGATCATGGGGTTCAGCGGGACCATGGATCTCCGGATGTCCTGAAAAAAACGAATGACACATCGGGAACCCCTGAAGAACAGGGTAAAAGGCTGATCAGCTTATTATTTCCGCAGAATTGGATAAAGAGTCATGTGGATGATATTGAAAAGTTATTTTCTGGTCGAATGCGTGATTCCTCACCGGTAATGCTATTAAACGAATAGCGCTATTCCGATTTTATGTGTCGGATTATCCTTGATTTTTTAATTTTGCATGCTATATTATCGGTAATCAAAAAGGGGAGAGCTTATTCACGTAAATAAAATAGCTGCTCTTCTCACGCACACATCCCGAACGCTCTTCTGAAAACGGTCAACAATTTCAAATTTATACCCTCCCATACACTGGTGGAAGTAACCGAGAGAAAGATAAGATCGCACGGGTATATGTCAAGTAATTAAGTATACTATCCCTTGAATTTATCTGCTCTCTTATACGAGGCTTCTATACAAGGCATAATAATCAAAAGGGGAGAAAATCATGGAGATGGAAATTTTCCAGGAGATGAAAGCAGCAGAACTAAGAAAATATGTCGAATTCCTTCTTTGGCACTATAGAGTCGTTGATGCTTTCTGGTTTATCTACGTTGCTGAGCGCTTTGATCAACCAACAGCAGAGCGGATCAACGAAAAGGTATGGGGGCACGTTGCTGGTATGGCCGCAAAAGATCTGGTCTCCCGATTTCATATCCAGGAAAGGGGTCTTAAAGGCTTCGTGAAAGCCCAGAGGCTTTTCCCCTGGTGTATCCTTACAGGATATCATATTCAGGAATCAGAACATGAAGTGGTCATCTCTGTGCCATCCTGTCCTACTCAAGAAGCCAGGCTCAAGCGCGGTTTGGGCGAGTTTGCATGTAAGGAAATGCACCGCGGGGAATTTACGAGCTTTGCCCAAGCAATAGACGATAATATTCGAGTTGAGTGCCTTTTCGCTCCTCTTGATCCTCATCCCAAAGATATGTTCTGCAAATGGCGCTTCTATCTTGAAGAGCAAAGCAAAGAGGAACGGGTCTCTGGTTAGAAAGTAATTGTTTTTTCATTTCTCAGCTGTATCATTTTAATACAAATGGGAAATATGGAGGCAAAGGTTCCTAACAGCGGAAAATTTCACCCACTCAACTCAATACCAGACGTAAAGACAAGAAAAGATCCCAAGCCTATGATATACTATCCGTGGATCAAGATCGTAAATGGCGTAATGTAAAAGTTGTCACAGACACGAGTCACATCATGTTCATACGCGACAACGACACGTTGTTACTCGCTTTGCCTTACAACCAGGGTATATGGCCGACACAAACTCGTGGGTGCCGATCATGGAAAGTTTTGTATACAGGCTCTTGGCAGAAGAAGACCTCTTGCAGCTGGGCAGGCTCATGGAGAAGATCAAGCCTGAGATTGCCGGTCTCTCTGCCACTTCACTTTATTCCTCACTTTGTCGTGATGGGCTATCAAATGAAAATGTTGTGATAGTTGTCGCTCAGGATCATCTGCGCTTGGTCGGATTCAATATCACCGTCATCGATCGGAAACGATACTGGCGAGCTTTCCTTTTAAGACATCCTGTTATTGGATTTCGAATCGTTCACCATAGATTTATCGAGGCTCTGAGGGCTAAAATTAAGGCAGGAAATCCGGAGGCGGAGATACCGGAGGCCATTCACGCATATATCTCGCCGGGCTCTTCTACCTGGTCATGGCAAGATTCGGCACCTTGGATAGCCTCGATATTCATCACGGCCGTCGATGGTCAATATCGTGGTAAGCATATATCCGAGGGGATCGGGAAATACCTCCTGAAAGTCCTGGCGGAACGCGGGGTGCGCCGCGTGGTGTCAATCGTCGACCCGGACAACATCCCTTCAATTCGGTTAAGCCATAGTCTCGGGTTCAGAATTGAGAAGAGCGAGTCCAAATTATTTATTTCAATCGATGTAGATCAGCGTGTATGATCATAGAACAGGTCCGCTATTTTTCACAGATAAACGTCGGGTGCATCGCGTTGCCCCGGCAAATGAGGTGTGAGAAACCATGATACATGAAGCCCTGCGCAGACATGCGAGAGAAATTCCGAAGAAAGCAGCGGTCATTTGTGGTGACAGTGAAATCAATTATCGGGAATTGGATTCGTTATCGAATAAACTTGCTTACAGCCTCGGCGCGATGGGGATACAAAGGCAGGAAAAAGTTTCTTTTTTGATGAAGAATACAGTGGAATTTCCGCTTCTTTACTATGCATTAATTAAATTAGGAGCAATCGGCATTCCTCTTAACACCCGTTATTCAGGGACGGAGCTGGAATTCGTCGTGAATCACGCCGAGACACAGACATTAATCTATGATGATACTTTCAGCGAAGTAGTCGAGCAAATCAGGCCAAAGTTGCATTGTATAACCCGATTGATAGCACATGGCAGCCCTGAAGAAGACACATTTAAACTTCTGCTTGAGCACGGCAAAGACGTAGCGCACGAAACAAACACCGATCATCGGGATGAGATGATTTATTTCTATACCTCTGGGACAACGGACGATCCGAAAGGAGTTGTCCTGAGCCACAACAATTGTATTTCTTCCTCAGACATGTGGATAAGGGGACTCGGGTTAACCGGGACGGACAGAGTATTCGTCACGACACCTCTCTGGCACTGTTCAGCGACAACGGCATTTATGTTGAGCGCAGGCAGGCTCGGTTCGACCCTAATACTCCTGCCCGATTACGAGACGGAAGAGATTCTGCGCGTGATTCAAAATCAAAAAGTGACCTTGGCGTGGCTTGTGCCTTCCATAATGGTTCTCATGCAGGAAAACCCCAAATTTGAGATTTACGATCTGAGTTCTCTCGAAAAGGTTTTGTGTGGCGGTGCGCCATTGGGTATTGACGTCATCAAAAAGTGGAAACAGGTTTTGACGGGTCTGAAGATCTTCAATGGCTATGCTCAGACAGAGGGAGCAACGGCGGGGACCTTGCTAACGGACGAGAGTATACTTACAAAACCGAACTCTATAGGCAAGCCCCTGTCGGAAATGATCAAGATTAAGGTTGTTGCAGACAACGGTCGTGAGGTAGCAATGGAGCATATAGGAGAAATTCTGATAAAGGGCCCAAACATTATGAAAGGATATTTCAAAAATCCGACGCTGACATCGCAGACACTGCGGCAGGGCTGGCTCCATACGGGTGATCTCGGCTATCTTGATGATGAGGACTTTCTCTACTACGCCGGGCGTAAAAAAGATCTCATCATACGGGGCGGGGAAAATATCTTTCCGGAAGAGATTGAAGATGTTCTCTCTAAACATCCATATCTTTTAGAAAGTTCGGTCATTGGTATTTCCGATAAGATATTTGGAGAAGTGGTTATGGCTCTTGTTGTGCCCAGAAAAGATAAGACGGTTACCGCTTTTGAGTTAATCGAGCACTGCAGAAAACACTTGGCTGATTATAAAGTTCCTAAATATATAGAACTTGTTCAGGAGCTGCCGAAGAATCCAACGGGAAAGATTTTGAAGAAGATATTAAGAAAACAATATGAGGATTTCAAATAAGCATGTTATTATACCAAAAATCCGCAAAACCAGTACTTAATATTTGAGATCCGGACCTCGAGTAATTTAGCGGGAGCTCCCCGTCCGTGAGAGCGGGGGTGAGAGCTGCATCCTGTATCTTCTGAAGGTATTTTGATATAATAGTTATATGAAACTGAGGAGATCAGCGCATGCAGTTTACAAGACGCAGTACCACATAGTATGGATAACGAGATTCAGACGAAAAATCTTGGTTAAAGGGGTACGGCAAAAATGTTTTTGCTTCCTGTTTGTCTTGCGGTTGGGATCAGTAAGTCAGCAGATCGGCAGATAGCAAGTAATAACATACACATACACCGGTATTGAAAAACAGGCATGTGTCTACAAAAAAAGGGGTGTTTTTACAGTTTTTCGAGTTCAGCGACCAGGTTGGGTGTAGGAACCTTTAGTCTTCTCAGGGTGTTGCGGATATTGGATGTTATTTCGTTACGTCTGAAGAATTTATGAGAATTTATTCGAAATTCTGAGACCTGAAGACCCTCAAGATTGTGCTGAATCCTGTTCCATGTATCATTACATTCGATTTCTGCGATACGCTCTATGAAAAGAGAAAGAACACACAGTTTCACATGGGCTTCGATACGCCGGGGTACCCAGTGGTACATGGGACACATCTTGATCTGCGTTCTTTTCATTGAACGGAAACAGCGTTCGATAACTATTAATCCCTTGTAGCCGCAGGCTGCATCTTCGAGGGTTATGGTATCATCGTTGGTCTCAATGACCTATTTACCGTCATACTTCTCGGATTCCTTGACCTTCTTACGGTCAATACGGATATTGTCGCTCTTTGTAATAGTCAGGTAACGCTTATATCGTTTGGATGCCAGAAGATCAATGGCCCATCTGGCCGTGGCTTTTCTGCTTTGATGTTTATCGAGTTCCATCTCCAGGAATGCGACGATTTCTTTACGGTGCTTCTTCTGTCTCCGTGCTTCAGCGGGACTGTAATAGAGGATATAGCGTCTTCTTCTTTCTCCGTCTCCTACGATAACCTCCTTGGCATGAAGGTTGTCGCGGATAACGGTGTAACGTCCCCTTTTAGAAAGCACGGTGTCTCGTATCTCAGATACTGAAGACATGCGTGACGCGAGGAGATACTTTCCGCAGGCCTTCGAGAGTTCCTTTTTATTCTCAATGGAGTTCATGCCTGAATCAGCAACAAAAAGTGCGCGTCCAAGTTTCCACCCCCTCAGGTCATCTCGGATCTTTTTGATAGTTGCAACATCGGATGTGTTTCCCGGAAAGACCCAGCTTTTTACAGGCAGGCCTTCACGTGTAACTGCAAGGGCCACAACCACCTGGGGAGACCATGTGCTTTCTTTGGAATGGCCGAAGTCACGGAAGGAATCTTCGCAATCTATGGAAAAGGAAGCGGTGGTTGTATCGTAGAAGACAAGATCAACCTCAAGATTGAGGAGATTCGCGGTCTGAAAGAATATCTGTTCTTCCACTTCTGACATATGATCATAGAAGATGTCCATCGCTTCGTAGAGCTGTTCGAGCTTCAGGGATTGGCAAGAGGGGATATACACCTTTGACAGCCATTGTTCCCATAGACCCAGTTTTGAATCGGGATCAGTAAGTCTGTTGGCAACCATGGCAAAGATCGCTCTTTCATATGGAACCTTCAGCTTCTTTGACTTGCAGATATCGCGGAAGATCTGTCCTATGCCTAGCCGTTCCCATAGCGTTTCAATGACCAGGGGTGTTCCCAGTGTTTGTGTGCCTAAGAGTTTGAGGTCTTTCGGGAAATCAGGTAGGTCTATTGTACTGCTGCTATCCTCGGAAAAGGGATCGATTACCTTCAGATCGCAGACCCTTGCGACAGACCGGCACAGGCGTACGAGATGTTCTCTGTCAAGTTTGTCTGATCTTCCGAAGTTGTGTATTATGTTGGCAACCGGTTTTCCCGTTTCCGGGTGTCTTTCGTTATGTTAGAGTCGGATTTTTTGACAGGACCGAATATTATTAGAATAATTTGGAAGTCAAGATATGAAAAAAGGGACAGGAAAGATTCTTTTCGATTTCGATAGAGAAGATCACGAGCTTCTTGTAATTGTAAGTGAAGTTCTCAACAGAGACATATCGAGAAAGTATATCAAAAATCTGCTTAACCCCTATCTCCACCCTCATGGAATAAAGGAAATGGCAGCATCGAGGGAGCTGTGCATCGCATATGCCGTGGTTCATCTTCTGAATTCTCTCGAGGTAGGCGAGGAAAAGGACAGACTGTCCGCACTGCGTTCATTAAGAGACGAGGTCCTCCACAGCACAAAGGGCTATCTGAGAAAAAATACGGCGCGTGTGCTCATACAGATTATGAAAAGGCTTGTCCGCTCACATGGAGATTATAGAAGCAGGTTGGAACTGGCGCACGACTTTCGAATGGCTGCAACAGGAAAACCGAGGGTAGTCCGTAAACAGTTGAAGAGGTACCACCTTCTCGAGATGTCGGAGGAGTGGAATCAGATCGCGATAGATGACCATGTGCATGATGTGAATACAAAGGGGAGAAAATCACCGACACATCTTATTATGGATGCATGGATAAAGGGAATACGGCGCCTGAAGGTGATTTACTACAATTATGTAAGGTCCGATGTGGCTGCCGAGCTTCTTGAGGCGGCAGAGATCATGGGTATAAGGGTACGTATAGGAGTTGAGCTTTCTTCGAGATTCCGTAATCGATATGTACAGCTCATCTGGGCTCCGATGGGGCTTATAGACGCACAGGATTATCTCCAATTCCTGGAAGAACCCGAGGTTAAAGCATTTACAGAGGAGGGGCGCATTGTATCTGAATACAGGGGAAGTTTCGTTCTCTCGGTACTTCGGGAATTCAATGAGAGACATAGTAAGGAAATCGGTGAAAGGTACGGGATTGAAATACCGTTCCTTGATGAGACGGAATTTCTCTTATTTGTAAGGACAGGTCAGGTATCCATACTCCACCTGGCAGAATTTATTCACTCAAAGATGCTGCCGGAAATGCAGGCTCGCACAGCGGAACTGAGAAATTTTTACAACAGCGCAGAGACGAATGAAAAAATCAGGCTGATGAGCCTTGTAGAAGAGATGAATAATCTTGATTCGGAAGCTATCGTGGAAAAATATCTGAGGCCATCGTGCAACCCGAATATCCCCGATCCCAATACTCCCAGAGATGATCCGGATATTCCTAAATTGCTTATGCTTTCTCCCCGGGAACTTATCGAGAGACTGACTCATCTCCATTCGGGTTACAGCGTTACGCTGGGTCTCACCGATCTCGCCATCGAGGATGTCCTTGAGCTCCTTTACGATTGCAGTGGGATGATAACCCATCTGGAGAACTTTAACCTTAAAGCTTATATAATGGGGAGGAATCCCCACTATAGCCAGATAAATGAACTTCAGAGGGCAATAAATGATGGCAATGTCATAGTGCTCAAGAGGATCATACGGAACATCATAGAGAGATTGGAAAAGACGAATCATACCGGCAGGATAGAAAAGTTTAGAGAAATCCTCTACAACATCGAATCGTTTCAAGCATATTACAAAGGCCACCGCTTGAGGAGTCGTGTGGGGAGTGATTCGACGGGACGCTCCCATCACCTTTACGGCATGGGCATGGTAATAAATGACACTTTGCCCCCTGCTGCCCAAAGAGAGATAAAAAATTCTCCCCCTAGTTCGCGCCTCAGAGTGCCCATTCATACAGAGGTTTTCATGCGCGTTAATTATGTGCCCAGGACAAGTACGAATTCTCTGCTCAGCGCCCTTTATCATAGAGCGGGCCATATCCCCGGTTTAAAGTTTTTCGGTAAGAAGCGTCGCGAAGAATGGGAGATCGTAAGGTACTCAACCGTGATAGGAGCCGAGGGCAATGTGGTGACGCTCGGAGGAATCGATGAGAAAAGTTCAAACGATCTTTCTCTCAAACCACCCGAGATGAGGAAAAAGGGGAGAAACATTTCCTGGATGTACATGAACAGCGGTTTAAAAAACTGGATCAAGGTTTTGTGTGGTTTTGTGCCCGCCTTTCTCACCTTCTTTTTGACCAAGGACTGGTGGCTCCTTGCCTATTTCGGTGCCTTTATATGGTTCGGAATCACGGGACTCAGGAATATTCTTCAGTCTGTCCTGGGAGGAGGAGGCATACGTCGTTCACCCCTTCTCAGATGGAATGATTATGTGAGTTGGAAACGCCTGACGGATTCTCTCCTTTTTACGGGCTTTTCCGTTCCCCTCCTCGATTATATTGTAAAAACCGTCATCCTGGACCGCATGTTCGGGATTACCGTTGCAACAGGTCCGGTTGCGCTCTATTCGGTGATGGCCGTCGCGAACGGACTCTACATATCGACCCATAACGCATTTCGGGGCCTTCAGAGGGGCGCCGTCTTCGGCAATTTTTTCCGCACCGTGATTTCCATACCCCTTGCCCTGTTATTCAACATTTTCGCGGGGGGTATCCTTTCGGGGTTTGGGGTTGCAGGGGCTGATCTTATCCTTCAGAAGTGGGCGGCCATTATATCCAAGGCAGCTTCCGATTGTGTAGCCGGTGTGATTGAGGGTCTCGCCGATCGCTATCAGAATATCCGAATCCGTCTTCGTGATTATCGCGGCAAACTGGAGCAGGTTTTTGATACCTATACACGTATGGAAGCCTTGTTTCCCGAATCGGACGTGCTTGAGATGCTCGAATCTCCGAAGAGATTTATACGTACGATAAAAAAAGGGGAGAGCGATCTGGAAAAGATCGTTATTATAAATGCCCTCGATCTTTTCTATTTCTGGATGTATCAGCCGCGGGCACAGAGCGCGTTGAAGATGATTATAAGCGGGATGTCGCATGAGGAGCAACAGATATTTATTCGTACACAAACGGTGCTCGAACGGAACCGCGAGATAAGTCAGCTCTTCGTTGACGGGGTAGTGGGCAAGAACTTTTCCAGTGCCCTTTCTTTCTACCTCGACAGATCGCAGGAATACCTGCGCGCGATCAAGAAAGTAGTATAGCGGAAATATCACTTTTCCCGTTCAACGAGACCCTTTATAAACCAGCGCTGCATGAAGAGGACCACCAGAATCGGAGGCAGCATCACTATCAATGATCCTCCAAGTGCCACATTCCGGTAAGGCAAATCATCCGCCGCAGGAATCAGGTTCTGAAGTCCGATGACGGCGGTCATCATCTTGGGATTTGTGGTGATGAGAAGCGGCCAGAGATACTGGTTCCAGCCATATACGAAATGGATAACCACCAGAGCCGCGATATTCGTCTTGAACAACGGAAGGAGGTGCAGGTTACATATGCGACAAGTGGCATTATTAGACCTGTGTAACTGTCAAGCAGACTCCACTCCAGCCTTACTTCAATGTGAATTAAACACAAGCTGTTGCGGCTGCATGTGAAACTGTCGGAGGCAGGGCTTAAGAAAGCTTGTAAAAACAGGTATCGCCATCCCTGTCATTTTATTTCTTAAACACCTCTTTTCTGGCCTGATACTTTTGAAGCGCCTCATTATAAAGCTCTTGCTCTTCTTCAGTAAAAATAACCAGAGGAGGAACCTCCATGGGTTTTTCCTCAGGATCTAATGCCACCATAATGTAATAAGCGGTCAATGCCTTTTCTTTTGTCCCGGCGATAGAATCCTCACGCTCAATTTCCACTTTGACACTGATGGAGGAGTGACTGATAAAAACAACTTTGCCATGAATTAATGCTAGATCTCCGACACGAACAGGTTTTAAAAAATGAAGGTCATCGACCATTGCCGTAACGACATTTGAATTACAGTGGCGAACTCCCACTATGTAGGCGGCATTATCCATTAATTTCATTAACTCACCGCCATGAACATATCCGGCAGGGTTGGCCTGATCCGGCAACATCCATTGCGCCATGTTTACTTCGGAGTGACCTACGGTCCTGCCCTGTAACTCCGCACCGGTATTCAGGGCATCGGCAAACTCGGCCAGTTGCACCCCGTGCTTTTTTTCTACCTCGCTCATTTTACGAAAGAATGCTGCGATTTCGGTGAAGCCTTCCTTTTCCGCAATCTCTGCTGCTTCCGGATAATACTTTGTTGCCTCTGAATATTCAGCCGAAATGGCGGCCCGCAAATTTTCTTTCACGTCATCGACGCTGCCGATGAACGCCAGTTCTTGCTCAGCATGTTCCATTTCGTTTTTCGCGATCTGAAAAAAAATCTGGGCAATTTGCTCCATGCCTGCTTTACGGGCGGCATTACCAAAAGACAGATAATTAAAATGCACATGGAGTTCCCTGGAAAGCGCTTTTCGTAAAACATCTTCGGTTTTGCTCCCTTTAAGAAACATCAATCTTCTCCTTTTTGAATTATACCAAAAATCCGCAAAACCAGTACTTAATATTTGAGATCCGGACCTCGACTAATCTTATCCTTCGATAATCTTTTCAGCCGTCGGGCTATCCTCAGAAATTCAAGGTTTAACGGTACGGCAAAAATGTTTTTGCTTCCTGTTTGTGTATGTCTAATCATACAGCTACATCCATCTGAGTATGATAAAACCATACACAAGACCACACCTCTAATGACATCATTTGTCTAAGACCCACAACCATAGAAATACCTGGATGCCTCTATTTCTTAAGCCTTATGTCAATCACTATCATAATAATAACACGTATCTGATAAAGTGGCACTTTTTTTGCTAAATTCTAAAAACATGATATATGTAATCGTTATTGGAACATTGATATTCGCTGTATATGCTATTTCGCTGTGCAAGATTGCTTCTAAAAAACAACCACCTGTTTTATCTACAGCGTCACAGAAGCATGAATCATACACCAGGGAAGTGATGATATCTGCTTCTGAATCGATTCAGAAGTCATGCGCCGGTTCTCTGTAATAGGATGAATTGGAGACAGGCTTCTTCTTTAATCTAAGCTTTAGCTGAGACCTGTTTGTTTAATATCGTAGAAGCAGAACATGTTTCTTATTCATCGGTCCGCCGGTCAATAGTGAAGGGACTGTTGAAAAACCCGTATTTCCTGGTTAATCTGATCTATACTGTCTCGTCAAGGAAGCATTTCACTTATATATTCAATACCCTCAAACGTCTCACGAATACCGATAAAAATGCGACCATGGTGTTGCTCACACCGTTTATCGTACTTATCTTAAGCTGTAACATCTTTTGATTGTGTTATTTTATTTTTATTCTTTTGTCTTTGATCAAACCTGGGGGTAAACTTACATTCTCTACAACCACTTTACAGTTATCTGTCGATTGCAATCCTCCTGTATTTGACAAACCATGGAACAAAAAGAGGCAGAGCCATATGGCTCTGCCTCTGCTTGGCGGTGAAGTTTTCGTTCCTATCTTAAAATTTTCTCCTTATACCTGCGAGGGTCAAAAATGCGAAGCAAAGCAGGACGAGGGTAGACGGTTCAGGGACATTGCTTGCGTAGACCTCACACCCTATCCAGTTTGAGCCTACGTAGCCCTCCAACATCTGCCTCAAGGCATCGACATCAATTGTAATAACGTCAGGATTTTCGATGCCCCAGGAGGCCAGGATATTTTCTACCATCTGGCTTATTTGTCCTGCATTTTGGGGGTTCTCCAGGTAATTCAACAGCGCCTGTGGGTCGGGGATGAAAAAATTCGATGCGGTTCCCACAAAGAGCCGGTCGTCCGATACCGTCATTGTCCTGAAGCCATACGTGAACATAGAGCCGAACCCGTCATCGACGAGCTGGGCCCAATCACCGTCTTCGGTAAGGTACCAGAGCTCTGCCCGGCCGTCCAGCGGGAGCCATGGCAGTATGTCAGAGTACATTCCACCGTAGAGACCCGAGTTGAATGTGCCGAGATACAGCGTGTCACCCATAACCTGCATCGACCAGGAATAGGCGTTGTCGGGATCGTCAAAACCATTGGTGGTGATAACCTCCCATCCATTTACATCGCTCGGATTATCCGTGCGGAGGAGAGTGAACCCGTCGCGATAGTTAACGGTGCCGAGGTACAGATCGCCGCCGAATTCCACCAGTTTCATGACCCCAAGGTTATTGAGGCTGTCACTGCCCGTGAATACAGGTGTACGATCTATAAAAGTAACTCCATCATCTTCACTCATGAACAGTTTATAGTTATCTCCGAAATCCCATGTACCAACATACAATTTTTCGCCATATACAGCCACCTGTGCCAATGCAGGGTCACCGTCGAACTGTCCTCCGGTTCCCTTTTGTTTCCAGGTGGTGCCATCGTAGACCCACAGTTCTCCTCCCGATGCGTTATTTTCCGTCCCCACATAGAGGAGTCCATTATCGACGGCCATTGTCCTGACGGAGTCATTGTCTGATGACCATGGCATAATGGGATCCGCCCAAGTTGCGCCGTTCGCGCTGCAGTAAAGTTTCGCACCCTTCTCGTAATTTATCGATGCGGCGTAGAGCTTATTGTCGAATTCGATCATCTTTCTGAAGCCCGCGTCTTTATTCAGCTCATAGTCTACATCAAAAACCTGTGTCCAGTTCTGTCCCCCATCATGTCTCCATATCTCGCCACCGTTGGAGCCGATGTATCCTGTCCCCCCCAGAGGATTCTCAGGATCAAAGCCTATTTCGCCGCTCAGAAGCGCTTGAAATATCCCTTCGATCTGGACACTCCATGTGCCTACATAGACGTTCCCGTTAAACTCCTCCATGGACCATGCGTACCGGTTCGAGATATCGCCGAAACCGCGGCCCACATCGACCGTCAGGTTTTCGAAGGGAAGCAGGTCTTCCGCGGAACCGAATGCAGGAGTCTGAATCACTAACGTCATTGCAAAAATGGCAACGAGGATAGGGAGCAGGGACGTCATTGAAAAAGATTTCTTCAGTTCTATCACCTCCTTTTTAGTTAATAAAAATTCGCAGCCAAAGTCTTCAACGGAACCCTCAATGATGCGTCAGAGACATGCCATGGTGCATACGTCCTTTACCGCCGGTGAATGAACCCCCCCATGAACATTGCTCCTCGGATACAGGTACTGACTTGTCTCTCCGGTTGGAAATACTTCTGCAAGAGGAATACGAGCTACTGATTCTTCCGTATCAAAGATAAGTGGATAGCAAGAATTGAACTGTAAGAAGTACGAACTATGAGTTTATCACTGCCATTTGAAAATGGAATACAAAGGATGCCCCTTGCCGCTCTGGCTGACGTTTTAATGTGCAAAAACCATGCGAAAAAGAACTTCATGTCAGCGATTTGGTTGGGAGATATTGCAAGCTATATGAATGATTGGAATATTTTTGCTTGATGCCAAGTGTCGGCCCCAGTGAATATATAATAAAGGGATTTTCGATGTTTCATATATGTAAAGTATTCAAACACTTTTTGGGTCATAAAAGGATTAAGAACCTCTGAAACCCTGTAAACAGTAAATCCGCGCTTAATTTCAAAATTGTAACGAATTCCGACACATTGTCAGTTTACTTTACAGTCTTAGCCGTATCACTATATTAATATGTGCTGCGGATAGAAAAAGTCAATATAATACTATTAAAAGCTAATAAATCGGCCTACTTAAATTCAAGATGTTAGTTTGCTGCCATCACTCATGCTATTAAATGAAAGGGTATTGCTACCTGCTTCACAAACATATAATCGGCGAAACACACAATCCTAAAACAGAACCTCATTATGATGGCCATGCCGGTTTCTGGGAACATGAATACTACAGATTCTTCCCCGCCTTGACTTTTCAGACCTTGATTTTTTCAACCTTTTAAGCGACTATTATTGAAGCTCCCCGCAACAAGCTGCTGGGAATCTCCGACTGTTAAGGAACATCGTTGATTTTATTTGCTCGCTAACCCCGCCGCAAGCAGCGGGGAATACGCTCGCTGTTCAGTTCAATAGATGTATCAGCGGATATTCATATAAGATGGGGTTTTTTAACGTTTAAGCTTGGTTGCAAAGGATTCCACAATCGAAGAAATTAAACTGGTTGCGGCGGGAATTTTAATTGTCGCTGACCGGGAAAAATAATTGTCGTTGATCAATAAAAGCCGTTAATCATGAAATCACTGAATTTGATAAAGCCTTACTTCATAGAAAACCGATTCATCATTCTACTCGGTATAGTATGCCTGATAATCGTCGATTTTCTCCAGCTCCTTATCCCACGGGTTATCAAGTGGGCTGTCGATGATCTGACAGCCCTCCGTATCGAAGCGATGAACCTTCTCGTCTATGCTTTATACATTGCAGGCATTGCCATTATGATAGCCCTTTTCAGATATTTATGGCGCCGTTGTTTGATCGGAACATCAAGACGAGTGGAAGAAGGCCTCCGGAACAGCCTGTTTGCCCATATTCAGACACTGTCTGCTCCTTATTTCGACAGAGTCAAAACCGGAGAATTGATGGCCCACGCAACCAACGATGTCCAGCATATACGAATGGCGGCGGGAATGGGTACGGTGGCCCTTACGGATGCCATAGTACTCGGCACGGCCGCAATAGGATTTATGGCATATATCAATGTGAAGCTGACGATATTCGTACTTATCCCGATGCCGTTTATCGTCTTTTGCGCCCGCTTTTTCACCCGGAGAATGCACCATATGTACCGGGAAGTACAGGCATCCTTTGCAGATATGACCGAGATTGTAAGGGAACGGTTCGCCGGTATTCGCATTATCAAGGCATATAATATGGAAAAAAAGGAGACGGCCAGAGTGAAAGGGATATCCAGAGACTATGTAACTAGAAATCTGGGACTGGTTAAGATAACCGGATCTTTTTTCCCCATGATGATGCTTTTTTCAAACGTGAGCCTCGCGATTGTCCTTTACCTTGGAGGACGTCAAACAATCATGGCAACTATCACGACGGGTGATTTTGTAGCCTTTATCAGTTATCTCGGTCTTTTGACATGGCCGATGATGGCTATGGGATGGGTCGTCAACCTGATCCAGAGGGGAACAGCATCACTTGACAGGATAAATAAAATCCTTGAGACCACGCCGGAGATCAGCGATAGTCCCGATACCGCACCAATTGAAAAAATAAGCGGTGATCTGATTTTTAAAAATGTTACTTTTTCCTACGGAACCGGCAGATCTTCGGTACTCAACGGAATCAACATCAGGCTGAGACATGGGCAAACGCTGGGTATTGTCGGTCCGCCGGGAAGCGGGAAAACGACTTTCCTGAACCTCATTCCCCGGCTTTTTGATGTTTCCGGAGGACAAATCCTCCTGGATGATATGGACATTCGCGACATGAAAATCAGGGATCTCAGGAGACAAATCTCCTTTCTGCCCCAGGAACCGTTTCTGTTTGCCGGGACTGTCAAGGATAACATATTATTTGCGAACAGACGTGCAAACGAACCCATTCTCACAAAAGCCGCCGAGTATGCCCACCTCACGGGTACCATCGAGTCCATGCCGGATGGTTTTGAAACCATCATCGGAGAGAAGGGAATTATCCTTTCCGGCGGGCAAAAGCAGCG
>Ga0209121_10002026_pt1 | contig 20901 bp, 13 predicted proteins | sample Cruoilmetagenom3_FD_187292 | JGI IMG/M metagenome (GOLD analysis project Ga0209121, IMG submission 187292) | Oil polluted marine microbial communities from Coal Oil Point, Santa Barbara, California, USA - Sample 3 (SPAdes) (version 2) | ecosystem: Environmental > Aquatic > Marine > Oil seeps ...
TTGATTCCCGGGCTGCAACAACAGGAGTATCGACGTTAACATCCCCGAAGAAGAAAGGCGCCTTAGTCCCGTGACAATCCGTACAATAACGAATACCCAGGGATTGGGCCGCCGGCCTTACATCATGACCGATAGGCCATAAGTAAGGCTTTGCTGCGGGGTGGTCTTTCTGTTCGCTCAGTTGGTCCGAATCGTCAAGGCTGTATAATCTGCCGCCGCCGACATAAACGGGCTTTCCTTCGGCCGAACCGCCGGACGCCAGAGCCGTCAGGCCTTGAACGATATGGTCGGTCGTCAATTCCGGCCAGTCGCCCGAGAACGGGAACTTTTCCTTCGAGAGCACGTCCCCGATAACTTTCGTAACAGTTCCGAGTTCAATCGGCGTTACGCTATCGTCTTTAAGAACACCCCAGAATGCAGGCCAAACAAGTTTGTGAGGCGCGATTTTGCCGTCGGCCTGTTTTGCGAAAACAGGAGAGGCAATGTGCGGCAGCATCTCGCGGGCCTTGTTCACGTTTGGCGTTCCGAGGCGATGGGCCATCGAAGTCTTGGTGAAGTGCGGCTCGTCGGCAGGCCACGGGCCTGAGTGACAAGCCGTACAGGTCAGTTTTTCGAAATGTATCGGCGGGATGCCGAAGTGTTCGGGAACCGGCGCGCTCAGACGACCCGCGGTTGGCTCGGAAGCAGAATGTTCTCCGAGATGACAAGCTTCGCAGGAGAACGCCGCCGCAAGCTTGTTGCCCGACTCATCTTCTTCGCCTTCATAGCCCCGGATGATGTTGTGATCCATCCCATTACGATGACAATCAACACAGGTCAGCCCGGCCTTCAGGTGAATATCCTCATCCTCAGACCATTTTTCCGCCTTTTCTGTGCCTATGTAGAGATTCGAGTGGCAGAAGTAACACCGGTGCGAAGGAACTTCTCTTAGGATATCAAAGAACATGTTGTTATCGTGGTCAAATACGTTCTTGTGATATGTGATGGTCGGCGGTTTCCTAGTTCCGCTTTGGGCCGTTTCGACCGAAAACGGATCAAACGGATCGTACATGACATCCATATCATCCGCAGAACCGGTTACCGTCGCCAGGCCGGAAGATGCCGCCGCAGCCCAGCGGAAATTGCCGCGACTTATCTGAACGGCGTAACCGGTTGTTCCGCCCTGGTCCTGGCGCGGGTCGCCATTGTGACAAGCCAAGCAGTTGACTTCCAGCTTGCCGGATACGTACTGACGCATGACATCGTCCGGGTCGTCGGTTTCTCCCGGCCCGCCGCCCGGCATCTGCCGGCCGAATATTTTAGTGAACTCGCGTTCACTCAGGCCAAACTGCTCCGGCTTAAACGTGCCCGGCCAGGAACGATAAGAAAGTGGTATCTGCGTGCCGGTTCGGGCATCGACATATATCCAGGGCTGGCCCGGCCGGCCGGGATCAACATTCGGATCGACACAGTTAAAATGCCAGCCTCCTTTGATGATCCCGTAACTGTGACATTCACCACACGTCAGGCGTGTGGAAAAAGGCAAGAGAACTTCTTCGGCGGTGTCGATATTCGGATCAATCTTGATAGGTTCGGCGCCATCCTCGCTCGGCTCGGCGAGCAACTCAATACGATGAATTGGAAGTGCCCGGCTGCCGTCACTTTCATCACCGAGAAGCTTCTGCCCGGTTTCAGCAGCAGCAACAGGAAGGCACAAGGCCAGCAAAAATAAAAAAGCTTCTAATATTAACCCTTTTTTCAATGTAAGCTCAACCCTTCTATCTCAATGCATTAATATTTATCTTACAAAGCGGCTGCCGTAACCGAACGTTTACGCCTCGAAGTCTTCCGGCTTGAACTCCAGTTTTCTGCCGGCCTCCACCGCTTCGTTCACTTTCAATACCGTTACCGCCGTCTCGTATCCGATTTCGGCAGGGCAATTCAGCTTGGCCTTGCCTCGAATGGTGTCAAAGAAGTTCTCAAGGTGTGGTTGATGATACGGTTTGCCTTCCATTGTAACCGGGATGTCATAGCTCGGTGGTGTCGGCGACTCGCGCACATCCAGCACGGCGTCACCGGCGGATTTTTCCTCTTCCGGCTCAATCGGCTCCTTGATGAAGCCCATCTTGACCCACTTTTCCCAGTTCTCCGCCGGAACCCACGCTTCACGGTAAACTATGCCGCGTCCGGCGGCTTCCGAGATAACCAGCGAGCCTTCGTCGCCCATAAAGGTCTCAAAATACCCCTGGCTGCTGTTGGTCGTTATTGTCTGGTAAAATGCCCTGACGGTCCGATCACCAACCTCATACTCATAGATGACCATGACATTGTCGTACCAGTCGTGCGCTATTTCAGTAACTGGCGGTTTCCAGTAGTCGATACCGCCGTTGGCCATAACGGATTTGGGATTGGTGCCGAGATACCAGCTATAAATGTCGATCTGGTGCGAACCCAAATCGACGATTGGGCCGCCGCCGAGTCCTTTATACCAGCGCCAGTTTCTAAACTGCTGCATCGAGTTGAAACCGTACTTTTCAAGAGTGGCCTGGTCCATCGCAGCGTTTCTGGGCGAGCCCAAATCCTCGCACGCCGTCTTGCTGCGATTCCACTGGCCGTTGATTGTGGTTATCTTGCCCAGCAGCTTGGCGCCTGTAATCAGCTTGTCGTAGACATGTCTGTAGCGAGGATTGCTGCGGCGCTGATGGCCGATCTGCAGCAGCTTACCGGATTTCTTCGCCGCTTCCACCATCTTCTTGGCGCCTTCGAGCGTATTGGACATCTCTTTTTCGCAATATACATTCAATCCGGCCTCAAGACAGGCCACCGTGTGCGGAGAATGCCAGAAGTCAGGCGTTGCGACGATCACCGCGTCAAGGTCCTTTTCCTTATCGAGCATTTCCTTGTAATCCACATACGTATTGTGCTCGTGGCGATAGGCCTTGAGCGTACGCGAGACGCGTTTCTGGTTATATGTTGTCCAGATATCACAGACGGCCTTGAAACGAATGCCGGGAATATTCCGGCAGGCGTTCATCAGGACCTGGCCCTGGGCTCCGGCTCCGAGCAAAGCCACATTAATGGTATCAGCACTTGCTGCTTTTGCCTGTCCTATAATCGGCGAAAATGCCAAACCGGCTCCCATCGCCGCCGTTGAACGCAGAAAACTACGTCTGTCTATCTCTTTAACAGTTTTTCGATTATCCATTGTTTAACAACTCCACAAATTTAACTAAACTTGAACTTTCAATTTTGCCGGGCAATATAGCACGGCCATACTTTAATGTCAAGCGCCCGTTCGACTATTTTTCCGCCAGATGCCACTCAAAACCGCAGCAGCCAAGGCGCTCGTTTACCGCTGTTTCAGTAGGGGCAGGCCCATGTGCCTGCCCTGGGCAACCACACAGGCTTGCCCCTACTTCGACAGAGGCTTAACGATGATATTGCGATACGCCACGGGCCCGTGGTTGCCCTGGAACATCAGCGGTCCTGGCGGCTCTTCTCTGCCGATAACGCCGCCGGGTGTTTGTCTATCCATTTCAAGATCTTTTTTGTGCAGGGTCTTGCCGTTAAGCTCTACCTTGAGCAGTTTGGCTTTTTCGGTCTTTTTCCCGGATGAATCGAACTTCGGTGCCTGGAAATCAATGATGTACTGCTGCCACTGTCCGGGTCTTTTGCTGGCATTAACACGCGGCTTGCTGGCGCCGTAAACCGCGCCCATATCGCCGCCGCCCATTTTCCGCCGGCCCCAACTGTCCAGAACCTGTATTTCATATTCGCCCATAACGTAAATACCGGAATTGGAACCCTGCGGCACCATTAACTGCAGCTCGATCCGGCAGTCCCCGAACTTCGCTTTCGAGTAGATATCCCGGCTGGCGCCGTGCTGGGGCGTAAGGTTAATCATTTCGCCTTTGCCATCGGCGGCAACAAGCATCCTGGGGTTGTCCGGCGAGACAGCCGCCTTACCAACCACCCACTTGTCGCCCTTGCCCGAACTAGTCTTTGTGGTCCATTCGTCGAGATTCTTTCCGTTGAAGATCAGTTGAGCATCACCATATTTCTCATCGAGATGCTTGACGCGAATATCCTTGAACTCCACGACCATAGGGTCACCCTGGTGAAGCTGCAGTGCCAAAAGCCCTTGCCGGGCGGCGCCGCGGAGATCCTTCGGATCGGACGGATTGGTAACTCGATCGTTGTCAATCAGCTCCATTGTCTGATAGCCATTGAGATAATGAATCAGGTGATTGCCCTGGGCGATGATGTGGTATTCGTTCCAGTCCTTTTCTTTGTAGAAGCCGGCTTTGATGAGCTCTTTGGCATCGGAGACGTTACTGATGACCTCTTTCTTGCCGTTTTTGTCGATGACCATAAGATCGCCAACGTTGACGAGCCAGCCACGTCCCCGTTCATGGTAGAGAAACCCGGCCATTTCGGGATTATTTATCACCTCAGCCTGATAGCCGCCAATGACCCATTTATCGACCTCTTTGCTACGATACTGGACGCCGGAATTACCACTCAACAGACGGAACTTGATTTTCAGCTCGAAATCTTTGAGCTCGCCGTCCCGCCAGACGATGAACGTGTTACCGCGAGTAGGATTTTCGGGTGTGGTCTCGCCGTGTATGGCGCCGTCTTTCACTGACCAGAAGCGCGGATCGCCGTCCCAGCCAGTCAGGTCTTTGCCATTGAATATCGAGGTCCAGCCCTGCGATGAATCGCCCGCGACTGCGCTCTGCAAACCTCCGACCATGGACATCCCAAACAAATTGAAAGCCAGGATCGCGACGGCCAGAAGCCTGCCGTAGCGGAATATAACTTTTTTGCTGCTGCTTTTCATACGTATGTACCTCATTCTAATTAGTCTTTAGTCAAGTGATTTAATTCTAAGATCCCTGAACCAGATCATATTGCCGTGGTACTGCAATCCGATATGCCCTTCGCGGGCCATATCCTTATAGGCATAGCGGAACTTGTTCCTGGTTCCCGCGGCGACCGGAGGACCCGGATTCCTGCCGGCCTCGGTCCATAGGTTCATGTCCATATCGATAATATCTTCGCCGTTAAGATTGACGTAAATCTTATTATCCAGACAGGTGATAGCATAGTGGTTCCACTCGCCCGGCTTTTTGGTCGCATCCTTCGAGGGCGACAGGCAGTCATAAACAGCTCCGCACTGGCCGTGCTTGGCTCCGTCGGTCGTGGCGTGAATCTGGATTTCAATCGTGGTGTGGATCCAGTTCTTCAAGTCAGCTCCGCGGATAAAGACGCCGCTGTTGCCTTTTTCGGGGACTTTGAAATCCAGTTCGAGTATGAAGTTGCCGTAGCGTTCCTTGGTCCAGATGGTACCGTGGCCGTCCGGGGTGGGTGCGAGAACCCTGTCTGCGTTAAAAGCCCATGAGTCGGGTTCCATTAATGTGTTCGAAAGATTCCTTCTGAAGAGCCTGCTAAACCTGACGTCGCTAAGTTCAGCGGCGGTCTTCCTGAAGAATGCCACGCATTTGGAAATCTCGGGCATTGAGTTGAGCCAGTTGTGCTCGTACTCTATCGAGAATACGCCCTTGAATTTCTGCCGGTCCAGCTCGGCCAATATCGCCCCAGCCTGGCCATCACCCGTGCCCCAGGGAACATCGTGCGCCCCGCGGTTACCGAACTCGTTAAGGTCCTTGAAGTGGAAGCTGATGATGCGCTTGGCCGCGCCGAGCTTCTTGACGGCTTCGAGCGGATCGACACCGGAACGCATCCAGTGCCCTGTATCGGCGCAAGCCCCGATTCGTTTGCTGCGCCCTTTGCAGACTTTCAGCACGGTATCAGGATCCCAGTAATGTGAAGGCTTGGGATGATTGTGGATCGCCACGTTGATTTTGTATTCCTCACACAGTCTGTCGATTAAATCGAAAGCATCTTCCGGCGGTTCCGAGACTATCGTCTCGATACCCATCTCCTTGGCGAAATCGAACACTTTCCGGCATTCCGCCTCGTTGTTAGGCAGGCCCACCACACCATAATTCATCAGTTTGACGCCGGACTCACGCAGCTTTTGCAGCGTCAGTTTTCTATCCGCGGAAGACATGTTATGATCCATCTTTACATCGGATTTTTCCTTGCTCAGCGTTTGGCCGGGATAGCACTCGATGTATTTCATTTCAAGCGCCGCGTTCTTATCCACCGCCTCGAAAAACGTAAAGCGATTGAAACTGTACGCCTGCATACCCAGTTTCCAATCTTCCTTGCCCACTGCATTCGCTTTCTGTAAACCGCAAAAACACAAAGCAAAAACCAGCATACCAACCGTTACTTTCATTTTCTTGTTCATTTCTTTTTCTCCTAATAATTAAGACGTTGTTAATATTGAAAATAGTATAACTATAATGTCCAATCCTTGCGATATTTGCGTCTGAGGTGCTTATTCGCCCCGGGCAGATTGGTTACTTTGAGGTTCGGGCCGTCCCAGTACAATTTCTCGCCGGCAAGGGCCGAAACGTTGCCGAAAAGAATGGTCTCGCTCAGCGGGCCGGAATAGTCGAAGTTGGCCGACGGTTTCGGGCCGCCTTTGCAGGCGTTAATCCATTCCCGGTAATGATTTACCCCCCTGCCAAGGAACGGCTCGGGCATCTTGAAACCTTTCATTTTCGATTCTGGAATCAGGCGCGGATTACCCATGTGGGGGGCGAGTAAAGTACCCTTGTCGCCGTAGTACAGCCCTCCCTGGCCGGGTAATTTGCGCCCCGGTTCAAACTCCGGCGGGGTCGGCGGCCTGTTGGTGCCGTCATACCAGGTAACTGTTACCGGCGGCAGCTCGCCGCGAGCCGGAAACTCCCACGTAACAACCGTCGCCGTCGGGTAAGTTTCTTTATTGAACGGTCCCGGTTTGGCCTCCACGGTCGTGGGGTAGCCCAAATCCAGGGACCACCACACAGGATCAACGATATGACAACCCATGTCGCCTAACGTGCCTGTTCCGAAATCCCACCAGCGGCGCCACTGACCGGGCAGATAGGTCGAATGGTAAGGCCGCCACGGCGCCGGGCCCAGCCAAAGATCCCAGTCGAGCGTTTCAGGTACCGGCATGGACTCTGCAGGTCGCGTGCCGCCGCCCCAGTTCTTGTTACTGAATATATCCACCTTCCGTACCTTGCCGATTAGCCCGGATTTGATAATTTCCGCCACACGCTTAACGGCAGCTTCAGCGTGAATCTGGATACCCATCTGCGTCATCACCTTATACTTGCGGGCGGCCTCGGTAAGCCGGCGCACTTCATAGATATCGTGCGCCAGCGGCTTCTGGCAATAAACATGCTTTCCCATCTTCATGGCAGCTATAGCTGCGACGGCGTGAATATTATCCGGCGTCGAAACCGTTACTGCATCGATGTTATTAGCCTCTTTATCTAGCATTTTGCGGAAATCGCGGTATTTCTTCACGTTAGGATAACGCTTAAACGTACCGGCCGCATGTTTCCAATCGACATCACAAAATGCAATGATATTTTCACTGCTCATATGGCCGACATCGCTGCCCCCCATGCCGCCGACACCGATGCAGGCGACGTTGAGCTTTTCGCTCGGCGAAACCCTGTTCGGCCCGCCAAGCACGTGACGAGGAACAATAGTAAACGCAGCGGTGGCCGCAACACCACTTAGAAAATCACGACGAGTTATTTTTTGAGTTTTCATAATTAACTTCCTTAAACTTATGTAGATTTGCAACCATCCCCAAAGCCTGCGGCTTTGAGGCTGCCACCAATTTTTCAATAACTCTATTGGGTGGCAACCTCATCCCAATTGTCGTTTATTGGGATGGGGATGGCTTTTCCCTATCCAAACAAATACGTTTTCCTTTTAACTATAGACTATAACCTTCCCGGTACTGGCGGTGCAGGTATTGATTCGCCTCCGGCACGTTTGTAATTTTCATATTGGCGCTGTCCCAAAGCAGATTTACTCGCGTCAGCTTCTCTTTAATCGCCGGTCGCAGGGCAACATTACCCAGCAGGACACATTCTGCCAGCGGTCCGGCATGATCGAAATTGGAACCGGCCGGCTTGCCGCCCTTGCAGGCATTAATCCACTCCTGATGGTGGCCCGGCGAGCGTTCGAGAACTTTCGGTGCATTGCCGAATTCTTTTCTTCTCGATTCCGGTATTATCCTGTATCCTAACATTTTTCCTTTATCGCCGACGAACATTGTTCCATTGTCGCCGAAGGTTTGGCCGTCGTCCAATTCATCCGGACGCGGCGGCCTCATCCCGCCGTCATACCAGTGCAGCTTGACCGGAGGCATATCGCCGCGGGCGCCGAACTGGTAAGTCACCCGTGAGGCAACAGGATACGTTTCGTTATTGACTAAAGTACAGGCGGCATGAACGCTTAAAGGAGCCTTCAACTTCAGAGCACGCCATACCGGATCGATACTGTGGCACCCGATATCACCCAAAGCGCCGGTTCCGAAATCCCACCAGCCGCGCCACTTAAACGGCACGTAAGCCGGATGATAGGGCCTCCGGGGTGCCGGGCCGAGCCACAGGTCCCAGTCTAGCGTATCAGGCGCCTGCGGCGCATCCTCGGGACGGCCTACTCCCTGGGGCCAATACACATCAGAAAGACCTCGAAGCGGCCGGTCAGTCCAGACATGAACCTCGCGCACCAGGCCAATTCCTCCACCCCAGATATTTTCACACATCAGGCGGGTCCCCTCGGAGGCCTGGCCCTGATTGCCCATCTGGGTTGCAACCTTGTGCTCGCGGGCGGCCTCGGCAACCATTCGCGCCTCATAAACCAAGTGGGTCAGCGGCTTTTCACAATAGACATGCTTGCCTCTTTTGATGGCGGCTATACTTGCCACGGCGTGAACATGGTCCGGCGTGGCTACCACGACCGCATCGATGTTCTTATCTTCCTTGTCCAGCATCACGCGAAAATCTTTGTACTTTCTTGCTTTCGGGTAGCGCCTGAACGTCCCGCCTGCACGATTCCAGTCAACATCACAAAGCGCAACGATGTTCTGACTGCTGACGGCATTAATGTCGCCGCCGCCCTGGCCGCCAACGCCGACGCCGGCGATGTTGACCTTCTCGCTCGGTGGAATCTGTCGCGGTCCTCCCAGAACATGCCGCGGAACAACCGTGAACGCCGCTACGGCCGCCGCCGCTCCCATAAAGTCACGTCGCGATATCCTGCCGTCAGATACTACGTTCTGTCTTGTCTTATTTCCCATTGTAGTGTTCCTCTTTTAATCGTAGATCATAAATCGAAAATCATAAATCATTACAGGCTCCAACCCTTGCGGTATTGGCTGTGGATATATTTGTTTGCCTCGGGCAAATTCGTCACTTTCATATTCGGGCCGTCATAATATAATTTCAGACCTTTCTCGTATAATTGTTGTCCCATGCGCAAGGCGACATTGCCCAACAGGACCACCTCGGTCAGCGGCCCTGAGAGGTCGAAATTGGAGCCGGCCGGCTCGCCGCCTTTGCATGCGTTAATCCATTCTTTATGATGTCCGGGTGAGCGGGGCAGTACTTTCGGCGGCCTGCCGTACTCCTTGCTCCTCGCTTCCGGCAGCAGCCTGTGGCCGAGCATCTTGCCTTTCTCGCCGATAAATAAATTGTCGTCGGCGTTGCCGAAACGCAGGCCCTCCTCAAGCTCTTTCGGCCGGGCCGGCATCAGTCCGCCGTCGTACCAGGTCAGTTTGACCGGCGGCATCCCCTCACGGGCGGGAAAATCATAGCGAACTATCGATGCCAGAGGCGCTGTTTCGGAATTGACCACGCTTGAGCAGGCCTCGACGCTCGTGGGGTATCCAAGCTTCAAGGCCCTGAAAATCGAAACGAGCTGATGGCAGCCGATATCGCCCAGCACGCCCGTCCCGAAATCCCACCAGCCGCGCCATGAGAACGGCAGGTAGCACGGGTGATAAGGCCGCCGGGGGGCCGGGCCGAGCCACAAATCCCAATTCAGGGTCTTCGGCACGTGCGGCGTGTCCTTCGGCCGGTCAATTCCGCGAGGTGAGATGGGCCTGTTGCACCATGAATGGACTTCTCGAACCTGGCCTATTGCCCCAGCCTGGATGAATTCGCTCACTAAGCGAGTTCCTTCGGACGCCTGGCCCTGGTTGCCCAACTGGGTCGCGACGCCGGCTTGGTGTGCAGCCTCGGTCAGCTTTCGCACCTCGTAAATCGAATGGGCCAGCGGCTTTTCACAATAGACGTGCTTGCCTCTTTTGATTGCATCCATGGCAATAACGGCATGTGTATGATCCGGCGTGGCGATAACCACCGCGTCGATGTTCTTCTCTTTATCCAGCATCACGCGGAAGTCGTGATATTTTTTGGCCCTGGGGTAGCTCTTGAAAACATTCGCTGCATACTTGTCGTCCACGTCGCAGAGGGCAACGATATTCTCGCTGCCGACCTCGTGGAGGTCGCCTGCGCCGCGGCCGCCGATTCCCACGCCGGCAATGTTAAGCTTCTCGCTCGGCGGCACACGCCCCGGCCCGCCAAGCACGTGGCTCGGAACAATCGTAAAAGCCGCTACCATAGCCGCCGCACTCATAAAATCACGTCTCGTGGTCTTTTCATCCTGTCGTTCGTCCGACTTTACCCTGCCATTCATAAGAAAACCTCTCTTGTATCCTGCGATTTGTCACCCACTGTCCGCAAGATTTAGCAAGTAGTCAATCAGCCAAAATTATAACGTCCATCCGACGCGGTAGAATTTGGTAATGTAATTATCCGCCTCGGGGCAATTCGGCGAACGCATCGTTTTCGAGTCCCACTCGACGCGTTGCTTCAGCCGTACCGCCAGGTTGCCGACCAGCAGTGCTTCCACGAACGGCCCGGCGTACCAGAAGCCGGACTTCGCATCGCGGGGCTTGCCCGCCTTGCAAGCCTCGACCCACTCGGCGTGGTGGCCCGGTGATCTCGACAGCATCTTAGGCGGTTTGCCATATTCTTTCATCCTGGATTCGGGAAGTAGTCGCGGTGCACCGGCGTGGCCGCCGCCCAGCAGCTTGCCCTTATCGCCCACGAAGAGAATCCCATTACTATCCATGCGACGGCCTTCCAATTCAGCAGGTTTCGGCGGCAGTTTGCCGCCGTCGTACCAAGTCATCTTGACAGCGGGCCGATTTCCCTTTGCCGGGAACTCAAACCGGATGATATTCGAGATGGGCAACGTCTCATCGTTGACCTCGCTGGTTTCAGCCTCGACCGCCGTCGGCGCATCCAGCCCAAGCGCAAAGAACGCCGGGTCCGCATTGTGCACCGCCATATCGCCGATAGCGCCACAACCGAAATCCCACCAGCCGCGCCAGTTAAATGGGCAGTAGGATCCACGCCCTTTTCTTGTGGGGAAAGTTACATAGGGTCGCCAGGGTGCAGGCCCAAGCCACAGGTCCCAATCGAGCCCTTCCGGTATGGGATCGCTGCCCTTGGGCCGGTCGATACCTTGCGGCCACCACGGCCTCTCGGCGGTGCCGGCCCGATCGCTCCAGACGTGAACCTCACGGACCGTTCCAATCGCCCCATCATGGATGAATTCCCAATACAGAGGCAAGCCCTTGCCGCCGTGGCCCTGGTTGCCCATCTGTGTAACCACACCCGTCTCTTTGGCCACTCTTGTCATCTCGCGGGCCTCGAAGATTGTATGGGCCATCGGTTTTTCGCAATAGACGTGCTTGCCCATCTTCATCGCCCTGATTGCAGCCGGAGCGTGAATGTGGTCCGGGGCGCCGATTACCACCGCGTCGATTTTCCCGGCCTCTTTATCCAGCATCTTTCTAAAGTCGCGGTAGAGCTTAGCGTCGGGATATCTTTTTATCGTCCCCTTGGCCCTGTCCAGATCCACGTCGCACAGGGCAACAATATTCTCGCTCTCCACGGCCCTCAGATCACTGGCGCCGCGACCGCCGACACCGATGCCGGCAATGTTGAGCTTATTACCCGCCGAACCGGCCATAACGCGCTTCGGTACAAAGGTAAAAGCAGCAACAGCCGCCGCCGCACCCATAAAGTCACGGCGAGATATGCTTTTGCTTTTCTTTTTATCTTTCATTACCATTCCTTAATCAAAAAGCGTTTTCTTGAAGTGTTCAAGACCAAAATCGATCCAATCAGCTATAGTTCAACCAGCCAAATGTTACGGAACTCCACGGGATTGCCGTGGTCTTGCAGGTATATTGGGCCGGGCTCGGAAACTTTGCCGCCCAGAGATGCAGTTGTCGGCCCCCGCGCTTCAGTTTTATTATGCACTTTAACGCCGTTATGAAACACCGTCAAAGTGGGATTACTTATAATCTTACCGGCAGAGTCGAAACGCGGCGCGCGGAAAGTGATATCGTAATTCTGCCACTGCGTTGGCGGCGCACACATATTCACCTGAGGCCGATCTACTTTGTAAATCCCGCCGCACTCGTTGTCCAGACCCTCAAGGCCATAACTGTCGAGAATCTGCACCTCGTATCGGCCCTGCAGGTAAACCCCGCTGTTGCCACGTCCCTGGCTGCGCTTATCCGGCATGAAAGGCGTGCGAAATTCTATGTGCAGCTTTACATCACCGAACTGCTTTTTCGTTATAATCGAACCGGTGCCTGGTTTAACCCTCATCGCACCGTCAACAAGTTCCCATTTAACCTTATCCTCACCCTCTTTCTTATTCGGATGCTTCCACTCGTTGAAGTTTTTGCCGTTAAACAGCACAACCGCACCTTCCGGAGGCCTGGCCCCCAACTTAGGCGAAAGCCGGATCACTTTACTCATCCCAAAGCTGCCGAATTCGTCCCCTTTGAATTTGCCGCTAAACTCATCCTCTTTAATCACAGCCTGGATTTCAAGCTCGAGGCCCTGATCACTGAGGAAAGTTTTTCCTTCAAATTTAACTGATTCACCATCGCGCCTTCCATTGAGTAAGGCTATCGGTTCCCGGCGTGTATCGAACTCGTTCGATAAAACAGCCCTGTACTGTCCTTTACCCAGCGCTATAACCTGCGATACCAACGAGCCCGAATCGGCCTGGTTATCGAGCTCCCAGCCCCCCTGCCAGTCACCCATAAAAGGATCGGCACGCTCCATCGTCTTTTTTGCCTCAATAACGGCTTCACTCGGCTGCGAACCTGCACACAAAGACAAAAACGAAGGAAAAATCAAAAAAGACACAAAAGCGATAATCCTCCAACCGTTAATCATAAAATTATAACTTTTATCATTCTTCTCTGTTTCTGTACTCATTACTTTTCCTCACTCTGCTCGATATTATTTATCAATTCCTGCGCCTGCTGACGCAGTGAATCATTTTTCGTGGTCTTTATGATCCGATTCAGTGTATCCTTCGCCTGCTCGGGATAATCGGCATAAATGCCGCCGGCGATATTAATCACGGCAGCACCCGCCTCCACGGACAAAGTCTCATCGTCGAGATAGCCAGCCGCCATCTGCAGCGCCGCGAGAGATTTCGTATTGGCCAGCCCCGACAGCACTCTTTTCTTTTCTCCCGTATCCGGCGCCAGGCTCATTGCCTTTTTGTACAACTTAATCGTCTCACCGGCCTGCCGCTCGCTTGAAAGCCCGAGCAATCGAACAAATCCGCGCAGAGCCAGGATCTGGTGCACTTTGTTGCCGGAACTCTCGGCAACTTTCAGCATCTCGGCCGCCGGCTCCGGCGTCGGCCAGTCCGCCAGCGCACGAATCGCGGCGGTCTGAATATCGACGTTATCATCCTTAAGTGCGGCGGTCAGTACCGGCAAAGCGCTGTTATCACCTATCCTGCCGAGCACATTGAGCAAAGAGCATCTGGCTACGGTTTCCTTGACCGAAGGCAGCGCAGTTAAAACACTTGCAGCCTGGCGGTTCTTGTCGGCGATTCTGTGAGCGACGGCGGCGATTGTCTTGACGGCCTCGGTGCGGTCGGATGAGCTTTTGGCCTTAATCAGAAGCTCGACCAACGCCGGCAAATGTTCAGGTCGGGCGACGGCCTTAAGCACTCTGAGCGATTCAATCCTCACTTTGCGGTCCGAATCCTTCGCCGTTTCCAGCAAAGCAGCTACACCCGCCGTAATATTGCGCTGGCCTACGCTTCGTATCAGCTCGACTTTTGTTTTAGCCTCGGCTTTTGGAATGGCCGCCAGAATGACCTTATCGACGTTCTGGCCGCGAAGGCGATACAGGCTGTCGCGGGCGGCTTTCTGCTCGGCGCCTTTAGCGCCGGCCGCCGCCTGAGCCAATAACTCAACGCTCGAATCATCGCCCAACTGGCCTAATGCTCTTAAAGCGGCGATTCGAACGGACTGGTTTTCGGCCTTCACCGCGGCAACAACCGCCGGCCGGGCCACAGCATCGCCACGGTCGCCAAGGGCTGATAAAAGCTGAACCTGACTTTTCGCCGAAAGATTCGGCAGCTCTTTGGCCAGGGCCTCGGTTACCTCAATCCCCGGCATCTCCTTAACCATCGCTATGGCCGCGGCCTGCATCTCCTGGTCGTCGCTACGGAGAATATCCAGAACAATGCCAACGGCCGAATCGCCCTCGGCACCACCTAAACAGACAGCATAAGAGCACAAAAGCACAAAAGCTATTGCGCTGCAAATCGTACAATTAGTTTTCATATCTTATTCTTACTTTTTAGTCGCGTTAATCATGCCCGTCAACGCAGCGGTGCGAATCGGCTTTGGCATGCCTTCCTTCTGAAGCTCCTTGTAGATAACCAGAGCGCCAATCTTATTACCGTCGGCCACAAGCTGATCGGCACACTTTAAATAGGCATCCAACACCACCGATAGTAACTTACCTTCGGCTTTATTTTTTGCCTCGGCCAGCGCTTCGGCGGCCTGCGAATCGGCAATCCGGCCAAGAGCGGCTGCCGCGGCAATCGCGGTTTCCTGATTAGTTCTGCCTAAAATTCTCCTCAAATTGCGAACGGCTCCCTTATCACGACGCTGCCCCAGTGAGTTAATAATCCCAATTCTTGCGTTGCCCCTGGCTTTTCTAAGAGAACCCCGCAGGGCTTTATCGACCGCCGAACCGGGGATCCGCTCAAGAGCATATCTTGCCATATCCGAAGTTTCCTCGCCGGCGAGCATTTTGGTAAGCGTGGGCACGGATTGCTCGGTACCGATGATGCTCAATTCCCTGCAAACAAACTGCTTGCCGGCACGCTTTGCATCCGAATCGAGCACCCCCAGAAGGGCCTTTTCAACCTTCGCCAGCTCGGCCTTGTTGCCGTGCGCCTTCTTTACAGCTTCGCTTACCTCAGTCAGCGCCAAACGGCTCTGGCCCCAATCATACGTTTTTACTTTCTGCAATAATCCCTGTAATTCTGCCATGTCTGATCCCTTTCCAGAACTAACGATAGGTTTTGGCGTTGTATCAACTTTGTAATCGCCTGTTGCGAATTGAATTCCGTCAAGATAATGCTGCAAGATCGCCGGATTCCAGAATATATGGTTGTTGTGTCCCAGCGAACAATAGAACATCCGGCCCTTGCCCCAGGTCTTTATCCAGGTAATGCCAGTGTCGGCATCCGAAGGTTTGACTCCTTTGGCGTTCTTGGTGGTCGGATCGCTCATATCAAGGCTCATCAAAACACGCTGCTTACTGCGCGAATAGAGCGGCGGGTCCGTCCTGTAAATCTCATCGTTGATCTTGAAACCCTTGCCCTTGAACGCCGCTGTAAGCGGATGGTCCGGCTCATCGATCTTGATGGCCCAGGTTCCGCCGCCGCCCCAGGGATGACCGGTGAACTTGCCGCCCATCATCTCCATCGCCTCGGGCCAGTCATAGAAATTATCTGTCCCTGCATGTATGCCGACGATGCCTTTTCCACCTTTGATAAAATCCATCAGGGCCTTACAGCGTTCGGGCGTCTTTTTAGGATCGAATTTCAGGTGGGTGGTATTGTTCAAACAAACGACGTCGAATTGCCTGAGCTTTTCCGCCGTGAATATCGAGTAATCATCCGTGCATACGGCAACTTCATACGCACCGGTCTTTTGCCCCATGATCTTCAGCGCTTCGTTGACGACAGGAATACTCGAATGAAAGAAACCTTCACAGCGCCAGAAGACCAGAATCTTTCGTGGTTTGGCCGGCTTGACTGTCGGTTTGTCCGGCACGGCGCTGCGGATTTTTTGCAACTCATCAGCTTTTAAGTCGCGCAGCTTCTCCGGCGATTCCGCCTGCAAAGGACTCACAAGCACCGACAAACACCAGAGGCCCAGCAAAGCAGCACTGATAATTTTTGACCTCTTACTCATTTTTTGCTCCTTATAATAAATTAATAGTAAATCATAAATCGTAAATCATAAATTTCACAAGTGCCAGGGACCGCGCATCGGGCGCGACAGCATCCGGTTGGCCTGCTCATCGTTAAGGAATCTCTCCTTATCCGGGTCCCACTTTAATTTTCTCTCGGTGAGCATCGCGATTTCGCCCAATAGCCCGATACTGATAGACCGATGAGCAATCTCCGCCGGGGCTATCGTTTCTTTACGGCTTTTGACACAATCCAGGAAGTTCTGCTTGTGATCCCGGCTTCTGTATAGCTTGATTTCATCAGGGCCGATGACTTCTTTCAGAACGCTCGCAGGATTCGCTTCGAGCTTGCCGCGCTTGACATAAATCCACTTTCCAGATTCTCCATACCACTTTGTGCCCTGCGGAATTTGCTTGTTATTTGCGACGGTCATAACAACGCCGTTGGAGTATTTGCAGGTAAATTTATACTCCATCGGCACATTGTAGATGCCGTCCTTGGGATAAACGCCCGTCCCTTCGATTTCGACCGGCCCGGTGCGCTCCAGGTCCAGGCCCCAGTGAGCGATGTCGATGTGATGACCCGCCCAGTCAGTCAATTGTCCGCCGGAGTAGTCCATCATCCATCGCCAGTTCCAGTGCATGATGCCCCTGTACGGCACCCAGGGAGCCGGGCCGAGCCAGAAGTTCCAGTCCACACCCTCGGGTACCGGCTGGACGGGTTTATTGTCGGAGCCGCCCCCGGTCGGCAGGCCGACCTCGACCCGGGTGACCTTGCCTATTCGCCCGTTGCGAACCAGCTCGCAGGCACGATGGAAATCCCGGCCTGAGCGCTGCTGGCTTCCTGTCTGCCAGATGGTGCCGTAACGCCTGACAGCGTCACAGATAGCACGCCCTTCCGCAATCGTACGGGCCAGCGGCTTTTGCGCGTGGATATCCTTGCCGGCGGCGGCACCCATGACCGCAGGAATAGAATGCCAGTGATCCGGCATAGCCAGCGACAGCGCATCGACATCGTCGCGTGCGATGACATCCCGAAAATCGAGATACGTTTTGCAGTCGTTGTTATTGTATCTCTCGTCGACGTTCTTCTTGGCCTTGTCGCGCTGGCTCTTATCGACATCGCAGACGGCTACGACCTGAACTTCTTTCTTGCTGAGGAAACCTCGCATGTCCCCGGTTCCCATGCCGCCCATGCCGATGCAACCCATCACAATCCGATTGCTCGCCGCAACGTTGCCTGCATTACCTAACGCCGACGAAGAAACAATATATGGAAATGCAATCGCTCCGGCGGTAATGCCGGTTGCATTTTTCAGGAACCGGCGCCTGTTCATTTTATTTCTCTTTATCATAAAACGCCTCAAAATCCCAATAGTCAATAGTCAATAATAAATAGTAAATGTTAAAGGTGCCAGGGATTGCGCATTGCGCGTGAAAGTAAACGGTTCGCTCCCTTGTCTCCGACAAACACCTCACGTTTCGGGTCCCACTTCAGCGGCCGGCCGAGCTTATAGGCAATATTACCCAGATGGCAAACCGTGACCGAGCGGCAGCCGGTCTCGATATCGCAAATCGGCCTGGTGCGCTTGCGTATAGCATCCAGCCAGTCGGTATAATGGTTCCTGCATTCGTAAAGGTGAATCTCATTGGGGCCGAGTTTCTGATCCTTGAGGTTCTCCGGTACGGTTCGCAGGTGCCCGCGATTGGTTTCGACCTCGCCTTTGGTGCCGGTGAATAAAACCCCGTTCGCCTTATCACGCGTCATCGTAACGCCGGTAGCGTATTTATAAGTGAGCACCTTATAATCTTTGCCATCTGGCGGAATGATCTCCACCGGGCCGCTCTCGTCCATTCCCATGCCCCACTGCGCGATATCGAAATGGTGCGCGCCCCAGTCGGTCATGCCGCCGCCGCCAAAGCTGCTGTGATGCCGCCAATGAGGAAAACCGTCGAAGCTCAGGTGCGGCGACAGTTCCGAATTATACGGCCTCCACAACGCCGGGCCGAGCCACATATTCCAGTTGAGGTAATCCGGTACCGGTTGAGCCGGCAAAGGTCGGTCCGCCGGCGGCCCGCCAACACCTACGGTCACATGTTTAAGCTCTCCGATATAACCGTTAAGGACCAGTTCACAGCCAAGGCGGAAATGCCAGTCCGAGCGCTGCATACTGCCGGTCTGGAAGACCCGCCCGTAGCGCCTGACAGCATTAACCATAGCTCTTGCCTGGGCAATGGTCTGCGAAAGAGGCTTTTCACAATAGATATCCTTGCCGGCCTCGGCCGACTGAATGACCGTGATAGCGTGCCAATGGTCCGGCGTGGCTATCACGACAGCATCAATGTCGTCCCTGGCGAGCAGCTCGCGAAAATCGCCGTACGTATCACAGCCTTTGTATGAGCCGCCACTTTTCCGTGCATAGTGATCCTCGACAATTTTCTTGCCGCGCTCGAGCTTGAGCTTGTCAACGTCGCAGCCGGCGACAGCGTGTGTGCCGGGAGAATTCAGAAAAGACCTCATTAGGTGCTTGCTCTGCTTGCCCGTGCCGATAAAGCCCAGCGTAATCCGCTCGCTCGGCGCAGCTACACCTGACCGGCCCAAGGCGGACGAAGGAACAAGGTATGGAAAGGTCACAGACACCGCTGCGGTACCGACGGCCCTTTTAATGAATCGCCGCCGGCTAATACGATGACCTTCGGTCATAGTCGGCTCTCCTTTTACTGGATACTCGATACCCAATTCCGGATGCTCGAATCTCAACGAGTATCCAGTATCGGATATCAAGCATCGATTCTATCTCGATTATTTGTCAAACTGCGCATCGAAGGCAACCTGAGACGGCTTGAAGTCGGCTTTCTTGAAGAATTCCGCGGCTTCTGCGGCCCCGTGCTCGCGGTCCATTCGGCTGTCCTCCCACTCAACAGAAAGCGGGCCCTGATAGCCGATATCGTTCAAAGCAACGATGATTTCCTCGAAGTTGATATCGCCGTGGCCGATCGAGCGGAAGTCCCAGTAGCGGCGCGGGTCGGCAAATTCGGTATGCCCGCCGAAGACACCAACTGTGCCGTCTCCGTGACCCCACCAGACATCCTTCATGTGAGCGTGGAAAATACGGTCGCTGAAGGTGCGGATAAACTTGACGTAGTCCACGCCCTGGTAGCCGAGATGGCTGGGATCGTAATTGAAGCCGAAGCATTCATGCCCTTTTACGGCATCGATTGCCCGCTGCGCCGAGGCGATATCAAATGCAATCTCCGTCGGGTGCACTTCCAGGGCAAACTTTACGCCCTCAGCCTTAAAAGCATCGAGGATGGGCTTGAATCGCTTTGCGAAATCGGCGTAGCCCGCCTCGATCATGTCCGGCGAGGCCGGCGGGAACGAGTACAGCAGATGCCAGATCGAGCTGCCGGTAAAACCGTTAACGACCTTGACGCCGAGCTTCTTGGCAGCTTTGGCTGCTTTGATCATCGCTTCGGCGGCGCGCTTGCGAACGCCTTCAGGATCGCCGTCGCCCCAGACATCCTCGGGCAAAATTGCCTTGTGACGTCCATCGATATTGTCACAGATAGCCTGGCCTACAAGATGGTTCGAGATAGCGAATACCTCAAGGCCGTGTTTCTTAAGCTGAGCGCGTTTGGCCTTGCAGTAGCCGTCATCTTCAAGAGCCTTATCCACCTCGAAGTGGTCGCCCCAGCAGGCTAATTCCAGTCCGACGTAGCCCCAGCTTGCCGCCTTCTTTGCTAATTCTTCCAGTGGTAAATCCGCCCACTGGCCGGTAAAAAGTGTTACAGGTCTTGCCATTTGTAATTCTCCTTAATCCGAAAATTTGTTTAAGGCTTCTAATAACATAGACGGTGCGAAACGAAAAAAACGCCTATGTACGTTTTCTTCTAAAGATTTCCTCCTGTTGAGCAAAATTACTATAACAGCTTATTGCAACAATGCTTACACCCAAAAGCAAACAAAATATATCCTTTTCGAAAACTCCAAAAATAACCCGTAAATTATAACTCGGGGTAGCTAATAATCAATCATTTCCCCACGAAAAAAAAATCGTTTCTGAAAGGCCCATGACAACCCAATTTGCGCTTTTCACATTCCCGGCCTTTCTCACAAAGGTTCAATCCAGATATTTCGGAACCATCCTTCATTGCCGTGCTCCTGCAGCAGTATCGGTCCCGGCAGGGGTCCTTCCGGCCGACCGGCGCCGGTTTTGTTTTCCAGCGCTACGTTATTGTGAATCAAAACGCCGTTGTGCCACACGGTAATGTGAGCATTTTTAACCCTTTCGTTGCCGTCAAACTTCGCCGCATGGAAGATAATATCGTAGCTCTGCCAACGGCCCGGCATTCTGCAAACATTCTGATCCGGGGGTCTGAATCTGTAAAGCGATCCGCATTCGTTGTACTTAGGCTCCAGACCGAAGGAATCCAGGATTTGGACCTCATACCGGCGCTGAATATATATCCCGCTGTTGCCTCTGCCCTGACCTTTAACGTTCGGCGGCAACTGCGGGATTTTGAACTCGATATGCATCCTGAAATCAGCAAAGTCCTGCTTTGTCATAATACTGCCGCTGCCCGGCACAATCTTCATGGCATTACCGACGCGTGCCCAGCCGACCTTTTTATCGCTCCCGGTTGTCCAATGCGAAAAATCCGCACCGCCAAA
>Ga0209121_10002028_pt1 | contig 20882 bp, 5 predicted proteins | sample Cruoilmetagenom3_FD_187292 | JGI IMG/M metagenome (GOLD analysis project Ga0209121, IMG submission 187292) | Oil polluted marine microbial communities from Coal Oil Point, Santa Barbara, California, USA - Sample 3 (SPAdes) (version 2) | ecosystem: Environmental > Aquatic > Marine > Oil seeps ...
GGCCTGTACGCATGCAGGTCTCTGACGGCAATTATCGGTATGTTGGGGTGCTTGCGGGCCAGTGCTGCCTTTGTGCCCCTGGACCCGGGTTTCGCCCCCGAACAGTTGGGTTTTATTGCCAGTGATGTGCCATTGCGTGCCACGCTGTGTTCTGAAAACCAATGCGATCCGGCAATGCAATTGTTAGGCTCGGCGCACCCGCTGATTGTTCTGGAAACCGCAATTGCGGCAGGCGGCAAGGCCAAAGGTCAGGCCCGGTCAGGCGGCACTGACCCGGCCTGCATTCTTTATACGTCCGGCACAACAGGACAGCCCAAGGGCGTGGTTCTGCCGCATCGGGCCATTACATCCATGGCGCTTGGGCGTGGTGATCTGGGGATGCACCCCAAAGATGTGTCACTGCATGCGGCCACCATCGCCTGTGACGGTGCTCTGTATGAAATCATGACCCCTTTGTTGTCAGGGGCGGCCGTTGCTGTTGTCGAGGCAAACACCCCTGCGCTGGACACGATTGCCGACACGATGATCCACCGCAAGGTCAGCGTTGCCCCGTGGTATGCCGGGCTGCACCATTTGATGATCGAACACCGTATCGACGCGTTCGAGACAGTCCGCCTGAGCATTGCAGGCGGCGACGTGATGTCTGCGCCACTTGCCGAAAAACTGCTTCGGGCGAAACCCGATCTGATGCTGATCAACGCATATGGCCCCACAGAAACCTGCGTCGACAGTCTTTGGCACAAGGTCACACTGGATGACCTGACGGGCGGTGCCATCCCGATTGGGCACCCCCTGCCCCACGAACAGGCATTTGTGCTGGACGACACCTTTCAGCTGCTGGGGCCGGGCGAGGTTGGTCAATTGGCTATTGGCGGGCTGGGCGTGGCCAATGGCTATTACCAGCAGCCAGAACGAACAGCGCAATCCTTCATACCCGACCCCCGGCCAGATCACGACGGAACGGTTTACCTGACCGGCGATCTTGCCCAGCAACGCGCCGATGGGGTGTTCGAATTCCGGGGCCGGTTGGACAGGCAGGTCAAGATTGCGGGCCGCCGGGTCGAAATCGAAGATGTGGAACACGTCCTGAGGTCTTTGCCAGAGATCACGGATGCAGCGGTCGAGCTTGTGACCGATCCCAAAGTCGCGGCGCATCTGGCCGCTTATGTCGTGCCTGTACAGCCGGTCCCGGACGAGGCGCAGTTCATTGCAGATATCAAAGACCGCGCAACGCAACACCTGTCATCACAGGTCTTTCCCCGCCAGATCATTTTGTGCAAGGCCTTCCCGATGACGCAGGCGGGAAAAATCGACCGAAAGGCGCTTCGTTCCGGAACCGATGCCCCACAGGCGCCCCCTGCGCACCCCGCAGGCAATGACATCCGCGCCGTGCTGTCCCAGGTCTGGCAACAGATCCTTGGATGCCCCCCGCCCTCGGCCAATGATACTTTCTTTGACCTCGGCGGCACGTCGCTGCAACTGATTGATGCGCATGCGTTGGTTGAAAAGAAGCTAGAGCTGCGGTTTGACATCGTGCTGTTCTTTGACGTCCCGCGTCTGGGAGATCTGACAGAGCGGCTAGCTGCCCTTGCAGGGACGCGGATCAAAGGGACAATGGCCGTTGCAAAGGCCCCCGCCACCGATGCCGGGGCTGACATTGCAATTGTTGGCATGGCGGCAAGGTTGCCCGGCGTTGGCTCGCTTGACGAATTTTGGCAGGTGATGCGCGACGGCCGCAGCGTTATCGAACATTTTGCCCCGGATGAAATCGAAGACGCCTATGATGGCAAAACCCGGGCCAGCGGCAATTATGTCCCTGCCCGGTCCGTTCTGCCTGACGTCGACCAATTTGACGCAAAGTTCTTTGACATGCGCCCCCGCGAGGCCGCGCTGACAGACCCACAGGGGCGGGTTTTTCTGGAAATCTGCCAGGAGGCGCTGGACGACGCGGGCATCGACCCAGATCGCGCCTCGGAAATGATCGGGCTTTTTGCAGGCGGACCGATGTCGACCTATCTGCTGGAAAACCTGATGGTGGACCGGGCCGAGATCCAGAAATTCACCTCGGGGTTTCAGACAGATTACACCTATCTTGTTGGCAACGACAGCGACTCGATTGCCACGCGGGTTGCCTATAAACTGGGCCTGAAAGGTCCGGCTATTGCCTTGAATACCGCCTGCTCGACCTCGCTGGTGGCTATTGTTCAGGCCTGTGATGCCCTGCGTGCGGGCAGATTAAGGGCCGTTCTGGCGGGGGGCGTTTCGATCACCTTCCCGCAAAAGCGTGGGTATCTTTACCAAGAAGGCGGAATGGTTTCACCCGATGGGCTGTGCCGCCCCTTTGACGCACAGGCCGGGGGAACGGTTTTTGGGCATGGGGCGGGCGTTGTCGTTCTGAAACGGCTGTCTGACGCGCAGATGGATGGTGATCATATTCATGCGGTGATCCGCGGCGTGGGGCTGAACAACGATGGGGCGGCCAAGATGTCCTATACGGCCCCTTCGGTTTCGGGCCAGGTTGATGTCATCCGCATGGCGCATAAGGACGCGGGTATCAAACCCGGCCAGATCGGGTATGTCGAATGCCACGGAACAGCCACGCCATTGGGTGATCCGATCGAAATTTCCGGCCTCAGCCAGGTTTTCAGCGCCTCGACCGGCACCACCGCACTGGGATCGGTCAAGGGCAACCTTGGCCATCTGGACGCGGCTGCAGGTGTTGTCAGCGTCATCAAGGCAGCACTGGTGCTTGGGCGGCAAGTGATCCCGCCGGTTGCCCATTTCAATGCCCTGAACCCCCGCATTGATTTGGCCGATACACCCTTTTGGATCCCCCAGATCGCAACAGCCTGGAAGGGCGACACCCCGCGTGTCGCTGGTGTCAGTTCTTTTGGCGTGGGGGGCACCAATGCGCATGTGGTCCTGGCAGAAGCCCCCGGCACCGCGCCCCCGGCAAACGATCTGCCCGGCCCGGTGCATCTGCCACTTTCCGCCAAGACGCCAGAAGCGGTGCAGCAAATGGCGCAGGACCTTGCCAATCGGCTTGAGGCGACGCCAGATATGCACTTGCCCGACGTGGCCCTGACCCTGCAAGATGGTCGCCGCGTCTTTGACTGGCGGGTTTCGATTGCCGCATCAACCCGCGAAGATGCTGTGAAACAACTGGCAACAATCAAAGCGCCACGCGCTGCGGTTTCGGGCGAGCAGCCCGAAATCGTTTTCCTGTTCCCCGGTCAGGGCGCGCAATATCCCGGTATGGGTGCGGGTCTTTATGCGTCAGAGCCGGACTATGCCCGATGGATCGACGCAGGGGCCGAGCTGTTGCAGCCAATCCTTGGGCAGGACATCCGCCGCCTGATCCTTGGGCAGGACATCTCGCAGGCAGAGGCCGCCAGCGCCCTGAGCGAGACATGGATCACCCAGCCTGCGCTGTATTTGACGGAATATGCCACGGCCAGATTGTGGCAGGCCCGCGGGATTCAGCCACAGGCCTGTATCGGCCATTCCGTGGGCGAATTCGCGGCGGCCACATTGACCGGTATCATGGGGTTCGAAGACGCGCTGACCTTTGTGGCGAAACGCGGCCAGCTGATGCAGGCACAGCCCGGTGGCGCAATGCTGTCGGTGCGGGCGACACTGGAAAGCCTGACACCGCATCTGACGGCGGACATAGATATTGCCGCACGCAATGCGCCACAGCTTCAGGTGGTCTCTGGCCCGTTCGAGGCAATCTCGGTTTTGGAACAGACGCTGCAACAGGCAGAGATCGCCTGCCAGAGGTTGCACACCTCGCATGCGTTTCATTCCAAAATGATGGATCCGGTTGCCGATGCCTTGGAAGAGGCCGCAAACCAGATATCGCTATTTGCGCCAACCCTGCCGATTTATTCGGCGGTTACTGGCGCATTGCTGCGCCAGGACGAGGCCTGCGCGCCGTCCTATTGGGCGAGCCAGGCGCGCAGATGCGTTAACTTTCAAGCCGCTGTTTCAGCGGCTTCCCAGACAGAGTCTCCGGTATTTGTAGAGGTTGGCCCAGGCCGCACCCTTTCAGCATTTACCGTTCAGACTTTGGACCGCAGTCGTCATCGGGGCGTGTTTCATTCACTGCCGGATCATGCCCGATCGGTTCCCGATGAAGCCTCGATGGCGACTGCGTCATCAAATTTATGGAGCGTCGGCATCGATGTGGACTGGGCGCGGCTTGGCCCGCGTGGATCGGTCAAAGTATCGCTGCCGTCCTATCCGTTTCAGCGCCAGCGGTGCTGGATCGACCCTGTGCAAACAGAAATTCAGCCAACGCCCGATCAGACGGTCAATTCGTTCGAAGAGAGGCCCACCATGCCCAACCCCGCCGCTGTCCCCCCCCCTGCAAATGTTGATCGTAGCGCCCGGTTGATCTTGGAACTTGCCACAATGCTTAGCGATATGTCCGGTGAAGACGTTGGCGTTGCAGATGCCGAGATGTCCTTTTTGGATCTTGGGCTGGATTCGCTGTTCATGGGGCAATTGAGCATGGCAATCGCGCGGCAATACGAGGTCGAGATCAGTTTCCGCAGGCTGTTGTCGGATCTGTCCACGCTGCAAACCCTGGCAGAGCATCTGAACGCCAGCATGCCCGCAGACGTGGCTTGCGCTGAACCGTTGGAACCAGCCGCCGCCCCACCTGCGGTGCCCGCCCCCGGCGCACCAGTTCCGGTTGCAGCCAGGGCAGCACCGGGCCTTGAAGGCATCATTCAATCGCAACTGCAAACCATGCAGTCCGTCTTTGCCCAGCAATTGCACATGCTGGGTGGTGAAAATGGCGCCCAGACGATACCGCAGGCGCCTGCCATCACGCCAGTCAACGCCACCCCCATCCCCGCCAGTGTTGAAACGCCTGAAACCACCAAGGTTTCACAAACCCCCGACACCCCAGAACCAAAAGGCTTTAAGGTCGGGCGCGGCCCGAGCGTAACGGGTGGCACTCTGACCGGAGCACAAATCGCCTTTGCCGGTGATCTTGCGGCGCGGTATTCGGCCAAATTCCCGAAATCCAAGGCCTACACAGCTAGGCACCGCAAAATTCTGGCTGACCCACGAACAGCCGCCGGGTTCCGTGCCGAGTGGAAGGAACTGACGTTCCCCGTGGTCGCGGAGACCTCGAAAGGGGCCTATATTCATGATCTGGATGGCAATAAATTTGTCGATCTGGTCAACGGGTTTGGCCAGACCGCCTTTGGCCATTCCCCCGACTTTGTGATCGACGCGGTTCAGCGGCAGATGGAAAAGGGCTTTCCCATCGGCCCGCAGACCGATCTTGCAGGTCCGGTGGCACAGAAATTCGCAGACTTTGTCGGGCATGAACGCGTCACCTTTTGTAACACTGGATCAGAGGCGGTAATGGCCGCCATGCGCGTTGCCCGTACCGTTACCGGGCGCGATTTGGTTGTGGTGTTCGACAAAGATTATCACGGCCAGTTCGACGAAGTTCTGATCAAGGGCAGAACACGCGGGACCGACCGAAGCGCCTTGCCGATTGCGCCGGGCATTCCACGCTCTGGCCTGAATAACATGATTGTTCTGCCCTATGGCGCGCCCGAAGCGCTTGACTGGTTACAGGCCAATATTCAATCGGTTGCAGCGGTCATCGTGGAACCTGTCCAAAGCCGTCACCCGGCCCACCGCCCCAAAGACTTTGTGCGCGATCTGCGCCAGATCACCAAAGACAACGGCGCCGCACTGGTCATTGACGAAGTCGTCACCGGGTTTCGCACCGACAAACGCGGGATGCAGGGGGTCTGGGGCATTCAGGGCGATATGGCGACCTATGGTAAGGTTGTCGGCGGCGGTATGCCAATCGGTGTGCTGGCCGGCGACGCGCATTATATGGATGCGCTTGATGGCGGTGACTGGCAGTTTGGCGACAACAGCAGCCCCGAAGCGGTTCCCACCTTCTTTGCCGGAACCTTTGTACGCCACCCGCTTGTGCTTGCCGCGGTGGACGCATCGCTTGATCACATGGCCGCTGATGGCAATCTTCTGTGGGTCGATGCCGCCCGCCGCACTGCAGATTTGGCGGCCAGACTAAGCCAGATCATGACCTCGCGCGGGTTGCCCGACCTGATCGAGACATACTCTAGCTGGTTTGTCATCAACGTCACCGAGGCCGACCCGCGCGCCACCCTGCTTTATCCGCTGATGCGGATGGAAGGGGTCCATGTTATGGACGCGTTCTGTGGTTTCCTGACGACAGAACACACAGACGCGGATTGCCAGACAGTGGCGCAGGCCTTTGAAACCGCGCTGGATGCGTTGTTATCTGTTGGGATTCTGTCAGAGCTGCGCGACAATGCCCAACCCGGACATCCGACCAAAAACGCGGCTGTTACGCAAACGTCATTTCCGCTGACGGAAAGCCAGCAAGAAATCTGGATGAGCCATCAAATGGGGGGCATGGCGGCGGCCGCCTTCAACGAAAGCGGCTCTCTTTGGCTGAACGGAACACTTGATGTTGCCGCGCTGCAGTTTGCCTGGGATGCGCTGCTGGAACGGCACGACGCTTTGCGACTGCGGTTTGCCCGTGATGGTGCTGGCTTTCAGGTAACACCGCCCCAACCCAACCCATTTCAGGTGGTTGATTACGCGGGTGAAACCGATCCCGGTGCGGCATTGGAACGGCTGATCGCCAAGGATGCCCTTATCCCGTTTGATGTCACTCAAAACCCACCGATACGTGCCCATATTGTCAGAATGGGATCCACTCAGACGGTGCTGGTGATGACGGTCCACCACATTGTCGCCGATGGCTGGTCGTTTGGTGTCTTGCTGGATGACTTGGCCGCGCTTTATGCGGCGCGGGTGCAGAACCGGGCGCCTGACTTGCCAGACGCGCCCTCGTTTGCGGCCTATGCCCAACAGGCCTTCGGATCTGGGGCGGATGCAAAAACGCTGAATTTCTGGAAAGACATCTATTCGACCATTCCCACCCCCGTGAACCTGCCAACCGACAGGCCACGCCCCGAACGTAAGACCCATTCGGGCGGCACGGTGTTTTATGATATTGGCGGCGACGTCGTTAAGGCCGCGAAAAAGCTGGGCGCGGCCAGCGGATGCACCCTGTTCGCCACAAGTTTTGCGGCGATGCAGATATTGGTTCATCGGCTAAGCGGCGCGACCGACATCGTTCTTGGCGTGCCAACAGCAGCGCAGCAACAAATGCCAAACCCCGATCTTGTTGGCCATTGCGTCAACTTCCTGCCAGTTCGCGCCCCGATCACCGAAGGGACAAACATCAAGGCGCATCTTGTGACCGTACGCGACCGGATGATGGATGCGTTTGACCATCAGGGCACAACCTTTGGCACAATCGTTCAGGCACTAGAGGTGCCGCGTCAGATCAACCGACTGCCGCTAACCGAAATCGAATTCAACCTGGAAAAAGACGGCACGGTCAACGGGATGCCGGGCCTTGAGGCAGAGTTCCGGCCAAACGCCAAGCGCGCAGTGAATTTCGACCTTTTCTTCAATCTGACCGAAACGGTGAACGGGCTGCGGATTGATGCGCATTACAACGCTGATCTGTTTGACGCCGGGACCGTGCGAAACTGGGCCCGCGCCTATGAGGCGGTTCTGACCAGCATGATTGCACAACCTGACCAACCCGTCACCTCTGTACCGCTGGAACTTGGCGCAGACCAACAGACCTTGGTCGCTGCGGCAAATGCAACGGCGCGCCCCTACGACACATCCGCCACCTTGCCCGATATCATCGCAAACGGTGTGCGCAATCACCCCGACGCCATCGCCATCGAAGATGCCACCGGCCGGATCAGCTATGCTGAGCTGGCGACCCGCAGTGATGCTCTGGCGGCACTGATCCAACGGGCGGTTCCCGGCCAAGGGCAGCGGGTTGCGGTTTGCCTGCCGCGTGGGGCGCTGATGCTGGCCAGTCTTCTTGCGGTGCTAAAAGCCGGGCACGCCTATGTGCCCCTTGACCCACTGCAGCCAGATGCCCGGCTGCGCCAGATCACGGATGCGGCCAACGTGGCGACCGTGCTGTGCGACACCGAAGAAACCGCAGGGTTTGCAAGCGGATCCGGGTGCGCCCTGATCCTTGCCAGCGCGGCCCGCGAGGGCGATGTGCCTGAACCGGTCACGGTTTCGTCCGGGGCAGCAGCCTATGTCATTTTCACCTCCGGATCGACCGGCACACCAAAGGGTGTCGAGGTGCCCCACAGGGCGGTTGTCAATTTCCTGACATCCATGGCCGAAACCCCGGGGCTAAGCGCAAAGGACAGTCTGCTTGCGGTCACAACAGTGATGTTTGACATTGCTGTTCTCGAACTTTTCTTACCGTTGACGGTAGGGGCCCGCGTCGTCATTGCGCCGACCGAAGATGTGATTGATGGCTTCAGGCTGGTGGCACGATTGCAGGCGGGTGACATAACCGTCATGCAGGCCACGCCGACCTTGTGGGACATGGTGCTGACCGCTGGTTTCACCCCACCGCAAAATTTCCGCATGCTGTGCGGCGGTGAACCGTTGCCCGCCGATCTGTCCGCCCGACTTACGACACAAGGGGCCGAGCTGTGGAACATGTATGGGCCAACCGAAACCACCATCTGGTCAGCCGCCAAAAAGGTTTTGCCCGGCGACAAAATTGATATCGGCTTTCCGATCGCCAACACCGGGATGCATGTTTTAGACACCTCTGGCCAGATCGCCCCGGTTGGGGGTGTAGGAGAGCTGAACATCAGCGGCGACGGGCTGGCCATCGGGTATTTCAACAGCCCCGAGCTAACGGAAAAGGCGTTCCGCGAGGTATCGCTTGATGGCACCTCAACCCGGGTGTTCGCAACCGGAGACCTCGCCCGCCGAAGTGACACTGGCGAGATCGAGGTGCTGGGCCGCATCGACACCCAGGTCAAGCTGCGGGGGTTCCGTATCGAACTTGGTGAAATCGAAACCCGGTTGCGGGGGCTGGGCGGGGTCAAGAATGCCGCCGTCGATCTGCGCGAAAGATCATCGGGCGACAAGCATCTGGTGGGATATATCGTGCCAGAAGACGGCATGAAACCCAGTACAGATAAGCTGTTCAATGCACTGGCAGATCAATTGCCCGACTACATGGTGCCACGCGCCTGGGTCGTGCTAAGTGCCCTGCCCCAAACCGCAAACGGCAAGCTGGACCGCAAGGCCCTGCCGCATCCGCAGACCAGCGCAAGTGTTGCGCCGCTGCACAAATCCGGGGAACCGGAAACCGAAACAGAACGGCAAATCGCCAAAATCTGGTGCGATGTTCTGGGCTATGAACAGATCAGCCTGACCGACACGCTGTTCTCACTGGGCATAGACTCGCTCGCTGTTTTTCATATCGCGGCGCAGATGCTGAAGGCCGGGTTGAACCTGGAGGCAAAACACATGTTCGCGCATCCCTCGATCCGGGATCTGGCAGCGTTTCACGATGGTCGCACCGGGGCGGCAACGCCATCCACCAAACCCTCGCTTAAGGATTTTCGCCGTGGCGCGCGGCGTGATGATCTGCGCGGAAGAATGTCATGAACAAAGACATCGCCCGGAGCGCGGCCACGAACAGACCGGTCGTCGCAGAATTCCCGCTGAGTGCGGCGCAACTGCGGTGTTGGTTTCTGGAAACCGCTGGCACGGCAAACTCTTCGCTGAACGTCGCCGTCAGATGGAAACTGAGCGGTGATTTTCAGGTGGCCAATGTCGAATCTGCCTTTCAGGCAGTGATCGACCGCCACGAAATTTTGCGCACACGCTTCGTGGCACCGGATGGCAACCCTGTTCAACAGGTCGTGGATTTTGTCGAATTCAAGCTGGATCTGGTCGATATACGCACCATCGCAGAGGACAAGCAGGCCGCGCGGATCGAGGCGATTGCCCACGAGGTTGCGGCGCGCCCGTTTGATCTGTCTGAACCCGGCCTGATCCGGGCAACCCTTATTCAGCTGGCCTCTGATCGCGCCATGCTGATCATCGTTGTGCATCAAAGCTGTTTTGACGGGTTCTCGATCCGGGTGCTTGGCCATGAAATCGGCAGTGCCACACAGGCTTTTGAAGAAGGGCTGGTGCCGGATCTGCCCGAACTCGCCCTGCAATACGGTGATTTTGCGCTGTGGCAGCAAGAATATTTCACCAGCGGCGCGATTGACGAAGAAAGCGCCTATTGGGTCGACACCCTGAAGGACGCGCCGTTTTTTGAGGTCGAGCCCGACAGATCACGCCCTTTGGTGCTGCAAACCGACGCCGCGCAGACCAATCTTGACCTGTCTGCGAATTTCGCCGCCCGCCTTGCGAAGACGGCGCAGGACATGGGTGTCTCAACTTTCACCCTCGGATCTGCTGTTTTCAGCGCCTGCCTGCACCGCCTGAGTGGGGCAGAAGACATTCTGTTCGGCACACAAATCGCCGGACGGACGGACGCAGATCTTGATCCGTTAATCGGCGTGTTCATCAACAACCTGGTGCTGCGGTTCAAGACCACACCGCAGACCCTTTTGTCGGAACATGTCGCGTCAGCAAAGCCGGTGGTCGAAGGGGCGCTGGTGCATCAGGCGATGCCGTTCAACGCGCTGGTCGAACGGCTGAACCCGGTACGCGATCCGTCGCGGTTGCCGCTTTTGTCCGTCAATTTCAATCTGCAGCATGTGTTTATGGAAAGCCGGTCGTATGGTGGGCTTGAACTGGCCTCTTCGCCCTCGCACGCGGCGGGCACCATCTATGATCTTGATCTGGCGGTTATGGGCCGCCCGACGGGATGGCAGCTCAATCTGGAATACGCCACGGCGCTGTTTGATACCGCCACGGCACAGGGTATCCTTACCCTTGTTGCCAACGCGTTCGAGCTGTTTTTTTCGAACCCGAATGCGCGATTGTCAGATATTGAACTGCCCGAAAGCCTGGCAGAGCGGGGGCAGGATGATCGCAAATGCCTAAGCGATGTTGAATATCTGCTAGGTGCCCATCCGATGGTCAAAGAAGCGGCCGTTATCCGAACGACGGATGCGGTTTATGGCTTTGTTGTACCTGGCGAGACGGGCTTTTCCCCGCTTGAACACCTGCCGCAAACCATCATTGATGATCTGGCTTCAAACCCGGTGGCGCAATCGCTGGCGGGCATCAGTATCGTGGCCGATTTCCCCCGAACGGCGGCAGGATCAATTAACAAATCGCTGCTAAAAGTTCCCCGGAAAATCGCGGACAATGTTCGCAACAGCCCGGCACTGGTAAACATTATCGAGGCGCTGCGATCGGACTGGCAGGAATTGCTTGGCTGCGACGTGACCACCTCCACCAAAAGCTTTTTTGACCTCGGCGGCCATTCTGTGCTGGTGTTGCGTTTGCTGACCCGAATTCGGCAGCAATGGGGCCTGTCCCTGAATGTAACCCAGCTCTACGAAAACGCCACGTTGGCCGAGTTGGCGCGACTGGTCGACAGCCGCCTGCGCGCCGGTCAAGCCGCCGAACAAGACGAATGGCGTTTCATGCGCCTGCGCCGCGAGGGCGAAGGCCTGCCGCTGGTCGCGGTCAACAATGCGGCCACCGGATTGGCCCTGTCGACCCTTGGCAGCCATCCGCGTCAAGTTTCTTGCGCGCGGATATTTGACGGGGATCGCGGTATTTCGCTGGAAGATCAGCCATTTGAAGATATAGCGGCACAATACGCCGATGTGATCCGGCAGGCGCAGCCAGACGGGCCCTATCTGTTGTACGGAAATTGTGTCCACGGCAATCTTGCGCTTGAAGCCGCGCGAATACTGCATCGGAACGGCGCGACAATTGCCGGTGTCGTGATGAAAGACGTCTGGGAACCGACCTATACAAACGTCATGTGGCAAAACCCAAAAACCCGCATGCGCGAGAAACGCCACGCGCTTCGGACCCGGCTGCGCGCCTGGCGCGACGGCGAAATAACCACGGCCGCGCTTTTGGGCTCCTATCGCATTTTCCGGCGAAGCGGCGTGTTGCAGCTGGCGACATGGCTTGGGCTGATCGACCGGGTTCGGCGCTCTGATCTGGATACAGATCAGGAACTGTTCGTCTCATTCGTGTCACGCATGCGCGACGCATATCGCCCCGGGCCGGTCAATTTTCCGGTTCTGCATGTGGTCACCGATATTTCACCGCAAGGGCCCGGCTTTCGCCCGTCAATCGGTTGGGAAGACGTGGTTGCGCCAGAGATGTTAAAAACCGTCCATATAAACAAAGTGCTGGTCCTGCGCGAAAAGCGCGTCGGGGTCGAGGCGATGGCGCAAGAGATTGAGCAATTCCTCGAAGAGCGGTAACAAAATCGCGTCACGCAGACATCCCGGCAAAGGTGCATCGCGGATCAAGAAACTGACATACCCGCAGGGTCGGCCATGTAGTTAAGGCGCAATTCCACCGGGGTTTAGCAGGTAGTTGAACGATGAAAACCGCCTTGTCATTTTTGCTGCTGCTGGCGCTGGTTTCCGGCGGGGCATACTGGCAACGGGACCGCATTAAGGATCTGCTGCGCGAGACGAAGGCCAAGTGGGCGCATGATCGTTTCGTCTCTACGCTGGACGGTGTCGATCAGTTGCCAGAGGCCAAGATCGCAATGCCCGACGGTGTGCATCTGGCAACAGATGTCTATCTGCCGCCAAAGCGATCAGGCCCTGTCCCGACCGTGTTTATGCGCCTGCCTTACGGCAAATCCCGCTTTGGAGAAGTGCGCAAATGGATGCGTCTGTTTCTGCCTGCAGGGTATGCCATTGTGGTTCAGGACATGCGCGGCCGGTACGGCAGCGAGGGCGTGTTCGCCCCCTATCCGGACGAGGCCGGCGATGGGGCGGCAACACTGGACTGGATCGCAGCGCAGGGCTGGTCGGATGGGCAGGTCGGAACGATTGGCTGTTCGGCGCTGGGGGAAACGCAGGTTCTGCTGGCCACGCGGCAACACCCGTCACACACGGCCATGATCCCCATGGGGGCTGGCGGGGCGATTGGCACGCTTGATGGCGATCACGGCTTTTTTGGCTTCTTCGAAGGCGGTATCTTTTCGCTGGCGTCAGGCTTTGGCTGGTTTGTGGCCGCTGGGGGGAAAACGCCGGACAAAATGGGCAAACCTGCGGTCGATTATGCTGCGGGACTTGCGACACTTCCCCTGCGAGAAGCTGTTTCAAGGTTTCGATCTGACCCAACCGACTTTCGCAGTTTTCTCGACCGGTTTGACGATGCGGACTATTGGCAGGCAGCTGGGTTCATCGGCGGCACAGACCAGTTTTCCACGCCTTTCCTGATCGTGGATGGCTGGTATGACGGGGCACGCGAAAGCCTTAAGCTTGCGACACATATGCGCAAGACCGGCGCAAAGGGCACCGCGATCATTCTGCCGGGGTTGCATTGCGACCTGAGCGGCGCGTTCGATCAAGGCGGTGTCGGAGATCTGCCGGTGGACCCTGCCAAAGCAAAAAATTTCGAGTCAATTTTCCTTGGGTTTTTCGACCATAAAATGAAGGGCCAACCTGCCCCTGACTTACCGCCGCTGCTTTACTATGTTCTGGGTGAAGACAGATGGCGCAATGCGCAAACCTGGCCACCAGAGGGTGCCCGGCCCGAGCAGTTGTTTTTCAACGGCTCTGAATTGAACGGAACCGGCCCGGATGAAACCGGGCGGATGTCTTTCGTTTCTGACCCGGTCAACCCTGTGCCGACAATTGGCGGGGCGATTTGTTGCACCGGCGACCCGGATCAACGGGCGGGACCATTATATCAGACCCCGCTCGAAAGCCGCACGGATCTGCTTTTGCTAACCGGCGCGCCGCTTGAAAAACCATTGCGCCTTGCTGGCCCCATCGCGGCCCGGTTGTTTGTGTCGACAAATGTGCCGGATACCGATCTTGTGGTGCGCTTAACGGATGTTGACCCACAGGGGCGGTCGCGGATGATCCACGAAGGGGCGCTAAGATTGCGCTATCGCAACGGGATGAAACAGCCGCAACTGATGAAGCCGGGCACCATCTATGAGGTGGCGGTCGATCTGCGCGACATTGCGTATCAAGTGGCCGCGAACCATCGCCTGCGCGTGCATATTGCGGGCAGCAGCTTTCCCCGGTTGGCGCGAAACATGAATTCTGGCGGCGGCCCCTATGCCGAAGCCACACCGCAATCTGCAATGATTACAGTCCACTATGGCCCTGACACCCCATCGCAGCTTGGTTTTTTCACTCTGCCGGATGATCAGGCGACGCAATAGCAACCGGTGTGAACTCCGTCGGCAGCATCCGCTCAATGCCTTGCCGAAAAGCGGTCTTGCTGAATTTCCGCACATGTGCCGTCAGTTTCTCGCTGGACACCTCATACAGCTTGCGCGCCTCGAATTCCCGGACAGCGGCAACCAGCCCCTCGACGCTTTGCTCTTTGAACAAAAGACCAGTTTCGCCGTCAATCACCGTGTCACGCGCCCCGCCCCGGTCAAACGCAATAACCGGGCGTCCAGATGCCATAGCCTCGACTGGGACAATGCCAAAATCCTCTTCGCCCGGGAAAATCAGCGCCCGGCATCGTGCAAGCTTGTCCCGCAGCGTATCAAAAGAGGCGCGGCCCAGGAATGTGATGTTGCCCTTAGCCTGCTTTTCAAGCTGCGTTCGGGACGCGTCAGGCCCACCAATCACCACCAAGGGCAGCCCAAGCTGATTGAAGGCCTCAACCATCAGATCAGGCCGCTTGTAGGGCGCTAGTTCACCCGCCCAAAGATAGAAATCCCCAACTTCGGATTGCGGAACCGGGGCAAACGCCTCGATATCCACCGGCGGAAACACAATCTCGGCCTCGCGGCGCCAATACTTGCCGATCCGCGCCGCAACATGGTTGGAATTTGCCGCAAACGCATCAACCCTGGCCGCGCTGGTAACATCCCAGCCGCGCAAACGGTGCGCCACATGCGGCAAAACCAGCCGCGACAGGCGCCCGGCGCTGTTCTTGTAAACATGATACTGGTCCCACAGATACCGCATTGGCGAGTGGCAATAGCACAGGTGATAGGCATCAGGGGGGACGATCACCCCCTTGGCTGGCCCGGACTCGCTGGAGATGACCAGATCATAGCCGGTCAGGTCAATCTCTTCGAGCGCGCGGGGCATAAAGGGCAAATAGGATTGATACAGGCGTTGCGCAAACGGCAGTTTTGCCACCGATGTGGTTTGGATGCGATGGGCCTTTATCGTGTCACTGATTTTGTCCGGCACATAAACATGGGTAAAAATATCGGCCTGCGGGAACATTTGGCACAGTTCTTCCAGAACTTTTTCACCGCCGCGCATCCCAACTAACCAATAGTGGATCAACGCAACACGCGGCGTGGACGACGGGCGGGTTGAAATGCGCTGGAACGTCACGGCAGTTAATAGCCATAACGGTAAAGATTACCGTCCGGATATGTCTTTGAATCAGCACGGGTGATGACACAGCCGACAAGATCAAGATCATTGTGATCCAACATTGACAAGCACCGCTTCACCGCCAAGTTGGACGTCGCATTCTGACGCACCAACAGGATCCGTTGATCCACAGCCCGCGCTATCACCGTCGAATTCGCAACTGGCAACATTGGTGGGCAGTTCACCAACACCACATCATAATAATTTTTCAATTCCTCCAGAACATCCTGAAGAAACTCAGCCTGTAATATGTCGGCAGCGTCCTTGTGTGCCTGCTGCGGGACAAGCACATCAAAACCAAGACCCGTTTCAGTATAGACGGCGTCCAACAACGAACAATTCCCGTGGATCACATCGGTGAAACAATTGGCAACCGGCCACTGGAACTCGGATTGCAGCGAATTCTGGCGGAAATCGCAATCTACGACGACAACCAGTTTGTCGGTCATCTCGGTAAGGCGCGCCAGCAGAATGGTGGTGGTGGTCTTGCCCTCATTCGGCAGGGCGGACAACAGCGCAATGCTTTGGGGTTCGGCATCTTCATGGTCGAGCGACAATTCGTTTCGAAGGGTTCTGACGCTCTCTGCCAATTGCCCGACTGGATCAGACTCAATTTCCTTCAATGCGCCTTTGGTGGTTTTCCAGACGCCTTCGGGCAGGACGCTAAACACCGGAAGCCCGGTATCCTGTTCCAAATCTGAAACACTGCGATAAGTGGTGTTCGTCAATTGCCGGTAAACTGCAAAGCTAAAGCCAAGCGCCGCACCTGCCAAAAGACCCAGCAATGTTACCAGTTTCGGTCGCGGTGCCGACGGTGCACCCGGAACAGTGGCGCGTTCGATGATCCGGGCATCGGCTTTCTGGAACTTTTCCTGTGTACGGGTCTCTGCAACCCGATTGAGCAGCTCGTTATACGCAACACGGGCGGCTTCGGCCTCGCGTTCAAGTTGGCGCAATCCAATCGAACTGCGTGAAATCAACAAGAACTTTTCTTCTACCTCGTCCAGGGTCTCGCGCATCGTTTGCTCGCGGATCCGTGCGATCTGAACTTCTATGCGCTGCGCATCAAGAGCCCGTTGAAATTCAGCCCCCAAGGCCCGGTCCACTTCTGCCAGCTTATTCGCAAATTTGCGCCGTTCAGAATGCTCTTCATCAAACCGTTCCGCCCACTGCGCATCCAGATTCATGATTTCAATCCGTTGCGCGTTAAGTTCGATGATTGCCTCGGATGTCAGCATGTTGCCAAGTGCAACAAAACCACCGGTTTCAAGCAGGCGTAAAATTTCGCTGTGGCGCGATTCAGCCGCAATTCGTTCAACCCGGGCCTTAACCAACTCTTCGTTAAGGTTCAGCATACGCTGTGAAATAATTTCCATAGTGCTGCCGTGGTTCACCAGGCTCTGTGCGCGATAGTCCTCGACCAGGTCTTCGGCCAGGTCCAGCTCTAGCCGCAGGTCCGCAACCCGTTGTTCGATCCACTCGGTGGCCTGTATTGCCGTTCCTCTGCGGCCGTCCAGCTGTTGGGTGATGTATTCTTCGGCAAACGTAGACGCCAGCAGGGCGGACAGGTGTGCATCCCCGGTTTCGGCCTTAATAGCGATGATATACGCATCGCCCTCGCGCCAAAAGTCCACGTTGCGGCGGATCTCCCAGGTTAGTCGCTCGACACGGGCCTGGTGCAATATCTCATCAGAAACCGGGTCTTGCGGCGTGCTGAAATTCAACACCGTTTTCAAGGCGGATTTTCCACGCTCAAAAAGCGAAGCGTCGCGGTTTGCCGGGTCCAGAAGTTCCAATGCGGTAGGGTCTGTCGTATCAATCTTCCCGATCACCGCTTCGATCAGCAAGTTCGATTGCAGAATCGAAATTTCGCTCGCCACCACCTGGTCGCTAAGCTTAAGGTCCGATACGACCTGTTCGTTGGTGATGAATTGATGCTCTCTTGGGTCAAGCAATACCTTCGAAATGGCAGTATATCGTGGTGAGATCTGATAAACGAGCACCGCAGCCAAAAACCCGAAAAGCAGTGTCGCGATCACAATGATGGAGCGGTCCCGCCAGATCCCCCACATCAACTGTTGCAGATCAATCCCGTCACTATCAACCTTGGATGACGACGCCCCACGCGCGGAAAGCAATCCCCGGTCGAATATTTCGGTCGTATCAGCCATCATCACTTTGATCCAATCCGCCGCGGGCGTAAAAGACGCCTGCCGGGTACGTCTTTGGCTGTTTCCGCCGGGCTTAGCCCATTCGCCAACTGTGCCCACATATATTGCATCTCAGAGGCCCAAATGCGGGATCTTCGCAATGACAACCCCATTGCGAAACCCGATTCAAACCACCATCAGTGCGACAGCCTGACACCGAAAACTTAACACCATGTCACTTGGGTACTGTCAAGATTTTGCCAGGTTGTCGGCAAAAACGGGCTGTGTTTGCGTTTGTTTTGGACGCAATCCACTATTTCCCCGCTTATTGTTGCGCCCGGTCAATTTCAGATCAGGCTTGTTCACGCTTCGACGTTCGATAACTGCCCCCCGCGCTAACCCCGCCGCCAACCCGGCAAACGCAAAAAACGTCAGCCCCAAGTCTGGTGTTGCGCTTGTCAGCATGGCCGAAATCAGAAACGCAAGACACCCGGCGCGCAGGGATTGAATGACCGCAGATCGCATATCGGTGCCACGGCGACCTTCACCTTGTGTAAGAATGCTCAGGATAAATATGACAAACAACAGTGTTCCAATAGCCCCAAGACTTGCCAATGTCGCAACAAACCAACTTGAGGCGCGCACACTGCCCAGCCCCGCCCCCATGGCCTTGGTATCCAGGAAATTCTGAAAGGCCTGGGTGTTCCAGCTCATACGCTCAACACCTGAATTGCCAGACATCTTGTTAAAAAGCGCCCGCTCTAGAAAATCCGTAACCGGAACGAGAAACTCGTAGGCTGCAAACAACAAGATACCCACCACCCAAACAACAATGATGCCGAAAAGCGTTATGGTGGCGCCGCGACGCTGGACGTTGGCCCGCAGACCCGAGACGACTGCAATCAGACCAAACATCACAAGAAAGACCACCAGTGACACATATGCCGCTGAAGACGTGGATCGCAACACGGCGACAGCCGTCAGGGCAAGCATCACCGCCGCAAGCCGTGAACGCGGCGTCGCGATCCAGAATTGCAACCAGAACCCAAAAAGGCCCAGACTGTAATATCCAAAACTGCTGGCTTCCGGAAACCCCCCGATCATGCGTTTCAGGCCAACCATCCGCACGTCATACAGCATTGCGTAATTTGCGCTACGGATCGGCTCTAGCAGTTCGGGCATGCCAACCGCATAGGTCGCAACATCAAGCCAGCCAAGAAAGGCATTCACGCCGGTGGCAATGGCGATGGCAGCCAATACCTTTTGGGCATCGGGTCTAAGACGAAACACCGTAACCGTCGCATAAAATGCAGCCACCCCCAGAAACAGACGAAAAAGCTGCGTGATGTTTCCAGAGCTCGGGCGCAGGGGGATCGAAACAATGCCGGACTCATTCGCCTTGCGCGAAATCGAAAAAACCTCTGTCTCGCCGCGAAAAATGGTAGGAAACAGCAATGTGGCGACAATTGCGAAAAGTGTCAGCAACAAAAGCCAGAAACCTGGCTGCCCATACCGCATCGACCCCGCAATCATCGACAAACCGCCGGTATACGCCGCGACAATCGCAAACAGGGTCAGCGCGGCCAGATCAACGACCAGAATTGATGCACCACCCGCAGCTGGCAGATTGATGGCGGCGGCGGCACCAAAGGGGGTCACCACAAAGAACAGCCACAGACCATGATAGGGCCCCTTGATAAGCAAGGCCACAACCACAACAAGGGCAAGAAATGAACTGGCGACAATTTCCATGCGCCTTTCTGGCGCTGGTCTGGCCTGTTTCGTCAAGTGGGTTTGCAGTTTTCTGCGCGAATTCGTTTATCAATTGCACAAAGACCTGTCGGGCCCGCCCTATTGTTTCCTGTCGCGTGACAACGAACTGCAAGCAGTTGAAATGCGCAAACATTCCCCGCATCCTTTTGCGGAATTCAGGATTGGAGATGACGATGCGTTGGTTCAGCCTTGGACTGTTGTTGATTTTTTCCAATGCAAGCCAGATTGCGGCGTTAGAGCTGCGCGGCCCCAAGCTGGCGGCAGCTTCGAATTTTGGGCAAGGCTTTGTCGAAGACCTGTTGAGCAAGGCGTTAGAGGTGCCAGTTAATGATTTTCGCGATGCCGTTTACTGGGATCAGGTCGAAACCGCCGGTGGACGTTTTCTGTTCGAAACGCCACAAACCCGGTATCCGGATCTTCTGGCCAAGGCTGGCGCGACGATGAGCCTGACGGTGAATAATGGCCATCACAGCCACGAATCCGGGAACACACCAACCAGCACATCGGCGGTCCAGGCGTTTGGGCGTCACGCCGCCGAAACTGTTTTGCGATTTCCTGCCATCAATGCCGTTGAGGTGGGGAACGAATTCAACAGCGCAAATTTCGTGTTCGGGCCTCTCAAAGACGCCGGAATTGACGCACGGGCCGAAGCATATGCAGCCCTGTTGCAATCGGTCTGGGCCCAGGTCAAGGCAGTGCGCCCGAATGTCAGGGTGATCGGTGGCGGTGTGCATTCGATCCCTACTGGTTATCTGTCCCGATTGATCGCGCTTGGTGCCGTTGATTTCATGGACACAATTGCGCTGCACCCCTACGACACCCCCACTGAACAGATCGCACGCCAGATTGCCGTGATGCGCCGGTTGCCAGAGCTTGCCGAGATCCCGGTTGAAATTACGGAATTCGGATCGCAAAGCCCGAAAGCCGCGCCGGGGTATATGCTGCGCGCCTATTGCCAGATGGCGCTTTCCGGGGTTTCGCGGGCTGTTTGGTATGCCGTCAACACACGTGGCGATGGGTACGCCCCCCTGGTCGACAAGGATCTGGGCGTCACCAATGCCGGACGCGCCTTTGCCTTTGTGCGTCAGACCCTGGAAGGGTTGCCAGTGCGCGACGTAGCACCCGACCGATTTACTTATGCCTGCCTGTTTGAAGATCGAAAGCTTGTCATTTGGGGCATGCCGCGAACCCTTACCGTGATGAACGACCATGTTGAGGTGTTTGATTCAACGGGTGACCCCTTAGCCGGAGACGTCTTTCACATCTCGGAAACCGACCCATTGATACTGGTCACACCCAAGCCGCTTTTGTTGGGGCACGACGTCACGCTGGGGCCCCAACGGGTATTGGCAGACAGCTATCACCAGTTCTCGTTCCCGGGCGCGCGCGCGGACAATCAGGAGGGGCTGGAGCGCAGTGTCAGAACTCCGGACGATCAGATCCCGGTACAAACCATGCCGGGCCAGGATCGACCTGGCAGGCCCTGGACCCCCTATCTGGGCGTTGAAAACAACGGATCGGTGCTGATCCACGCAGACAGTCTTTTGCCCGGAGGATC
>Ga0209121_10002030_pt1 | contig 20872 bp, 22 predicted proteins | sample Cruoilmetagenom3_FD_187292 | JGI IMG/M metagenome (GOLD analysis project Ga0209121, IMG submission 187292) | Oil polluted marine microbial communities from Coal Oil Point, Santa Barbara, California, USA - Sample 3 (SPAdes) (version 2) | ecosystem: Environmental > Aquatic > Marine > Oil seeps ...
GTAAACGGTCTGGGCATGAACTTCGGCGGACTTCGAGCCCTGGACAATGTCGATCTCGATGTCGGTAAAGAAGAAATCGTCGCCCTGATCGGTCCCAACGGCGCTGGAAAAACAACTTTTTTCAATTGCATAACCGGGCTTTACAAGCCGACTGACGGTGATATCATTATTTCACCTCTCGGGAAAAAAAGTGAGAGGATCAATGGTGTTAAACCCAATCTCGTTACCAGGAAAGGACTCTCCCGTACATTTCAAAATATTCGCCTCTTCCCTAATATGACGGTACTCGAAAATGTGATGATCGGCCGTCATTGTCGCACGACCACCGGTATAGCGGGCGCTATATTCAGAGGAAGATCAGCTCAAAGGGAAGAAAAGGAAATCGTCGATTCCAGTTATACCATTCTGAAAAACATCGGCCTTGAAAAATCAGTCAACGAATTCGCGAAGAATCTCCCTTACGGAGAACAGAGGCGTCTGGAAATAGCGCGCGCCCTCGCAACCGAACCTTTCCTCCTCTTACTGGACGAACCGGCTGCCGGCATGAATCCCCATGAAACACGTGAGCTGGACGCCCTTATAAGGAAAATCCGTGACGAAGAAGAAATCTCCATTCTTCTGATAGAACACGACATGAAGCTGGTCATGAGCCTGTCCGACCGGATCTTTGTCGTTGATTACGGCAAGAAAATCGCGCAGGGTACACCGGACGAAATCAAGCGTAACCCTGTCGTCATAAAGGCCTATCTGGGAGAAGAGATCGATGCTTAAGGTCAAGGATGTTCATACGTTTTACGGAAACATTGAGGCGCTGAAGGGTGTTTCAATTGAAATTTCGGAAGGCGAGATTATTACACTGATAGGCGCTAACGGAGCCGGAAAATCTACGACGCTCATGTCGATCTGCGGCATTATACCTCCGAGATCAGGCGAAATCACATTCATGGATCAGCCGATCACGAATATGAAATCCGACAAAATTGTATCCCTGGGCATCTGTCAGGTTCCTGAAGGGCGCCGCATCTTCCCATATTTGACGGTTACCGAAAACCTGGACATGGGCGCTTTTCTGCGAAAGGATAAAAGTGAAATAAAAAAGGATATGGAATACGTCTTCGAACTGTTCCCGATACTGGCGGAACGACGGCATCAGGCAGGGGGAACGTTAAGCGGCGGGGAACAGCAAATGCTTGCTATTTCACGCGCACTCATGGCCAGACCGCAACTCCTTTTGCTGGATGAGCCATCCCTCGGACTTGCCCCCCTTATCGTCAAACGGATTTTCGAAATAATAAAGAAGATAAACACCGAAAATAACACTACTATCTTTCTTGTGGAGCAAAACGCCAATCTGGCGCTACAGGTAGCGCACAGGGGATATGTTATGGAAAACGGCCGTATCGTCCTCAGCGACGAGGCAGGTCGTCTCATGTCAAATGAAGACATACGAAAGGCCTATCTCGGGGAATCCATCTGATTCGAACAAACAATTCCAAATGTCAAAATTCAAATGTCAAATCAAACCTTAATGTTAAATGTCAAAATGCCATCCTGTTTTTTGTCATTTGGGTTTTGGATTTCATTTGTAATTTGGATTTTGAAATTTGTCATTTCGTAGATTTCAAGATTTTTACAGGCATCTGTATTTTACAGGAGAAACTTCTTTCTCTTCAATGCAAGTAATCATCTCGTATATCTTTATAATTTGTCCACTCATAACTACTTGTCAACTCAAGATACTCAGCCCACTTATCGATCATCATGATATCACCTTCATGATCATCGATACGATTACGTTCCGTAATTGCTGCCAGTTCCTCACCTTTTCTGAAATATCTCGTATAATTATACGGTTCTACATAATTTATATGAAAATGATCTCCGAGGATTTTAAAAAACGTATAATTCATATAATGGGATGTATCGTAAATTCTGGCCGGAGTTACCCTTCTTATAGAATCTGACATGGATAATATTGCCTTTTCTCTCTGCCCTGAAATAGCTTCCAACTGAATCGGCCTGAGCTCAGGATAACAACTATACATCCATTTTTCTATCATAATATCGGTAGGCATCTTCGTTAACTGGAAAACGATACCATCATACCAGACAATTATTAACTGCTTAATTTTTTCGAATCCGAGTATGGAAGTCAATCTTTGAATCTCAGGTTGCATTTCCTTCATAAAGCGGATTAATGTTCTCTGATTTGCCACGGGAAATTTTCTTTTTTCTTCACTGACGCTATAAATTCTCAGGATATGACCACATTCATTCGCAATAAGATAATTTATCAGTTCGTTATGCTCTTTATTGTAGAGCAAACGATGAGCAGGCATATTCTTTTTTGCCGCCTGAATCGTTGCCGGAACAGGAAGATCCTTCTTCTCGACACACTCGATTTTCTTGCCCGTTAATTCTTCTACTTTTCCCAGGATTGAATGAACGGAACCAATCAAATTTAAACTCATAACAGAAAACTCCCCTTATAAGCAAAATTCCAAATGTCAAAATCCAAATATGATGGATTCGTAAAAAGTCTGTCATTCTCGCGTAGGCGGGAATCCATTAATAGATAAGTATTTGAAAAGACTGGATTCCCGTTCCCCGATCGGAATCGAGGACAAGTTTCACGGGAATAACAAAGTAGTAGAAATTCGACTTTTTACAAGACCATCAAATATCAACCGAAGTTTTCGTGACAGGTTTTTAAAAAGCATTTGAAATTGGGACCTTTGAATGTGAAAAATATAAGGCGGGGTTTCCCCCGCCCGATATTACTTCCCATTATTCCAATACTCCAGCACTCCAGTACTTCATTACTCCAGTACTCCAGTTATTTTCCCAAATCATCTACGGCTTTTTTGATCCTTTTTATACCTTCTTTGATATTTTCGATCGATGTGGCGTATGAAATGCGTATATGATCGTCATTGCCAAAAGGAGCACCCGGAACAACGGCAACATTTGCCTCATCGAGAAGATATCCTGTCAGATCAAACGAATTCAATATCTTCCTGCCCTTGTATGAACTCCCGTACAACAATGATACATTGGGAAAGACATAAAAGGCCCCCCGGGGATTCATACAGGAAATACCATTTATACCATTAAGGTTTTCAACAATATAATCTCTTCTCTTCTCATATTCCACCACCATTTTACCGGTAGCACCCTGATCCCCCGTAAAGGCTTCAACGGCAGCCTTCTGGGAAATTGATACTGGATTTGAGGTGCTCTGACTCTGAATTTTCGATACTGCCGAAATAATCTCTTCAGGGCCTGCCGCGTATCCTATTCTCCACCCCGTCATCGCATACGTTTTTGAAACCCCATTTACTACCACTGTAAGGTTCTTCATTTCCTTTCTTGCGCTGGCGATACTAAAAAATGAAAACCCATCATAGAGAATTTTCTCGTAGATATCATCGGAAATTGCCAAAATACCGGTCCTTACAATAACATCCGCCAGATCTTCAAGCTCAGAAAAAGAATAGGCAACTCCCGCGGGATTAGAAGGACTGTTTAAGATAATTGCTTTTGTATTTTCAGTAATAGCCTTTTCAAGCTGCATGGGATTTACTCTAAAACCTTCGGACTCCTTCGTTTCAAGAATTACAGGCGTTGCATCGGAAAGGAGGACAATGTCAGGATAGGATACCCAGTAAGGTGCAAGTATGATTACTTCATCTCCCTTCTCGAATAGTGCCTGCGCAAGGTTGTAGAGGGTATGCTTCGCTCCGCAAGAAACGACTACCTGAGACCTGTTGTATGTCAGCTGATTATCCCTCTGTAACTTATCGATAATCGCGTCTTTCAGCTCGTCTATACCGGCAACAGGCGTATATTTTGTAAAACCATTTTTGATGGCATTTATGCCTGCATTTTTAACATTTAAGGGGGTATCAAAATCGGGTTCTCCCGCGCCAAAGCTTATAATATTCTTTCCTTCGGCTCGCAGCGCGTTTGCCTTCGCACTGATAGAAAGTGTTGGTGATGGCTTTATTCTCTTTACTCTTTCCGCGAGTTTCATTTTTGGTAACTGTCCTTGAGACAAACGTAGTTGTTGATTGATCTACACTTGATTATTTTTCAATTTAGGATATTTTTCTTTCAGTTTCCGAAGCACAACATCGGGAACCAAACCCCTCACAGAACCACCCATACTGGCAGCTTCCTTTATGATTCCAGAATTACAATAGAACCACTTGGAACCGGTCATCAAAAATACCGTTTCTATATTCCTGTCCAATCTTCTGTTGATCAGAGCCATTTGAAATTCATATTCAAAATCTGACAGGGCCCTTAATCCCCTTAAAATAATATTTGCATCCGTTTCTTTTACATAATCAACAATAAGCCCTGAGTAGCTATCCACCTTAAGTTTCGGATTATCCTTGGTCAGCTCTTTGATCATGTCAATTCTTTCTTCCACGGTAAAGAGAGATGCCTTGACCGGATTATATCCAACAAGGATGATAAGCTCATCAAAACACCTCAATCCTCTATTTATAAGATCAATATGACCATTTGTAATAGGATCAAATGAACCTGGATATATCGCTATTTTCCCCATGTTAACCTCTCAAGACCTTTGCATAACGTCCCCTTTTGCCCAATTTCTGCGTCAGGCTCAAATTTTAATCCTCGAAATATCCGATATATTCCTGTGGTCCTCGGCGAGCTCAGTCGAACCGTTAAAATTTTCGCCTTCCTTAAACTTGAACAAAATTGAACATTCTGCAAAGGTCTCCTCTCGTTATTTATTCTCAAAAAAGGAAATTATCGTATCCCCGTACCTTCTCTGATCAGTTAGAATGAATTTGTCGTCATTCTCTTCATACTTTTCCCTGTGTGAGTGCTCAATGACGATAATACCATTTTCGGAAACCAAAGATGCCCTGCCAAGGGAATCAACTGTTTTCTGCAAAAAACTTCTTTCATACGGCGGGTCAGCAAATATGACATCAAATTTCTCTTTCCTTCTCGCCAGTAACTGAATTCCATTTTCTACGGCGGTTGGTATCAATTCATATTGATCGTTAAATCCGCACAGACTCAAGTTTTTCTTAATTGCTTTTATCAACAGGTTGTTTTTCTCAACAAACACAGCCCTGGCAGCACCTCTGCTGAGGGCCTCTATACCTATATTTCCCGTTCCCGCAAAGAGATCGAGAAATAGTTTTCCTTCCATCGAAGGCAGGATATTAAAGAGCGCTTCCTTTGTCCTGTCAGACGTGGCTCTAACAGGAGTTCCTTTGGGTATATATATTTTTTTCCCTTTTGCCTGGCCTCCTGTAACTTTCATTACATTACCGGAGATAATCCCTTATAAGAATCTCTGCTATCTGTATGGTGTTAAGAGCCGCACCTTTCCTTATGTTATCAGATACGATCCACATATTAATTCCGTTCGCGATTGATTCATCCTCCCTTATCCTTCCCACAAAGGTATCATCTTTACCCGCACCGTCTGTGGCAAGAGGATACTCACTCTTACCCGGGTTATCGACAACCGTCACACCAGGGGCATCGGAAAGCAATTCTCTAACCTCATCGGCAGTAATCTTCCTTTCTGTCTCAATATTAACAGATTCCGAATGACAGTAAAAAACAGGAACCCTCACCGTTGTGGCTGTCACAGCCATGTAAGGATCATTCATAATCTTTCTGGTTTCGTTTACCATCTTCATTTCTTCTTTAGTATAACCATTATCCAAAAATACATCTATCTGGGGAAGACAGTTAAAGGCAATTCTATGAGGATAGACGTTTACTTCGGGTTCCTTGAAATTAAGGAGAGCCCTCGTCTGCGCGACGAGTTCTTCAATTGCCGCTTTTCCTGTTCCGGACACCGCCTGATAAGTGGAAACTACAAGCCTCTTTATCCTGGCCACGTCGTGAATCGGCTTGAGGGCCACAACCATCTGAATGGTTGAACAATTCGGATTCGCTATAATCCCCTTTGTTCTATACATACCAATTGCCTCTGGATTTACCTCGGGTACAACCAAAGGAATATCCGGATCCATTCTGAATGCACTTGTATTATCCACTATAATACATCCGGCATCTGTGGCAAATGGCGCGAAACGCTCACTTATGCTGCCGCCGGCGGAAAAAAGACCGATTTCAACTCCCTCAAAGGAATTTTCATTTAATACGTCAACGGGATAGGTTTTTCTTTTGAATGTCAATTCCTTGCCAAGGGATCTTTCCGAAGCGAGGAGTTTCAATTCTCCTACGGGGAATTTTCTCTCCTCGAGAATGCGAATCATTTCATTTCCAACAGCACCTGTCGCGCCAACAACAGCTACACTATACTTTCTCATTAGTAGTCTCTCTTATCTTTTTTTTCTTTGCGATTTTATAAAGAGTCCAGACAGGACCGGAAATGGCATAACCCGTAGCGAATGTAAATATCATCAATTGCGGTTCCATAACAACAACAATAAAGATAAATACAATCAATACCAGGGTCATGAAAGGTTTTCTCGAAAAATAATTTAGATCTTTGAAGCTGTAGTATTTTATATTGCTAACCATCAAGAGAGCCAGTATAATCATACTTATAAGTATAGAAATGTTATTAAACTGTCCCTCCCCCCCCAGATAATAAAAAAACAAAACCGAAGCAGCCACAACCACGGCAGCCGGCGGTATGGGGAGACCATTGAAAACCTTGCTTTCGATAATACCAATCTGTATATTGAATCGTGCCAGTCTCAGAGCTCCACAGGCAACAAACAAAAATGCTGCAAGCCACCCATATCTTCCAAAGGGTGAAAGCGCCCATGTATATGCGAGAATTGCCGGCGCTACGCCAAAAGCAACCAAATCGGACAGGGAATCATATTCACTGCCGAATTTACTTGTTGTGTTGGTCATCCTGGCAATTCTTCCATCCAGACCATCCAGTATGCACGCCAGGATAATCGAAATGGCTGCACGGGAAAATTCCCCATTCATCGATGCAATAATCGAATAAAATCCGCAAAATAAACTTGCCGTAGTAAAGAGATTGGGAAGAATATAAATGCCTTTTTTCATGCCATCACGCGTAATTCCGGGTTTGTTTGTCATTTTAAACTCCCTATCTTCGTTTCTCCTGCCTTTACCTTCTCTCCGACCTCAACCAGAATTTCCGTATCCAATGGCATAAACACCTCAAGTCGTGAACCGAATCGTATAAGGCCAAACCGCTCCCCTCTTTTAATGCTCATTTCTTCCTTCACCCAACAGACTATTCTCCTGGCAATTATCCCCGCAATCTGTATCGTAAGAATTTCCTTACCGTCGTCAGTCTGAACGAGGACGGAGTTTCTCTCATTGAGAGAAGACGCCTTGTCAAGATTCGCAGGGAAAAACTTTCCTTTTTTGTAAAGAATCGTTTTTACCGTGCCGGAACATGGATTCCTGTTTACATGAACATTAAAGACGCTCATAAATATGCTGACTTTCCTGAATCTCCCCTTTAACAGATCATCTTCATCCACTTCTTCTATCTTTAAAACCTTACCATCAGCAGGAGATACAATAATATTTTCATCTTCCGGAATTTTTCTTTCAGGGTTTCGGAAAAAATTAGTAACAAACAGGGTGGCAACAAGAAAGAATATACTCGCCCAGGCAATTCCCGCATAAGCAAAAATAATTGTTAAGACAAGAAGAGGAAGTATAAAGACAAACCCCTCAAGCACTATAGGACTGTTTCTGCGTTCCATAAATTATCTCTCTTTATCTTGGTAAGGTATCAAATTATGATTATTGTTATTTCCCGGGCTATCCCTTCGAAAGCCATCTTGCTTCCGCCTCCGATACACGAAGATATTGAGGTGTAAACGTAATTAAATTCAGGATATCACCATCATAAAATTTTTTCAATCCAATTAGTCCTACTGACGAAGCCCTGATATAATTGAGGTGAGAGAATGTGAAGTATGATTTGCCCGGCAATTTCTCCCTGATGATGCCTTCATACTGCAGAGCACCATCACCTAAGAATATTACTTCTTCATCAATGCATTCCAGGAATTCCCCGGGATCTATGACTTTTTCATTCATTATTCTTTCGGGGAAATCAGCTTCTTTTGTTCTATAAAGAGCCGTATAGACTTCCTTTTTTCTTGCATCGAGCATGGGACAAATCGTTATCAGAGAATTTGAGAGATTCAGGGCAAGGGCATCCAGACTTGAGACACCAACAATCGGCTTTCCTGTACTGAAGGCAAGTCCCTTAACCGTGCTTGCACCTATCCGAAGTCCCGTAAAAGAACCGGGGCCCACCGTAACGGCAAAAAGATCTACCTCCTCCAGTTTTAGATTACCCTTATCAAGCAAATCTACAACTTCCGGCAAAAGAGTTTCCCCATGGTTTTTTTCAATATTTACAAAACACTCGGCCAGTATAGCATTATCCTTTAACAGGGCAACACTTGATGTCTTTGTCGATGCATCGAAAGCCAGGATTAACAAACTAATCACCAATTATCCTTACTATATCGTTATAAAAAACAAACACCATCAACATGATCAGGAGGAAGAATCCCACCTGCTGGGCCATTTCTCTCCATTTAATATTTACTTCCTTGCCTGTTATGAGTTCAATGAGATAAAAAAGCAGGTGCCCCCCATCAAGAATAGGAATGGGAAGGAGATTGAGTACACCCAGATTTATACTTAATATGGCCATAAAAAACATAAAGGGAATAATCCCCCGCTTTGCATATTCCCCGGACATCTGAGCAATTAATATAGGTCCTCCAAGGTTTTTTGGTGAAACCACACGTTGAACAATTTTAACAACAGTCAAATAAGTAAGCTTTGTGAACCACCAGGTCTGAGCAACACCTTCTAAAAATGCCCGAAAAGGGTTAACCCTCTCGATAACCGTTTCAGATGAAGCGATCACTCCGAGTTTGTATGACTCAATCTCTTCGCCAAAGATATTTTTTCCCTTTGTCAATCCCGGTCTTATGTAAATATCGTGAACTTTATTATTTCTCTCTATAGTAAAGTTCAGTTCCTTCCCGTTGCTCTTGCTGATAACATCTGCCAGTTCTCCCCAGCGTGATATCTCTTTCCCGTCTATAGCCAGTATATTATCATCTTTTTGTATACCGGCTTTAAAAGCGGCTCCTCCCTCCTGAACATCTCCGATCCTGGAGGTGAGGACAGGTACTCCAAAGCTATAAATTATGGAAAATACAAGGATGGCAAAAAGAAAGTTGAATAGTGGCCCGGCTGCAACAATTCCTATCCTTTTTAATACGGGTTGTTTTTGAAATGATCTCTCTTCATCCTCCGGGGATAGTTCATCCTCTTCAGATTCTCCCATCATCTTTACATATCCACCCAGGGGAATTATGGAAATGAGATATTCGGTTTCTCCAAATTTTCTTCCTATCAGCCTGGGACCAAATCCGAGCGAAAATTTCAACACGCCCACACCCGACCACTTGGCAATAAGAAAATGGCCCAGTTCATGGACAAAAATCAATATTCCCAACAGAACTATTACTGATATAATATTTATACCTATCACTTGCTTATGTTTATCCTTTCAACTATTTCTTTAGCTTTATGTCTCCCCCATCGGTCCGCCTCCAGAACATCGCTGATAGACAGCGGTTCTACGGGCTTGTGAGAGTCAATTGTTTCCTCGACAACGTCAGGCATGTCTATGAAACCTATAATTCCTGCAACAAAGGCCTCCACTGCCACTTCGTTCGCCGCGTTCAAAACGGCCGGCATGGTCCCCCCCTTTCGTATTGCGAGATATGCAAGTTTCAAATTTTTGAATTTATCAAAATCGGGAGGGAAAAATTCTAACCTGCCAACTTCACACAGATCCAGAGTAGAAATCACATCAGAAAGCCTCTCCGGATACGAGAGGGCATACGCTATGGGAGCTTTCATATCGGGAACACCAAGCTGTGCTATAACCGACCCATCGTTATATTCAACCATTGAGTGAACTATACTCTGTGGATGAATGAGAACATCAACTTTATCTACATCCACATCAAAGAACCATTTTGCCTCAATAATCTCGAGACCCTTATTCATCATGGAAGCGGAATCTATTGTTATTTTTTGGCCCATTTCCCAGTTCGGATGTTTGAGTGCATCGGCAAGTGTGACCTCTTTAAGTTTTTCCATGGATAAAGGGAAGAAAGGTCCTCCTGATGCAGTCAGAATGATTTTTCTGACATCTTCCCTGTTGTGACCCTGAAGGCATTGAAAGATCGCACCATGCTCACTGTCAACAGGAAGAATATTCACTCCCATGGTCTTCGCCTTTTCTACGACCAGACTTCCTGCCATTACCATGGTTTCCTTGTTGGCTAAAGCAACATCTTTGCCCGCATTAATCGCTTCAACAGTCGGTAGCAATCCCGCCGCCCCGACAATGGCGGAGACAACCATATCTACATCTTTAAAAGATGCAATTTCTCTGTAACCATCATCCCCCCATAGAATCTTTGTCCCTGGTGAATCCCCAAGCATATCAACAAGTTGATCGGCACAATATTTATCAAGCACAGATACCGCTTTCGGCCTGAACAGATCGATTTGATCCTTTAAAAGCTTCAGGTTTTTACCGGCTGATAAAGCGAGAACCCTGAATCTGGAGGGGTTTTTTACGATTACATCCAGTGTGCTGACCCCGATGGAACCGGTTGACCCGAGAATGGAAATATTTTTCATTGAATCACAAATACCTTATAATAATATACAAATGGAATGATAAAAATGAGAGAATCTAATCTGTCCAGCACTCCCCCATGACCGGGAAGCAAAAAACCGGAATCTTTAATCAGAAAAGTCCTCTTAATAGCAGACTCACAAAGATCTCCCAGCTGGCCAAGTATGCTTCCCATAAAACCTAATAACATAGCATGAATCAGAGGAAGTTCCCGGAAAAATATCAACTTGAATATAATACACCCTGCGACACTCCCGACAATTAATCCAAGGGTTCCCTCCACTGTTTTTCCGGCACTGACCGATGGCATAAGCTTTTTCTTGCCCATGTATTTTCCCACGTAATAGGCGGAAATGTCACCTGAAAACGCGAGGAGGATAATAAAAAAGACCCACTGTATGCCATCTTCAAAATGTCTCGCCAGTATAAAATATGACACCATAACAGGTATGTACAAAAACCCGAATACAACCTTGGTAAGGATTGTTATGTCGAACATATGATCTCTAAGCCTGAAAAGGAAAAGCAAAAAAACAGCAATGACGGCAAATGTAACGGTAGCAAACATAAGTTGAATGTTACCAAAGAATGCGGCTAAGGGTATCAGAAGACCGATGACAAGGCCTTCACTTTTTTCCCAGTAAGAATCTTTACTAAAAACCATGTTATTATACTCAACAACACCTCCCAATATGAGCAACATAACAATAACAGTAAAGACGGGTTCTGTACCGAAGTAAATAGCTGCAAATAGAGCAGGCGCGACAACAATCCCTGTTATCCATCTCTTTATATGACCACTATCCATAACAGCATCCTTGATTCTTGATTCTTGATCCTTTATCCTTGGTCCTGATCCTTGATCCCTGGTCCTTGATCCTTGTTTTTTGGTCGTTAATTCAAAATTAAACATCCACGGACAAACGATACTGAAACAAGTTCAGCACATGGTTTGTCTTCGGTGAGACTTCGGCGTGAGCGCTCAGTCGAAGGCTCAACCGAACCGTCCATGCCACCCGCCTTGTTCCCTAATTCAAAATTAAGAATTCAAAATTGCCTTTATAACCTTGATCCTTGCTCCTTGTTCCTTCGCCTTTAAGGTAACTGATCACTCGTTAAGCCAAACCTTCTTTCCCTGCTCTCATAGTCAGCAATAATCTGAATAAGATTCTCTCGGGAAAAATCCGGCCACAAAACATCTACGAAATAAAGCTCCGTATAAGCTGATTGCCATAAAAGAAAGTTACTTAACCGATATTCTCCACTCGTCCTGATTAGCAGGTCTGGATCAGGCATATCTGCCGTATATAAATATTTTGAAAATATTTCCTTGGTCATATCTTCTTTTATTATTTCACCGGCTTCACTGTCACGTAGTATCTTCTTTACGGCCTCAACAATCTCATCCCTGCCGCCATAACTGAGCGCAAGATTTAAAGTCATCCCGCTATTTTTGGATGTTTGTTCAATGGTTTTGTAAAGGATTTTCTTAACCCTCTCGTATAATGCGTTAACATTACCTATCGCTACCAGTCTAATGTTATTATCGAGCATTTCCTTAAGCTCTGAAATGAGAAATTCTTCAAGCAGAGACATTAATGCGTCAATTTCGTCTGCTGGTCTACGCCAGTTCTCAACAGAGAAAGCATAAAGAGTAAGATATTGAATACCAATTTCCCTGCATGTCCTAACGGTATTTCGAACCGCATCGGCACCCTTTCTGTGTCCCGCTATTCTTCTTAAAGCATTCTTTTTAGCCCATCTCCCATTGCCATCCATAATAACAGCTATGTGACTGGGAAGTTTATCCTTATCAATTCTATTCATTTTAATCAGATATTAATCCTTGTAAAGACTGCAGTTATAAACAGGTTACGTATCATAGGGGGCTAACATTTTCAAGCAAACAAAAAGGGAACCGAGAGGTTCCCTTGGGTTATTTTATTGTTTTAAAGACAGCATGTTACTATATTGAGACCTTTTCGAAATGCTTAATTTCGTTTAAATTCAGGGTCTCATATTTCCATAATATCTTGTTCTTTAGCAGAAAGTATACCATCCGTCATTTTTATAAAATCATCAGTAACCGTCTGCACTTCATTTTGGTGATCATGTAAATTATCCTCTGACATTTCACCTTCTTTTTCTAACTTTTTAAGCTGGTTGTTTGCATCTCTTCTCGAATTTCGAAGGTTTATTTTACACTCTTCCGCCATTTTTTTGACAATTTTTACCAATTCCTTCCTTCTCTCTTCTGTCAGGGGAGGAATGGAAATTCGTATTATTTTTCCATCATTGGTCGGCACCAGTGAAAGTTCCGATTTCTGTATAGCCTTCTCAATATTTCCAATAACACTGCCGTCCCATGGTGAAATTACAATAAGCTGGCTTTCAGGAACCGAAAGTGTCGCGACCTGGTTAAGTGGTGTTAACGTCCCGTAATATTCGACCTTGATACCATCAAGAAGAGCCGTAGATGCCCTGCCTGTTCTGACCTTATTAAACGATTTTTCGAGGAACCCGATATGCTTTTCCATGTTTTCTTTCAATTCCTCAAAAATCAAATCCTTCATCTTTCCACTCCCACCATTGTTCCTATTGGTTTACCAGAAATGACACGCTTTATGTTTCCTTTTTTTTCAAGGTTAAATACTATAATGGGTAATTTATTGTCCCTGCAGAGGGAGATTGCAGTTGCATCCATTACTTTAAGATTCTTGGTCAACACATCGGTATAACTGATTTTATCAAACATATTTGCATCTTTATGTTTGGCCGGATCTTTGTCGTAGACACCATCCACCTTAGTGGCCTTCAACATCACATCAGCACGCATTTCCAAGGCCCTTAACGATGCGGCAGTATCAGTTGTAAAATAGGGGTTGCCTGTCCCCGAAGCAAAAATAACCACCCTGCCCTTTTCCAGATGCCTGAGCGCCCTTCCTATAATAAACGGTTCGGCAATTTCCTTCATCTCAATAGCTGATTGAACCCTGGTGAAAATACCGACATTTTGAAGAAAATTCTGCAGGGCCAGACTATTCATCACAGTGGCCAGCATACCCATATAATCAGCCGAAGTCCGGTCTATTCCCTTTGTGCTTGCCTCGACACCTCGGAATATATTCCCTCCGCCGACGACAATGGCCACCTGAACTCCTGCATCTACAATCTCCTTGATCTCATCAGCAATCAGTTTGACAATATCAATATCGATTCCATAAGAACTCTCGCCAAGGAGAGCCTCTCCGCTCAATTTCAAAAGAACCCTTTTGTAAATTGGTTTGTCCATTATTATTGGCTTACAGGCACGTCGCGCTTCGGCGGATCAAAATTTTCAGTTATTTATAGCTCTTCACCCAACTGGAACCTGGCAAATCGCCTTAATATAATATTTTCGCCAGTGTTTGCTATCATATTGCTAATTAACGTTTCGATAGTAATATCCATATCTTTAACAAACTTCTGTTTTAAAAGGCACACCTCTTCATAATATTTTTTAAGTTTTCCTTCAATAATCCTGTCCACTATTTTTTCGGGTTTCCCTTCGGCCAGTGCCTGTTCTTTGTAAATCTGTTTTTCTTTTTCCAATACATTCTCCGGGATATCATCAGGCTTTAAATAAGTCGGATTTGCTGCCGCAATGTGCATGGCAATATCTTTGGTCATTGCCTGAAAATTATCCGTCCTGGCAACGAAATCAGTCTCACAATTGACTTCAATTAATACCCCTATTCTCCCCCGCATATGAATATACGAAGTAATAGCGCCATCCTTGGCTGCCTTGGAAGATCTTTTCGTCGCCGCCGACAATCCCTTTTTCCTCAAATATTCAAAAGCCTTTTCAAAATCACCGCCGGATTCTTTCAAGGCGACTTTACAATCCATCATGCCGGCATTGGTTTTTCCCCTTAACTCCTTAACCATAGTTGCTGAAATACCCAACGTTATTCTACCTCCTCGTTATTCGTTTTACTTTCGGAATCTTTGTCCATATCTAAACCTTCATCTTTTGTCTCAACACTTTCCGGAACATCTGACTCTGAGTTATCATCTGCCATTTCCAACACTTCTTCTTTATCACTCTGGGCCTGAATCATTTCCTCAAAACGATTTTTCCCTTCAATAACGGCGTCAGCGATTTTTGAAGAAAATAACTTTATGGCCCTGATTGCATCATCGTTCCCCGGAATTATAAAGTCAATATCATCAGGGTCACAATTTGTGTCTACAATAGCCACTATAGGTATGTTTAGCTTTTTGGCTTCTTTAACAGCGATAAGTTCCTTTTTCGGATCGACGATAAAAATCGCCCCGGGCAACCCGATCATGTTTCTTATGCCACCCAGGACCTTTTCAAGCTTGTCCCGCTCCCTTTGCAGCCCCAGTATCTCCTTTTTAGGAAAAGCATTAATACTTTCATCTTCAAACATCTTGTCGAGACTGCTTAATCTATTAATGCTTTTCTTTATCGTGTTGAAATTGGTAAGCATTCCCCCAAGCCATCTATGATTAACATGGGGCATCTCACACCTTTCCGTTTCAGCCTTAATAGATTCCTGGGCCTGCTTTTTAGTACCTACAAACAAGACCTCCTTACCAGAAGCAACCAGGTCAACTATGAAATTGTAAGCGACTTCGAACATTCCCACAGTCTGCTGGAGATCAACGATATAGATGCCGTTTCGGGCACCGAATATGTAGGGCTTCATCTTCGGATTCCACTTGTTTGTTTGATGTCCGAAGTGTACACCAGCCTCAAGTAACATTTTCATCGTAACACGTGCCATAAAATACTCCTTTAGTTGTTTTTTCCTCCACCCTCGTCCTTTTGAAGCGGACCTCACAACCCGGAATCTGCAGTAGGGATCCACTATAAAATCCGGGTTAAAAAAGCAACACCGCCGCAATCAGAGGATGTGTGTTATAGTAATTAATTGACCGTAAACTGTGGACAACTAACACATAAAGTATAAATAATCAAGGGAAATCTAAACCTTGATCCTTGAACCTTGAACCTTGTTTTTTGGTCGTTAATTCAAAATTAAACATCCACGGACAAACAAGTTTGTCCATGCCACCCACCTTGTTCCCTAATTCAGAATTGCCTTTATAACCTTGATCCTTGATCCTTGATCCTTGATCCTTGGTCCTTGGTCCTTGATCCTTGGTCCTTGATCTCCTCATGTGTGATAATGGGCATTAATTTTCACATAATCATAGGAAAGATCAGATGTATATAAACGGAATGATTTTCTCCCCATACCCAGTTTTACTGACACCTGGATATTATCCTGCTCCATTATTTTTGACAATTCTTTTTCGCCATTTTTTATGCCCTCCCCATGACTAAACAGGGGAACCCCGTCAAAATGAAGCTCTACCGAACCGGTTGGTACTGATACCCCCACAGATCCGATAGCAGCAATAATTCTTCCCCAGTTCGGATCTGCTCCGAAGAATGCCGTTTTAACAAGATTGGATTTTGCTATACCATATGCAACTTTTTTAGCATCAGCCAGAGATCTGGCCTCTTCAATCACAATTTTGATCAGTTTCGTTGCTCCTTCTCCATCTCTTACAATGGATTTAGCCAAACCAGTCATCACATCAAAAAGGGCATTTCTGAAGTTCGTCAGGCCCTTTGACTGTCCTGCAATAGTCCTGTTGCCGGCAATGCCATTGGCCAAAATAATGGCTGTATCATTCGTACTCATACATCCGTCCACGGTAATTGCATTAAAACTCCTGTCTATTGACTGTTTGAAAACCTTATCCAGGCAACCTTGATCGATATCCGCATCGGTCAGAATAAAAGAAAGCATTGTAGCCATATGCGGCTCTATCATTCCGGCTCCTTTGGCAATTCCACAAATGGTAATCTCTTTTTCCCCTATGTAACACTTCCGACATTCGATCTTGGGAAATTTATCGGTTGTCATAATCCCCTCTTCGGCAGATGGAATTCCGTTTACACTCAACCCCTCAATAAGTTCTGCCATCCCCCATACAATCTTTTTTATAGGGAGATTCTCACCAATAATGCCTGTAGAAGCTACTAAAATGAGATCTTCCCGGATTTTCAGTCCTTCAGCAACAGCTTTTGACATGGCAACGGAATCTGCATAACCGTCTCTCCCTGTTGAAGCATTGGCATTGCCGCTGTTTGCAATAATTGCCTGGACCAGCCCGGTCTTTATCCTCTCCATATCAAGGATAACCGGCGCCGCCTTAAAACGATTTGTTGTAAATACAGCAGCCGCCTTAGCCGGAACTTCGGAAAATATCAATGATAGATCTTTCTCACCATTAGCCTTGATACCGACGGCTATGCCGTTGGCAAGAAAACCGGGAACCGTTATTTCCATATCATTAACCATCAAAATGACCCCATTCATTGCTCATTGCTCGTAGCTCATTGCTCATTTTTTACTATCTTCCACAGCACTTCTTATATTTTTTCCCGCTTCCACAGGGACACGGATCGTTTCTTCCAATCTTCTTTCCTTCTCTCTTGACAGTAACAGGAACCGCTCCACTATCACCACGGCTCATTACATAGTCTTCACTTTGAGTTTTTCGAATCTGTTCTATATCATCTTCCATTTGAACCTGAACCCAGCACAATTTCTCAAAGGTGTCCTCCTTGATTCGATAGACCATATCCATAAACATCTCATAACCCTCTTTTTGATACTCCCTTTTCGGGTCTTTCTGGCCATATCCCCTTAAACCAATACCTTCTTTGAGGTGATCCATGGCCAACAGATGATCTTTCCAGTGAGCATCTATTGACTGGAGCATGATGATTTTCATTACATACTCCATGAGAGGTTTACCGAATTTTTCTTCTTTGTGATGCAGCAATGCCTTGACATCCGAAATTATTTTTTCACTGACATATTCACCATCTATACTGTTGTCACCACTTAATTTGCTGAAATCCGGCTTTAAAGAAAATTGTTTATAAACAATATCGTCGAGCCCTTTGAGATTCCATTCTTCCGGCCGTAGTTTTTCGTCTACATATTCTGCTACTATCTCATCAACAATCTCTTCCAGCATATCCTCGCAAGTTGACCAGAGATTCTTCCCGCTCAGGACATCTTTGCGCTGTTCGTAAATAACCTCCCTTTGTCTGTTCATGACATCGTCATATTCCAGGAGATGTTTCCGTATTTCGAAGTTTTGGCCCTCCACCTTCTTCTGGGCATTTTCAAGGGCCTTACTTATGAGATTATGCTCAATAGGCTGTCCTTCTTCCATGCCAATCTTGTCCATAACGGATGAAATCCTCTCGGCACCGAATATCCTGAGCAGATCATCTTCCAGGGAAAGATAAAATCGGGAAGAGCCAGCGTCCCCCTGCCTCCCCGATCTTCCTCTCAACTGATTGTCTATTCGACGACTTTCATGCCTCTCAGTACCAAGAATGTGAAGTCCGCCGAGTTCGGCTACACCTTCACCCAATTTTATGTCCGTTCCTCTTCCGGCCATATTCGTTGATATTGTAACAGTTCCCGGTTGACCGGCCTGGGCAATTATCTCCGCTTCTCTTTCATGGTTTTTCGCATTTAACACGTTATGTTTAATGCCGGTTTTTTTGAGGTATTTACTCAAAAGTTCAGATTTTTCAATCGATATCGTTCCAACCAATACGGGTCTCTTTTGACTGTACAATTCCTTGATTTCATCGATAACAGCAGCAAATTTTTCTTTTTCCGTTCTGTAAATAACATCGGGATTGTCGGTCCGTATCATTGACATATTCGTCGGAACGACCACAACATCAAGATTATATATATTCTTGAACTCGACAGCTTCCGTATCCGCGGTACCGGTCATACCCGCCAATTTGTCATACATCCTGAAATAATTCTGGAAAGTCACAGAGGCAAGGGTCTGGTTCTCCCTTTCTATTTTCACCCTTTCTTTTGCCTCAAGTGCCTGGTGCAGACCATCGCTGTATCTCCTCCCCGGCATGACTCTTCCTGTAAACTCGTCAACGATAATGACCTGCCCGTCTTTCACAAGATAATCAACATCTTTCTTGAATAGCGTATGCGCCTTTAGCGCCTGGTTTACATGATGTAGTATCTCCATATTTCTCGGTTCAAACAGATTGTCCACCTTGAGTAACTTTTCCGCCACTGCAACTCCCTTTTCTGTCAGAACAACGGATCTGCTTTTTTCGTCAATAGTATAGTCTTCCTCCTTTTTTAAGCGGGGGATGATTTGATTAATCCTGTAGTATTTATCTGTTGACTCTTCAGAAGGCCCCGATATGATGAGCGGTGTCCTTGCCTCATCAATGAGAATACTGTCAACCTCGTCAACAATGGCATAATTAAAATCCCTCTGGGCGTAGTCCTCAATTTGAAACTTCATGTTGTCACGAAGATAATCAAATCCGAATTCATTGTTCGTGCCATACGTGACATCACAATTATATGCGACTTTCCTTTCATCATCGTTCATCCCGTGGACAACAATTCCCACAGTAAGACCCAGAAACTTATAGATGGGGCCCATCCATTCAGCATCTCTTTTTGCCAGATAATCATTTACGGTAATGACATGGACACCTTTACCGGAAAGGGCATTGAGATATATGGGCATCGTGGCAGCCAGCGTTTTTCCCTCACCGGTCTTCATCTCCGCAATCTTTCCTTCATGAAGTACCATTCCCCCTACTACCTGAACATCGAATGGTCTCATGCCTACTGTTCTTCTCGCCGCTTCCCTGGCAACGGCAAACGCTTCTGTCATAATGTCATCAAGATCGGCGCCGTCAGCAAGGCTTTCCTTAAACTTTGATGTATTCGCGCTAAGTTCGGAATCACTCAGGGCCGTCATTGACGGCTCGAGATCATTTATCTCCTTAAGGATAAGAGATAATCGTTTCAATTCTCTGTCGTTTTTGCTTCCTATAAACTTTTTTAAAATGAAATTAAGCATACAATCCTCATAAAAAAACCCGGCAAGGAATTTTACCGGGACTTACTCAGAATTTCAACATTTTCATTCTTGATATATAACCAGATCGTAAGAAAAACAGTCTAAAAAAGGTATTTCTTCGGATTTACATAAACACCGTTAACTCGAATACCATAATGAAGATGGGGACCCGTGCTACGACCGGAGTTTCCCAGCTGCCCGATAACGTCTCCCCTTTTGATCCTTTGACCTCTTTTAACCATCGTCTTTGCAAAATGACCGTAACAAGTAACTATACCATTACCATGATCTATCTTAACCATATTCCCCATACCAGGTTCGAGTGATTTTTTTATCACGACACCATTTGCAGGTGCCATAATATCTTCACCCATCTTCGCTGCTATATCAATGCCTCGATGAAATTCTCTATTACCGGTAAACGGAGATATTCTGTACCCGAACTCAGAAGTTACCCACCCCATGATCGGCCATATAGACGGGGTAGAAGCAAGTATAGACTTTTGCTTTTTAAGGAATTCAAATAACTCCCTGAAACTATCTTCCTGATAATTTGCCTCCTCAAGGAGCTGATCCATATTTTTATGTATACTGTTAATAAGAGTCCTTTGAGTTTCAGCAATTTGTGATTCTGCCGTGTTTTCCTCAATTACCGGCCCACCCATACCAAGAAATTGTCCACCGTCACGATTATTCTCAATGTTCGTCAAGATTCTTATTTTCTGATCGAGTTGCTTGATATCAGCCATCTTCTTTTCAAAATTGTCTATCTTGGTTATTAACAAATCGATCTGTTCTTTTTGAATTACAGTAAGATGCTTAAACTCGGAAAGTTTTGCCGCGTCATTCCTGATATTTAAGTAATCGTAAGAGAAATACAAAACAGAAACAAAGGTCAAAGATACTACAATGAAAATAAATTTCAGAAAGGTACTTAACAGTTTAATTTTTTTTACCGAACTATTTTTCCGGGAAATAAGAAGAAGGGTATAATAATTCTTTGCCATATTAGTTCCTTTCATATCTCCTTCTTAAAGTTAGCAAATAAAAATAAATTCCTGAATTTTCGTAAAGTTACCATAAATATTCCAAAAGTCAAGTATAGATTGCAAAAGTTGACGGCTTCGTAGAAAGTCGAAAAAGGTGTCATTGCGAGCGGAGCGAAGCAATCTCGTACTTTATAACTTCCTGTATTTATTAGATTGC
>Ga0209121_10002031_pt1 | contig 20864 bp, 18 predicted proteins | sample Cruoilmetagenom3_FD_187292 | JGI IMG/M metagenome (GOLD analysis project Ga0209121, IMG submission 187292) | Oil polluted marine microbial communities from Coal Oil Point, Santa Barbara, California, USA - Sample 3 (SPAdes) (version 2) | ecosystem: Environmental > Aquatic > Marine > Oil seeps ...
GACCGCGTCTTTTCGAATGGTAAGTCCGAATAGCCAATGGTAATATGACATTTATTTTAATAATAATATGTGATATATTACATGAAAATAACAGAGCAATATACATGTCTCCATTACTACCAATGTCAGGAACTGGCATTACTATACCCTATCTATGAGCTCCAGCATCTTCTTGCTTACCTTTACATAGTGATGATTCTTTATTACCCATTCCCTACCAATTCTACCTTTCATTCTCAATATAGCGGGTTCAACCAATATCCTTTCCAGCATTTCTTCGATATTCCTCTGATCTACATTGATGAAAGGATGGTCAGGTATGTATTTTTCATAATCGGAATTCATATATGTAATACTGGGAATACCCATAGCCAGGCATTCCATTGAATTTATTCCATATCCATATCCCCCAAGATCAGTCAATTGATCCACCATTACATCGCATCTCTCCCATTTCAATCGCAGGACTTCCTCGTGTGATAGGTTTTCCATAAGAAGAAAGTCAAAATCGAATCTATCTTTAAGTCTCTCTACAGCCCTTATGAGATATTCAGTTCCCTTGAGATAACGATTGGTAGGAGCATGACATATTGTAACTTTTTTATTCCTCAATATTTCCTTCATGCTGAATTTATCAACCTCAAAAGGGAAAAAGATATGATGTATATCAGGATGGATAAATGTGTGGTCAAACTCTGTGGTAAAGATAATATCTGACAGTTCTTCAATATAAGCAATTGCTCCCCTCATCCGAAGGTCGCCGCCAAGGTAGAGGATTGCAATCTTCTTACCCATCTCTTTTAGTGACTTTATAATCTTACCACACCGGAGCAAACCAAGTCCCCCATCAAGGAAATAACAATCAAAAGAACGAATAAAATCCATCAAGGGATGAACCCTGTTTTCCCATAGAACATCACGGAGAAGATAAAGGGCCTTCTCAAGGAAAGAAGGCTCCCATCTTGGTGGGTTACCTTCCCTGTATATGTGTTGATAAGTTCCCATTCCCGATAATGATTTAATTGAAGTGAAACGAGAGGTGTTTGAAAACGGTAGTGAAAGGACTATATCATCCCATTGTGAAGTTGGACTCCTGAAATAAGTCATAAGCCGGGAATAATGTCCCCCTCTTCTTTCAGCCTTCACCAGAGTGCCTGGCACACCGGCAACATTCTCAGAAGCTATGTGTAGAATTCTCAATAGCAGCTATCCTGTTTCTATTTTCTAATTTGGACTGATGCAATACGTATTTATTAGGCATCTTGATGCAGGGAATCTCAATGCAGGGAGAAAAGGCTATACCAAATAGTAAAACTGTAAATAACAGGATTAAAGGCATCTCTCTATAATTTTACCGGTTATTGAATTACTGTATCGAACTACTTTAAGAGATGAAGGCGGGGTAAAATTATCACCTCTTTTTATGAGGAGAACCTGCGGAATACCCAGGAAAAAGGCAATTGTAGAGATATCGCCCTTTTTTGCAATAAGGGAGGAAACCTTATAAAGGTCTTCGGGCCTCACTACCTCCAGAAACCCGGGATACTCTCCAATATCAGTGGAAATACCCACCTTGTGATCCTTACCGTCCCATTCCTTCATACCCAAGACATCTTCTTTCCAGCTTATAGGTAATCCCAGTAAATCCATAAGATACTGATAGGAGTCGGTTATCGAATGAGAACGGGAACGAGCCACAAGGTTAACACTCGTACCTTCGTATATTGAAGCAGTAACACGTGCATTCAGGATAAATGAAAAAACCTCTATCCCAACCCTGTTAAGATCTATAAATAGGTCAAAAGACAGTTCTTTTAATTTCTCTCTCAAACGATAAACCTTTAAAAAACTTAAAGATTCTGGATAACTCATTATTTTCGTAGAAAACATCTTAAAATACTCAACATCCTGGGTTTCCGGTAGGAATACCGTCAAAGCGTATTCGTTTGACAGGGTTTTAACGAGTGGTAACGAATAGAGGGTTTCCCCCGGAGATACTGAAGGACGCAATGCCACGCTCTTTATACCCTTTAAAGGGAATTTTATCTGTTTTGATCTTATTTTAGCAAACATTGAAAATAGAATGCTTCCAAACATGTTACCCTCCTTAATACCTTCCAAAGGCCCTATCGCCACAGTCGCCAAGGCCTGGAACGATGTATCCCTCGCTATTTAAACCCTTAAATTCTCCTTCTTTATCCAGAGCAAGGGTATAAAAGTGAACATCAGGAAAAAGTGACTCTATCTTTTCTATGCCATATGGGGCAGAAACCACTGCGGCGATTATTACCTTCAAAGGCATTCCTATCTCGTATATCCTCCTCAGCACCATAATAATGGTATTACCGGTAGCTACCATCGGTTCATAGATAATAATATTCTTCTTTGTAATCGGAGGAACTTTAAAGGAAGAAATATCGATCTCAAAATCAAGATTATTCACTCCTTCCTCTATTCTCTTTGCTTCTATAATTCCTATCTCATATGGTATATTAAGTTCATCCATGACCTGCCCACCCCCAGAAGCCAGATGCATACCTGCTCTCATTATTACGAGTTGGAGTACAGGAGCATTTATTACCATAGCTTTGGTCAATGCAAGAGGGGTCTTAACATCTATTTCTAAAGGTTCTATCTCTTTATTCAGAATCTCATAACTCAAAAACATTCCCGCAAGTTGTAACTGCTTTCTAAAGAAAGCTGAATCAGTGGAGCTATCTCTTAGTGTTCTCAGTATAGAATTCAAGACATTATTTTTTAAAATATGTGTCATATTCCCCCCTTTAAGTCGAATATTTTTCCTGGATTCATTATATTAAAGGGATCAAATTCTCTTTTTATGCCCTTCATCAATTCTATCTCCTTTTCGGTTCTCGAAAAATGCAGGAATCTTTTCTTTGTAAACCCGATGCCGTGTTCTCCGCTTATCCTGCCACCAAGAGAGGTCACCTTGTTAAATATATCTGTTATAAGCTTCTCTCCGCCATCGTTCCATTCCTCCCTTTTTATTATATTTATATGGATGTTGCCGTCCCCTATATGTCCAAAGGTGTAGATAGCCGTATCATATTTTTTCTCAAGTTCCTTAACATATGTAACAAAAATAGGAAGATTGGATCTTGGGATAACTACATCTTCCGGGATAATAGTACCAGTGCGGTCCAGAGCCTCTGAAATACTCCGTCTAAAATCCCATATTTTTTCTTGCTGATACTTCTCCTCAGCTATGAATACATCAGATGCCCCAGATTCCAGGAACTGTTCTCCCATCTTTTCAGACATGCCGAGAACATCCTCCCTTGAATTCTCTTCTATCAGGGCGATAAGGAATGTTCCCTTATCTTCAAATGGGATTTTCTTCTCGCTATTCTGTATTGTAGCACACACTGAATCCTCATCCATAAATTCAAGTGCCGATGGCACAAGTCCCATTGCCAGAACCTTGGAAGCAGCATTGGCAGCATCTTTTAAACGGTTAAATGGCGTGAGTAATGTTGCCGAAAAAGGAGGAATCGGGATAACTTTAAGTAGAATCCTCGTTATTACACCCAGAGTCCCTTCAGAACCTATAAATAAGTTCAGAAGAGAATACCCTGTTGCATTTTTCTCTAATTTACCACCAAAGAATTCCTTACTCCCGTCAGGCAGAATGACCTCAATCCCCTGGACATAATTTCTTGTAAGACCATATCTAAGACATCTGGGCCCCCCTGCATTAGTAGCCACATTGCCGCCAATTGAACAGGAATCAATTGATGCCGGGTCAGGTGGGTAAAAAAGGTTGTATTCGGAAAGGAACCCATTGATATTTCCAGTAATGCATCCTGGCTGTATCTCCAATATCAGGTTTTTTTCATCAATATCTATAATTTTTTGCAAACGTTCAAGACTAAGCACTACCCCTCCCTGGACAGCGAGTGATCCCCCACACCTGCTCGTCCCTCCACCTCTGGGTACAATGGGAATTCTCTCTTTCTTGGCGACTTTTAACAAGTGGACTATTTCGCGAGAATTCTCCGGGAGGAAAACGAAATCAGGAACAAAATGATAATCACCTGGTGTCTCATCCCGGGCGTATTTCAGAAGTAAATCTTCCCCACTATAAAGAAGATTTGAATCCAACTCTTCCCTTAGTACATTCAATGTTTTCATCAGTCAAAAGTAATCCGTAGTTCGTTATAGTCAAGGGAAAAAATACCCTTGCAAATAAACTTAATTTCACTATAATAAGGACGCCGGGGCGTAGCGCAGTCTGGTTAGCGCACCTGTATGGGGTGCAGGTGGTCGGAGGTTCAAATCCTCTCGCCCCGACATAACTTCGCAATAAAGGCAGGAAAAAAGAGAAGTATTTAAAATTGTATGAACTTTATATTTTTTCTTATTCAAATTCTGGGATATTTTTTACCTAAACGTATAGCAGAATTGGTAACCCATGGAATTGCTCGATTCTGCTATTATTTTATATATAAGAAGTCGAGAGAAAACCATCTATCAAATCTTAAAGTAGCCTTTGGGGACGAAATTAGCGATACGGAACTTAAGAAAATAACGAAGAAAGCAATATATAACCTGGCAGTAGCCCTTTACGAACATACTATTATGGGCAGGCTAAATAAGAGGAACTACACAAGATACCTAAAAGGCGAAATGATGGAAAATCTTTTCAACGCCCACAGAGAAGGTAATGGTGTTATTATACTCAGTGCTCATATAGGAAACTATGAATGGGGGGCGGCTCTTATGTCGCTTACCGGATTTTCTGTTTCCATTATGTCGTTAGAATACAGATCAGAATATATAAAGAATATCTATGAAATCAACCGAAAAAAAGTTGGAATAAATGTATTCTACGTCCGAAAGTCTTTCTCAAGCCCAATAAGGTTCTTAAAAGATGGGGGCGTTCTTGCAATTGCTTGTGATCGAAACTTTGACGAAGTTCCGGTATCTGTTAAACTATTCAATAGAGAAACAGAAATACCAAAAGGTGCATTCTTCCTTGCTTCTCGCCTCAATATACCTCTTGTTCCTGCGTTTTCTTTAAAGGAAAAAGATGGATTATATCATGTATACTTTGAAAAGGGATATAAGATAACAAAAGATGAGATACAATCCGGGGCAAACAAATATGCATCAATACTTGCGAAATATATAAAGAAAGATCCTGAACAATGGTATGTCTTTGATAGAATATGGAAAGAATCTTGATTCTCATACCCGCATATAATGAAGAGGCTAAGATAGGCCTCTTGCTGGAAAGGATATCCGAGTTATTTCCTGTAACTGATATACTTGTGATAGATGATGGTTCAACTGACGGGACTGCATCCATAGCCAGGCAAAACGGCGTGAATGTGATAAGCCAACCTACTAACCTTGGCAAGGGTACGGCACTCAAGAGGGGATTTGAATTTGCCATAGAAAAGGGATATGATGCAGTGATAACAATGGATGCAGATCTTCAACACAATCCATCCGAAATTCCCAAATTTCTAAAGGAATACAAAGAAGGAGCGGATTTAATCATCGGAACGAGAGATCCCCATGTAAAGGAAATGCCTTTAATTCGATTCCTGGTAAATAACACTACTTCATTAGTCGCATCACTGCTCTCGGGAATTCGTATTCACGACAGCCAGTCGGGATACAGACTCCTCCGAACAGATCTACTCCGTAATGTAAACATCGAAACCTATCGATTCCAGACTGAGACCGAGATAATAATAAAGGCGGTAAGGCTTGGCTACTTACTTAAGGAAATACCAATAGAGACCATCTATCTCAGTGGAAATAGAAGCCACATTAACCCTTTCATAGATACAATAAGGTTTATAGCTTTGTCACTTAAGCTGCTATGGCAATGATATTGATTTCTAACGACGATGGAATTCACGCAGAGGGGATCAAAACCTTGAAAGAGGCTGTAAAGGACTTAGGTAGGGTTATAATATTTGCACCAGATAGCGAGAGGAGTGCTTCCAGTCATTCCCTCACCATTCACCACCCCATCCAGGTAAGAAAAATAAAAGAAGATGTGTATTCAACAGATGGAACTCCAACGGATTGTATACTCTACAGTCAGAGGGGAATATTGAAAGGAAAACCTGATATTATCCTCGCCGGTATTAACCATGGAGCAAACCTTGGAAATGATGTTTCCTACTCAGGAACTATTGCAATAGCAATGGAGGGAACGCTTCTCGGAATTCCTTCTGTTGCATTCTCACAGGTTGGCTACAGAGAATCATTCGATAGAGAGTTTGCAAAAAGAATAGTAAGGATAATAACCCGTCGAGTAATGAACGAAAAACTACCTGAAGGTGTTTTTATCAATGTAAATCTCCCTCCAAAACCAAATGGAAAATTAAAAATAACGAAACTTGGTAACAGAATATATAGAGATTCAATTGTAAAGGGGAAAGAGAGCAAAAGAGGAATAATCTACTCACTTGGAGGAGAATCACCTACATGGATACCTGAAGAAGGATCAGATTTCAATGCCATTGATGAAGGTTTTGTCTCTGTTACTCCTATCCATATGGAATATACGGATTTCAGAACTATGGAAAAGCTCTCTCACTGGGAGAAAAAAGATGAGTTATAATTATCAGCGAGAATCAATGGTGGAAAAGCAGATAAAGATGAGAGGGATAACCGACGAGAAAGTTCTCAAAGCAATGAAAGAAATACAAAGGCATAAGTTCGTTGGAGAAGCACTCTTAAACGTTGCCTACCAGGACAGCCCCCTACCCATTGGCTACGGACAAACCATTTCACAGCCCTATATAGTGGCAGTGATGACTGAACTCCTTGACATTAAAGATGATCACAAAGTCCTTGAGATTGGTACTGGCAGCGGCTATCAGGCTGCAATCCTTTCAAAACTTGCAATGAGCGTAATAACAGTAGAACGAATACCAGAGCTGTTCCAGCAAGCTAAAGAACGGTTGCAGAACTTAGGATATAATAATATAATTGTTATAAATGGAGACGGGACTATGGGATACAAAAAGTATGCACCTTATGACAGGATAGTTGTTACTGCTGCCGCACCCGAGGTGCCAAAGTCTCTTATTGAGCAATTAGCTCTTCATGGTAAGATGGTGATTCCTATAGGGAACAGGATCACCCAGTGGCTTGAAATAATCAAGAAAGAAAAGGATACTATACAAAGAGAAAAAAGGGAGGGGGTTCGTTTTGTCCCACTCCTTGGAAAAGAAGCATGGTAATTAATCGGGGCGTAGCGCAGCCGGGTTAGCGCGCCTGGTTCGGGACCAGGAGGTCGGCGGTTCGAATCCGCCCGCCCCGATATATTTTCCCAATGTCCAACATCCAAAGTCAAATGGAACCACAAATTAACGTAGATAAAAACACACACCACCAAGAAAGTGAAACCGCAGATGAACACAGAGTAAAAAAGTTAAATAGTTGAGTAGTTGAGTCGTTAAGTTGGTAAAAAAACCAAGACCTAAAACCAAAAACCTAAGACCAAACACCTAAGATTAGACACAGATGGACACAGATTCGAACTGATTAATATAAACTAAGAACACTGAACTCAGAACTAAATTTTAGACACAGATTTACACTGAGTAAAAAAAGTTGAATAGTTGAGTAGTTGAGTCGTTGATTAGGAAAAACTCAATGAATCCTATCAACGCTATAGACGCAACGGACGCAATAGACGCCATAGACGCTATGAACCTAAGACCTAAAAGATGGACTCTGGACTAATCTTGTGGGAGAGGCTTTCCAGCCTCGATGATCACGGGCAGAAGCCCGTTCCTACATATCACATATCACATATCACTTATCACTATGATGTTCACTTATCACATACCACGATAGTCCTAACATACCAACCAACTAATTTCCATTTATCATAATTATAAACCTTCTCCTTGCATTTTTCCTGAAAATAAATATAATATTAATATTAAAAAGCGTGAACCGTCGCTATTCAGTTTGATTCTTTGCTTTTTGAACGTCTAAAGAATTAAGGGGGAAAAGAGATGAATAATTTTCTACAACAAAGATTAGGAGATGAAGGTTACAATAAACTGATGAAGATAAACAATCCTGATCTGCACAAATTCATTGCAAAATATGTTGAACATTGCAACCCAGATAAGGTCTTTATCTGCACTGATGCTCCAGAGGATATTAAATACATACAAGATGCAGCCATCAGGAATGGTGAAGAGATTAAACTTGCAACTCGCGGTCATACTATCCATTATGATAACTACTATGACCAGGCAAGGGATAAAGCTCATACTTTAATTCTCGTTCCCAGGGGCGTCAAACTTGACTCCGCAATAAAAACTGGTAATAGAGAAAAATGCCTTAATGAAATTCATAAAATTATGAAAGACATAATGAAAGGCAAAGAACTATACATACGCTTCTTCTGTCTTGGTCCAACAAATTCCGAATTCTCACAGCCAGTTGTTCAACTTACTGATTCTGCTTATGTAGCCCACAGTGAAGACATACTCTATCGTCAAGGTTTTGAGGAATTTGTGAGGCAGGGGCTGAATGCACGATTCTTCATGATCGTTCACTCTGCTGGGGAACTTGACGGGCGAAATACGAGTAAGAACTTAGATAAGCGTAGAATCTATATTAATCTTGAGGATGATATTGTCTACAGCGTGAATACACAATATGGTGGTAACACAATCGGACTCAAGAAGCTTGCTATGCGCCTGGCGATAAACCGCGGCTTGAAAGAAGGATGGTTAACCGAACACATGCTGGTTATGGGTGTACACGGTCCCAATAATCGGGTTACGTACTTTACAGGGGCATTCCCTTCCCTCTGCGGAAAGACATCTACTTCTATGCTCGATAACGAGACAATTGTGGGCGATGATATTGCATATCTCCGAAAGAAAGAAGGTAAGGTTCGTGCAGTAAATGTGGAAAGTGGGGTGTTTGGTATTATCATGGGCATTAATTCCAAGGATGACCCCGGCATATGGAAGGCCTTACATACGCCCACAGAAATAATATTCTCAAATATATTAATGACCCCTGAAAAAGGTGTGCACTGGATTGGTAAAGATGGTGAGATACCGCTAAAGGGTCATAATCACTTTGGCGAATGGCATATAGGTAAAAAAGATAAAGAAGGCAAAGAGATCACTGTCTCGCATCGAAATGCACGCTTTACCATAGCTCTGGAAAATTTTAGTAATCTTGACCCTGCACTTCATGATCCAGAAGGTGTTGAGGTTGGTGGTATAGTTTATGGTGGTAGGGATTCAGATACATGGGTTCCGATTGAAGAATCATTTGATTGGACACATGGCATAATTACAAAGGGCGCTTCCCTGGAATCCGAAACAACTGCAGCAACACTTGGCCAGGAAGGAGTAAGAAAATTTAACGTGATGTCTAATCTTGATTTTCTGTCTATACCAATCAGCAAATATATCCAGGCCAATCTTGATTTTACCAAGGATATTAAGAGAACACCCCTTATCTTCTCGGTTAATTATTTCTTAAAGGATAAAGAGGGTAATTTCCTAAATGAAAAGACCGATAAGAAAGTATGGTACAAATGGGCAGAGTTACGGGTTCATAACGATGTCGAATCTATTGAAACGCCAACCGGACGTATTCCGAAATATGAAGATCTTAAGGTGCTCTTCAAAAAAGTCCTGAACAAAGATTACAGTGCAGAAGACTATACCAAACAGTTTATGATCCGAGTTCCTGAAAGTCTGGCAAAGGTCGACCGGATCAAAAAGGTCTATGAAACCCAGGTTATTGATACACCTAAAATTTTGTTTGAGACATTAGAGGCACAGCGCCAAAGACTCAACGAAGCCCAGAAAAAATACGGCGATTATATAACACCGGATAAACTTGTATAAATAGAAATTCTGTCCCAGTTATAAAGACTATCAGTATTCAGAAAAAACTCTGCCACAGAGGCACAGAGTGATATAGTTAAATAGTTAAATAGTTAAATAGTTGAGTAGTTGAGTAGTTAAGTCGTTGAGTCGTTGATTAGTAAAAAACTCAATAAACCCAGAACACACCACCAAATCCTATATCCTATATCCTAACCCCTGAATTGGACACAGATTAACACAGATCTATACTGATACCAACTGATCAACCCCAAACCCTAAGACCCAAGACCTAAGACCAAATACCTAATAATGCCACAGAGACACAGAGGGCACAGAGAAGAATTATTTTTTGTGTAAAAAACACACACCACCAAATCCTAAATCCTATATCCTAACCCCTGAATTAGACACAGATTCCCACAGATAAATACGGTTATAGTTAAATGGTTGAGTAGTTGAGTCGTTTTTGTTAGTCCAATGTCCGATGTCCAAAGTCCAAAGTCAAACGAAACCGCAGATACACGCAGTCAACTCGGCAACCGCTATTAACGCTACAAACGCAACGCCGCCATAGACGCTATGGACGCTATAGACGCAATAAACGCTATGAACCCAAGACCTAAAGGATGGACGCTCGACTAATCTTGTGGGAGAGGCTTTCCAGCCTCGATGATCACGGGCAGAAGCCCGTTCCCACATACCACGATAGTCCTAACATATTAACCGACCAACTTATATACTTATAGCTATTTTGCTGATAGCCTGGAGTAGCAGAGCTTGCTACTCTATTATTAATCAGTGTAAATCATTGCAAAAAAAAGAAGAAAGGTAGTGAAAGTCGTCTCTTGACAATCCAGGAGAATGAAATAATATGAATCCAGAAACTCTTATTCAAATGGTTAGAAATCATAAAAAAAGGAGGGTTTTTTGTTTTTTAGAAATATTAAGATATATCTCATAGCAATTTTACTCAGCCTAAATCTCTTTGCATCTGTGCCAGGGGACGAAAAAATTAGTGCATTACTAAAAGATGCTGATCAGTGGATAACAACCGACACAGCGCGAATGATAGATTATATCGAGAACGAGAATGCAAAGACAATTAAGGAATTGAAAAACTCTAAATTCTGGGAATCAACCAACAAAGATCTTGGCTTTCTCCTTTCAATAGATTATGTTGGTTCCTCAAGAATTGACAACACTGGACGCATTTACTATCTTATGAGGATTACGGGAGAGACATCTGCCCTTTTCTATAGTGATACTCCAATGGGATTTCCGCATCAGTTATCTCCGAATAACTGGATTGAGGAAGGGCTTACAATACCTCGATATCTCGTCCACCCTTCCGGAGATTATCTCCTGGCATTGGTAATGAGATACGGTAACGAACTATTTGATATCTACCGTTTTAACAGGGATCAAACCTTCAAGCCGCTCCTCGTAAATGATAAAATTGAATTCACAGCACCGGTCTTCAAGAACAAAGATGAGTTCTTTTTCCTTATTAATGACCATAAAAATACCTATCTCGCTTTATATTCACAGAAAGACGGATCCATTGATACATTGTATACAGAGGATCAATTCTACGCTCCAATTGATTATCAGGACGGTAAGATCCTGTGCGTCAGGTGGTTTAGTTTTTCCGAAAGTCAGTTATTTACAATAGATGAAAAGACTCATAATATGATGAATATAACGGATAGGGGACTCTATCTGGGTGGGCACTTCACTAAATCAGGTGATGTGTTAACACTTACAGCTGAGTTATCAAAGACAAAAGGATTTCCTGTTTTTGCTTTAATCAAGCCGAGTAAGGAACTGCGTATACTATACGATCCGGGAATGGATGTTGATGATTATGCGTTTACAAGCGAAAAGGGAGTTGTTCTGGCTTCCTTGAATAAAGATGGATATTCAAAGCTAGTAGCATTTAACCTCAAAGGAAAGGAGTTAGATGTGCCAGAAATGGATGTTGGAGTAATAGGGGGAGTTTCCACTAATGATCTGGGTGAGACAGTAGTCGATTTTTCTTCTCCAACTATACCACCAACCCCTTATTTATTTAAAGTAGGAAAGAAAGAAAGAACAAAGATTGCAAATGTAGCCACCTTTGGCTTCGATTTTTCCGATATCGAGGTTAAGGTAATTCATTACCCTTCTACAGATGGGACTCTAATTCCTTCGCTACTTTACCTTCCCAGGGGAGCAAATAAGGATGGCAATAACCCCGCTATTGTGATATATCACGGTGGACCTCCATCTCAGAGCCGACCATGGTTCCAGAGAAATATGGCATTTGCTCTATCACGCGGAATAATTGTAATGCTTCCCAACGTCAGAGGTTCTGAGGGTTATGGGCCCAAGTGGGAGAGGGCAGACAATGGAGAAGGACGTTTTCAAGCGTTGGAAGATGCAATGTCGGCAATTGATTATCTTATCTCTAAAAAGTGGTCTAAGCCGGAAAAAATAGCGATAAAGGGCGGTTCCTATGGTGGCTATACTGTTAATTACCTTGCGGTGAAGTACCCTGAGAAATTCGCCTGTGTTGTTTCAGAAGTGGGGGTAGCCGATGTGGATTATACCAATACCCATGGTGATATAACCTTCCAGAAGGGCTGGGAGATAGAATACGGACCCCTGGGTAGCGAACTAACCCATCGTCTTTCTCCTATTTTTTATGCTTCCAATGTAAAAAAGCCAATGCTCATTACCACAGGCTCCCATGACCCACGAGTGGTTGCCTCAGACCCCAGACGATTTTCCTACTTACTGAACCAACTGGGGAAAGATGTGCTGTACTATGAGGAGATGAAGGCGGGGCACGGGAGTTCAACCAAATCCCAGCTTATTGCTGATTTTAGTAGGTCATATACATTCATAATGGACCATATAATTAAATAATGGAGCCACTTGACAAATTGACAATAAACCTGGATAAAAATAGCCGAAGTTAGATAGTGTGCCAGGTGAAAAAGTTGACTGATAAATAAAACGATATAGAACGAAGAAATAAGGAGGTAATCATGGTAAAAAAAGCAAGTGTATATGAAAATGTAACGAGACAGTTTAATAAAGCAGCTGATCTAATGGGACTTGACACAGACATTCGGAAGATTCTTGCCAAGACAACCAATGAAATAAGCATCAACTTTCCGGTTGAGATGGACGATGGTCATATTGAAATGTTTGCAGGCTACAGAGTGCAGCATAACAGCGTCCTTGGCCCTTATAAAGGAGGCCTCCGTTACCACCCCAAGGTTGATTTAGATGAAGTAAGGGCTCTCGCCACATGGATGACCTGGAAATCGGCAATTGTCGACATTCCCTACGGTGGTGCAAAAGGAGGGATTCAAATAGATCCATTTAAATATTCTATCTCCGAATTAGAGCATATCACTCGCCGTTTCACCTTTGCTCTCCGTCAATATATTGGCCCTGAATATGACATCCCAGCGCCAGATGTGAACACCAATTCCCAGATAATGGCGTGGATACTTGATACCTATCTCTCAACTATTCCTCCTAAAGAGCGGCATTGCTCAATACATGTAGTTACTGGGAAACCTGTAGAATCTGGTGGTAGTTTAGGACGTAATAAGGCAACAGGCCAGGGAGTAGTATTCTGCATAGAAGAATGGGCTAAAGATAATAATTTTGACTTGAATGGTGCTACATATACAGTTCAGGGATTTGGAAACGTTGGGTCCTGGGCAGCCCGTCTGCTAAAACCACATGGGGCAAAACTGATTGCAGTAGAGGATATTACTGGTGCAATCCACAATACCAAGGGATTAGATCCTGATAATCTAACTGAATTTGTAAAGGAACATGGTGGCGTTGCAAATTATCCGGACAGTAAAAAGATAGACCATAAAACCTTCCTGTCTACTGAAGCCGATATATTCATCCCCGCTGCACTCGAAGGTGTGATTACAGAAGAGACAGCTCCATTATTAAATGTTAAACTGGTTGCAGAAGGGGCAAATGGACCGACCAATATTATGGGGGATGAGATATTGCAAAAAAGAGGAATCCATTTAATACCAGACATCCTTTGTAATGCAGGAGGTGTGATGGTGAGTTACTTTGAATGGCTACAGAACAAGAGAAGCGAATACTGGGAACTCGAAGAGGTAGATGCTAAACTTCATAAGAAAATCACAATGGCTTACAAACGAGTTCGCGATACGGCCAAGAAGTTTAATACAGATTGGCGTACAGCAGCTTATATTGTTGCTCTCACACGCCTTGAAAAAGTCTATAAGGAACGTGGAATCTTTCCGTAATATTTTTTACTAATCTTTTATACTATTAATATCAGAAAGGGGGCATTCATTACATAATTGCCCCCTTTTCTTGCAGAAATTCTTCCCCACTTCAACTAAAAGAGCATGAAACTCCCCCAGGACATAAGAATCCCGGGGGAGATTCTTTTCGACCAATGATTGAATCTCTCTATATTTCAAATTTCCTTTTATAATATTATGCCTTGATAATATCCGTTTGGTATATGCGTCAACCACAAACACCATTTTGCCCAAAGCATATATGAGAATAGAATCAGCAGTTTCCTCTCCTATTCCTTTTATAGAGAGTAGCCACCCGCGTAGCTTTGAAGTTTCAACTTGCTTTAATTCGCTTATATCTCCATTGTAATCCTCTAAAAATTTTACAGAAAAGTTCTTTAAGTAATTAGACTTAATATTATGATAGCCAGCAGGTTTTAATAAGAGACTTAAATCATCAATTGAACAATTTGTGAGTTTCTCAGGCGTGAGTAAATCAAATTTTTTAAGATTAAGAATAGCCTTTTCTACATTTCCCCAGTTTGTATTCTGCGTTAAAATTGCTCCAACTATAACCTCAAAAGGCGTATCTGCAGGCCACCAGTCCCTTGCCCCTAAAGAGGAAAGGAGAGTTTGGTAAATACTGTAGATTCTATTCGATTTCATCTATCCTCCTTATCGCAATTCTATATGGTATCATTGTGACAAGTAATGTAAGAAGCAAAAACAGAAGGGAAGAGATGAGCAAAGGAATCCGAATGTCGACCGAGAGTCCCTGTAATTGTGCCTTAATATAAGTAGAAATCGGGATAATAAAAAGGGTGAGGGAAATACCGATGTAGACAAGATTCAATACTGCGGTAAATAGCCCACCAGCACCCGAGGCTATTTTTGCAGGATTTGTCTCGGTGAAATCCGCGAAAACAACCCCAAGAGAAATTGCTAAAACTATAGCAACGACCGAAAAAACAGCTGTTACTGTAGCCGAGAGAGAAACAATCAATGGATATTTGATTAATAATAGATTTGAAGAAATCACGACCAATTCCGCAATCAAGAGATTAACGAGGAGGAAAAAACATCCCTTTGAATGGAGTATTGAAGAGGCAGATAGGGGAGAGGAGCGAAGAATCCACCAGGTTTTACCTTCAAGGCTTATCTGGGGGTAGACAAAGCGAAGAGAAAGTGTAGCAGTTATATATCCAATAAAACCGGTATTAACCAGAGCAAGAACAGATAGGTAGAATGGGTCACGGACATACATTGGGGTCCTGCGAAGGGATATACTGTATACGATAAGGAGAATAAAGATAATCAAAAGTTGTGACCATTGTAGGGGAGACCTGACAAAGACCTTAAAGTCCTTCTGAAGAAGGTTTAAAAACTTTGGAATTCTTTTAATTAAGGGTTTTGTAGCGCTAAATGCTTTTTTGGAATGCGATAGTGACGACATCCAACTCACCCTGTAAAAGAGATTGGCAAGAAGAAAAGCAAATGACAGGGAAATCATACTACCGGAAAGGAGTAATGCCGTATTTTTAAGATACAATCTCATATTGTTTATTGTAAGGGCAGATGCGCTTTTAAAGAACCACTCATTCGGAAAATATGGATTGGATACACGTAATCCATCCATAAACTGTTGTATTGCTTCAAGATTGAGGGTCTGTGGAACATTAAAATTGTAGGGTGTTGTCCGTATATATAGGTATAGCACTAATAGGGATAAACAGCCTAAGATGATTGATAGTTGTTTCAGGGTAAAACGTGGATTCAATTTCTTCAGGATTATAATAAGAGAAACTCCAAAACCAGCAGGGATTGAAATAAATGCCAACAGAGGAACTAATATTAAAAATATTGAAGCATATGTTGCCTTGAATGATACCGTGTAGGCCAAAACGAGCGGTAAAGCTCCTATAAGGGTGGCCCAGGATGAATAGAAAATGGTTTCAATCAATTTTAACGTGAAAATATTTGATGGGTGAAGAGGCGTTGAGTGAAGGAAATTAAGTTCTTCGGAATGGTAGAGAGTTGAAAGCGCTGTTACTCCGTTACTCATCAGAAGAAGCAATAAAAATATAAAGAAGGAATAAGCGATTAGTTTATCGGCGATGATGACACCTATTAACTCAATCCCGGATAAAAATCCAAATAAACGATGAAAGAAAAGGAATCCTCCGACAAGGAATAAAAAGATGACTAATAAATAAGTAAACAAATTGAATTTATTCATAGAAGAAATGGATGTTAAAACTCTCTTTAACCTTATTTTGAAAAGAAACAAATTCATGGTATAAAGATAAGAGGAGCAAAAAATTTGTCAATGATGCAAGCATCAATGATGCATCGCACCTTACTTGACAGAATGTGTTGCAATGATTAAAATTTAGTGGATAATAGGATGTTACCAAAAGATTATTTCACTACTGACCTAAATAAACCTTTTAAGGTAGGGGAGATGTCTATTCTTCCAATCTGGTTCGACTCTATGGGGGCTAAGTCGATGTGCACTTACATAGAAACCCCTGATGTCAAGATACTTATAGACCCCGGGGCAGCAATTATGCAACCTTCATTTCCCAATAGCGATGAAGAAAAGCTATTATTCTTAGAAGTTGCAATAGAAAGAGTACGAGAATTTTGTAAGAAAACAGATATCGTAATTATAACACACTACCACTACGATCACCACAAGGTCCCTGTAGAGCTTCCAGAGGCCTATCTGGGGAAAAAACTCTATATAAAGAACCCCAATAAATGGATTAACTACTCTCAATGGAATAGAGCACGCCTGCTATTTGAAGATTTACTCCCGATGCTTGATACTCCCTTGAGTTTGAAAGACTTAGAAAAAGAACCAGAGCAGATTGAATTCGATGACCCCTACAAAGAGCTCACGCTCCTTCAGCACAAGGATTTTGGAGATTATACGGAAAGACACGAACATTTACTTGAAAAATGGAAGGATAAGATGATGGCATCGAGTAAGTTATGGAAAAATGAGAGATGGCTTTCAGAATTTGCAGTTGGGGAGACTCGTGTTAATTTTATTAAGGAAGGGACTATACATATCGGAAAGACCGAATTAAGATTTCGAAAGCCGTTCTTCCATGGAATTGAATATGCAAAGACAGGTTGGGTTGAGCCGGTTGTAATAGTCCATAAAAAAACTAAATTATTGTTTTCCTCGGACCTTCAAGGACCCACAATCGAAGATTATGCCCAGTGGATTATTGAAGAGAATCCCGAGGTAATTATACTTGATGGGCCTGCAACATATCTTCTGGGGTATATGTTGAATAATATTAACCTTAATAGGTCGATAGAAAATGTTTCCAGAATAGTAAAGGAGTGCGATTTTGAGCTTATGATTTATGATCATCATAATTTAAGAGAAAGGAATTTTCGAAAACATATGTCTCCGTTTTATAAATTGGTAAAAGACACCGGCAAGAATGTTCAGACAGCAGCAGAGTGGTTTGGATTAAAACCCCTGGCAGAGATAATCTAATTCGTTCGAACAAGAAGGCATATTTCGTATAGAGGGGATAAATGAACCCCTTGTGGGAGAGGTTTTCCAGCCTCGATTTTTTTCGTCTTACCTTATTAACCATTTTATTCGTGCAAGAGGCACGGTTAAAACCGTGCCTACGAGTATATTATACAATGTCTGATAAGATATATTATGTAAACTTATGTTAATTAGAATACATGCTCAAATATTGTTAATCAACCTATACGACATTTCATTATTACTTATAAATAACCCTCCTAAATACTTATAATGTAAATAAGCTTATATTCTAATTAATACAAGCCCTCTCCATCTCCCCACCCGCACTTTACATAAGATATTTAATCAAACCCTCCCTTTACATAAGATAAATATCATTTACACATAAATTAAAATGTTATCTCGTAAAATGTATATTGTGGGAGCGACATCCCTATCGCGATCATACTCGCCACTACACACTTTATATAATCTGTTAAAATAATATTTAAAAAATGTAAGCCACCTCCTCATCTCCTCCCCCTTTACATAAGATATATTTCGCTCTAACGCTGGATTAAGAACTTACTTTAGGGTTTAAATGGATCTAGGTATATGTAAACTTATAACAAAGATATAAGCCCTCTCTATAACACAATCCCTCCCTTTACATAAGATATATTTGATTCTACTGCAATTTAGGATCTATTCTGGGGTCTAAGGTAGGAATCGGTTGCAATCATCCGCTAATTTAGGCTTATTTGGCCTTAAAATAGCCCTTATAGGCTTTGTAGACTTTACCCCACACCAACGCATCACCTGACCAACAGACCAACTTTTTTTAAGGGTTCAAGGGGTCAAGTGCTCTCCTTTTCCTCTCCTAAAATAAGATTTTGTAGGGGCGAGATTTATCACGCCCTCTTCACCTTCTTTTTTTGTCACATATCCACAAGGAATATAAAGCCCGCAAAGAGAATGCTGTTTTGTAGGGGCGACTCGATGAGTCGCCCCATGAAATAAAATAGTAAACATTTTACGGGGCAAGCCCAAAATGTAGATTGTGGGAGCGACATCCCTGTCGCGATTTTCGTAGGGATAAGGCAAGCCTTACACACTAACTGACCACAAATTTGAAGGGTTCAAGGTGTCAAGGTTGTATCCAGGGATTAGATTTAGGGGTTGGGATTTAGTAATACTTCTTTCCGGAATTATAAAAACTTATTAATGCAATGAACGCAATATATTTAGTCATATGCCGAATTTCTATGTTCTACCCTTAATATCAAAATTGTTTCAGTCCTAGGTTCTATTGAATAAATTACTCTCCACTTCCCTACCCTATATCTATAGAGTCCGGCGAACTGTCCTCTTAACTCCACTCCCAAATCAGTGGGAGATTTTACCAGGTGATTTTCTACCTTACCTACAATTCTACTAGCTACATGTCTATCCATTTCTTTTAATTCATATCTTGCATCTTCATTCCAGATAACTTTATATGACATAATTTACTCTGATTTTCTTAATTAACATCAACATTAATACATCACTATCTTAATCTAATCCGAGATCCTTTTTTAACTCCTCTGTAGTATAATATTTTGCATCCTTATTATGCAATCTTCTAAGTGCTATGTAGTATCCTCTTACTTCATTTAAGTATGCTCTCAATGCTTCTTTTACCACTGCACTCTTAGATACCCCCGTTATCTTAATAAGCTCCTCCAACTCTTTTTCTGTCTTTTCAGGCAATCTCAAACTAAGCATTTATACCCCCTTTTTTCTTATTTTTTATATATTGTATTACTTTGTATTAAAATGTATTACTTTAGTATATGTTGTTTTATTCCTTTGTCAAGTGTTTTATTTACAGAAAGTGTTCTAAGATTCGAGGGTTTGAGTGCCCAAGTGCCATCCTTCCCCTCCGTCCTCCGTCTACGGTCTTCGGTCATATGTTAAACGTAACAAACGCGATAAACGCAACCAAACGCAATAAACTCCACGAACTCAATAAACTCAGTACCCTAAATCCTAAACCCAAACATACCAACAAATTTTAAATATTGTTTTTGTGGGAGCGACATCCCTGTCGCGATTTTCCTAGGGATAAGTCTTGAACCTGCCTTTTTGTAAGGGTTTGATTTATCAAATCCGAAATTGATGTAGAGGCAATTCTCGAATTGCCTCTACATGTTTCGCGCTCTGTAGGCACGGTTTTAACCGTGCATCCTGTAGGGGCTCGATTTATCGAGCCCGAATCATCAAAACCGGAGAAAAGGTTTGAATCTCTCCCCCACCTCCAGTAAATCTAACATCTAAAGAATTTACTAATTCACGAATTTACCTGTTCACCAATTTCCGACCCCAAGGTTGACAAATACTAAAATGATGTTTATTTTAAACAGAATGGAGGATTAATGAAAATAACGATAGAAGAAGAAAAATTATATGAATTGATTAAAAAGGCTTTGGATGAAGTTTTGCGAGATAATATAGAAGAACTAAAGATTGCTTCAATTCCCTTTGTCGATAAGAAGGAAATGCGTAAGATAAATCAGATTTTTGAATCTCCAGAGAATTACAAAGAAGAAGAATATACAGAAACACATCTATAATTGTGTGGAAATATTATTTTAGTAAAAGAAGTCTAAAAGAACTTGACAGAAGTGACATACATACATCAGACTCAATTAAACAAGAAATAAAGAACATTGGCGATTGGCTAAATGGCGAATCCGCTCTTTTAGTGGATATCAAAAAACTAAAAGGTAAATGGAAGGGATATTTTAGACTTAGGTCTGGAAAAACGAGGGTTATTTTTAGTTTTGATAAAGATGATAAGATAATAAAAATTCACGATATTGGAACCCGTGGGGATATTTATTAACTCAGAAGACTAATTACACATATATATCCAGAACTAAACCCGGAGAATTATCTTGGACCTTGATACCCAAAACCCTAAATCCCAAATCCTCAGTGAAACCGCAGATAAACGCAGAACACATCACCACACCCATTTTTTCTCACAAAGACCGCAACTGGAGTAGAGGCAATTCATGAATTGCCTCTACATGTCTCGCGCCCTTGTACTACACCCCCATTTTTAGCCACGGTTTCTTCACGGTTTGAGATAGATGTAGGGGCGACTCGATGAGTCGCCCCATGAAATAAAATAGTAAACATTTTACGGGGCAAGCACACAATGTAGATTGT
>Ga0209121_10002033_pt1 | contig 20857 bp, 17 predicted proteins | sample Cruoilmetagenom3_FD_187292 | JGI IMG/M metagenome (GOLD analysis project Ga0209121, IMG submission 187292) | Oil polluted marine microbial communities from Coal Oil Point, Santa Barbara, California, USA - Sample 3 (SPAdes) (version 2) | ecosystem: Environmental > Aquatic > Marine > Oil seeps ...
AGGGAAAAAAACTGCGTCCAGATAAACATGCATCAGATTAAAATAGTCCTTGTCATTCCTGCTCGAAACAGGATACATAGTACGGTCAGCACCTGTCATCGCATTAAGAAAAGTTTTTAGGGAGCCCTGCATAAGAACATCAAATGGGCTTTTGACAGGAAAATTCTCTGATCCGTTAAGTACAGAGTGTTCAAGGATATGAGCCATACCTCCATCAGATTCAGGAGGAGTCTTAAAGGAGATCATAAAGGTCTTGTTATCATCATCTGTTACAACTTTTAGCAGTCTCGCTCTACTCTTTATATGTTCGAAGAGCAAGCCTGTAGCTTTATATTCTTTAATTTCCTTTTCTTTAATAAGTTTGAATCCATGGTAAACATTTCCAATCTTTAAATCATCTGCATTTAAGAAAGAGGGATTAAAGATTATACTGAGCATCAATGAAGATATCAGTACAAAAAATAATTTTTTTGCTTTCATTTTCATTTAGTTTCCTCCTAAATTTAGTGTTTTAATATTATACTTATTATATGCGAATATTTAAAAAGAATTTTTTTGGAATAAAAAAAATAAGTAAGTCCTTTACACCCACATTTTAATCTCCTTTCTTCTATTAAATTACCCAATTTTATACTTTCTTCAGTTTTTCGGTGTTCATTTCAAATATTTCCACAATTTCTCCGCAATTCCATTCGCAAACACAACGAAAGAAACATATCACAATCAAAACAAGGAAATCAATGTTCTTAAATAAAAACAATACGCTAAAAACAGCAAATGCATGGCAAGTTTTCACAAATTTATGAAAAAACTAAAGCTTCTTTAGTATCAATAGCATTAATTCTGATTTTTCCTTGACTATGAAAAAACCCATCTATAGAATTGTGGGAGGTGAAATAGTATGTATTTACAAATAGGAATCATTTTATTCATCATGGTAGCTGCTTATTCCTTAGCTCAGTGGAAAAAACTTTCCGTTGAGTTAAGTATGCTTTCAGCTGCTGTAGCTGGAGGCTTAGCAGGTGCATTCATCAATACACCTCCTATAGGTCAACTGGCACGCCATTTAGTAGAAGGAAGTTTTACTTATCTTGACGTTATGCTTCTCTTCACAACTGCCACAATATTTATGGCTATCGTCAGTGAATCTGGCGGCGTTATTTACGTTGTAAGAGCTACAATGAAATATTTTTACAACAAGAGAGTAATAGCCCTAATTCTTTTGATGATAATTATTCTTATTCCCGGAGCACTCACAGGCGCAGGAAGCGTTTCACTTCTCGTTGTTGGAGCTCCTATAGCACTCGCTCTAAGTTATATGGGTATTCCCAAAAGGAGGGTCGCTGCCATCCTTTTTATCGTAGCTGGTTTAAGCGCTGCTGCTCCTCCTGTTAACATCTGGGCAATGATATTATCTGCCGGAACAGCTATCCCTTACGTTGGCTTTGAACTACCTCTTGGCATCCCCGTGCTTTTACTCGGAACATTTACAATTCTCTTCCTTGGACTGAAGAAAGAAGGGTCGATGAACTTAGAAACGGCTCTAAAAAAAATGCCTGAAGTGCCGGAAGGAATGAAATGGTGGAAAGTTCTTCTGCCTTTCCTTGTTTTTTTCGGATTAGTCATTGCGTCAAGAATATGGCCTTTTGCTATGCCGATACTGGGCTTAGCATTGGAATTTGTTATCCCAGCAATCGTAGCATTTTTTCTCAGCTCTAAAAAGATTAACATCCTTGTACTATCAAGGGATACGATAAAACGTTTGCTCCCTCTACTTGGAACAATAGTGGTTGTAGGAATGCTCCAGCAAATTATGACTGCAACAGGAGTCCGAGGGCTACTTTCCTATGCTGTCATCAGCATTCCTCTTGCCCTTCTTTTCATCTCTCTCGTCTTCATAATCCCTGTATCCGAAGGAATTTTAACATACGGAGGAGCAGCTATTGTTGGTATTCCACTCGTATGGTTCTTAGACTCTATAGGTTTACACGCTACAGTCGTCATAGCGGGGTTGAGTCTACTCTGGCCATTGGGAGATGGTCTTCCTCCCACAGCTCTTATAGGAAGGCTCAGTGTCATGGTTTCAGAATACAAGGAATCTTACTGGTCTTTCCTCAAGAGCACTTGGATTCCATGGTTAGTTATAACCGTTGTAGGCATCCTAATGGTCATTTTTAGCGCCGACCTTGGATTCCTCGTGGAATGGAGCATGTAAAAATGTAGGGAAGATTCCTTTTTTTAGGAGGAGATATTATGACTTTAATCATGATTGTCTATTATGTCATTTGTGCTTACATGATAGGCATGCTTGTATGGAATTTTATCAGGGAAAAGAAAAGTATAGATAACATGCTTCTCTATTTGCTTGTCATGATTCCCCTCATATTGAGAATACTTCGAGTAAAGTAAATAGGAGAATGATTATGTCTCGTGAATGGAAGATAAAATCCATATTTATCATTTTTGTATCAGCTTTAATGATTGTTTCCGGAATCCAACTTTACAGACACAGACATTACGATGTACCCATCGTTGCAGGCCCTGGAGTCACAAAAGTAGTCAAATTAAGCAACTACTGCAAGACCTTAAAAGGAACCATAGCAGATACAAATGTGTTTTTCCTTGAAGGAAAGGAAGAAGGCGGAAAGATGTTGATGGTTGCAAATACTCATTCAAACGAGCCCGCTGCCATACTGACAGCACTTGTTTTCCTTGAGAATGCAATCATAGATAAAGGAACACTCATCATAATCCCTCAGTTCAATAACAGTGGGGGGCGAAATACCCGCCCTGGAGACGGCTATCCTCTATACTTTGAAATACCAACAGAGTGGGGTAGTAAGAAATTCAGAATCGGAAATCGGGAAGCCTCACCGCTCGATCAGTGGCCTGACCCGGACGTCTATGTCCATTATCCCGAAAAACAGTTGCTCTCCTTTCTTGATGTGAGAAACACCAACAGGACCTGGCCTGGCAGAGCCAACGGACCTCTCATGGAAAAAGTTTGCTATGCAGCAATGCAAATCATTAAAGAAGAAAACATCGATATCGCTCTTGACGTACATGGTGCAGAGACAATGTTCCCAGTAACAAACTGTCTCGTTGCTCCTGAAAAATCCATGAGAATAGCAACGATGGTAGCTCTTACTGTAAAAGCAATAGAAGGATTTGACTTTCATGTCGAACCTTCACCTGTAGGGTTTAGGGGGCTTTCTCACAGAGAAATCGGAGATTATTCGGATGCAATGCCTTTCTTAGTTGAAGCACCTCTCCCCTTTCTCGATCAGCCAACTGGTCCAAAAACAGTGGATTTACTTCTTGATGGAAAAGATCCATTCTTGCTAAGTCTTTCAAAAAAAGGAAAATTATTTGTTCCTTATGATAAGACAGGATGGCCGATGGAAAAACGAGTAGGTCAGCACTGTTCGATTGCCTTAGAACTCATGAGGCAATTTTCAAGAAGATCTCCAGATAAAGTGATAAAAATACGAAACGTTCCTCGCTACTCCGAAGTCGTAAAGAATGGAATAGGACATTACTATCACAATCCAGAAGAAGACAAGGAAAATATCTATTATAATTAACACTTAAAGAGAGGCTATAAAGTTTTTACAGAACAAGATTTTGGGATGCAATATCCCTTTGTTATTCTTAGTCTTTTTTAATTTTGATGATTTCAGAAGAATAAAAAGCCCAATATTCAGGGAGAAAACAAAAAGCTGAAAGGAAAATATAATATAAGGAAATGGGTACTGCGTCTTCAATTTCAAATAAAAGGAGGTAAAGCATGAAATTAAAAAAATCGTTAATATTCAGTGGATTTCTATTTTTAGCTTTGATTATTTCATGCACTCTCATTTTCACATCACAGGAATGTCCCGCAAAAGAAGCAACTGACATTGAAGAATTAGAAACGAGAAGCTGTACTTCTATTCTTGTTGGGAAAAAAGCTTCAGCCGACGGCTCGACAATGACTACCCATACTTGCGATTGTGGAATTTGCGACTGGACATGGCGGTGTGTTCCTGCAGACGACCATAAACTCGGCTCGGCACGAAAAATCTACCACATCTCACAGTACAGAACATGGCCGCCTGAACAGGGCCTTAAATGGGAAAAATATAAAGAAGATTATACAGGAACTGATATTCCCCAGGTCTCCCATACTTATGCTTATAAACATGGCATGTTCGCCTACATGAACGAGAACCAAGTAGCCATAGGAGAATCAACAATAGGCTGCAGGCTTAAAATGAGAAACACTACTCCTTCTGCATTACTCGACTTAACCATGCTGACAATTCTCGGCATGGAGAGGAGTAAAACAGCAAGAGAATTCATCCACATTGTTGGGTCACTTGCTGAAAAATACGGGTATGGCTTTAATGACGGAGGAGAAATGCTTGCAGTATCTGACCCCAATGAAGTATGGATATTTGAAATTATGCCTGTAGGACCATTATGGACTCCTGATAGTGGAAAACCGGGTGTCGTATGGTGCGCACAGAGAGTTCCGGATGATCATGTTAGCATATGTCCGAATGAATCCCGAATTGGTGAGATTGATCTCAGTAATACTGATTACTTTATGGCTTCTTCCAATGTAATATCATACGCAGTTGAAAACGGCTTTTATGACTCTGAAAGCGGCAAACCTTTTAGCTGGAAAAAAGCTTATTCTCCTTCAAAAGGGAGTGCAACCAGTACTCATGCAAGAAGAGGGCGTTTATGGCGTTTCCTGACCCTTGTAGCGCCTTCTCAGAATTTTAGCCCTGACACAGAGGATATAGATTTTCCTTTTTCAGTCAAGCCAGACAATAAACTTTCTCTGCAGAATATAATTAATATCACGCGAGATAAATACCAGGACAATATATATGACCCAGCAAAAGGTCTCAAGGGAGGACCTTTTTCCAACCCGAACTATTTCCGAAGTTTTAAATTAGGTAATGATAGCTACAGGTCTCCCCGTTGCATTTGCGTCAACAACGTAGAATACACAACAATCACTCAATGCAGAGACTGGCTGCCAAATCCGATAGGAGGAATCGTGTGGCTTGCTTTTGGTGCCCAGGATACATCCTGTTATATGCCTATCTATGCAGGAAGCACAGATATCCCAGAATCATTCAAGGTTGGAGATCATTTTGAGTTTAACAAGCATTCTGCAAGATGGGCAGCCGACTATGTTGACTTCCATACTCAGGTGGCATATTCATATGCGATAAAAAATGTCAGGAAAGCCCAAGAAAAATGGGAATCATCTGCCATTGAAAGAATACCTGTTATTGATGAAGCTGCACTCAAACTTCACGAAAAAAATCCTGCCAGAGCTATCAAGTTTCTCACAAATTATACTCTTAATAACTCCAACTCCGTTGTAAATGCCTGGTGGAAACTCGGTGATGATCTTCTTGTAAAATACAATCACTTTCGAATCTACGATCCTGTAAAGAGAAAAAGCGGGCGCATCCAGACTCCTGAATGGTGGAATAAAGCTGTAGTAGAACATGATAAACTGTCACCAATTGCACCACCTTCTTCTCAGAAACCACCAGAGAAAAAGAAATAAAATTGACATATGTTTATGGAGTTTGTATAAATAATTCGAATCAGGTAATGTTATTTTCAAACTTTTTATGTTTTTCCTTTAAAAATGAGGCTTTGAATTTCGTATTTTATCATATTTATAGGAGGTGAAATTGAAAGGGAAAAAATTATTTTTACTACTTGGAATATTCTTTGTAGGAATTATTTTCCTGGCCACGCAATCTTCCTTTACAGCAGAGAAGCAAAATAAAGAAGAATCGATATCTCCTGAATTCTTACGAGATGGGTGTACTGTCATAATGGTTGGAAAAGATGCCTCAGTCGATGGGTCAGTTATGAGCACTCATACTTGCGACTGCGGTTTCTGTGACTGGACGTGGAGGTATGTTCCTGCAGCAGATTACGAACCTGGCTCAAAGCGCAAAATCTATCATATAGCACAGTTTAAAACCTGGCCTCCAAATGAAGGTCTGAAATGGGAAAAATACAAAGATGACTTTGCTGACCTTGAAATTCCTCAAGTGCCCCACACGTTCGCGTATTTCAACGGATCTTTTGGTTACATGAATGATCAACAGGTGGCTATAGGAGAGTCAACGATTGGCTGCCGCAAAGAGATGGAAAATCCGACTCCATCTGCTAAATTCGACATAACCATGCTGACTCTTATCGCTATGGAAAGAGCAAAGACTGCACGAGAAGCCATTAAAATAATGGGAGAACTGGCTGAAAAACATGGGTATGGTTTTACTGATACTGCAGAGATGTTGGCTTTATCTGATCCAAATGAAATATGGATATTTGAAATTATGCCTGTAGGACCATTATGGACTCCTGATAGTGGAAAACCGGGTGCCGTATGGTGCGCACAGAGAGTTCCGGATGACCATGTGAGTATCTGTCATAATGAATCCCGGATTGGTGAGATCGATCTAAAAAACCCAGACTATTTCATGGCTTCTCCTAATGTTGTTTCATTTGGAGAAGAAAAAGGATATTATGACCCTAAGAGTGGTAAGCCTTTCAACTGGAAGAAGGCATATTCTCCAAACAAATACAGTGCGGCAAGTTCAAATGGGGCAAGAGTCAGACTATGGCGTTTCTTTGATTTAGTGGCTCCCTCACAAAAATTCAGCCCTGATACGCCAAACATGGATTTTCCTGTCTCAATTAAGCCTGAAAAGAAACTCTCTGTTTACGATGTAATGTTAATGACAAGAGACAAATGTGAAGGAACACCTTATTATCCTGCAAGAGGGCTACAGGGGGGAGCATTTTCTAACCCGAACCGCCTTCCTTATGGATTTAAACTCGATGGAAAAACTTATGATCTCCCTCGAGTAATAGGTGTAAATCGTGCAGAATATGTGACAGTTACCCAGTGTAGAGCATGGTTGCCGAATCCAATAGGAGGAATCATCTGGCTTGCGTTCGGTGCTCAGGATACATCCTGCTTCATGCCTTTATATGCAGGAATGACTGAAATCCCAGGATCATTTAAATTTGGAGATCACTGGGAATTTAACAGAGATTCCGCAAGATGGGCGTTTGACTATGTAGATTTCCACACCCAAGTTCTATATTCTTTAGCTATTAAAGATGTCAGAGAAGCTCAGGAAAAGTGGGAAAAATCAGCAGTTAATCGTACTCCCACCATTGATAAGCTTGCAGAAGAACTCTATAAAGAAGACCCAAAGCAGGCACAGCAATTTCTAACAGACTATTGTATCAACAACGCCAATAGGGTGATAGATGCATGGTGGGAATTAGGAGATATGCTTCTTGTAAAATACAACCATCTATGGATATATGACATAAAGGCAAGAAAAAGAATTCACTTGGAGTTTCCGGAATGGTGGCTCAGGGAATTTGTTAAGTATAACAAACTGGAACCACGGCCGGCCGAAAAAAAGAAATAAAAATATTTCTTGAACTGATAAACAGCCTTTAATGATATAACGTTAATTGTAAAAGAGAGGGTGATTCAAATGAAAGATTCAAAAATATTTTATTTAATCCTTGCCGTTACATGTGGTTTCGCTTTAATTTTTCCCCTATTGGCTCTATCTGAAACTGATATTCCTAAAGCTAAACTACCAGTCTTAACTACTTCAGCAGGCCAAAGCCCGGATGTTATGACAGTAAACATCGTTGCAGAAGAAGCAGGAATAAAATATGACTATTGCGATGTTCCTACGGTTGAAATGATGAAAGATGGTGTCGGTTTAGGAGGAAGAGAATCAGGAGAGGGTTTTCATGTCGAGATACACAGCGATCTTGAAAAATTTCCTGAAGGTTCCCCATATAAGACCATAATCTTTGCGATAGGAGCAAGCCTCAAAGGGATGGGAGCTTCTGGCCTTACGATAAACACAGAAGAGAGTCGATTAAAAAGCCTCATCGATTATTGCAAGGAGAATAATATTTTCATCATAGCAGTACACGTCGGTGGTATGTCAAAAAGAGGAGCTCCTAAAGGAGACAACGAAAGGATGATAGATGCTGTGGCTCCTTATGCCGATTATATTGTTGTAACTGCTGACAGCAATAAAGATGATCGCTTCACTACTATTTCCAAACAAAACGGAATACCCATGACTGAAATAGATTATGCTCTAAATCTTGTCGATATTTTTAAACAGATTTTCGAAGAATAACACGTTTTAAAAAAAGGCCTTAAGCTTATATTCATCAAATTCAATATTACTATGCCTCTTAATTTAAATTGATTAATTTAAAATAGCAGCTGACATTTCAAGAAACTTTGCAACACTTCTCTTAATTAAAGAGTTTTAAAAACAAGAGTATTAAAAGAGAGGAGATTCTTTAATGAAGAAATTGATAAAATACATTGTTTCTACAGTATTTTCATTATTATGGGTTTTAACTATTTCTTTTGGGCAAAAAGTTGAAACCACCGATGGTGTCCTTGTAATTCATAATGAGAAAACAGGCAAATGGGGGAAAAATCCAAATGTTTCTCTTAAATTTGTAAAAACCATCGGAAAGATTGATTCTGAAGAGGATAATCTTATATTTTACATTCCTTCAGATATTGCTCTTGATTGTGGAGGGAATATCTATATCCTCGATTCCGGTAATCACAGAATTCAAAAATTTGATCCTGATGGTAAATATATCTCAACAATCGGGAACAAAGGCCAGGGGCCAGGTGAATTCAGCTTCCCTCTCTCCTTAGACATAGATTCTAAAGGAGATTTGTATGTTTCTGACCCTGGAAACCAGAGAATTCAAATCTTGAAATCAGAGGGAAAAGACTGCAAATCCTTATCAATGATTAAGAACTCTCCTGGCACAATAAGAATTTCTCCTTCAGGCCATCTAATTATGTGTCATGGTTCAAGCTATTTTGGCTTTTCTATCAGTGAAATGGAGGAAAACAAAAAACCTCCCCTTCTTATAAAAATGCTCGATTTAGATGGAAACACAGTAAGAGACTTTTGTACTCCTTTAGATTATAAAGATATACTCATGAACAGGAAGGGAAACAACCTCCATTTTGCCATCGACAAAAATGGAAATACTTACGTAGCTTTCGATTACCAAAATCGCATCGAAAAATATTCTCCTGAGGGAAAAATTCTTTGGAAAGCAGACAGAAAGCTCAATTATAAACTAACTTCTTCTGAGAAAAAATCTGCCATGAAACGAACAGGAGGAAGAATTATGATAAGAGAGCCACAAATGAACAGAACTTCGACTGGAATAGATGTTGATGAAAAAGGAAGAGTATGGGTTGTAACGTTGAAAAGGCAGATAGAAGATGACGAACGTATTCAAACGAGCATTAGAGCCATGAGAGGCCCTGGAGGAGAGAAAAGCGCCTCTATTTCAGTTTCAGGAAGCACAGATTTAATAAATACAGATATGTATCAACTGGAGGTTTATAACTCCGATGGAATTCTGCTCGGTAAGTTTCCCCTAAAGCATTTCGTGGACGATATAAGAATTAAAAAAGACAAACTATATCTGTTAGACAAGATGCGGGGAATGCAGTATTACGAATATAAAATCATAGAGAATTAACCCCGTATAAATTATTTTCAGATACCTTCTTCCTTTTTTGTCATTCTAAAAAGCTGGATAGTTTCATCCTTCAGCAAAATAACAAAAGAATAGATTCCCAGAGCCGTTCCCAAAGGAAAATTAAGCAGACATAAAAACGAAATGATCAAAGTAAGAATTCTTGCCCATTCTTTCTTCTTCATAAGACCAATCCCTGCGACTAATTTTGGGATAGAAAATATTGCTAAAACAAGGCATGTATACAAGCCAATAGTTCTCAGTATGAAATGTGCTTCATAACTTATACTTGGAATAAAAGATATTCCAAAAAGAATACTGAAGGTAATAAAACCACCAATTAAGCTCAAAGCACCAAAGACTATCCACAAAATGCCTATAAAATGAACATGCTTTTCCATCGTCCTATCCTTATTTTTCTCCATAGATGACAGCAGTTCCACTGGCAGTCACCATGAGCATTCCACCGGAATTTCCGACCTGAATAGTTTCATAATCAAGGTCTACTCCTATAACTGAATTCCCACCCAAGGATTTTGCCTGCTCTTTCATTTCCTCTATTGCAATACTCTTTGCTTTCTTGAGTTCATTCTCATAAGCAGCCGATCTGCCTCCTACAATATCTCTTATTCCCGCAAAAAAATCTTTGAATATATTTGCGCCGAGAATCGCCTCCCCGCTTACAAGCCCGAGATATTTAAAGATTTTCTTTCCCTCTATATTTGGAGTCGTGAGTACCAACATATTTCCTCCTTTCTTACAATTAATCCTTTATTAATTTATCTCTGTTTTATAACTATCGGAAATCAATCATAATTAACCTGTTTTCATAAATAAAATCATAATATTTATACCCTAAAAAACCATAAACAGCAATTTTTTTATCGAAATAATCTATCTAAGAAATTAAGGTTTTATTTAATTTCTATTAAAAAATGAAACGCTATGCCATCGAATGGAAATAATTCGTAAAGGGACGGTTCTATTTTTTACTATAATTATTTTTTGTATCCTACAGGCATGATGATCAAAGGTTCGTGATTGGGCATAGCATTTATTATTTTCGCTATTTCTTGATCGTTAAAAGCACCCACTATTCCTGCACCAAGACCTATGGCTTCTGCCTGAAGGAAAATATTCTGTCCTACGTGACCCACTTCAATATGGGCATATCGTTGGCCCCTGTTACCATACTTTTTCGTTATTCTACTGTATTCTGCAGTAATGACAAAAATCACCGGTGCCTGCGCCATCCAGTTCTGGCCGACCGAAGCCTTTGCAATTTCTCGTCTTCTATCTCCTTCGGTTATTTTTTCTATTTTATGATTCTGCGGCAGATATCGATAGATACCTTCTGGCAAATCTATAACACCTTTTTCTCCCACTGAAACATAAACATCGAGTGGATAGAGAGCTCCACCGCTCGGTGCGGAACGTAGACCTTTCCTTTCATCGGTTATGCCCTGGGCTGCCCAGAGTAATTGCGAAAGCTGAGAGAGAGTAAGAGGGTCAGCCCGGAAACTCCTGACAGTTCGCCTCGACTTTATGACTTCTTCAACCGATACTTCCCCTTTGTAAGAAGGATCTGGAAGAGAGATGACTTTTCCTTCTTTTACATTGCCCAAAATCCAGGACGAAGTAATAAAACATAAACAGATAAAAAATGTAAAAAACATTCTCCTTATCATATTTTTCCCCTCCCTTTTATGGATTAAGAATCAGCCCCGTTTTTTAATGCCATGTTGCCTTAGGAAGAGGGTATTCATTTCTGGGATGCTCCAATGCATGTAATTCTATCTGACCTGCCTGGAAAGCGATTTTCAGCCACATTCTTAAGGCAAGAAAGATCTGGCTTATTAGAAAAATCATCACAATGCTTAAAGCAGTAGTACCAGTATTTCTGGAATTTACAACCCAGCCTAAAACAAACAGAACAGCACCTGTCAACAAAAGCAAATAATAGAGAGCCAATGTCTTGCCAATTTTCTGAAAAACAAACTTAATCATCTTTAAAAATGGCTGAAAAACGCCGTGTGAATCCCTGACAACGATTTCAATTCGTGCATAATCAAGAATCATTCTTATTAAATACACAAGAAATAATGTTATAACCACTCGTATCCAGAAAAGATAAATAACTATTTCCTCTCTGGTGCCGTTTACAGTTAAAACATTTCCAATCAGATTAAATAATATATTTAATACAATAAAAATCCCCCACAGAATAAGAGAATAAATTAAAAGTCGAAAGAACCTTCCAAAAAATTTTCCCGCTCCATAAAAAAAAGTTGAGGCAAAAGTTCCTCCTCCACCAAGATTATTATTTTTATTCTTATCCTCTAATAATGTAAAAATAATTCCCCCATGTATAAAGAGAGAAAATATAAAATATCCCATTATCAATAGCAAAGTCACCAGAAAAATCATCTTAAGCTGTTCCCCGTAGTGGGCTATTAATTCAAAGAAAGAATTTGCATCGAATTTATTTATCAGATCATCAGCAACAATACTCCGACCCCAGGCATGTGAAAACAAAGTGTAGCAAAGAAAATAGATCACTGCGCCAAAAATAAAATTAATAGCCCATAAGACAACCATCATTTTCGGCTGTTTTGCAGCTTCACTGATTCCTTTCGCATAGCTTTTCAAGACTTCCATCTCTTCCTCCTAACCTCTACAAAGCAATAAAAGAGAGAATATCCTGAAAACGAGACATACAGCCCAGAGCCCATTTCAAAAGAGAAGTCTCATTTTCCTCAATAGTCATGGAATTATTCAGAAAGTTGGTATCAATAAGAATCTTGTTATCTGGGTCTATCTTAGCATATTTAACGCGTGATGGCCTCACATAAATAAATCGCTTCCATCTGTCTTTTCCATCCCATTCTTCCCTTATTTCTTTACCGTTTTCGAAACGGATCAATATCTCCTGAGGGAATATTAATTCCCCTTTTCTTATGACAACAACTTCGTTCCGGTAATATTTCTCTTTTCCGGCCTCTTCTTTCTTTTTCTTTTCTTCCACCTCCTTTACTTCGCCACCAAATATTCCTTCTGCTTCTTTCAGAGGGTCAGATTTAAGTGCACCAATTGCATAATCCAATTTATCAGGGCTGTAAAGAAATTGGTCAAAAAACCAGCCTAAATCTAGCCCGCTTACCTCTTCTGCCACAGCAATAAAATCTTCTGTTGTCGGATGCTTGAACTTCCATCTCTCGAAATAACTCTTCATTATTTCTGACATTTTTTCCTTGCCTAAATAGTTCTCCAGAGTCAATAGAGTTAATGCCGCTTTGTTATAAGAATTCAAGCTATAACTTCCTCCGCTGTAATACTCCCAGCTTTTCTTTATTATGGGATCCATTTTCCCAGAACCGATCAACTGGAATCTCTGCGAAACAAGGTCGCTTACCTTCAGCCAGCTCAAATTCACCTGGGAACTATCTTCTCCATAATATCGAGCCATCGCCTTAATTTCAGAATAAGTATTGAATCCCTCATCAAGCCATGCTTCTTCAAATTCGTTGGATCCAATCATGCCATACCAGTAGTTATGTCCGAATTCGTGTATCGTAACCATTTCAGTGATATACAGCCATTTCGGCATCCAGTGAAAAGACATAGAAGTAAAGAGGGTAGGATATTCCATTCCTCCTGCTCCATAAGCTCTAGGAGCGGGGTCAATTAAGGTAATAGTTTGATAAGGGTAAGGACCGTAGTTTTGACTGTAAAATTCGATACCATTTTTCAAAGAGCTCAGATACCTTTCTTTCTGGTTTAAGTGACTGCGGTGTATAAGAAGTATGATTTCCGTTTCAACTTTAGGCTCTTTTAGCGAATATTTTTCCTTGAATTCAACAAAATCAGGGCACGCTGCCCATGCAAAATCATGGATATCTTCCTGATAATGCGTATATGTCATCGTTCCATCAGGGTTTTTTACCTCTTTTATTCTTTTTCCACATGCTCCGACCACATATTTCTTAGGAACCGTAATCTCTACTTCATAAGTTCCAAAATCAGCAAAAAATTCAGAGCTGCTGTGGTATTGATGACAATTCCATACTCCATCACGCAAAACGCCTATTTTAGGAAACCACTGAGCGACCATAAAAAAATCATCGTAAAAACCTGAACGGGCAAAGACTTTGGGCAGCTTTGCATAGAATTCGATAAAAATTGTTATTTTTTCGTGAGGAGGAACAGGTTCAGGAAGTAGAACTCTCGCAACAGTCTGATCATCTTTATTCCCATCATCAGGCTGGATATATTCAAAATCCGGCATAAGATCTGCTCCATTCTCTATCTGGAGAGTTTTAACCTCTATGTACCCCCAGTTTTTTTTATCAGAAGGAAATCCCCTATGAGTTCCCAAACTTTCTTTCATAAATGTCGAACGATTGTTCTTAAAAGCATTCAAATAAAGGTGAAATTGAAGTTCCCCGATAAATTCATCAGAATCATTAAGCCATGTTAATACTTCCTGTCCTCTGACGGCCTTCTCTTCAGGAATAAGTGCAGCTTTGATGCGGTAATCAATGATGGGTTTGCTTAGAGAGGAAAAGCTTATCTGACTCAAAGCTAAAAGACAAATCCCCACTAATAAAAACCTATTTTTCATTTCTCTCTCCTTCACTGAAAAAACGCCGATAGCTGAAAACCTTCTAAGGGAAAAACTCAAAAAATTCTATTTTTGTTTTTCCCTTTTTTCTCCAAACAGAAATGATTATTAAAATACCAATAAAGATTTTTCAATCGAAAAAATTTATAACACATGGTTATAAATATGTCAAAAAAAGTTAAAAATGTGTAAAGACAAAATGAACATATTTTATTTCCGTATATACCCTGCCTGGTAAGATGTCAGCTTTCTATTCGAAGTTGCAAGGCTTAATACTTTGTCTTATGATAAAAAGCATCTTATCAGAGTGAAGTTTATGATTGTCTTGGAAAATGGAAAAAACATGAAAGGAGTAAAACATGCCTGAACTCAGATATGACCCCTTGATGAAACGATGGGTGATCATTGCAACTGAGAGAGCAGCAAGGCCATCAGACCTTACCTCTACAGCAAAATATGGTCATATCCAAAAATGCCCATTCTGTGAGGGCAATGAATCTTTTACTCCTCCTGAAATAATGGCGGTTCGTGATCCTCATACCCAACCCAATTCACCAGGATGGAAAGTAAGAGTTGTGCCAAATAAATACCCAGCCCTAAAAACCGACGCAACATCGAAAAGGATGAAAGATGGTCTACACGAAAGAATAGATGGAAAAGGAGCTCATGAAGTAATCATCGAATCACCTAAACACAATGTGGATCTGACAGATCTCTCTAATGAAGAAATCAAATGGGTTCTATCTGTTTACAGGCAGAGGATCAGGGCTCTTTATAAAGATTCACACTTGAAGTATGCCTTACTCTTTAAAAATCATAAGAAAGCCGCAGGAGCTTCCTTGGGACATCTTCATTCTCAGATTATAGCGACTCCGATAATCCCTCAAAATGTAAAAATAAAACTTACTGCATCACAAGAATATTTCAAACAAAATAAGAATTGCCTAATTTGTGACCTTATTCAACAGGAAATACAAAATAAAAAAAGAATCATCACGAAAAACAATGGTTTCATAGCAATAGCTCCCTATGCTTCGCATTTTCCCTTTGAGATATTTATTGCACCTCTAAAGCACAGCCACAATTTCGTAGATATAAGTGATAAAGATTTAGAACGATTTTCTCCCTTCTTAAAAGATATTCTTCTCAGAATAAAGCTATTATTAGAAGATCCTCCTTTTAACTTTGTACTTCACACATCACCCAATCCAGATTCGAAACTTAAAGCCCCAGATAAGTGGGAATCACTTCCATCTGCTTATCACTGGCATATCGACATTATTCCCCGGCTCATTCGGATAGCTGGCTTCGAATGGGGAAGTGGTTTCTACATCAATCCAAGCACTCCTGAAACTGCTGCACGGTATCTGCGAAACATTAATCTTTCATAAAATAATTGTTATTTTCCCCAGTTCTCGAGTAAGTAAGGTTTGAAAGACTCAAATTCCTCAGCCTGTTTTTCAAGATAGTCTTCTGTCTCTTTATCATCCATATCTCTAGTCTCATTTATGAATGAAGCTACCTGAGCGTAATAAATGGGACGCATAATATCCACCAATTTTCCCCGGTCCCTTCTCCAGCGTCGGAAGGTATAAGCAAAATCATAGACAATCTTAACCCAGTCTCTTGAGGGTAAAGAAAACTTGCCCGATTTGTTATTCCGCGATAGTTTTTTAAGTATATTAAAGCTCTGTGGATTTATTATTTTCTCCCAGAGTATGGAGAAGTTGTTAAATCCCTCTTTAAAGTTTTCAATCAATCGATGCAGGTTTACGGAAAAGGGTTCTGCTTCCTGAAAAACAGGATTACCGTATGTTTTTACAGTGGAACTCCCTTTGATTCTATCCCATTTATTCGCATAGTCCACCATCAATTGAAAAAGAGTATGCACAACCTGACGGAACATGGGGCCAAGGCTTTGAGAAGGATCTTTAACATCATGAATCTTGCTTCCCAAATAAGTCTGACAGATAGAGACATCTTCCATGATAGCCGTAAGTGTCATCCAGATATCTATCCCAAATTTTGCAATATCAGTCTTCCATATGTCTTTCTTGCAGTTAAAATAAAAATTGACCATGCTCTTTGAAAGCCCAAAATCTCCTCCTATAGGCTGACGCACTCGCTTACCGAAAAGAGCTCTTGTCAAATTATACGCAATGTTGTTGGTAATGGTGGCATCGTATTTGTATCTTGTATAAATTGGAGCAACAAAATCATGCTTATGAAAAAGGATAGGCTCTGCAAGACATTTTACCCATTCAGGAGTAATACTACGCAAATCAGCATCACATAAGATACAAGCTCTGGCTTGGAGGAAAGATGCAGACTCAAAGATCATGCGAAGGGCACTTCCCTTTCCAGGAATTCCACGATAAATTGTAATAATTTTTTCTATGAAAGGGCATACAATCTTATCTCTTGCAATCTCGCGCGTATCATCTGTAGAACCTCCATCCGAGACAATGACAACCACCTGCAGATCCTTATAATATTTGGCAATACCTTCACTTACCATATCAATCACGTGAGCTATGGTTGAATCATTATTAAAGCAAGGTATGCCTACTACCATATCTACATGTTCAATCTTTTCCAGGCGCCTTATAGCCCATGGCCTCAGGGCAGTATGGAATTTCATTTATCCTCCCTTTTCCCCACAATAATTAACATTAAATCCATGACATTCGTGCAAGTGGGTCCTGTTATAATCAAATCTCCAAGAGGTTTGAAGAAATGATAAGAATCATTTTCCTTAAGATAATTATCAGCATCTAATCCTAATAATTCAGCTCGACGCAATGTTGTTCCATCAACGATCGCCCCGGCAGCTTCAGTCAGGCCATCAATTCCATCTGTTCCTGCACTGAAAATAGTGACATTCTTCAATCCTCCTATCTCAATAGCTGCAGCCAAAGCAAATTCCTGATTTCGTCCACCAAGCCCTTTACCCTGAAGAGTTACGGTAGTCTCTCCCCCGGAAATAACGCATGCAGGCATATTAACAGGCTTGCCTGAACTAATGATTTCCCTTGCTATCGCAGCATAAACCTTAGCAATCTCTCTTGCCTCTCCTTTTATAAAAGAAGAAATAATCATAGTATTATACCCTAATCCTTCTGCTTTTTCCCTGGCTGCTTCAACAGCTTGGACATTACTTCCTACTGTTATGTTTCGTGCATGAGAAAAAGCAACTTCTCCGGGTTTAGGAGTCTCATTTACTTTATCCTGAATCCCTCTCCTTATGAATTCAAGAACCGAGGAAGGAATTTTTCTACTAATACCATATTTTTCGAGAATATGTAAGCAATCCAGAAAAGTACTTTCATCTGGCACTGTAGGTCCAGAGGCTACATTGCTCTCATCATCACCGATGACATCAGATAGAATCAGAGATATTAATGGAGAAGGATAGGCAAGCTTTGCTAACTTACCTCCTTTCACTCGAGAAATATGTTTTCTCACTGTGTTTATCTCCTGTATGGAAGCTCCACATTCAATTAGATAACTCGTCACCTGCTGTTTATCTTTTAATGTCAAGCTTTCTACAGGATATGGCAAAAGAGCTGATCCGCCTCCAGAGATTAAAGCAATAACAAGATCTCCTTCTCCAGTCGACTGCAATAGTTTCACAATCCTCCTGGTCCCTTTCAAACCTGCTTCATCTGGAACAGGATGGCCAGCTTCATTAACCTCAATAAACTCTAAGGGAACAGAATATCCATATTTAACATTGATAATACCTCCCTTCAGTCTATCCCCAAGAATTTCTTCTATTGGCCTGGCCATTGCCGCCGATGCCTTACCTGCTCCTATAACATAAACAGCCTTATAAGAGTCAAGATTGTAACATGTGTCTTTAATAATCAGGTTATTACCCTGCCGTTCGAGATGTTTTTTTACGATTTGAGAAGCATCGACAGCTTTTAACCCTGCATTAAAGATACTCTGGGCGTCACTGCGAAGTTTATCTAATTCCATCTGAGTTGGCTATTTTTCATTTTTCATTCTTCTGGAAACACGCCTGAATCTGAATAAATCTTTACTTTTACCATCCATAATATTTATTTCATTTGAGCTTATTTCTGAAATAATTTTAAGTTTCTCAAAATCTTGAAGTTCCCCTCGCTCTTTTTTCTGTATCTTTTTCCTCTTGTTTCTTAAATTTTACCTATTTATCTCTCTTGACAGGTTTCCTTATAACATCAAGGAGTGTTCCATCACGCCATTCGATAGCATGAACGATTTCATCCGTCGTCTCTGCCTTGGGGGGTATTTTCCCCATTTCTTTTGCCTTAACCACTGACCTTTCACGGAGCTCTTCGATAGGAACGATCTTAAGCCCAAACCGCTTAGCATTTTCTCTAATGGCTCCACTATACGTGCTTTTGCTCTTAGGATTAATAGAAGCATATTCTTCAGTAACAACTACATCCACCACTTCTCCAGGGTTCGTTTTAGTGTAGACCTTTTCGACGACTTTAGGATATGCCTTTCCATTCTTTCCTGTTGCAAGTGGAAGAAAAATAATCGTGAGATCTGATCCTGCAGCTACATCCTGGTTTCCTCCAATGCCTCCTATAATCCTTCCATTAGCACAGACTGTGTTTAAATTAAAATCTAAATCTATTTCTAAGGCAGAAAGAACAGCAAGGTCGAGCATATTTACAGCACATTCTTTATTAGCAACAGAAGCGTAATATCCAGCAGTCATCTCTATGTGGTTAGGATTCGAAAGGAATGATTCGACTATCTTTTTGCTTGGCTCAAAGAGCTGACCATGAAAAAGATATCTGATTGTTCTCTCTTCAAGCATATCGACATGCAAAGAAGTTATTCCTCCTATGACAAAATTAGCCCTGACTCTCTCTTCTTTCAGTATCTTTCTTATGTTATCAAGAACGATCAATCCTGCACCGCTTCCTACTTGAAAATTGAAATTATTCTTCACAACTCCTGAGGCCTTTATGACCTTTGTAATGTTCTCCGCCACGGCAGAATTAAAAGGACGAGATCGTGCTTTTCCAAGATCCAGGGTTCCACTTCCTATACCTGCCGATAATCCAGGTGTTTCAACCGGCACGACAAAATCAACATTTTCCATAGAAATGGAGGCAGGCATTAAAAGATCCTTGTTTATCGTCCCCGCAAGCAGACAGACATAATCTGCAAACTCTGCATCCGCAGCAAACAGCCCCAACGGACCACAGCATTGCTCCTCTTTTCCCATCAAGCCATTTGCATTTCCATAAACATCTGAAATAGGTACTGGTCCAAATGCTACCTTTACTCTAACTTCACCTGTCTGGAGCTTTCTTACTCTGTTCCCATGAGAAAAACCAACTGTTATCCAGGGAAGCAATCCTCCGTCCATAATGTGTGCACCGAATTTCCTGTAAGCGTTCCCATATAGCCCTGCTAAAGTACCATCTTGGAAAGCTTCATAAAGCCAAGGCTCTGCATTATCAAAAATAGCATTAGCATAAAGGATAATTCCTTTTTTATGTTTCTCCTTTAAATTTTCGACAACCAATCGAAGACCTTCATCTCCTAATCTGTAGTAATGGGGATAAGAAATCGTGTCTCCATCGTTAATCAAACTAACTACATCATCAAGAGTCACTATTTTACTTTTTCCTTGCGGAATATGAGAAGCTCCTTTCCTCTCTCTTATAACACTTGCATAATGTTCATCATTAAAGGCAGAAACGAATGTCTTATAGTCTTTTCCGTTTATCTCCATGAACTTTCCCTCCATTTTTTATAATAAATTTTTCTTTACTATGTCGATTTGTCTGATTTTACCATGACTTGGGCAATAAAGAAATTTCTTTTTTCTATCATTCTACATTTTATCAGAGTTATCTATTTGAGAAATAAAGTTTCACGTCCATAGTACTCCCCCCTTTGAAAAGTTGAACTCTGCTGTCTATCCTAGAAACAAAATATAGGTACTTTTCTTTCCAATACCACTAATAAAAAATTGGTGTAAATGGATTAAAAAATTTTAAATTGATTATGAATGGTAGGGCAAAAATGAAAAAAAATTGTAATCTACTTTTAATGCAATAAACCCTTTATAGTTCTAATGAAAATCACAATTTCTTTACTTTTTTAGCGACAGGGCCTCTATTCCCCTCTTCTAATTCAAAGCTTACCTTATCTCCTTCAACAAGCGTTTTAAAGCCAGATGTCTCGATAGAAGAGTAATGCACAAAAACATCAGGACCATCTTCCTGTTTAATAAATCCGTATCCTTTTTTTTCACTAAACCATTTAATAATTCCTACAGGCACTTCACTTATCTCCTTTTAAAAACTTTAAACCCTGATGCCTCAACACAAATCAATATTTCAGCAGAATGAATAATTTTTCTTTTCAAAACAGCTTTAGATGATTTAGGCTCAAGGTAATAATTCAATTTTCTATATTTCCTTAATTGATAAACATTTTATAACACACAGTAAATTTAATGTCAAAGGAATGTATTCGTTTGTCAAGGTAAAGTAAAAATATGTCCATTTTTACTAATTTTCGAAATGATAATTCATTGGAAAATTGATAATCAATCATTATAAGAGAACTTATTATAATTTTTATTCTATTTCAAAGCCTCTTCTCCTTTAAACTCTCGATAGGGAG
>Ga0209121_10002035_pt1 | contig 20854 bp, 21 predicted proteins | sample Cruoilmetagenom3_FD_187292 | JGI IMG/M metagenome (GOLD analysis project Ga0209121, IMG submission 187292) | Oil polluted marine microbial communities from Coal Oil Point, Santa Barbara, California, USA - Sample 3 (SPAdes) (version 2) | ecosystem: Environmental > Aquatic > Marine > Oil seeps ...
TAGCTATTACTTTTAGAAATAGATTAAAAAAGAAATTAGTACATTTTTTAGTTGACGATAATACAGAAGAAGAATTTTTGATAAAATCTGGAAACAAGGACATTATTGACCAATATAATACAGAATTACGAGCATATTTATTACAAGGCAATTTACAAACAAGTTTACTTATAAACGAGAGCATCGCGTTGGAAATGGAAACCACTGGTGCAATGGGGTTAATAAAGTTAGTAGAACCAACCGGGGGAAGAAAAGACAGATATACCGCATGCAGCTATTTAAACTATTATGTGTCTCTCATGGATACAGAATTATTATCGGAAGGATATATATCTGAAGATGATGAAAAAGCTTTTCTTGAGATGGGTGTAATTATATAAAGGAGATTATGAATGGCAAGTGAAAATAAAAAAGAAGAAAAAATACTTTTAACTGAAACAGAGGTTTGGGACGTTATTAAATTTGCAAGAAGTTTATATGGTTATTCTTATCTTTCTCCTAGTCTTATAAATGCTAGAATGAAAGATATAAATCTTAACCCAAGAGAAGCAACAGACAACTTGCTCGAACAAGCAATGAAAAACCCGAAATCAAATGAAGGTCTTCTCCGAGAATTTTCACAAAATTTTGAACTAACATCTATGGTTTATAAACGATTACTTCAATATCTTTCAAACATGTTAGCTTTTGATATAACTTATATATGTGATGTTGATACAGAAAAAAATGAATATAATAAACCAAGATATAAAAGTGATACAAAAATTGTTGAAAAATTTCTTGATAAATTTGATTATAAAAAAGAATTTAGAATAGTTATAAGAGAAATGCTTAGAAATGATGCATATTTTGGTTTATTCAGAGATTTAGGTGATAAATATATATTACAAGAACTTCCGCCAGATTATTGTAAAATAACTGGGCGGTGGAGCAGAGGTTTTTTGTTTAGTTTTAATATGGATTGGTTTGACCAAGCAGGTGTTGACATAAACATGTATCCACCTTTTTTTAAAAAAAAGCTCAATGAAATAAATAAAAAAAGAAAAACATCAACTTATAAACCAAGTATATATCCAGAAAAAAGGGGCAGAGTTTTTTGGAATAACTGGGTTGATATTCCAACAGATATTGGTGTTTGTTTTAAGCTATCCCCTGAATTGGTAACAAAATTACCTTATTTTGTTCCTTTATTTAGTGATTTAATTTTGCAACCATTAATGCGCAAATTACAAAAAAATACAAATATGGCAGCAGCGTCTAAAATTATTATGGGTGAAGTACCATTGTTAAACAAAGAAATAAAAGCAACGGTTAGAGACAGCTTCGCAATAAGCCCAGATTTACTTGGAAAGTTTTTGTATATTGTTAAAGCCGCTATATCTGATGCAATAAAAGTTGGAGCAGTGCCATTAAATAATATACGTTCAATGGATTTTAAAGGCGATAACAATTTATATGATAGTTATATAAGAACAGCTTTAGCAACAAGCGGTATAAATACAAACTTGATTTTTAGTAGCAGTATAAAGCCAAACGCAATTGAAACACAATTAAGTTTAGATGTTGACGAACAAATGATGGAAGCCATTTATCCTCAATTTGATGATTTTATGGATTATTTCATTAATAAAAAAACAAAACATTTTGAATTTTATTTTGTATTTGAAGGCACAGAATTTTCAACAAATCGTAAGAAAAGATTTGATACAGCAATGGCTTTATTTAATCAAGGTATTATTTTGGAACAAAAAATAGCAGCATCACTTGGCATGAAGCCTCATCATCTTAGACGGCATTTAGAAAGAGCAAAAGAAACAAAATTTATGGAATTATTAATGCCACCTAGCGTTGAAACACAAAAACAATTGCAAGAATTTATGCCACAACAACTGTATCCCGGTCAGCAGCCTCAACAAACAACCGAAAATGAAAAAAAAGATAAAGGAAGACCCAAAAAAGATATATCTGAAATAAGTGAAGAAGGTGCTCAAACACGAGCAACAGGGGCGAATATCGGAAGAGGTGGAGACATTGATAAAGTGGCAGATTAAAGGAGATGAAAATGTTAGTTAATCCCGAAATTATAAAAGATAAGTATAAATGTGGGAAAAAAGTTATGGAATATCTTGTTTATGAATGCAATTTTCCTTTGCTTGGTTATAACAACACAGAAAAAGCTTGGTATTTTGCAAACACGGATAAATTAAAAGAACACGTGAGAAATATGCCCATACGATTAAAAATATGGACATTTCTAAAAAATAGCTTCTAACAGGCATTCCATGAAGAAAGGAGGTAAATTTGACAAAAAAATATAGTTTTGCAGTTGAAAACATTGAAATGTTTGATGAAAATCCCGATTCTAATTTTGCTGTAGTATCACTTGATTTCTTTTCATCTGGAAAAAATCGTCACGATTTATTCGTATCAGAAGATACACTAATGCGCACATCAAGTACAATAAAAAATTGTCCATTGGTTTGGAAATACGATGATGTTCTTGATGATGTTTATACGCATGACGATGAAGAAGTGCCTTGTGGCTTTGTGCCAGAAAGTGCAAATATTAAAGCGAAGAAAATTTCAGATGGTAGAGTTATGTTAAACACAACCGCTTATGTATGGAAAAGATATACCGGGCAACTTTTGGATATTTTTAAACGTGATGGCGGAGTAAAGCCTGTTAGTGTAGAAATGAGTGTTTATAAATTAGAACCTATGCCGGACGGATTATATGAATTAAAAGATTATAGATTTGAAGGGATAACCATCTTGGGTAGTTATGTTCGGCCCGCTATTCCAGATGCAACCGCAACGGTCTTGTCTTTTTCAAAACAACTTAAAAAAGAATACAAAGATGCTCTGAAAGATGAAGTTTCCTCCAAAAACATACAACTTGATAAATCTTTTATAGAGCAATTGAACCAAGAAAAACAAAAAAAAGAACAAGAACCTTTTATTGCGACATTCCCATATAAATCTAAAGCTGACATGAACCCTGCTTTAAAAGGTATAACCCCTCCAATTTCTCTCGGGCAAGCCAATGAGATATCCAGACAAGCAGACGCAATTGGTGTAGATAAAAAGAAAAACGGATGGGCAATCGCAATTTCCAATTTTAAGAAAACGCACAAAGTTGTTAACGGAAAATGGGTTAAAAAAGAAAGTAAAATGTCAGAAAATCCGGGAGAAACAAATAAGCAAAAAAATGTAAACACTGAAAAGGAGAATAATATGAATAAAGATGAATTAAAGAATAGCTCTCAAGAAAAATTGGATGGGGCCAAAATGTCTTCTAAAAAAGAGCAAACATCAGAAGAAAAAGATAAAGAAAAGAAAGAAAATTTTGAATATCCTGAAAATTTTAATATGGAAGAAATGGCCCAACTTTTTTCTGATGACAAAGAAGATAAAGATATAAAAATGGCTAAAGAAGAAATAGTTAAAGGCAAATATGCCAGCCCACAAATTCTTATGAGTGGCATGTTTGCGCAAATGAAAAAAATGAGTAAAACTCTTCAAAAGATGGCAGAGAAAAATAAAGCTTATATGGAAGAAAACGAAAAACTTCGAAAATTTAAAGAAGAAGTTGAAGGGAAAGAAAAACAATTTCAAATAAGAACAACTTTAGAAGAATTAGAAGAAAAAGTTATAATTCCAGAAGAAGCAAAAGAAGAAATGCTCGCTGAAGCCAAAAATTATTCTTTTAAAGACATTGAGGGTTGGACAAATTATTGTAAAGCAAAATCATTTGATTTTGAAATTCGCAAAGATAAAATGAAAGAAAAAAGCGAAGTTTTAAAAGCCGCTCTGCCTTTTAAAGAAGAAAAAAAACAAAAAGAAAGCCTTTGGGCTTAAAAAATAGGAGGTATTAAATTATGACTACTCATGCAGTATTAGTTCCAAACATGATTATGGCTATGAACATCGATTCTTTAAACCGTCATGTAATTGATTTGGGGGATTCCGCTTCAAGTATTGATAACGGGAATGTATTTGAACTTGCTTCAAGATATACACCAACATCAGGAAGTTTGGCAGAAGTTTGGGAACTTCAAGTTCCAGATTCAGCTTCCGCAACAGATTTATGGATGGCTTATAGTGGAGATGAAGTTGTTTTAACAGATTCAAAGTATAAGGGACTTGACCCCGACCCACGAAATTTTTATAGTGCATCAAATACAGTATTTAGCGCATATAAACCACAAGTTGGTGATATTATTACAGTAACGGCAGCTGGATTTGAAAATACTTTCAGTTCACATAGTTATGCTATGACTGTATATGATTCATTTAAATTAACTTGGACAAGTAGCGCGCCAACAGCAGGTTTATATTATAATTATTTAGAAACAACTTATATTTCTTTGCCAACGGGCGCAATTGATGACCAAAGAGTAACAGCATATCGTTTAGAATGTGCTCAAATATAATAGAATAATAAAAACAGGAGGTATTAATTATGACTAAAATTCCTAATCACGTTATAGAATTTGCGGGCGGTATTAGCAAAATGAAACCTTACAGACAATTTGTAGATTATTACAATCATTGGCGGGCAATATCCAAACAAAGTATAACAACACAATATGATAATGATATTTCTTTCTCAGAAAAAGAAGACAAAATGAACGCTTCTTTACGAAGAGAAATATTACGAGTTGCCGGTATTAATAACATTGAAGACTTTCCTTTAGCTGTATGGGCAACAAATCCAAATATTACATGGGCGACATTTGCTGTTGTATCAGCAATGATTGATATGGTTTTGCCAGATGCAATTATTGAAAATGTTGGCATGTATTCGGATGTACGAACAATTGGTTGGGGAGACTCAACATCATTTGATATCAAACCTAGAGATATTTTTGTTGTATCCAAAGCTGGACGCTCAAAAAGATTGACAGAACTAAAGAAACAATACATGGGACAGGTAACAATTGTTCCTGAACCAAGACAATTATCAGTATTTGTTTCTTTAATGAAAGTTTTATCTGGGAAAGAATCTCTGGGGGAACTTGTTACAAAAATGGTACGTTCATTTGAAACAGAACTCAGTTATGATATTTATGATGCATTTAAAGTAGCAATGGACGCAGTTGATAATACTGCCACTACAGGTTTACGCACAGCAGGATGGTCCCAAAGTGAATTTTTGCGACTATCACAAATAGTGGGTGCTTGGAATGGTGGCACACGCCCTCTCGCTATCGGTACAGTTTCAGCATTAGGCAGTGTTTTACCAAGTAACGCCAACTATCGCTATGAACTTTCTAGCGATTATGTCAAACTTGGTTATATTCGAAATTTCTTGGGAACAGATGTTATGGCTATCCCACAAATTGCCGATTGGACAACACCATTTGGTTTGAAAATGGATGATGATAGAATTTGGATTATCTCACCATCAAGCGATAAGATTGTAAAGGTTGTTCTTGAAGGGTCAACATTAGCAAATGTAACTGATGCTTGGGACCACGCTAACTTATTGCAAACCACAACCATGTATAAAAGTTGGGGTACAGGAATTGCTACAAACGCAGTTGCTGCCTTAATTACAATTACATAATATTGTATAAAATAAAGGGGGGTATATTTAAAATACCCCCCGAAAAAATATTTTCAGGAGAAAAATGACTACAAAAAGTACTACAAAACCTAAAGAAATGTCTATAGAAAATTTACAAAAATTGGTTTTCGAACTTCAAGAACAAATAGCAGATTTAAAAAAAGATAAAAATGAAATCCAATCCAATGAATTAGATATTAGACCAGATAAATATGTAAGTATAATGAGTTTGTTACCTTACACGTTGATTCTTTCTACAGAAGGAAATGGAAAAGGAAAACAATATAAATTTAAAAAATTTGGAGAAAAAAGAAGAGTTTTATATAAAGATTTGGTTGATATTGTTGAAACAAATAGAAAATTTTTAGAAAGTGGTTATTTTTATATTTTAGGCAAAAATGTTATACGCAGTCTTGGTTTAGATGATATTTATGAACAAGTGTTAAATAAAGAACAAATTGAAAAAATATTGAATACAATTGATGTCGATGATGCTTTTGAAGTTTTTAAATCTGCATCTACAAGGCAAAAAGAAACACTTATCACAATGTTAGTTAAAAAATTAAAAGACACTCCCGATAAAACAAATATGAATTTTATTGATAAAGTTTCAAGAGAAACCGGCGTTGATATTTTTGGTAAAGTAGAAGACATAAAAACATATGAAGAAATGTTGAAAGAAGAAGAATAATAAGGAGGTCTTATGGCAACATCTTTGCGGGGAATATATGACCTTTTCATGCAACTTGTTACAGATTACAGATTAGATACTCTGTTTGATATAAATGAAGATGATTTTGATACATATTTGGAGGCATGGTTAATATTTGCTATTTCGGATTTTTCAAATTGTGACCAAAGTTTATGCTATGATGAATATTCAAAAGATTTTGATGTTACATTGACATCCCAAAATAAAGTTATTTTAGCTAAATTAATGATGAAATATTGGTTAAGAAAGCTTGTTAACGATATTACTCAAATGAATCTTCATATAACAGATAGAGATTTTAAAATGGCTTCGGAGGCACAGAATTTAAAACAAAAAAGAGATTATATGTTAGCTGTCGAAGAAGAGTGTTCACAATTATTAAATAATTATGAATATGGCAATGTAACTTGGAGTGATTGGGCCAATCAAGATTTTTCAGGAGTATAATATGACAAGTTATAAATATAAATATATACCATTACATAAAACAGCTTCTGAACATAAAGGAAATAGTCCTAAAGATAGTTACACAGAATTATTTCAAGAAACATTGGATAGACAATTTTATAATGCTTCAAACTGGTATAATATTCAAGAGGAAACATATATTGGTTCTGGAGAATATAAATATATAGACGTAAGAATTAGCCACGTTATTAACACTGAAACCGGTCTAAAATTAGGCGACGATTGGAAAACATTATATTTTAAAAATATAACACACAATACTGAAATGGGAAAATATTATATATTTGATAACAATACATGGTTAACTATAAATAAAGAATTCAATAAAAATCTTGTGGGCATATGTACAATAAGACGTTGCAATAATACTTTAAGGTGGATTGATGAGGAAACAGGCGCATATTATGAAGAGCCGTGTTCCGTAGAAGACCCCATTAAAGAACCAAGGAATTATTTTACACAGGGGTCACCTTTTCCAATCCCCGGTGGTTTTCTTCATATACACACACAATTAAACGATAATACAAATTTAATAAAACCAAACCAGCGTTTTTTATTCGGTAATTCTAATCACTGGTCGGGTTGGAAAGTTGTCGGAGTTGGTATTAACGATTTTAGAAATGAAAAAACTTATGATATTGATTCATCAAAAGTTTTAACATTAGATTTGGTAGCAAATTTTATAAATGAAGAAATTGATGATATAACAAATGGAATTGCTGATGTTAATACAAATTTATATACATTAACAATAAACAATTCAAGTATTGAAGGCTCTCCGGGAACAACATATCAATTATCGGCAGAAATAACTTATAATGGCAGAACTATTGATAGGACAATAACGTGGTCAACTACAAATTCTAATGTAGCAAACGTTGATTCAAATGGGCTTGTAACTTTTGTCTCCACGGGGGCATGTATTATTACAGCAACAATTTATGAAAATCCAGCGGGAGACACGTGTGGTGTAACTGTAACAAATACACCCGGTTCTAATTATGAAATTACTATATCCCCGGATACAAATTATATATTAGAAGGACTTTCTGGGACATATTCAGTATATTTACATGAAAACGGTGTTCAATTATCAAATATATTTGTTTGTTCTTGTTCCGGAAATGATGTACCAATTACAAACTACTCTTTTGCACAAACAGATAATAATCATTTTTCTGCATCAAATATAACCAGAGACGATTCATCTTATCTGACAATAAATTGTACATCCGGAAGTTATATTAAAAATTTCAATATTTATTTAAAGGGAGCATGGTAATAAAATGGAAAATGACACAAAAAATATTGGGATAGATGCTTATGGTGATTTTGAAGTTTTTGCAAAACTATCTTATGGTTGTATAAAATATTTAATGAACAATAACGAACTCGTATGGAAATTATTAAAATATACGGGGCCCGATGCTTGGAAAAAAAGTAATTTAACACAAGCAGAAAAAGGAGCATTAATTTATCGAGGGCAACAAGATTCATCAGATTACCATGTATTTTTAGACACAAAACAACCAGACGTATATGTTGATGAAACAACAATACTTAGAATTTCACCGAGTTATGCCATTGGTTTAGATAGAGTTGTGGGTTATATTGAGGTTTCAATGGAAGTATTTTCTCATTATAAAATAAATCATTTGTCAAATTATCAAACAAGAGTGGATACAATCGCTGGAGAATTACTGGGTGTTTTTAATGGTGTTAATCTTCAGGCGGGTACAGGTAGTTTTGGTTTGCTCTCTTTTAATAAAATGATTGATACAAGTTCTAGGCTTTTTGAAGTTGGTCAAATCCCATTTGGAGGAAAACAAATAATTTTTACAACATTTACGGGATAAGGAAAAAATGGATAATATTTCTCATTATTTAACATTTGATTTGCCAGTACCCTATAAAGATTTAATGCTTTATCCGGTAACACTTAAAGATTACACAAAATTTTACTATTTTGCACAGTGTTTTACGTTAGATAAAAATAGTATCCCTGATGCAAGAATTATTTCTATGAAAGAATTAGAATATATTTATTTTTCAACACAGGAAAATCCAGAAATAAATCCTTATTTAATTTGGTTTGACCGGGTTTTAGCTTTATCCCTAAAAGAAGAAAAATCTTTTGAAAGCCTTGAAAAAAGTATTACTGAAAAATATAGATATTATGAAAATAATCAACATAATCCATACTTTATTATAAATGATAAAAATTATTTTGAAGAAGATTATCAAAATATTAAAAAAATAATATGTAGACAAAATCTTGTTGATTTACCTGACGAACGTTTTACAAAAGAAGTTCGTGATTCTTTAGAAGAAGCAAAAAAATATAAAAATAAAGATGATTCTCCGGCAACACTTGAAGATTACATTATTTCTTTGTCGGTTGAAACAGGATGGAAATTGGATTATATTTACAATATGACAATAAGAAAATTTCTTAATTCATTAAAAAGACTCGACCATATTTTACATTACAAAATTTTTCTCACCGCGTCTTTGTCTGGTTTTGTCGAGTTTAAAGACAAGTCTTTTATTAAACATTGGCTTGCCAATTTAGAAGAAGGCGATAGATATAAAGATATTTCTTTGGATTTGGAGGAAGTCCGGGGAAAAATTTCATTAGATACCGCTAAAAAGAATATTAAAAAACGTATTAAATAAAAAATAGGAGGAATAAATTATGACTAAAAAGTTTTTAACATCTGTAGCAGATGTATATGCATATGATGACGATAATGAAGTATTGTTCATTGGTAAAACACTTTTGGATAGTTCTATCGAAGTCTCTCTTGGGTCACAACCAGTTAGAGGTGGGCAAGGAAATCAATTACAATATGTTTATTATCATACAGCGGAAATGAACTTTACAATCACAGATGCTCAATGGAATCCATTTATGTTAAAAGAAACTATTGGCAGTGACTATGAATTGGGAGAATATTATACAGAAGAAACTGTTACGGTTTCTACTTCTGGTTCTGGTACTGTTACTGGTACACCTTTAGTTTATGGTACAGAATCAAGTATTTATGGTTGGGCAACGGATTCAAATAGCCGGGTACAAAGAGTTACATTTAGTGGCAGTAACTTTACTGGTGTTGTTGGCAAAACCGGAGAAGCTATTTCTGGGGAATATTGTGTGCGGTATTATAAAGCTAACACAAGCAAAGGCAAAGAAATCACAATAGAAGCAAATATGATACCTTCTGTTATAAAACTTGTTCTTGAAGCACAATTAAATTCACCCGATGTTACAGCTAACAAAATTGGCGTTGTACAAATTATAGCACCAAAAGTTATATTATCTGGTGGTTTTACTATATCAATGACCCCAGATGGTGTTTCTAGTACACCCCTAAGTGGTTTGGCTTTAGCTTATACACCATCAGCAACAGCCGGTGAAGCGTGCGATGTCGACGAATATTATGCTAAAGTTGTGGAAATTATTGATGATAGCAATTGGTACGATGATGTATATGATTTAAGTGTTTGTGGTGGTAATTTTACTGTTAGTGTAGGAAATACTTCAACCCTTGTTGTATACGCTATACCTGATGCGGGAAATTCATTTAAAGTACCAAATTCAGAACTTACTTTTGTAAGTGATTCTGGTAATGCCACCGTGGGAACACATACTGGCATTGTAACGGGAGAAATTGCCGGGTCTGCAACAATTAGTGCGTGCGCTACATCAGCTAGTACAGTCGACACAACTGTTGTCGCTACAGTAACCGCTTAATAGAAACTAATTAATTAAAAAGCATTTATAATTGCTTTTATTTTTATTAAGGAGAATTTTATGACAGAAAAAGAAATTAAGAATAAAGAAGAGAATTCCTTACCGGAAAAACAAAAGGAAAAAAAATCTTATGTTGTTCCACAATCAAAAACAAAACCAAGATTAAGTAAAAAAGAAAAAGAATTAGAACATTTTAAAAAAATATTGGCAGAAAAAAAATATAAATCTTTAGGTATTTGGCATGGGAAATTAGCAGTGGAAACAGAAAATGGCAACGGAGAATTAATTGATATTCCGGAAGGATATAGAGAATAAATAGGAGGTAAAATATGACTATTTCGGCGCAAGATATTTCAGATTTAAATGGTTCTATGGAAGCCGCACGAAATTATGGTAGTGGTTTGGGTACAGAGGTATCTACGCTCGCCGGGCATCCTGTGATTGCAAGTGCAAGTTTTTCTGGTTCAACAGTTACGGTTGTAAGCACGGGTTTATCTACTGTAACAGGTGTTGTAGCCGGATTATCTGGTAGTCCGACTTTAAACCACGCATATTACAGTGCAGTTTCAGGTAGCACAGCGGGAGATATTTTCATTTACGGATGGAAACCAACTTCAACCGGAGATGGCACACCTGTAGCAGCGGATGATAATTTTGTAGATGGCTATTGGGTCGCAGTGGGGACATAAGATAATTAAAAATGTGCCACAATTTTTGTGGCACATTTATTTTAAATAGGAGAATCATGGATAAAGTAAAATATGTATTTCGTCTTCCAGATGAAATTGAAATTGAACACAACGGTGTTAAAATAAAAATTGTTCCGTTTTTAAAAGCAAGCCAACAAATTTATTTAATAAATCAATATATAGAACAATATTTCGAAGAATTATCAGAAAAAGATAAAGTTGTTTCTTTATCAAAATATAATTATATGACCGCTGAATATAACATGCGCGGTTATATATATCAAATGTTAACTAACATTGACCATGAAAGTATAACACAAGAAACGCTCGGGGACGATATACTTTGGGATAAAATAGAAATTACAATTGTAAATTTCTATGATTTTTATTACAAAAATTTGGATTATATTATTGAGGATATTAAATTTCAAATTCAAATTGAAAATTCTGTAGGAAATGTCATTGCAAATTTCTCAGATAAAATTTCCAATATATTGGATAAATTTTCTGAAATGACACCAGAAGAAATAGAAAAACTTCAAATCCAAGGAAAAGAATTATTAGAAGAATTAAAAGAAAACGCTATCATTAAAGATATGACAAGAAAGAAATAATTATGTCTAATTTTGGCAAATTCAAGCGTACTCTAAAAAGAAAATGCCCGTTTTGCGGGAATGTTTTAGAAATTAGGGTTCATTATGAAAAAAATTTAAATAAAGGCATTGAAATTGAAATTCCAATTGAATATATTGCCTGTTCTAACCGAGCTTGTTATTATGAAGAAGAAATGGAACAAAAAAGAAGAAAAAAATAAAGAGAGGTTGTAATATGGCAAATCTTGAATTTGAAAATTTAGAAGAAAATTTTAAAAACCTTTTCAATATGAAATTTGAAATGGGTAAGAAAAAACAATTAGCCATTGATATGTATAGCGATGCCGGTATTGGTAAAGAAAATGTTCCAGTTAAATTTTTATATAATACTCTAAACGATATAATGTTAAATACTTTTGCCCATACGGGTATTGGTGAATATTATCAGTTGCCAGCAGGAATAGAACTTAAAAATCCAACCCAAGAAACACTAATTAGAGACTCTAAAACTTTTGAAAAATTTCTTATCGAACAAGTAGAAAATTTAGTAAATGCGTCTGTTACAAATCGGGCCGTCGTATTGGGATTTCAAAATGAATTAGAGAAAATGTATGAAAGTTATACAACTGATGTTTTTACCGGGTCGCTTTTAGAGCGTATAGAACATAAACGAATAAGTCCGCAAAAATTTGGTACGTTTATTGAAAAAAATTATTTTGCCTCATATACGAGAGGAAAAGCGAGCGACCCAAGAGCCGATATATTTGATTTAGCATTAGAAATAAAAACAACTGGTATATATAAGAAAAAATCCGAACTTAATGTTGGCAGTATTTCGGGCATATTTAGTGAATATTTTCATACCGAAGATAGTGCCGGAAACATAACCAAAGCAATATTAAAAGACGAAGAAAAACTCGTATATAATATTCTTATAACAACATATAAAACTGTTCTTAAAATGAGAAATTTATTACTTATATTTACAAGAAACATTAGTGCAGAAAAAGGAAGAATTGGTTTTCAAGAAATTGATTTGTTTACATTAATTAAAGCCAAAAGAGTTTATGACGAAATAAAAAAAGAATTAACCGGTCATGTTAGTGATATTATATCCGTAGATATTACACCAAAAAAATCCGCTATAAATAAAAAAACCGGGAAAAAATGGGTAAAAAATACAATTACATATGAAGTAAAATTTAAAATGCCAACAAGTGATGAATTAATTGCACAAGCGGGGGCTGGAAAACCATTTCTCGAAATGGAACAAATGAAAATAAAAGAATTATATCAACGGCAAATAGATTTGTTGTCTATCGCAAGAAAACCGTCTCAGGAAAGATTTAGAAGAGCGTTATTTGGTTTATTAAGATATAGAACTCAACGTTGGGCAAGAAAATAATTTTTATTTTATTAAGGAGCAATTGTATGGAAAATATTTGGTTAGAAGTATTGGGAGAATTAGTTAATGTTATTTCCGGCGTTATACTCGCTGGTGTAAGTGGTTTAGGGGCATTTTATGTTACTAAACTAACAAAAAAAATGAAAAGAAAAGAATTTATAGAAGATATTGAAACCTACGTCAGAGGTGTTGAACAATCGCCTTTATATAGTTCCATGAAAGGCTCACAAAAGTTTATCAAAGTACAAGAATTTGCTAAAAGAAAGGCTATAGGATATGAAATAATTATATCAGAAGAAGAATTGGACCTGTTAATTGAATCCAAAGTACAACTAATGAATCAGGATATAAAACAATTAGCAAATATGTTAAATTTTCAAATTTCTGGTTCTTCTTTAAGTAATTTAGATGATACACAAAAAATAAAAATAGAAGCAGAAGGTTAATTTCAAAGGAGATAATAAAATGTTTTACAATTTAATTAAAACTGCAGAATTTTGGTTGGCTATTATTGCTTTATTCCAAACAATATTATTGAATTATTTAGGTGTACCACAGGATATTTGGCAAGGAGTAAATGCCATTTTACTTGTTATGATTGGTGCGCTAACCGTAGACAGAGTTTCTAATAATTTCATTGAGGGTATAAGAAAAACTATGCTTGAAATTCGAAAAATGGATAAAAAATAATAATACAGGAGAGGGAGAAATCCCTCTCCTTTTTTATGCGAAAGGAAAATATGTCGAAAAACAATGAAAGCATAAACACATTTAAAAAATATGTTTATGCTCTCGACTTATCTTTAAATTCAACCGGTATAGCTTTGTTTATAACAGATGGTCAATTTATAAAAACATTGACCATAGACACCCGTAAAGAAAAAGAAACAAAATTTAAACTTAAAAAAATAGGGAAAACATTTTTGGAGCTTATTGAAAAATATCCACCAAAACTTGTTGCAATAGAACAGGGTTTTAGCCGTTTTAATAAAAGTACACAGGCAATATTTCGAGTTCACGGCATTACAAATTATTTATTTTGTGATTACGAACAAATTTATTATCCTTCTTCCAGTGTAAAGAAAATTATAACTGGAAAAGGAAATGTAAGCAAAAAAATAGTACAAGAATGTCTTTTAAACAAACATCCGCATATAAAATTCAAAAATTTTGATGAATCTGACGCTTTTGCGGTTGGGAAAACATATTTTATAGAAAAAGGAATTAAGATAAAATAATATTTTAGGAGGTTTTATATGGCAGGCGAAAGTTCGTTTATTGTTAATTTTGACCTCATACCAAAAGTAGATGTTTCCAAAATGCAATCTGAAATCACGAAAATAAAATCTGTTATTTCACAAGATTTTAGTCAAAGTGATATTAATTTTGGTAGTCCAAAATTTGAAAACATATCCAACATTAATGAAATGCAAACAGCTATTGAAAAAATAAAACAAAATGCAGAAAATGCTGGCTTATCTATGGGCAGCCTTAAATTAGAAACAGAACAGTTTGTGGTTCAAGGAAAAGAAGTTGAAGTTGTAACAAAACTTATGGCGGATTTATCAGACGGGGGGGCATATACAAAAAAAGTAATTGCTGATATAGGAACAGCTTTTACAACTTTAAATCAAAGTAAACAATATGTCGAAAATTTAACTCAAAAAATGAACGAAATGGAAGCCCGTGCTCAATCAATGAGTGGCAAAAACAAAGACGCAGTTATGGCACAGGTTACTGCTATAAGAAACCAAATAACAGCATATAAACAATTGGATACTGCTCAAAATCCAGCAAAAGTAAAAGAATATATTTCAACTCTAAAAGAGCTAGAAAATAAATTAAATACAATAGTTGCGGGCACAAAACGTACAGCAAGCGGACTTCAAAATTGGGTTTCTACTATGGGGCGGGCTATTAAACAAACCATTGCTTATAGCACTTCTCTTAAATTAATACAACTGGCACAACAAATGGTAAATGAAGCTATACAATATACCATTGATTTAAATAAACAAATGGTAAATATTCAATTGCTTCAAGTACAAGGAGCACAATCTCCGGAAGAAATAAGTGCCTTAGCAAATTCTTATAATCAATTGGCGCAAGAATATGGTGCTACCACCATGGAAGTCGCAAAAGGCAGTGTCGAATGGTTAAGACAGGGTAAAACCATTCAAGAAACTTCTGAGCTTTTGAAATCTTCAACAATGTTGGCTAAATTAGGTAATATGGAAGTTGCAGGAGCTACAGAGGCATTAACTTCTACTTTGAATTCTTATCGTATGGAAGCAGACCAAGCGGTTAGCGTTGTTGATAAATTAATTGCAGTTGACAATATCGCTGCTACCAGTGCACGAGAAATGGCTGTTGCCATGCGATATGTGGCTTCTACATCATCCGAAGCCGGCGTTTCAATTGACCAATTGATTTCTTATATTGCTGTAATGTCCTCAACCACTCGTTTAAATGCAGAATCAATTGGTCAAAGCTTAAAAACAATGTTTACTCGCATGGAAGATATTAAAGCGGGAGCATTAGATTCGGAAGGTTTGGGCATTAACGATGTCGAAAGAGCTTTGGGAAGAGTTAATTTGACTTTGAGAAATTCTGATGGAACTTGGCGTGATTTAGGTATTGTTCTTGAAGAAGTTGCTGGAAAATGGAATACTTTAGATGAAATCGAACAAAAAAATATCGCTAGAGCCATAGCCGGTACAAGACAAAGAAACTTGTTTATGGTTTTAATGCAAAATATGGGCACAGCCTTAGAATATCAAGCAGAACAAACAGATTCGGCTGGTTTAGCATGGGATAGATATCAGATTTATCTTGATAGTGTAGAAGCAAAACAAAACCAATTGAAAGCATCTATTGAAGGATTATATATGGATGCTTTAGAAGATGGTTTAATAACAACGATTTATGATGCTGGAATTTCTGCTGTTGATTTTATAGATAAGGTGGGGGGAATTCGAACGGGCATACTTTTATTAGTTGGGGCCATTGGTATATTGAAAGCAACAGAAATTGGTGCTTGGGTAACAAAAATAGTAACAAATTTTAAAGCATTAGGTACAGTTATTAAAATAGTAAATATACAAACCGGTTTTACCATTGGGGAATTGGGAATAGCTATACCTGTAATTGAAAGTACAAAGATTGCAACTTTTTCATTATCAGCGGCTTTTCTTGGTTTGTGGGAATCTATGCTTCCATTTCTTGCTCCAGCGGCGGTTATAGCCGGTATAGTTGGCATTGGCATTGCATTAGGATACGCAAATAAAGAGGCGGAACGGGCAAAAGAAGCGTGGGAAAAAACAAAAGAAAGTTATAATGAACTTTCTTCGGAATTAGAATCAAAAAAAGCAATACTTTCTGTTGCACAACAATATGTTACATTAAAAAATACACAGAATAAAACAAAAAAAGAAATGCAAGAATTTTATAATATCACTCAAGATTTAGTTGCTTTAATGCCGGATTTAAGAATAACAACAGATGAATATGGTAATACTCTTATTGCTGTTGGACAAAATATTGACGGTGTTATTGATAAAATAAATGAAGAAATTGAAGCCTTAGAAAGAAAACAACAGCTTGAGCTTGAAATCGGGGCAGAAACAGAAGCGGAAAATCTTTTAGTATTATACGATGAATTGACCGCTGCTAAAGAAAAATTTCAAGATACGGGCTCTGGAACAGACGAATTAGCAATGATTAATGCCCAAGAAGCATTTGATACAGCAATGGAAGATGCTTTAGCTCGATGGGAAATATACGGAGAAAAGGCAAGGGGCCTTTTCATGCGCGGATTGACAAAAAGTAAAGGAATGGGGGCAACTGATAGTGGTTTTGCCCAAAAATTCTTAAAAGAAACAATGTATTCAGATGAAGCGGAAATTGAAGAATATCACAGAAAACAGGCAGAAAAACAAGCACAGGCATATGCGGATGAATTAGAAAATGCATTAAAAAGATATACTGGAAAAATAAAAATAATGCCTGAAATAGATTTAGATGAATCTGAGTTTTCAAAAACTATAAATGAATTTGAAGAATCATTTTCAGACTTAGAAAAAATAACCAAAAATATAGATTTGGGGGATTGGTTAGATGATAGTCAACTTTCACTAATAGAAAGTTTAAATATAGAAGTAACTCATTTAGCAAACGGTCAACAACAATTACGGTCATCAAGTGGACAATTAATTACTACAACTGCCCAACTTGTTGAAGAATATATTAAAGAAAAAATAAACATACTTAATATAAGTGATGCTCAAAAAGAAGAAATTGCTGAAATATTAAGATTAATTATGGCAAACAATCAATTGGAAGATTCTACACAAAAACAAATAGACGCTTTAGCCGATTTAGATTCACAAGCAGATAAAACTTCTTCCGGGTATCAAACACTCGGGAATGTTTTAGAAAAATATACACAAACAGGTAACTGGACTCTCGATATGGCTCGGCAACTTATTGATGCCGGTTATGCCGAGGCTGTTTCTATAAATGAACAGACAGGGGCAGTAACAGTTGATATACAAAAACTGGCAGAATTAGCTGCTGAAAAAGCAAGAAATATTTCATTAAGTTATAGCCAACAATACGCGGAATTATCTCTTACAGACGCTCTTTCCAATGAAGCTTTGGCAGCCCTTGCTGCTGCAAAAGCGTGGGAAGAAAAAGCAAAAGCAATGGAAAAAGAAGCTGTTAGTGCGGAAGAAGTTCTTGATTTGCTATCCCAAATAGGAAGTTTTAGCTTCAGTGGTGGCGGTGGCGGCGGTGGCGGTAGTGCTGAAAAAGAACTTACAGCATTAGATAAAGAAGTTGTACAATTAGAAAAAGATATAAAATCTTTACAAAGAACCATTGAAGATGCCAATGAAGAATTTGATGATTGGTTAACTGCACAAAATGATTTAATTTTCCAATGGGAAGATTCTATTTTTTGGATTGAAAAGAATTATGAAAATTTAATACAACCATTGGAAGATGCAAATGATGCTTTACAAGCAGAAATAGATGAATCAGCAGAAGCACTAGATGATTTAAAATGGTTATATCAGGAACGTTTATGGGTACTAGAAGATGAAATTAATGGTTATAATGACCAAATTGATGCTATAAATAATGCGTTAGATGCACAAGAAAAAGCATGGGATAGTCAGATTGCCGGTTTAAAAACCCAAATTGATGCTTTAAAAGAGCAAAAGAAAGCCATTGAAGATGCGGCGGATATTGTCATAGAAGGTTACGAAAACCAGATAGATGATATTGAAGAATTAATTGACGCAGAAGAAGAACGTGCCGATATTTCTGTTGAAGGATATGAAGATGAAATTGATGCATTGGAAGAAACTTTAGATTCTTATAATGATTATATTGACGCACAAAAGAAATCTCTTAAATTAATGAAAGAAGAAGAAGATTATTTAAGCAGTCTTGAAGAAAAAAATAAAGATTTAGCAGATTTAAAATCTGAAATAGCACTTTTAGCTTTAGATGATAGCGAAGAAGCTATCGCAAAAAGATTAAAATTAGAAGAAGAAGCAAGTAATTTAGAAGGAGAAATTGCTGAAGATGAACGAGATAGAGAATATGACTTAAAAGTTCAAGCGTTAGAAGATGCTCAAGAAGCTTTTGAAAACAGCATTGAAGCACAAATAAAAGCCATTGAAGATTTAATAGATGCTACAGAAAAACAAAGCAAAGCGATTACAGACGCTTATGAATTGCAAATAAAACAACTCGAAGATTTGATTCAAACAAAAGAAGACGAAACTGAAACAGCCGTAAACGGTATTGAGTCTCAAATTGATACTTTAAATACTCAAATAGATACAATTAACAAATTGAAAGAAACGGCACAGCAACAAGCAGAACAACAAATTGCTGACATTCAGGCTGAAATTGACATTCGGCAACAAGAAATTGATACTATAACCCGAACCATCGAAGAGGCGCAAAGAGAACACGACATTCTTGTTCATCAACATGAAGAAGAAATGGAAGCAAATCAAGAAAGAATTGATGCGTTAGAACAAGAACGAGATGCTCTTATTAGTGTTTATCAAGAATGGATTGATGGTTTACAATATATTATAAAACAAAGGCAACATGCTCACAACCAGTATATGGAACAACTTGACGATGAATTGCGAGCATTACAACGAAATCTTGATAAACTCAGAGAAATGCAGGCTGCGGAAAATAATGGTGGAGGTGGCGGTGGAGGTGGCGGTGGAGGTGGCGGTGGAGGTGGCGGTGATAATAATTTTATTCCACAACTTAAAAATTATGCAAATAGTTTAGCGGATAGTTATCATTTAACAGATGATAACGCTACATCTCTTCGTGTTTACGCTCAAAGTCAGGGGAATCAAGTAAACAACGGCACTTTGGGTTTGGCTGACGCGGAAGCCAACATACAATCTAAAGCCTATTCTTTATTAACAGCACAAAATTCATCTCCTACACCTGTTGCCGGATTGCCCACTGAACCGGGCCAACCCGCAACACCCGTACATTCTGGCGGTATTGTTGGTTATCACTCTGGTGGTAATGTTGATATTGAAAAACATCACGATGGAGTTGGTAGTTGGGCTGGTGGTTTGCGCAGTAATGAAGTATTTGCAAAATTATTGCGTGGAGAATATGTTTCTACCGAAAATGAAATGAAAAATTTCTTACAAAACATATTGCCAAAAATAATATCAAAAAGTCGTGATATTCCACGGATAACACCTGTTTCGAGAATACAAAACGGAGGAAATATTACAGTAAGTATGCCAATAAATGTAGAGGGAAATCTTGATAAAACTGTTTTACCTGATATTGAAAAAGTTGCCGATAAAGTTATTGGAAAAATCAATGAATCATTGAGGAATCGTGGTATAAAAAGAAATGCTGGAAATTTCAGTATATAAAAATTTTAAAAAAAGGAGAAAAAATGCAAAATATAGCTATAATAGATATATATTATTATCTTGGTATATTTATGTCCGCGGCAATTATTATACTTTTTAGTATGTCTTTTGTATACGGAATATTATATCAAAAGAAAAAAAAATTAAAAATGCTTGAAACTTGGGTACATGTGTACATAACTTTTGTAAGTTTTTTATGGATATTAATATTTTCTTATGTTCTTTTTAAAGATATTATTGGCGTGCCTATTTTATATCCATGTTCATTTGGAGGTATGTTTATCAGACCAGTAATTTTAATGACAGCCACGGGAACGATGATTTCCCAAAGAACAAGATACAATATAGTAAAAAAATATTTTGGAGACAAACCATGAAAGAAATAAATGATTTAATTTGTTGTTTAATTAATTTTATTATTCCTATTTTTATTGTCATTACTTCTTTTGGCGCAGTTTTTTATGGCACAAGATATAAAAAAATAAAAATTCATAAGCACAAATATGAATGGATATATACGCTTGTCATAATTATATACATTCTTTGGGGATTACTTTTTCTTTTTATATTAATAGAAAATTTTCTTCCAACATTTACCTTTTTTTCTAAAAAAAATCATGGTATTTTAATAATGGCAGTAAGACCATTAATTTTATTAACAACTAGCACACAATATGTTCTTAATAAATTAAAATATTTAAAAACAATACGCTATCGAAATGGAGGTAA
>Ga0209121_10002036_pt1 | contig 20837 bp, 20 predicted proteins | sample Cruoilmetagenom3_FD_187292 | JGI IMG/M metagenome (GOLD analysis project Ga0209121, IMG submission 187292) | Oil polluted marine microbial communities from Coal Oil Point, Santa Barbara, California, USA - Sample 3 (SPAdes) (version 2) | ecosystem: Environmental > Aquatic > Marine > Oil seeps ...
ACCATTAATTTAACGAAAAGTGAAATATGAAAACTAATACGGCAAAGCCGCAAAGGGCTGAGCAATGAGAACTGAGAGCTAAATGCTAAAGGCCCGGAGCGGATTATCCCTTGAACCCTCTTCTCCAGCTAAATTGGAGAAGAACCATATATTTTTATTGAAATTTAAGAGCAAGGTCTGTAGTATCAGAGCATTCGATAGATTCGGGCATGAGAAGGTGTAAACTTTAAAGAAATCAAGACCATTCGAAAGGTTTTTAATGATGCAGGAAATATTGACCGTTGCTACATATCTTGTTGTTTGGCTTGTTTGTGACTATGTTATAGGAATTCAAAGTGGATTGATCAACCTTCTCATCTCTTTAGGCGCCGCTGTGTCTGTCTATGTCTTTATCGGTGTTAAAGAATATACAGACAAAAAAAGAAAAGATGAAGAATAAATAACGGACGTCCTTTTCTCAATCGAGAAGAGGACGTCCGTTTCATAAGAAAAATGATGAATATGGGTACAACTGGTTTTAACGATGAAAAAGAGATTTATTAAGACCAACATAGGGATTTCAATCTGTCTTGCGACGTTAGCCGTTATCATATTGATTCTTTTGATAGCTCTAACCATCAAGCATGCGAGGGAAAAAACTATGGTGGAGCAGTTTAGTAAGCAACAGATGGCTATTGCCAGAGGAACAGCTGCCGGAATAGAAGATCTCCTTATTGGTATTGAGAAGAGTATGATAATTCTGTCCAGACTCCCATGTGTCAGGGGAACCATGCCGGGAATTACCATCCAGAGCATGAAGGTAATTTATGACAATATGGAGGGAAAGGCTGAATTTATAATTATAGAGAATAGAAAGGGAGTGGTTATAAATAGTTACCCTTCTTTTCCTCTTAAGGGGAGAATGGGTGAAAGTTTTGGGTTTCGCCATTATTTTCAGGAGGTGAAAAAAACAGGAAAATCCTATGTGGGTGATCTGGTGCTGGTAGGCAGTGAAAAGCCTAAAGATGTAGAAGGCGGGATTGAATCGATTATTGTTGCTGTTCCTAAATATGATTCAAAAAATGAATTCTCCGGCGTGGTTTTGGCCGCCCTTTCTGTTTCCACTATAATCGATCGGTATATTAAGCCGGTCGAGTGTGGTGTGTCGTGCTACTCCTGTATGGTGGATGATAGCGGCATAATACTTTTCCACCAGGATGCAGAGTTTACAGGTAAGGATATAGCAATACTCGAAGATGTAAAATCTGAGGGAGGAATATTTCTCAAGGATGCGCTTCTGAGAGGAGAAGAAGGATATGGCGAGTATATGTTGCTCGGAAAAGGTGACAGGGTTGAAAAGAGCATCGTAGCCTATGCCCCGATTCACCCGGGTTCACGAAAATGGATGATTGCTGTTAGCACCCCTCGTGATACGGCGATTTCATCTCTGCGCAAGACCTTTTTTAATATCATGTTTGTAGCTGTCGGGTTGATTGCGGCGGTTGTTATCGGAAGTATATTTACGGTCTATTCGGCAAGGAAACGCCTGCGTCTCGGGGAAGAACTGAAGCGTCTCAGGGAAAGGAGCAAATGGCAGGAAAAACTTGCCGGGGAGAAGAGGACTATTGATGGAATCATAGAAGGTTTTCCCATACCCACCTTTGTAGTGAACAGAGAGCATAAGGTCATTCTCTGGAACAGGGCATGTAAGGAACTGACAGGTTTTGATGCTGGAGATATGATCGGTACGGACAAACACTATCTTCCTTTCTATAGCCAGAAGAGGCCCCTTATTGCCGACTTTATTATTGACAATGATATTGAGGGGCTTAAGAAGTATTACAGTGCCAGAGATGTGAAAAAATCGAAAAATGTGGAAGGTGCCTATGAAGCGAGAGATTTTTTTAAAGACCTGGGAGGAAAGAAACGACATCTCTATTTTGTGGCGGCTCCCATTTATGATGAAAAAGGAGAAATTGCTGCAGCCATTGAGACGCTTCAGGATGTGTCAAAGGAAAAAGAGATGGAAGTCAGCCTGACGGAATATACCGAAACTCTCCGGAATGAGTTGGAGGAGAATATCAATCTCAGGGAAAAAATCGAAGACCTTTACAATTACCTCCAGTCAATCCTGGACAGTTCGCCGGACAAGATATTTAACGTTAGCAGTAACGCTATTATCAACTATATGAGCAAGGATCTGGAGAGAGAGGATGGTTTTATTTCACATCACGTCAAGGGTAAACACTATATGGAGGTTATTGCCCCTGAAATCATAGATATTACTCTGGACAAGTGGGAGGATGTGAAAAGAGGCATTTATACGCCTTATGAGGTTCAGGTCAACTCAAGAGATGGCTCGAAGAGGACGTTACTTATGACGCCATGCCCCGTGAAGGGAACTGACAGTTATCTTTATGTGCAGCGTGATATTACAGAGTTTAAGAATCTGGAGAGAAAGTTTTATGAGAGCCAGAAGCTTGCAGCAGTCGGCCAGCTGGCTGCCGGTATTGCCCATGAAGTAAGAAACCCCCTGTCTTCCATAAAGATGAGTCTCCAGATCCTGGAAAAACGCATGCGGCCATCAGGGAATGATTCAAAGAGATTCAGGATTGCCCAGAGAGAAGTCGATCACCTCGAAAAGCTCGTCAATGATATTCTTATTTTTGCGAAACCGTCGGAACCCCAAAAGGAGCCTTCAAATATAAAGAGAATTCTCGAACATGCCCTTGCGATGGTGGAAAAATCTGTATCAGACAAAGAAATACATATTCGGACAAGATTTGAAGAAAACATTCCCCCCATTGAAGTTGATCCGGCAATGCTGGAGCAATCATTTATAAATGTCTATCTGAATGCCATCGATGCCATGGAGGCTAAAGGAAAGCTTTGTATATCGGCAAAGCTGATTGACGATGGCGGTAAATCGGTATTGGTCGAGGTTGAGGATGATGGATGCGGTATTGATGAAGAAGATATGCCACATCTGTTCAACCCATTTTTTACCAGAAAGAAGTATGGCACAGGTCTGGGGCTTACGCAGGTTAAAAAGATCATCGATCTGCACCAGGGTGCCTTAAAAATCTTAAGTAAAAAAGGAGAAGGCACCACGATTATGGTGACCTTACCGATAGAGCAAAAACGAGTGAATGGTGAAAGCAGTCATTTATAATACTGTCCACTGTGTTGAGGAACAATAACATGTCAAAAATTCTCGTTATTGATGATGACGCTTCCATCTGTGAAACCCTCGATCTCTATCTGACTGAGGAAGGATATGACGTGCATACGGCTGCAACCGGTACAAACGGTTTAAATAAGTTTGTTGAAACATCGCCGGATGTCGTCATTCTCGACATCAGACTTCCCGATATTGACGGGTTTGCGGTTCTCGAGGATTTACAAAAAGAGGGTGATAATTTCAAGGTGATTATGATTACCGCTCATCATGATATGGACACGACGATTCATGCCATGAAGGAGGGTGCATTTGATTATATTCACAAGCCGGTTAATGTGGATGAACTCGATATGACTATCAAAAAGGCCGTAAATATCCTGGACATGGAAAGGAAGATGAGCGGCCTTCTCGTGGAGGCTGAACCTTCCCGGCATTTCAAAGTGGGGGATATTATCGGTAATGGCAGGGAGATGGAGAAGATATTTAAGACCATCGGTGTCGTTTCTCAAAGTAAAACAACGGTTCTTATCCAGGGCGAGAGTGGGACAGGCAAGGAATTAATCGCCAGGATCATTCACAACAACACGTCAATGGATGAACCCTTCATAGCGGTTAACTGTTCTGCCATTGTGGATACACTGCTTGAATCGGAGCTGTTCGGCCACGAGAAGGGCTCATTTACAGGGGCATTCGCCAGGAAACCTGGGAAGTTCGAGCTTGCCCGTTATGGCACAGTATTTCTGGATGAGATCAGCGAAATGTCCATGAATCTACAGGCTAAGCTTCTGAGAGTGCTTCAGGAGATGGAATTTGAAAGGGTTGGCGGCAAAGACAGGGTGAAAGTGAATGCAAGGATCATCGCCGCTACCAACAAGGATCTGGAAGCTCTGGTAAGGGAAGGAAAATTCAGAGATGATCTTTATTATCGTCTTAACATTATACTCATCATGATTCCTCCACTCCGGGAGAGAAGAGAGGATATTCCACCCCTTGTTGAGTATCTCCTTAAGAAAATCAACCGGGATCTTCACAAGAGCGTTATTGGTGTATCTGATGAGGTAATGGACATCTTCCTCAAATACCCTTGGCCCGGTAATATCAGAGAATTGGAGAATCTGCTGGTCAGGGCCACTGTGGTGGCCCATGGACATACCCTCGAAAGGGAAAGTTTCCCGGATCTTATCGAAGATGTTAAAAATAAAGGTGCAAAAGAGGAAATTGGAGAGGATAATCTCGCGGATTCGGGGAGATTCCTGACCCTTGACGAGGTAGAGGAAATGCAAATCAGAAAAATCGTCAGTAATAGCGATAAAAATAAAGGGGAGATCTGTGAGATTCTTGGGATCTCTCGTCCCACCTTTGAGAGGAAACTGGAAAAGTATGGGATTACCTTTGAGAGAACATGATTGAATATTTCATTAAACGCTACTGAACGTTTCTTTAAAAAACCTTCCGGTTTTACCCCCCCCATAGTTCGTTTAATCAATCTTTGCTACCAATTATTTCCGTTTATAATCAATAGGTTGCAAGTTTTTATTCATAAATCTGTCAAACTGGCACGGTTATTTCATTAATATAAGGTAAATTAGAAACTTGAGCTTAATAAAAACACTCGTAAAGGAGGACATAAATTATGAAAAAGATTTTTCAAACATTGATTCTGGCGGCCTTTGTTGTGCTGGCGACCGCATCATTCGGTTATGCGGAATATATAGCTGCAGCTACAGACAACTTTCCCTACTTTCACCTCGGATGCCTTATCGTGGGCGGTTTGATTATCACCTCTCTGAAACACAAGTATTCCAGGATATATCTCAGCGAGGCGATTGGTTCCTTTGCTCTCTATGCGGTTCTTGTGGCACTTTTTACGGTACCTGTTGTGGATGCTCTCAAGGCCTTTGTTAGTTAAGTTTTAATATCCGCGACCATTTGGTCGGGATATTTCAACCCTCCTTCCAGGTGAGGGAAGGTTGACAGAAAGGAGGATAAATATCATGATGATCACACATAGAAAAAATCAAAGTGCATTAAACTACACCGGGCTATTTTTTCTGAGTGTCTGGGGTTTGGCCATCGTCGTTTTCTCGTTCTTATTCTTTCTGGTCGGTTACTGGATAGACGGAAAGTTCAATACGGAGCCAACCTTTATGCTCGGCTTATTCTTTCTGGCCCTGTTCTTGAGCATCGGCAGATTCTACAAGGAAGCGTGGCAGAAAAGGAAAGAAGTATAGGAAGCACCCCGTTACATGATGTATATACATGAGACACGATCCCGCTTTCCCAATGAAAATCCCCCCTTTTAGTAAAAGGGGGGATTTTTTTGTCTATTCTTTTCCCTGCATGTTATTTTCCCAGACTTTTTTCAGTCTCCAGTACATCCAGAGTTGTCTTGATAACCGTGTCAGAGGTTAATGACATACTGTCTATACCGCATTCGACCAGGAATCTGGCAAATTCAGGATAGTCACTCGGAGCCTGTCCGCAAATACCGATCTTTTTGCCCATTCGTCTAGCCTTTGTAATGGCTGTTTTTATCAGGTCCAGGACGGCCTGATTTCTCTCATCAAAAATATGGGAAACCTGGGCGGAGTCCCTGTCCAGCCCAAGGGTTAACTGGGTAAGGTCGTTGGATCCTATCGAAAATCCGTCAAAGACCTTGCCGAATTCTTCAATGAGGATGACATTGCTTGGAATTTCAACCATCATATAGATTTCAAGTCCGTTTTCTTCCTGCACTATGCCGTTGTCCGCCATAACCTTTACAACCCGCTTACCTTCTTCAACAGTACGGCAGAAGGGAACCATCAATTTTACGTTGGTCAGCCCCATTTCATTTCTTACCTTCTTCATGGCCTCGCATTCCAGAACAAACCCTTCCCTGTAGCGGTCGTCATAATAGCGTGAGGCGCCTCTGAATCCGATCATCGGATTTTCTTCATCTTCCTCAAAATATGTGCCACCGATGAGGTTCGCGTATTCATTGCTCTTGAAGTCGCTCATTCTGACGATGACATCGTTCGGATAAAATGCGGCCCCTATCTTTGCCACACCCTGAGCCAGCTTATCGATGAAGAATTCCGTTTTGTTATCGTAGCCCCGGGTGAGCATTTCGATTTCATTCCTGGTTTTCTCATCTGTTACCCTGTCGAATTGTACCAGCGCCATTGGATGGATTCTGATGAAATTGGTTATAATAAATTCCAGTCTGGCCAGTCCAACGCCGTCATTAGGAATGGCTGCAATATCAAAGGCATTTTCTGGGTTTCCCACATTCATCATGATCTGGGTTTTTGGTCGTTCGAAGTTTTCAAGATTAACCGTTTGGACATCATATTTCAGTATGCCTTCATAAACTGCACCCACTTCACCTTCGGCGCATGATACGGTTATTTCGCTGATACCTGCGATTTTTTCCGTTCCATTTTCCGTACCGACAATGCAGGGAACACCCAGCTCCCGGCTGACGATGGCGGCATGACAGGTTCTTCCACCCTTGTTCGTCACGATGGCGCCAGCGATTTTCATGATCGGTTCCCAGTCAGGATCTGTCATATCGGTAACCAGGACTTCTCCTTTTTTGAAGTCTTTAATATCGTTGACACTTTCTATGACATTCACCGGTCCCGTACCGATTTTGGCCCCCACGGCAGTGCCCGTAACAAGGGGTGTTTTCGTTTCGAGAAGTGCATAGGTTTCAAGGACGTTTACATCTTTTTGAGACTGAACCGTTTCCGGCCGTGCCTGGAGGATGAAGAGCTCGTCCGTATTGCCGTCTTTCCCCCACTCAATATCCATGGGTTTGAAAAAACCCGCCTTTCCCGAATAGTGATCTTCAATAATCGTTGTCCACCTGGCGAGGGTTAGGATTTCATCTTCTGTAACACAAAAACGTTCTCTATCTTCTGCCGGTACAGGAACGATTTTGGTCGACTCATCTCCATCGGTTGAATAAATCATTTTTACTTCTTTCGTTCCCAGTTTTTTCTGGACAATGGGTCTGTGTCCATCCCTGAGAGTGGGTTTAAAAACATAAAACTCATCAGGATTGACGGTTCCCTGAACAACCATCTCACCAAGGCCATGGGAACCGGTTATCAATATGGCATCTTTAAATCCCGATTCCGTATCGATGGAAAAGATAACACCGGAGGAAGCAATATCCGATCGCACCATTTTTTGAATGCCAATGGAAAGAGCAATGGACATGTGATCAAATCCCTTATCCTCTCGATAGGAAATGGCCCTGTTTGTGAAGAGAGAGGCGAAGCATTTTTTACACGCATCGATGAGATTTTTTTCCCCTTTTATATTGAGATAGGTTTCCTGCTGTCCCGCGAAACTTGCATCGGGAAGGTCCTCTGCCGTTGCGGAACTTCGCACCGCAACATCTGTATTTTCTTCGTATTCTTCACAGAGTTTATGGTAGCTATCAACAATTGCTTTTCTGAGGTCGTCCGGCAATGGAGCACTGTAAATAAGAGAGCGGACTTTCTCTCCCCTTTCGCTTAAATTCTGAATATCATGGGTATCCAGGTCTGAAAGGATGTTCTCTATTTTGTTTTTGATACCGGAAGAGTTAAGCAGGTATCGATATGCATAGGCCGTAACGGCAAAGCCGTCGGGAATACTGACTCCCCTGGCAGTAAGTTCTCTTCTCATTTCACCAAGAGATGCATTTTTACCTCCTACCTGGGGAATATCCTCCAACTCTATTTCGTCAAACCATACTACTAAATTATCGTCCTTCATTGGTTTCCTCCTAACAACATAGTAAACTCAATCTATTTTTATGTCAATTTTGTTCTTTGAAGTCAATAAAAATATGAACTATGTTAATGCAATATGATTATGTCACCCCTAAGTTGCAATATGATTATGTCATCTCCTTTTTGAATCAGGTAGAGAAGGAAGTATCTCAAGATGAGAAGGAGCGCTTCATGGAAGAGGGGATGACGTTTTCTCGTTGGAAAAAGGTGATACGTTCATCTTGCAGGGACAGAGATATTTTTACTTATGATGGAAAACACGGTGTTGTCTTGTTGGAAAATTGCGGACATAAGACTTGAATGCTTATTCTATTAAAAGAGAACTTGTATGATCAGGGTTGAGAGTAAAACAAACGCAGAAATATATCCAATCCACCAGAGAGGTACCCACCATGTGGCAATGGAAGAAGTTGCAGCTGTATCTTTCCGGATGATGGGATCAAAAGAACTTGGGAATCCGATCTTATTATAGGATTCTACTCGATAAACTGACAAATCGGCGCCACAGGAGGGACAAACAACAGAATAAACACCCGTATGCGGATTATGACCTGAATACCGAAAAATTCTGGATGACGGGGTTGTATGGGAAGAACCTATTTCTATTCTTCCTTCATGACCACAACCCATACATTTTATATTTCCTGTGATCATATTCGATTCGATTCTATAGGAAATCGCCTGCCGACTTTATAACTGTTTTATGATAAGACCGCAAAAAAACTACATAATAACAAAGCATTCCGTGCTAAATATACTTTATAATTAGAAAAGGCAATATTAATTGATTGTTGGGAATATATTAGTAATTACCTAATACTATGATAATGATAACAGGTAAGATTGAAGGTTAAGTTTTTTGTTCTTTAACCCAAGCTTTGATCTGATATTGTTTCTATGAAAATCAATCGCGCTTGTAGACAGATTCAGCATTTCTGCTATCTCTTTTGTGCATCTGCCCTCTTTGACGAGATTGGCTACCTGAATTTCTTTTGGTGTCAGTCTATATTGGTGTATGGATATGTTGCGTAAAAAAGGTGAAATGATATTGTTAAGATTCGTTTCGATTGTATCAATGCAGGAAATTTGATTGTCGTCTAACCGGCTCGTTTTCAGTTTATTTATGAAAGGTGTAATAAGTTCTTTTACATTTGATACAACATCCTGTCCGAGTTTGATTTTATCTTCTTCTCTGTGTTTGAGTAGAACCTTCATGGCGATGTTGGTTTCCTCAAGATAATTAGACTTAATTTTCAATTCGTGTTCTCTTTTTTCCAAGGCTTTTTCCGCTTGCCTGCGCTTGGTAATGTTACGTGTGACTCCAAGTATACTCACGACCCGGCCGCCTGGATCTCGCAGGAGAGTTATTGTAACCTCGGTCCAGATTGTCGAGCCATCCCTGCAGATCAGTTCAAGCTCAAGGTTCCGCGGCGTTAAGGAATCACCATGCGCAGACCTTTCCATGGCCGCTTCCTTCTTAAGGACCTGCATGGCAACATCAAGAGATTCCGGCGTTAATATTTCCTTCAATGTTTGATTTACTGCTTCCTCGGGGCTGTAACCTCTCATACGTTTAACTGAGGGACTGGTGTAAGTAAACCGAAGGTTGGTGTCCATTGTCCAAATGACATCTGACACGTTTTCAGCAAGGAGACGGTACTTTTTCTCGCTCTCTCGCAGCGCCTCTTCCGCCCGTTTAATCTTGGTGATGATATTTGATAGATTTTCAATTTCTATAAGACGTTTTTGTCCGGATTCTTTCGCAATCTGCCGATAGTATCCTGACTTGTCCCTTTCTTCCTTTAATAGTCGTTCTAACTCCAGGATTTGATGTTGCCCGTTCGTTTTTTTATCAGACATTTTTATCATCCTCGGCCAAAATTACCAGAACGCCAGTCCAGTCCAATCCCCTGCTCTTTTTTACAAGGGGGGCAATTTCTACACCTGAGTAAAATCCCAATAAGGAAATATTGTAAAGATTCAATGCGTCCTGGACTTTAGAAGCCTCTTCAATTACCGTATTCGAATTATCGGCCGTACGTCCGGCACAGTCAATATACATGCCGAACACTGCCTTTTTCCCATCTTTCTCAATCTTTTCAAGCAACTCTGCTGTATTTCTTTGAGCGGATTTCATCATGAGCTCTGTATCTCTTAACATAAACTGGATCTCCATGCCTGTTTCAAAATCCGCCTCAAAAATGTTAATACCCCTCCCGTTAGGTAGAATGCCTGTAATCAATCTATTTACATAATAGTTTTCCCTGGGTTTCCCGTATTTCTCTCCGAAGTTTGCCCCTATGGTTAAGTTATTGACAGGGTGTTGCTTCCGCCAGTCCCGACTTGTAAAAATTTCATCGATAATTTCAACGATGGGTCTATCATCAAGTTCATAAATTTCGGAGCCCTCCACCCGGGTAATCCTGTGATAGATTCCATCAAGGGGTGTACAGCCATGCATAATCCGGTAATATGGTTGAAAATTTCCAGATAATGCAAGACCTGTGACATATTGACTGCCCACAGAGGAACCACAGAATTGTTGAGTACTACTAAATGCATAATCTCCTAATAACCCGGCTCCAACAACAGGTACGTTGGGTGAGAGTCTCTTTTCTATGCCGGCAAGTAAACCGGATGAGGTGTTTAATACAGGCGGTTTTGTCTTTGTTGCCGGAATCCTGACAGAATCGTAAAACATGAGTAACATTTTATCTTCTGATTTGCCTGACAGTTCTTCTATCAATTTTTGCCCAGCCGATTGTTCTCCTTTGTTTAACTGGCCCACGGAAGCAACCCTGAATTGAATCATGTCGGATTCTATAATTGCGGCGCCGGCTGGTGTATTCTTATATGATAAATCATTATTCGTGATGACACCTATAGCTGAGCCGCCAATAATCGGTATGTCTTTACCTACAACAGACTGTAAGCCGGCAAAAAATTGATTATGATCAAGTTGCCCCGAACAAAAGGCAAAAACAAGATCAGGCCGGCGTAAACCTTGTGCCATCATGGCTTTTTCAGCTACAATCCTGCCGGATGAAAAGGCATCGGGTTCATTACAATAACCGACACCAACTTTTGTATTTTTCACTTTCATATTTTCAAACGCCTCTAATCGTTTGAATGAGATCATTTCAATATCGGTTCGGTAAAACCGATTTCTCCCGCATAATCGAACTGTCTTTGCCACGGTATGTTAGGATGTGCCTGGTTGAAGGTATCAGCGCCGACTAGTTTTATGGCTTCCCGGTCTACTGTCACGGGGTGATATCCCCCTATAAAACCCAAATCCGCGGCTATTCCGGGGTTATCTCCCGGCATGCAGTCGCATTCTGCGGTTATTTTAACGAGTGCGTTGATAAGCAGGGTTTTACTTCCAATGCGATTCCAGACTGCTGCCGCGGTTTCTACCAATTTTTCCTGAAATATCGTTGCGTCTGTATTCCAGAAGACTTTCAAAGCATACGCCGGACACAGCGCGATACACTGGGCGCATCCAATGCACTTCTCTAAATCGTATTCAGGATATTCATCATCAGCAAATGTTGCCGCACCTGTAGGACAGGAATCAACACAAATACCGCACTTGGTGCATTTCTTCCGGTTTAAAACAGGGTGTGCATCGGAGTGCATTCGCTGCTTTTGAGCCCGTGATGCAAAACCCATAGAAATATTTTTAATGGCTCCTCCAAATCCGGCGGCTAAATGTCCCTTGAAGTGAGAAAAAATAAAGAAGCCATCAGCTTTATCCACGAGAGAGGTGACCTGTGCCGTTTCAAAATGCCTGAATCCTGCTTCTACATCCACCACATCATGCCCGTCTAATCCATCCCCGATCACAACAGGGCAGCCGAGAAAGTCCTGTGTAAAACCATGCTCTTCAGCGGTTTTCAACGAATCTTTTCCTGTACGACGGCCACCGGAATAGAGAACTGTGGTATCGAAAACAAACGGTTTGACACCATGTTCTTGGAGCCGGTTTGCTATTTCTCTGGCATAGTGAGGTGGCAGAAAACTTGTATTGCCTATTTCACCCCAATGAAGCTTGATACCAACAGAATCGCCTCTTTGATAAGGAAATTCCAATCTGTCAAGAAGGGAACGGAAAGAAGTCAGGTAATCCTCCATGTTTCCGCCTGTCTTTTGAAAGATGACGTTGCTCATAGTAACTAATCTCCATTTTGTGGGTTATCCAAGAGTAAATGAATTTAAACTATTTGATTTTGTTTGATATTCTAAAAATTCATCAGGAGATTTCCCAATTGACGCTTTTTCGAAAGGGCACATACCATCGCCTTTTCGGTTAATGATGTATGGCACCATTTTCAAAAAGCGGCAGGGAATACCAAACCCATTCAAGGTTTCAACGGCAATCTCACTTCCGATTGACGCATATAACATTTTACAGCATGCTACCTTAAGCAGCAGAGCGGCGGCGTTTCCAACGACACGATCACAAACGATGACTTCATTCATGCAGGGACTGTGCTGATTAATATAGTCAATTAATGGCTCTATCCCCTTTTTCCTGGATTGAAATATTACGTCATTCTCGCTGGAAACCCAGAGAGTGTCTTCGCTTTTCAGAAATAACCCGAAGAGCCCTTCGTTATTGTTTTGCATCAAGCTTCCCCGTTTTTGAAAGGAGCCGTGCTGAAATTATAGAAATGAAAGGGAGAAGGACTAATTGAATCAACATTCCAGGCCATCCCAGTTTAGCAGCTTTCCATATTGTGAAAAGGGGATTAACCGCACCCTGGTAAATGAGTAAAATGGATAATCCTGCGGCGGCACGTCCTATAATCATTGCTCCGGCTATAGACCAGAACACATTTAATTTACATTGCTCACGGAGAAGTCCTGCGGCTAATCCGTAAAAGGTGGCTTCAATAAATATTCTGGGTAAAATAGGAAGGGGTGGCATTCCGGAGATACTGAAACTAACCAGAGGAGTGAGAGCTCCAACCATCAAACCAGCTCTCCAGCCGAATAACAGACCGGCCAGCAAGATAAAAAAGAACATGGGAAGAAACACAGGCCCGGCTAAAGGGTGAATCGTGTGACAAAACCAGGGAATGGCTACATCCAGGGCCACAAAGAAGACAACAAAGAAATAAAGACGCATGTTTTTGAATGTTAAAACATAGGGAAAAACCGCGTCTCGTGTTGAAACTTGACCAATATTCATACCGTCCTCCTTTTAATCCCCTCCCACGAGGGGCACATCGTTATACATATCTGTTTATGGGACAAGCTGTCCTGCAAATAACTCCATCTCCCCTGGGGGAGATGGAACTTGTGTGTAATGGTGTGCGAAAGTATAAGTCAGAACATTTAATCAGTCAAGATTAAACCCGGATTCTACTATGGTACAATATATCAAGAACTTATCGCTCTCGCTGACAAACAAGTCAGGCTTCAATCTTTTCCTCTACATTGGTCCACTTATCGTAGAGAGAATCGAGTTGAGAAGTAACCCTGTCGTATTCAATGTGAAGGGTTTGAATCATCTTTTCATTTCCGTAGGTCTTCTGGTCGGCAAAGGCTGTTTCAATTTCGGCCTTTCTTTTTTCGGCGAGTTTAATTTCTTCCTCAATCTTTGTTCGCTTATCCTTAAGAGGTTTCAGCTTTTGATATAAGTCCTGTCTTTTTTTTGCTTCTTTCCTTTTCTTTTCTTTTTCCTTTTGGCCGGGAGACCTGTTCTTTGAAATGATCTTAAATTCGGGTTTATCGTCCTCAATTTTTTGAGATGCCGACAGATAATCATCCACTGTACCCGTGTAAACATTAACGGTTTCATCTTTCAGATAAATCACCTTATTAACAAGTGGGGCGAGGAAATCTCTGTCGTGTGATACGATAATGTAACTGCCTGTAAAATTCTTCAGGCTTCTCTGCAGGACGGCTTTAGATTGCGTATCGAGATGGTTTGTAGGTTCGTCAAAGACAAGGAGATTTGCCGGTATCAAAAGCATTTTGGCAAGGGCGAGTCTGCTTTTCTCTCCCCCTGATAAAACGGAAACAGGCTTAAAAACATCGTCTCCCGAAAAGAGGAAACTGCCAAGCAATGTTCGGAGCTCTCTCGGAGACCCGGAAGACGCCACATCGCCTACTGTCTGAAGAACAGTTTTATCCTGATCCAGGGCTTCTGCCATATTCTGCGCATAGTATGAAATTGTCACATTATGTCCCGGTTTTCTCTGACCGTCCTGAAAAGGCTCAATGCCTGCAATAATGCGCGCGAGTGTGGATTTTCCTGAACCGTTCACACCTAAAATAGCGATTTTATCCTCCCGCTCAATACAAAGAGATGTTTCTCTGAATACCACGTTATTCCCGTATGACTTAGTCAGTTTATCGAGTTCCACTGCGATTTTCCCAGATCGTGGAGTCTGGGGGAAATCAAAAGATATAATACTTCCATCTCCTTCAATTTCAATCAGTTCCATTTTATCCAGCATTTTTATGCGGCTCTGGACTTGCTTTGCCTTTGTGTTCTTGTATCGAAAACGTTCTACAAATCTGGTTGTCTTCTCTATGAGTTTCTGCTGGTTTTCATAGGCTGCTTTTAATTGTTGTCGGCGCAGCGCTTTTTGTTTCATGTAGGAAGAATAATTACCGGTGTAAGATGTACCTTTCCCCATGGAGATTTCAACGATTTTCCCGACAAGGTTGTCTAGAAAACGACTGTCGTGAGAGACGAGGACAATCGAACCGCTGTATGATTGTAAATAGGTTTCAAGCCATTCCAGGGATTCCATGTCGAGGTGATTTGTCGGCTCATCAAGGAGAAGTATTGAGGGTTCCAGGAGAAGCAGTTTGGCAAGGGCGATCCTCATCTGCCAGCCGCCGCTGAATTCTTCAGTCATACGGCTCAAATCGTTTTCGGTAAAACCAAGACCAAACAAAACTCGCTTTATTTTTGTTTCAACGTTGTATCCTCCCTGATGTTCTACGGCGTGATGCGCTTTCCCTAACTCTTCAACCAGTTCTTCCAGTCGGGAAGATTTTGTTTCTCCTCCCCCGGTTATTTCTTTAATCTCACGGCTGATTTCTTCTATTCTTTTGTGGAGGATATTCAAGCCCTTGAAAGCTGTGGCAACTTCTTCATAAAGCGTTTTCCCCCTGTGATAAACACCATCCTGGGGTAAATAACCCACCGTATTGAAACGTGATTGAGTGATCGTACCCGAATCGGGCTCAACCTGATCTACAATTATTTTCATTAATGTAGATTTGCCGGCGCCGTTCGGGCCAACGAGGGCGACGCGATCCCCATCAACGATGTGGAGGGAAATATCCTGGAAAAGATTTTTTCCGCCGTATTGTTTTGATACATTCTGAAGTGAAATCATTGTCCCCCAACCGTACCTACATTGAGGGCATACTGAAGGATCAGGTAAATCAGATAGATGCCAAGGAGCCAGACGCCCTGCCACCTCCTGAACCGGCCGTCTCTGTTCATAAAAATAAAAGCCCGGAAGGAATAAAGAATTAACAGCATGGCCGGAAAGTGAAAGATGAAGAAATTGGGTGAAATTACCAGAGGTCTCGCCACTGCTGCCGCGCCTATTACAAAGAGACAGTTGAGAACATCCGCGCCCACAATGTTGCCGATGGTAATTTCGGGATGACCTTTACGGACAGAGGTTATGGCCGTCATGAGTTCCGGTAGAGATGTTCCGAGGGCCACTATCGTGGCAGCTATAATATCATCGGGAACACCGATTCTAAGGGCAATTTCTGCCGCGCTTGGGACAAGCGCCCGGGCACCCGCAATAACCAGGGACAGGCCTCCTGCGACCATAAACCAGCATTTCCCCAGGCTTAACAGCTCGGAAGCTCCTGATTCTTTCTCATCCGTATCAACGATTCCCATCTGCCTTGCCCAGATATATGCCATGTACATATAACCGGCAAGCAGAACCAGAAAGAAAACACCCACCCACCGGTGCAAGACCGGCTCGCCGGGCATAATGACCCAGGCAAGTACGGAAATGATAACCAACAGCGTAGCCGCTCCAACCTGCACCCAGCCTGTCCGGTTAAGGATAAAACGGTTTGCCGGCACGGAAGCCGCCAGCAGACATGTCAGACCGAAAACCAATCCAGTATCGGCAATAATCGATCCGACACCGTTTCCGAGAGCCAGACCGGGATTGCCCATCCAGGCAGCCATTACTGAAACAAATGCCTCCGGCATGGTGGTCCCAAGAGAAATGATCGTAGCGCCGATGACAATTTTCGGCAAACCCGTACGACCGGCCAGACTTACGGCACCATCGATCATCCAGTCTGACCCTTTCAATAACAGCAGGATACAGACAACTATCAGAATGATCAGGATAGACAGAGGGAATCCTGCCACAAGAGTTCGTAAAAGAGTTTCATCACCAATCCATTGAAGAATTTTCATTCAGCAACTCCAGAAGACACAGTTTTTCTGAATTTTTACGAGACCATCGATATTGATGGACTCGTAAAAAGCTCCGCTATGCCGACACGTCGGCATTATAATAGCAAGTAACTCCGACTTGTCGGGGTCATTCCCGCGAAGGCGGAAATCCAGAGGAAAATGAATAAAATACTGGATTCCCGACTTCGGCGTGAGCTCAGTCGAACGCTCAGGTCGGGAATGACAAGTTACTTGAAAGTCCAAATCGTGAAAAAGAGTTTTAAAATGTATGTACTATACGCACAGTCCATGCCATAGCAAGCACGGTTTTTTGTTTTAATGTAAGTGTCTCTTCAATTTTCCTTTCTGTTTTCTATGTGTTTCATATACTTGGAAAACAGCGGATGTGAACGTGAACTCGGGTTAGGCAGGGAATTACCAGTGTGAACGGCTCAGGAGCAGGTCTTGGACATCCTGTGGATGCAACAGGCACAAGGATGATTTTAACGCTGATGAATGCAATGGAAAAGAGAAGGAAAACTCTTGGGCTTGCCACCCTGTGCGGGGGTGGCGGTGCTTCCACGGCCTGTGTCATCGAAATGTTATAATTTTTTGCCGTCCATAACTCGATCGAGCATATGGACGGCATCCAGCTTTGTCCGGTTAGAGAAGAAAGTTGCCAAGTGACTGCGACTTCGGTTTCACGCTTTGGCTACAGTCAGATTTAAGGGGAGTTTCATTTCCTGGATCTGCCTTTCCCCCTGCCATGGCCTTTAGCCCTGCCTTTGTCTCTTTTGAAATTGTTGTTATCTCTCAACCATTGGCGTTTATCCCAATATCTGTTTCTTTCCCAGGTTTCCCAGGTTTTTTTGATATGCCCATAGGGAAACCTCGGGTATCCGGGGGGAATGTTACGGTATCCGGGTGGAAGATTTCGAATTGCATGGGGAACCTCCCGAGCAACGATCCAAGGTCCTCCAAAGTTAAAAGAAACGAACCACCCGCTGTTATGAAGGCGGTACCAGTGGCTATGATAGAAAAACAATTCTGCGCCGATATCAGGAGCATAATAAACATATGTTCCCGGGATTACCACCAGGGCAGGCTGCCCCGTGATGACCAACCCCGGCAAAGGAATATTAATGCCAATACTGACATCTACCCCAGCATTCGCCCTGTAAAAGTTTCCCATAAAAATTAACGAAATTGCAGCAAATATTATAATGATGACCAGTTTCCGTTTCATTGCAAACCTCCTTACATTATCATACATTCTTCCTTCATTGTTTAAGGCATCTTCAAACGTCGTAATTATACGACAGGTACCTTAAAAAAACAAGCCGATATTCAAACAGTTATCCGAAAATAATTCCCGGAAGCCGGGGTTCACGAATAATATTGTGAAGAAGCGCATACGGCGGCTGTTTATAACAACAAAATACGTAATTGACTGGTTTTTATAAACGCGCTTTCCGATTCATCCCCGCATGGGGGGCGACGAGGACCATCGCTGGTGACCTGACATTCATGGGCGTTTCAATCCTTGTTTTAATGGATGTGCCTTTTCAATCTTCCTTTCTTTGAATTTCTTTTGAAAATAAAGGGTTACAATTTTTTTCATACCCCTGTATTTTGCCTGTCAAACACCGTTCAAGCTCCAAAACCTTCATTTTCCCACCCACCAGAGTCAATTTAACCCGTCGGATTTTCACAGCATTTTACCCTAAATCACCTTTTCGCAAATATTTCTGTAGCAACAATCACCACACCGTGCCGTATATTTAGTCGGCTTCGGATAAGTTCCTTTTTGAACAACATCGATAAGATCATCGATTATGACGCCCAATTCATGATACGTCTTTTCTGTAAGTGGAACTTCAACCAGTTTATTCCGGCTCCGAGTGTATATAATAAAGCCTTTTTTACAGGTACCCCGTAATTTTCTTGTATCAGCCGGCCGCAAAACGTCAACTGATATTTGTGATTCATGAAAGTTCGCTCCTTATATTCCGGATTTACCCTTTCCTTATCTTAATGAACCATCTTCCATTTTTGAACTTTAAAGCGCTTTTCCTCATGTTGCAGAATATCAAGATAATTTTGAAAATACGTAAATCTCGGGCAAAATAGAAATTCCAGGACATCCGATGTGGTTATCGAAAACGCCCCGCTGTTATCGGTATCCACAATATCCATATTTTCCGTCGGTTCGTCTGTGATCATACAGGCCTATCCCTTCTCTCGATTCCTGCCTTTAATGTGCTTCATATACCCGGAAAACAGAGAAGGATTTATTTCCTTCATCTGCCTTCGAATATCTGCGAAATCGATGCCTTTGATAAGCTTCATGAAAGGTTCATTATCACAGAGAACAATGGCCCTGATAAATAATTTAGACTCCAAATCAGGCGTTGGTCCTTTAGAGTACGCCTTTCGTAACGCGAGATATTCATCCACAGACTTTTTGAGTTCATCGTTGAGTCTTATCATTTTGGGTTTAAATAACTCCTGGGTATAAGCATAACTCGGGAACCATTCAGAAGCTGACGTTTCATTCATATCGAAGGTTTCAACGAGTTGATCTTTCAATTTCAGAAGTTCTCCGTCCTTCATGTGATCCCAGTCTATATCCGAGGGGTCGATCAGGCATGCCTCCAGATAACAACGCCTGGCAACCTCCGGCTCGCCGCGCAATGTATAAGTATCTCCAAGATAGCCATAACTTGCGGCATTATCCGGCGTTGCGAGAATGCAGGCCTGAAGGGATTTAATGGCGAGATCGTATTGGCCGGCTTGCAAATAGACATAGCCCATGGGAATGTTGTCAGAAAGATAGGGTGTGTCGGCCAGATTCCACCGATCAACAGACGTAAGCAACTTTTGGAAAAAGGAGTTCTTGATCCCTGAAATGAGGTTTTCCGATTCAAAACCAATAGATTTCACATAATCCTCAAAAGAATTCCACAACCCGTACAAATATGCAGGTTCATCCGGCCCGGCGTCTGGGACATTTGAAAAACCCGTGATCAAAAAATCGGTAATCTTGAGTTTATCGTCAATGTTATTGCCGTTTTTGTATAGATCCTTGTAACGCAGAAAAGCCTTTTTTGCCTCATGGAGGTTGAGCTTTTCCAATTCCTGTGAACCGCCGTTTAACAGCATATACTCGTCCTCAAATAACGACAGTTGTTCACCGATAACAAATTGACCTGAATCCATCTTTTTCTCTTGAGTCTTTACTTCAATGTTGCTTTTTCGTGTAAAGAAATAAAACTGTCCCCGTTACTTCTTTATACTCATACGAAATTTCCCTTTAATGAATCAATGACCTGGTTTATCCTTTGCCTAACCTTCTTGTAGTCCACTTTTTCCCATGATTCCAGAAGAGGGATGTATTTACTGTCTCCTGTGGCTCCAACCTTATCAAGGAGCATCCATATCAACTCTCTGTTTTTGTCCTTCAAAGAAGTCATGAGAAAATGTTTTGTGCCACCTTCAAGCATCTTATTAAACTCCTGCAGTAGTTCATCGGAGTATGTATTCATTTCTATTTTCCATCCCTTCGGCATGTACACCAGAAGGGGCAGGCGGTAATCATATTCAATAGCCAGATAGCCATTGATAATGACCCAGTCAATTTTTTGTGTAATTTCTTTGATTGTAAGATGATGAAAATACCCATAAACAGGGCTTCTATCCAAGTTCAGCTCAAAAACCTTCTTATCCCTGGAGCCCTTTAGTATCTTTGCAAGGAGATTTCTTCCGCCCCGCATGATCAGATCATCAGCCCCTCTTAAGACAGCCTTTATCTCATCAAAAGGGAGTTCTGAAACATCCCCAGCATCAAGTTGAACAGATACCTTTCTTACTCGTTTGCTCATTCAGTTATTCTTATCGGAACTTTAAGCCTTCTGCAGAACAGGCACGATATCGCTATCAGGAAAACTGCTTCTTCAAAACTTCTATAAATGGGAAGAAGAAAAAGCAAGGAAGTTCACTCTGTTTTGGAACCCAAATTCATCAATAAGTCTTTCCGGTTCTCAGGAGGGGTAATTACTGCCCCATTCAGGGAATGCTGCCACTTGGTATCATCAAACCCTACTGGATAATCAAAACCTCTACAGATTTGCATATCGAATTTAAACTTCCCCGCGCACCCGCAGCAAGGGCTAATATTTCATTCCTCGTCAATTTTTGAGAATTGGGTCCCTCTCTCAGGGAAAAACCCTTTGAACAACGCATAGGTTTATCGTGACTTTCATCTATTGAAATAACAAGCAGTTTTGCACCTTCATAGCGTACTGTTTTTATATGTATCGGAACCCGGGGGTCGCAATTATTGGCAATATCCTGGATTTTCGAACGTGCCGTGTTGTCAGTGGAGCAGCCTGTAATTCCGCCATCATCCACGACTCCTACGATAATTTTACCCCCGGATGCATTGGCAAAGGCAACCATCTCTCTGTCGAGACTTTCCCCAACCTGCTTTTTGAACTCAACAAAATAACCC
>Ga0209121_10002037_pt1 | contig 20832 bp, 17 predicted proteins | sample Cruoilmetagenom3_FD_187292 | JGI IMG/M metagenome (GOLD analysis project Ga0209121, IMG submission 187292) | Oil polluted marine microbial communities from Coal Oil Point, Santa Barbara, California, USA - Sample 3 (SPAdes) (version 2) | ecosystem: Environmental > Aquatic > Marine > Oil seeps ...
GGGCACCTATGGCGCGCTGGAACGGGTCAGCCATCACAGCGCAAAGCGCGGCAATGGCGCACCGCTGGAAACGTTCTGGCGGATTGTGGCGAAACAGGCAGTGCTGGCGGCCGGCGCGCTGGAGCGCCCGGTGGCGTTTGCCAACAACGACCGGCCCGGCATCATGACGGCGGGGGCGGTGCGGGCCTATCTGAACCGATGGGGGGTCAGCCCCGGTAAATCCGTGGCCGTTTTCTGTAACAATGACGATGCGCATCGCACGGCGCAGGATCTGGTCAAGGCAGGCGTGCATGTGGCCGCTGTCATCGACAGTCGCCATGATGCGCCCCTGTCGGATGCCTTTGATGTCAGGCGTGGCGCGCAGGTGTGCGGCAGTTCGGGCCGGCATGGGCTGGACAGTATCACCATCCGGTCGGCCAGTGGGCAGGACCGGTTGCAGGTCGATTGTCTGGCCATGTCAGGCGGCTGGAACCCGACTGTCCATCTGGCGTGCCACATGAACGGACGTCCCGAATGGCGTCAGGATATTGCTTCGTTTGTGCCGGTCCCGGGCATGGTTCCGGGGCTGCATACGGCCGGGGCCTGCAATGGGGTGTTCTCGACATCGGCCTGTCTGAAGGACGGGCTTGAGGCGGCCAACCGGGCGCTTGAGGCGCTGGATATCAAGGCGGCAATGAAACGATTGCCGTTGGCCGAGGACGCGCCATATAAACTGACCCCGCTTTGGGCGGTGGCGGGAAAGGGGCGGGCCTGGCTGGATTTCCAGAACGACGTGACCGTCAAGGATGTCAAACAGGCGGCGACGGAAAACTTCCGCTCGGTCGAGCATATGAAGCGCTATACCACTCAAGGCATGGCCACCGATCAGGGCAAGAACTCCAATGTCAACGCGTTGGCGGTGCTGGCCGATGCCACCGGGCGCGGTATCGCGCAAACCGGCACCACCACATTTCGCCCGCCCTATAGCCCGGTTGCTATTGCGGCGCTGGGCGCGACGGGGCAGGGGGCCGGCTTTGCGCCCGAGCGGTTTACCACTTCGCACAAAGCCACCGTCGAACGCGCCGCGCCGATGATCGAGGCGGGGTTGTGGTATCGCCCCAGCTATTTCCCCACCAAGGGAGAGACCAACTGGCGGCAATCCTGTGACCGCGAGGTGAATATGGTGCGCGGATCGGTCGGGGTGTGCGATGTGTCCACCTTGGGCAAGATCGACATTCAGGGCACCGACGCGGCCGAACTGCTGGATTTCGTCTATACCGGCCAGTTCAGCACGCTGAAGGCGGGGCGGGTGCGATACGGCCTGATGCTGCGTGAAGACGGGCATGTGATGGATGATGGCACCACCGCGCGTCTGGCAGAGTCGCATTATCTGATGACCACCACCACGGCGGCGGCGGGGGAAGTGATGCGCCATCTGGATTTTGCGCATCAGGGGTTAAAGCCGCATCTGGACGTGTCGTTCGTTTCTGTCACCGAACAATGGGCGCAATTCGCCATCGCCGGGCCAAAATCGCGTGACCTGCTGAACGGGTTGCTGGATGAACCGCTGAAACCTGATGACTGGCCATTCATGGCCTGCGGCGCGGTTGCGGTTCAAGGCATCGCCGCCCGCCTGTTCCGCATCTCGTTTTCCGGCGAGCATGCGTATGAACTGGCTGTGCCGGCGCGTTTCGGCGATGCGCTGTTTCGCCTGTTGCTGGACAGGGCCGAAACGCTGGGCGGAGGTCCATACGGGATGGAGGCGCTGAACGTGCTGAGGATCGAAAAGGGCTTTATCACTCATTCCGAAATTGACGGGCGGGTCACACCGTTTGATATTGGCATGGCGGGCATGGTGTCGGCCAAAAAGGACTGTATCGGCAAAACCATGTCGCAGCGCCCCGGCCTGACGGATGAGACCCGCGCACAGCTGGTCGGGCTGAAACCAACCGGGGCCATCAAGCAACTGACCGCCGGTGCCCATCTGTTCCGACAGGACGATGACGCGGTGCGGGTCAACGGCCAGGGTTATGTCACCTCCGTCGCGTTTTCGCCGACGTTCGGGCATATGATCGCGCTTGGGTTTTTGAAAAACGGCCCTGCCCGCCATGGCGAGACCATTCGCATGGTCGATCATCTGCGCGGCATCGAAACCCTGTGCGAAGTGGTGAATCCGGTGTTCTTTGATCCCGAAGGAGGGCGCGTGCGTGGCTGACCTGACCGCCAGATCCCCCTGCGAGGGGCTATTGCCGCTGACCATCGGCGGCGTGACCGCCGGCGAAGACCTGCCCGCCGCGATGACCTCTCTTGCGCCATATCGGGGGGGTGAAGACGACCTGTCAAAGGCGATGAAATCGGCACATGGCATGGGGTTCCCATCACCGGGCCGCGCCACTGGCAGGGCGGGCGGGCGGGCAATCTGGTTCTCGCAGGGGCAGGCTTTGCTGATGGGCCCACAGCCGGATGTGTCGCTGGCCGAATACGCGGCTTTGACCGACCAATCCGACGCCTGGGCCGTTGTGCGGCTGGAAGGCCAGGGCGTGTTGAAGGTTCTGGCCCGGCTGGTGCCGCTGGATTTGCGGGCAAGCCGGTTCAAACGGGGCCACACGGCGCGCACGGATATGGCGCACATGATGGCATCGCTGACAAAAACGGGGGAAAATGCGTTTCAGATCATGGTGTTCCGGTCAATGGCTGAAACCCTGGTGCATGACCTGAAAACGGCCATGGAAGGCGTGGCCGCGCACAGGTAGTCTGGGTAAACCCAACTGATTCCGGAGATTGCCTGATGATCCGCCTTGCCGTTCTTACCTGCCTGCTGGCCGCGCCCGCGTTTGCTGCTGAAACCCAAAAGGAAAGCTGTGGTTATCAGGCCGATGTGGTCGCGGCGATTCAGCAGGCCCGGCTGGACCGGGTCAAGGAACGCGAAGTGCCTGCCGCCATCGCCGCGACAAACCCCACCTGGCCGGAAAATTACAATGCGGCGATCCCGCTGATGGCACCTTGGGTTTATGAAAAGAAACGCAAGGTTATCAAGACCGAAGACCTGTCCGCCGTCTGGAACGAACTGTGTATGCAGCAGTAGGGCTGGACAGCCCCCCGCCCGTACTGGGATAACAGACCATGTCTCTGCCCCCCGGATTTCTCGACGAACTACGCGATCGCGCCAGCCTTTCCTCGGTTGTCGGACGTAAAGTCACGTGGGACATGCGTAAATCAAATCAGGGCAAGGGCGACATGTGGGCCCCATGCCCGTTTCATCAGGAAAAAACCGCGTCCTTTCACGTCGATGACCGCAAGGGATTCTATTATTGCTTCGGCTGTCAGGCCAAGGGCGATGCGATTTCCTTCGTGCGCGAAACCGAGAATGTGAGTTTCATCGAGGCCATCGGCATTCTGGCCCGCGAGGCCGGTATGACCATGCCGGCCCAGGATCCCAGGGCGCAGGAGAAATCCGATCACCGCACCCAGTTGGTCGAAGTGATGGAGCAGGCGGTGCAATATTTCCGCCTGCAACTGAATACCGGGGCCGGGGGCAGCGCGCGGGACTACCTGATGGGGCGGGGGCTTAAAGACGCGGCGCTGGAACGCTGGGAAATCGGCTTTGCCCCGGATGGCTGGCAAGGCTTGTGGGATCACCTGACCGCCAAAGGTGTGGACAAGGAACTGATCCTGGGCGCGGGGCTTGCCAAGCCCTCCAGCAAGGGCGGCAAACCCTACGACACATTCCGCAACCGCATCATGTACCCGATCCGTGACGGGCGCGGGCGGGCGATTGCCTTTGGCGGGCGGGCGATGGACCCGGCCGACAACGCCAAATACCTCAATTCGCCCGAGACCGAATTGTTCGACAAAGGCCGCTGTCTTTACAATCTCGCGCCGGCCCGCGCGGCGGCGGGCAAGGGCCAGCCGCTTCTGGTGGCCGAAGGATACATGGATGTGATCGCCCTGTCCGAGGCGGGGTTTGGCGCGGCGGTGGCCCCGCTGGGCACGGCGGTGACGGAAAACCAGTTGCAGATGCTGTGGCGGATTGCCCCCGAACCGGTGATCGCGCTGGATGGCGATGCGGCGGGTCTGCGCGCGGCGCTGCGGTTGATTGATCTGTCGCTGCCGCTGCTTGAGGCCGGGCAATCCCTGCGCTTTGCGATGATGCCCGAGGGCCAGGATCCCGATGACCTGATCCGCGCCGAAGGGGCCGGGGCCATGCGCGCGCTGGTGGAAAAGGCGGTGCCGATGGTGCAACTGCTGTGGCAGCGCGAAACCGACGGCAAGGTTTTTGACAGCCCCGAACGCAAGGCAGCACTTGACAAGACCTTGCGCGAAAAGATCCGGTTGATCCGCGATCCGTCGATCCGCAGTCATTATGGTCAGGAAATCAAGAACCTGCGGTGGCAGTTGTTTCAGGCCCGCCGCCCTGCCAAGGGGAAATCGGCCTGGAAAGGCGGAAAACCCGCCCCGCAAGCGCCGCTTGCCGGCACTAAATCCTCGCTTTTGGTCGCGTCGGGCGACATGGTGCAGGACCATCTGCGCGAAGCCGTCATTCTGGCCAGCCTGCTTGCCACGCCCGAAGTGATAATCGAATTCGAGGCCGGGATTGAGGCGATGGTCTGTGCTGACCCCAGCCATGCACGGCTGCGCGATCTGATTTTGCGCCACGCCACTGATACGCCTGCGACGCTCGCGGCGACAATATCCGGACAATTGGGGGGCGAAGCCCTTGAAAATCTGACCTCGCTTCGCCATGTCGCAATTAGCCCCTGTATCCGCAACCCCGGCGACGTTGAAATTGCCAGAATGACCTTGGGAGAGGAACTCTCAAAACTTGAATCGCGACGAGGCCTGAGCGCCGAGATAGCCGAAGCCGCCGAAGAGCTGTCCGGTGTCGCAGATGAGGCGATGACCTGGCGTCTGGGGCAGGCCGCCGAGGCCCGCAACAAGGCCGAGCGGAGCGAAAACGAAGACAAGGCAGAATACGACACAGCCGATAATGGCGCGCGAATCAAGCGCGAGGAACGGAACACCTTTGGGGCCCTTGTGGGGCAGATCAATTTTGCCAAGCCTCGAAGATAACGTAATTTTGCTAAAGAAAAAGCAAAGAAAACCAGCTAAACGGGTAGCCGAATCACCAGATGACGCTATTGATTCGTTTTCAAACGAATCACCCATAGCCCCTGCAGGAGCATTTCATGGCCCCCAAAGACGCTGACGACCGCAAGCCCGACAATCAGGACGCAGAAATCTCGCTGGATATGAGTCAGGCCGCCGTCAAGAAGATGATCGGCGATGCACGCGAGAAAGGCTATATTACTTACGATCAGCTTAATCAGGTTTTGCCGCCCGATCAGGTCAGTTCCGAACAGATCGAAGATGTGATGTCGATGCTGTCGGAAATGGGCATCAACATCATCGAAGGCGAAGAGGCCGAAGAGGAAGAGGCCAAAGGTTCGACCGAGGTGGCCACAACGGCGGGCACCCGCGAAATCACGCTGGGCAGCGGTACGTCTGAAAAGCTGGACCGCACCGATGATCCGGTGCGCATGTACCTGCGCGAGATGGGCAGTGTCGAACTGCTTAGCCGCGAGGGCGAGATTGCCATTGCCAAGCGGATCGAGGCCGGGCGCAAGACGATGATCCTGGGGCTATGCGAAAGCCCGCTGACCTTTCAGGCGATCACCATCTGGCACGACGAATTGTTGTCCGAAGATATTCTGCTGCGCGACGTGATTGATCTGGAAACCACCTTTGGCAACCAGATGAACGAGGATGGCGAAGTCGAAGAGCCGGTGGTCAATGCCGCCGCAGGCACCACCACGACCACCACCGCGACCGAAGCCACCAACCCCGAGTCCGAGAGCAAACCGGAACTGGATGCCGATGGCAATCCTATCACCACTGATGATGATGACGATGACGAGGAAGAACAGGCCAACATGTCGCTCGCCGCGATGGAGGCTGCTCTGAAAGAGCAGGTTTTGACCGAGCTTGAGCGGATTTCCAACGACTACGCGCAATTGTCGGAAATGCAGGACAGCCGGATTTCGGCGACCCTGAACGAAGACGGATCGTTCAGCAAAAAGGACGAAGCAAAGTATCAGGCTTTGCGCTCTGATATTGTTGAACTGGTGAATGGGCTGCATCTGCACAACAACCGGATTGATGCGCTGATCGACCAGCTTTACGGCATCAACCGCCGGGTGATGGCTCTGGATGGTTCGATGGTCAAACTGGCCGATCAGGCGCGGATCAACCGGCGCGAATTCGTCGAGGCCTATCGCGGCCGCGAACTGGACCCCAACTGGCTTGCCGACATGGGCGAAAAACCGGGGCGCGGCTGGCAGATGTTCATCGAACGCTCGACCGAGAAGGCCGAAGGTCTGCGCGCTGATATGGCCCAGATTGGCCAGTATGTCGGCCTTGATATCAGTGAATTCCGCCGCATCGTGCAACAGGTGCAAAAAGGCGAGAAGGAAGCACGTCAGGCCAAGAAGGAAATGGTCGAGGCGAACCTGCGTCTGGTTATCTCCATCGCCAAGAAATACACCAACCGCGGGTTGCAATTCCTTGATCTAATTCAGGAAGGTAACATTGGCCTGATGAAGGCGGTGGACAAGTTCGAATACCGCCGCGGCTATAAATTCAGCACCTATGCAACTTGGTGGATCCGCCAGGCGATCACCCGATCCATCGCCGATCAGGCCCGCACCATCCGTATTCCGGTGCATATGATCGAGACAATCAACAAGCTGGTGCGCACCGGGCGGCAGATGCTGCACGAGATCGGTCGTGAACCAACGCCCGAGGAACTGGCCGAAAAGTTGCAAATGCCGCTTGAGAAAGTGCGCAAGGTGATGAAGATCGCCAAAGAGCCGATTTCGCTGGAAACGCCGATTGGCGACGAGGAAGACAGCCAGCTTGGTGATTTCATCGAGGACAAGAATGCGGTCTTGCCGCTGGATTCGGCCATTCAGGAGAACCTGAAAGAAACCACGACGCGGGTTCTGGCCTCGCTGACCCCGCGCGAGGAACGGGTGCTGCGGATGCGGTTCGGCATTGGCATGAACACCGATCACACGCTTGAGGAAGTTGGCCAACAATTCAGCGTGACCCGCGAACGTATCCGCCAGATCGAGGCCAAGGCGTTGCGCAAGTTGAAACATCCCAGCCGGTCGCGGAAATTGCGGTCATTCCTTGATCAGTAAATGCGCTCGAAAGACGAATTGTGGCATCTGGCACGATTAGCCGGGAGTTTGGATTCTGAGGACGTGAAAAAGCGTTTTTCCTGGTGCCAATGAGGTTCAGGACGGTGAAATAACCGTCAGAATTCACAATGCCGATGAGGCCAAAGCAATTTTCGGATACCTGGACAGGCTTCTTTGACAAAGGCGTAAGGTGGGTGCCGACCCACGCTCTCTAACTCCAGCCGCTCAACAGTTGATCTGCGACCGCCGGTCAAGAAACGGATAGCGGGATCGTGTAGAATTAGTCCCTTGCGCAAACCTGTCGCTGATTTACTCTGCGCATGTGGATTTTGAAAGGTTGCCCAAATGAACAAAGTTAGTATTGCCGCTTGTGCGCTTGCGTTTATGGCCACAAATTCCGTTGCCAAGAACTCTATGACTCACGCCGGGTTCGTAATTAATCCAGTCAATGACGTGGTTTACGAGGCCGTCTCTGAGGGCGCGCATGGTGGCGCTGCGTTTTGGTGCGCGGCGGGGATGTTTGTTGAAACCGTTCTGAAAAAATCACCGAAAACAGAGATTTACGTAGTTCGCGGCGCAGGGAAAAGTGAAACCACAGGCCGCCGTTCAGCCGCCCAGTTTACAATTGATCCTGCGGCCGCAGGGATAACGCCCGCGCCGCTTTCAGATAATCTGAACGAATTGAATGTCGGCGGGCATATGCATGCCAGCCTGGCAAGAAATTTCTGCAACGGTTGATTCGGGCCATTGATTTCAGGAATTTGATACAGCGGCCATATGGTCGGCATGATAGGCATGCCGCCCGGAAGCGGCTTTAGAAGGGCCAATGCGATGCAGAAAACCAGGCGATTTTTCGCAACGAGTGCAATACTGGCATTGTTGCCCATGCTGGTGCCCGACCCCGCTCTGGCCTTTTCCGGCAGGCGCGGCACCCGTGTGGCACCGGTGAACAAAGCGGTATTCGAAGTCGTTGCCCGAGGCTCGGGCTCTGGGTACGACTATTGGTGCGGCGCGGCAGATTATGCGCGCCGTGCATTGGGGGCGGGTTGGCAAGACACCATCTATATCGCGCGCGGACGTGGGCAGAGCGTGACAACCGGGCGTCGCTCGTCGGTGCAGTTCACGTTGGATCCTGCGGCGGCAGGAATTACGCCTACGGGTCCGTCGCTTAGCCTGAACTCATTGAAGGTGGGTGATAACATGTCGGTGACGCAGGCCAACCAGTATTGCAATATGGGACCGGAGCGTTTCTGATTGCTGCTCCGGCACTTGTGGTATGAAGAAACCGAAGAGAGCCGTAATGATGTGGTGGAAAAACGTACTCCTGGTCACCGTTCTGGCTGCAATGCCCGGTTGGGTTGGGGCCTGGCGTGCGCACAACTGGCATGATGTCTTTGCGGTCTCAAAAACCGAGTTCGAAGTCATCGGCAGGCCAGGGTCCAGTGCTGCGGATTATTGGTGCGGTGCCGGGGATTACGTGCGCCACGCCCTGCGCATGCCCGCGACAACGCGCGTATATATCTGGAAGGCAATTGGCCCAAGTGTGGTACAATCGGGCCGCAAGGCGGTTCAGTTTTCTTTGTCACCTCCGGAAAACGCCTCGGCGTCACCGGGAATTTCCCTGTCAGTCAAGGCGGTTGGTGACAATCTGACCGCCGCCGCCGCCTTTCAGTATTGCCTGGGCGGGAGCCGCTTTGACCCGTTTATCCCGCGCGGTTGGTAATTGATCCCCGGTTGGGTCGCATGTGCAAAGGAGAAGCTCATGAATGCTGTGAATGGATTTGCCCTGACACTCGTGTTGGCAATGGCACCCGGTCTGTCCGGGGCGTGGACTGCCGATAACCGGCATCACGTTGAACTTGTTTCCGAAACTGTGTTCGAAGTGGTCGGCAGACCGGGGTCCGGCGGACAGGAATTCTGGTGCGCTGCCGGGGATTTCGCCCGCCGTGCGCTTGGGGCCGGTGCAGCCCAGCGGGTTTATCTGGTGCGCGGCCCGGCTCCGGCCCGGACCCGGAACTGGAACCGGGCGGTTCTGTTCTCGCTGGTCCCGCCCCAGGATGCGGATCTGACGACCATGTTCACGCTTTCAGTGGATCGGGTCGGGGACAATCTGAATGCAACTTTGGCCCAGTCATATTGCATCGGCAACAGGGTGCATGAATTCTGATAACTCGGAGTTGCTCAGGGCTTGCTTGGGGGCTTGATCGTGGGCGCGTGACCGGCCAGATATAATCTCATGCAGACGGAATTTGTCATCAACACATCCGGTACCGGCCTTTACGAGATTACCGCAGAAGTTACCCGGTGGCTTGATGGGCACGCGTTGCACGACGGGTTGATGACGTTGTTTGTGCGTCATACTTCCTGTTCGTTGCTGATCCAGGAAAATGCCGATCCGGCGGTTATGGATGATCTGTCGGCGTTCTTTCACCGACTGGTGCCGCCGGCGTCCGATGCCTCGATGGGGTATCTGCGCCATACGGCCGAGGGGCCCGACGACATGCCCGCGCACATCAAATCCGCGCTTTTGCCGGTCAGCCTGTCGATTCCGGTATCAAACGGTCGCGCGGTTCTGGGCACCTGGCAGGGCATCTACCTGTTCGAGCATCGAAATGCGCCGCATCAACGGCAGGTGGCGGCGCATCTTGGCAACAGCTGACTTGCTGTATGTTGGGGTGCAAAATCGCCCCTACCCAAATCCTAGAGGAGGCCCTATACTTGTGGATAAGTGAGCCTGAGCGCCCACAAGTCTGAGGCAGAAACGAACATGGGGGACGGCTGATGCGCTGCCCGTTTTGCGGAAATATCGACACACAGGTAAAAGATTCACGACCCGCCGAAGATCACGTTGCGATCCGGCGGCGGCGGTTCTGCCCAGCATGCGGCGGACGGTTTACCACATACGAGCGGGTGCAGCTGCGCGATCTGGTGGTGATCAAGACCACCGGCAAACGTGAAGAATTCGACCGCGACAAGCTGGAGCGCTCGATCCGCATCTCAATGCAGAAACGCCCGATTGATCCGGAGCGGATCGACCAGATGATTTCCGGAATCGTGCGGCGTCTGGAAAGCATGGGCGAAACCGACATCCAATCCTCGATGATCGGTGAGATCGTGATGGAGGCGCTGAACCGGATTGACACCGTGGCTTATGTACGGTTTGCCAGCGTTTACAAGAACTTCCAGGAAGCAGATGATTTTGAGACGTTTGTTTCCGAACTGCGCCCCCCCGCGCCGGAAGACGAGTGAGCCAAAGCGACACACGGTTTATGGCGCTGGCCCTGTCGTTGGGCCGTCGCGGGCAAGGTGCATGTTGGCCAAACCCATCCGTAGGCTGTGTAATCGTGCGCGATGGGCGCATTGTCGGGCGCGGCTGGACGGCTCCGGGCGGGCGGCCGCATGGTGAAACGCGTGCCTTGGCTCAGGCTGGAGATCTGGCGCGCGGAGCCACTGCCTATGTTTCGCTTGAACCCTGCGCGCATCACGGAGAAACCCCCCCGTGCGCCGAGGCGCTGGCCGAGGCAGGCATTGCCCGCGTCGTCGCTCCGCTTGAGGACAACGACCCGCGCGTGGCGGGGCAGGGGTTCGAAATTTTGCGTGCCCGGGGGGTTGAGGTAACCACCGGTCTGCTGGCCGATCAGGCCGCGCGCGATCACGCCGGGTTCTTCCTCAGAACCGAACTTGGCCGGCCAATGGTCACCCTGAAACTGGCCAGCAGTTTTGATGGGCGTATTGCTACGGCCACCGGCCAAAGCCAGTGGATTACCAGCCCCGAGGCGCGCCGCGCCGTGCATGGCTGGCGTTCCCGCCATGATGCGGTGATGGTTGGGGCGGGGACTGCGCGGGCCGATGATCCGTCGCTGACCACCCGCGACCTTGGAATTGAACGCCAGCCGGTGCGGGTGGTGGTGTCGCGCCATCTGGACCTGCCGTTGATGAGTCAACTGGCCCGCACCGCGCGTGAGGTGCCGCTGTGGCTTTGCCATGGCCCCGGCGCGGGGCGCGAGCGGCTGGAGGCGTGGCAGGGGCTGGGCGCAAAATTGTTGCCATGTGCCGTGCGGGGCGTACAGCTTGATGCTGGCGATGTGTTGCGACAGCTTGGCAAGGCCGGGCTGACACGGGTCTTTTGCGAAGGTGGAGGGGCGCTGGCGGCCTCGCTTTTGGCGGGGGATCTGGTTGATGAACTGGTGGGCTTCACCGCCGGCGTGGCGATCGGGGCCGAAGGGCTGCCCGCCATCGGCGCGCTGGGGCTGGAACGCCTTGAATCCGCGCCCCGGTTTCGGTTGCTTGAGACCCGTGCCATTGGTCCCGACATCCTGCACAGATGGGCGCGTGCGCTGGTGGTGCAGGACTAACAGATACGGTTGCTAGAGCGTGTTGCGTTCAGGCATTCAAACGCAATCATGAAACAACCTATTGGTTCGAACCGTCAGATTCGCACCACTAGGTCAGGTGCCGCGCCCGCGCGCCACGTTCGATGGCGGCTGCGTGCAGCCGGTCGATGTTCAGCTCATAGCGGATTTCTTCGAGCAGTCGCAATTCGGATTCGGCAAGGGCACCATCGGCTGCGGCCACGTCGCAGGCCAGCGCATAGGCGGTTTCGAACAGACGCTCGGGCAGGTTGTCACGGATCAGGCCAAACAGCGCATCCAGCCCGTCCTCCTGTGCGAACAGTTCGAAAACCAGTTGGGACATGCGGTTCAACCGGTCGATATCATATTCGCCAAAGACCGGCAGCATGTTCACCGAAGACTGAATTTTCACCAGTTCGGCGGTGCGGATATCCTCATCCGAGGCAGAAACGGCGATCATCAGCGCAACAAGGCAGTCCTGTGGGCTAAGCACATTGGGATCAGTTTTGGTCACGGGGCGCGGTCCTTTTGGGAATGGATGTTGCGGCGCAGAATATTGACGACACGCGGCCAGCACAATAGGTAGCGGCGTGTTGCTGCCCAGATCCTGGGCAGCCCTTGTCCGGAGAACGATATGTCCCAGTTGCGCGAAGCTGCGTTGGCGTCCAAAGCCTGGCCCTTTGAAGAGGCGCGCAAGCTGGTCAAACGCTATGCCAAGGCCCCGCCGGAAAAGGGATACGTGCTGTTTGAGACCGGTTATGGCCCGTCCGGCCTGCCGCATATCGGCACCTTTGGCGAGGTGGCCCGCACCACGATGGTGCGCCGCGCGTTTGAGGTGATCAGCGACATTCCCACCAAGCTGATCTGTTTCTCGGACGATCTTGACGGGATGCGCAAGGTGCCGGGCAACGTGCCAAACCCGCAGGCGCTTGAGGAACATTTGCAGCGTCCGCTGACCAGCGTGCCCGACCCGTTTGGCACCCATGAAAGCTTTGGCGCGCATAACAACGCCATGTTGCGGCGGTTTCTGGATACGTTTGGTTTTGAGTATGAGTTCATCAGCTCGACCGAGTATTACCGTTCGGGCCAGTTCGACGAGGTGCTGTTGCGCGCGGTTGAACGCTATGACGACATAATGCAGGTGATGTTGAAGTCGTTGCGCGAGGAGCGGCGCCAGACCTATTCGATCTTCCTGCCGTTCCATCCCGAAACGGGGCGGGTGCTGTATGTGCCGATGAAGGAGGTCAATGCGACGGACGGAACCGTCACCTTTGACGACGAGGACGGGCGCGAATGGACCCTGCCGGTGACGGGAGGCCACGTGAAATTGCAGTGGAAGCCGGATTTTGGCGCGCGCTGGGCGGCGCTGGGTGTTGATTTCGAGATGTACGGCAAGGATCACAGCACCAATACGCCGATCTATGATAAAATCTGTCGTATCCTAGGGGCACCCGCGCCCGAGCATTTCACCTATGAATTGTTCCTTGACGAGAACGGCCAGAAGATATCGAAAACCAGCGGCAATGGCGTGTCGATCGACGAATGGCTGACCTATGCCAGCGCCGAAAGCCTGTCGTATTTCATGTATCTCAAGCCCAAGACCGCCAAGCGGATGTACTTCGATGTGATCCCCAAGGCGGTTGATGAATATCATCAACAGCTACGCGCCTATGTCAGTCAGGACACAAAGGCGCGGTTGAACAACCCGGTATTCCATATTCACGGACACAATGTGCCGGCGTCGAACATGGTGGTGCCGTTTGCCATGTTGCTGAACCTGGCCTCGGTGTCAGGGGCCGAGGACAAGGAACAGCTTTGGGGTTTTATCCGCCGTTATGCGCCCGACGCGGCACCTGAAACCCATCCTGATCTTGACGATGCCGCAGGCTTTGCGGTGCGGTATTTCAACGATTTCGTCAAGCCGACCCGCGCCTGTCGCGCGCCCAGCCCCGTTGAACGAGAAGCGTTGGAAGCATTGCGGGCGGAACTGGCCACCTATGACGGCCCGCTTGACGATGAAGCATTGCAATCAGTGGTTTACAGCGTTGGCCGCGAACGGTTCGACCCGTTGCGCGGCTGGTTCACAGCCCTTTACGAGGTGCTGTTGGGGGCCAGTCAGGGACCAAGGTTCGGCGGCTTCATCGCGCTTTATGGCGTGGACGAGACTGTTGCGCTGATTGACCGCGCATTGGCCGGAGACCTGGTGTAAGCGCGCAGTTCGTCCGGCAACGATCATTGACCTTACAAGGTTGAAAGCTGCGACAAATTCAAAAGGCGGGTTCTCGAAAGGACAGGTTCCGCCCGGTGTTGCGTTAAAATGTGCATTGGCGTACTGTAATGCTGAATAAGGGCTAGGCAACATCGAAAGTGAACGAGATGAGTGAAGAACTGACCGTCGGCGCATCCAAAACCCGCTCGTTTGTGGTGGACCGGGACCGGACCATAGATTTCATGGGCGAGGATGCCCGGGTCTATGCCACGCCATCGCTGATCCGCGACATTGAACATGCCTGCCGCGATCTCATCTTCGAACATTCACCGGACGGCGAAGATTCGGTCGGGATGACCGTTTCGATTGCGCATATGGCCCCGACGCTTCTGGGCATGGAGGTCACCGTCACCGTGACAGTGACCGAAATTGACGGGCGCAAGGTCGTGTTCGAGGTCGCCGCCCGCGATACGCTCGATAATATCTGCAAAGGTCGCCACGACCGGTTTGTCGTCAATGTCGAAAAAACCAAGCAAAGACTGGAAGAAAAGGCTGCAAAAGCCAGGAACTCCTGAAAGGCACCTGCCATGAGACCACCGCAAGACACGTCCAGAAAAAGCGTATCTTCCTATTGTTATCAATGCGTTGCTGGCCCTGATTTGTTGAAAGTGGATGTTCAGAACGGGGTTCCTTATCAGGTCAGGCCGAATGGCTCGGCTTCGGACATCCACCCGGCGGGCGGCAAGGTTTGCGTCAAGGCCTATGGGCTGATCCAGAAAACCAACAACCCCAGCCGGGTGCTGACGCCGATGATGCGCACCAACCCGAAAAAGGGGCGCAATGAGGATCCGGGGTTCAAGCCGGTCAGTTGGGACGTGGCGCTGGATGCCATATGTGAAAAGCTGGACAAGGCGCGGGCCGATGGGCTGACGGATGCGTCCGGTTTCCCGCGTGTGGCGGCCAGTTTCGGCGGCGGCGGCACCTCGACCGTTTACATGGGCACATTCCCCGCCTTCCTGTCTGCCTGGGGCACAATCGACATGAGTTTTGGCAGCGGGCAGGGGGTTAAATGCTATCATTCCGAACACCTGTACGGCGAGTTGTGGCATCGTGCCTTCACCGTTTGCCCCGACACGCCGCTGGTCGAATTCATCATCTCATTCGGGGCCAATGTCGAGGCTTCGGGTGGCGTTTGTGGAGTGCGCCGGCACGCGGACGCCCGCGCGCGCGGTGCCAGGCGGGTGCAGGTGGAACCGCATTTGTCAGTCACCGGGGCCTGCTCGGCTGACTGGGTGGCGATCCGGCCCAAGACCGACCCGGCCTTCATGTTTGCACTGGTGCATGTGTTGCTGCATGAAATCGCCCGCGACCGGCTGGACATTGCCTTCCTCAAGCGCCGCACCTCGTCGCCTTATCTGGTTGCGCCAAACGGGTTTTACCTGCGGGATCCGGACAGCCAAAAGCCGTTGATCTGGGACTTGAATACGGCAAAAGCGGTGCCGTTCGACACCCCACGAACGGATCCGGCACTTGAGGGCGAATTCTCGGTTTCCGGGCTTGAGGTCGGGCCGGACGAGGTGGAATGGCCCCATGTCGATACTGCCGTCAAGCCGGCGTTCGCGCATCTGGTGGCGCATGTGAAACCCTATGACCCGGACTGGGCGGCGGCGATCTGTGATGTGAAAGCGGATACCATCCGGTCTGTCGCCAATCAGTATATTGACCATGCCCGTGTCGGGGAAACGATTGAAATAGATGGTAAAACTCTGCCGTTTCGTCCGGTGGCAATCTCCCTTGGCAAGACCGTCTGCAACGGCTGGGGTGGTTATGAATGCGTCTGGGCGCGCACGTTGATGGCTTGCCTGATCGGCGGGCTGGAGGTGCCGGGCGGAACGCTGGGCACCACGGTTCGGCTGAACCGGCCCGCCGACAATCGCTGGTCCAGCGTCGTTCCCGGGCCGGACGGGTTCCTGAATTACCCGATGAACCCGACGAAAAAGGGTGAGTGGCACGCGCGTTCGGCCTCGCGTCATGCGCATCAGACGCTGGTTCCGCTGGCGGCCAACTCCTCGTGGTCTCAGGCGTTGGGGCCGACACATCTGGCCTGGATGATGCAGAAGGATGGCCTCGATCATCTGCCCAAACCAACCCCGCCGGATGTCTGGTTTGTCTATCGCACCAATCCGGCGATTTCCTTCTGGGATACGGATGCAATCAGCGATGCGATGGCGAAGTTCCCGTTCACCGTGTGTTTTGCCTATACCCACGACGAAACCAACCACATGGCCGATGTTCTGCTGCCAGAATGCACCGATCTGGAAGGGTTGCAACTGATCCGCATTGGTGGCTCGAAATATGTCGAGCAATTCTGGGAGCATCAGGGCTTTGCCCTGCGCGATCCGGCTGCCGAACCGATGGGCGAGGCGCGCGATTTCACCTGGATTGCGACCGAATTGTCCCGGCGCACCGGGCTTTTGGAAAAGTACAACATTGCGATCAACAAGGGGGCCGCCGGCATCCGGCTTTTTGGTGAGAATTACGATTTCTCGCTGGATCCGGGCAAGGTTCATTCGGTCGAGGAAATCTGGGGCCAGTCCTGCCGTGCCGCCAGCGCCGAACTGACCGATGGGGCCGAGAGTCAGGGGCTGGATTATTACCGTGAGAACGGCTTTCGCACCAAGGAGTTCCCTAAGGAGCACTGGTACCTTTACCCGGCGATGGTGGCCCAGGATCTGCGGTTCGAACTGCCGTATCAGGAACGCCTGTTACGCATCGGTCAGGAGCTGGGCGCGCGGTTGCACGAACAGGGCATCACCTGGTGGGACCGTCAGCTGAAGGAATACGAGGCGCTGCCGCATTGGCAGGACTTGCAGGGCCTGTGGGAAACCGCGCTGGAAACGCATTATGATGTAAAGATCGCCGACTATCCTTTCTGGCTTTTGACATCGCGGTCGATGCAATATTCCTGGGGCGGCAATGTGGGCATGCAGATGATCCACGAGGTTGCCGGCAATGTGGCTGGCCATGGCGGCGTCATGATGAACCCGGCCGCCGCCGCAAATCTGGGCCTGAGCGAGGGCGACCGGGTCGAGATCGCCTCGCCCACCGGCACTACCAACGGTGCGGTGATCCTGCGTCAGGGTATCCGGCCCGACACGCTTTTGATGATCGGCCAGTTTGACCACTGGAAAACACCGTTTGCCAAGGATCTCAAAACCCCCAGCATGAACGGCCTGACGCCGATGATGCTGGAACTGACCGACGCCACCGGGTCCGGGGCCGATCTGGTCCGGGTCTCGGTTCGAAAAGCCGGGGCCGCATCATGACCCGGTATGCGATTGTTGCCGACCTGAACCGCTGTGTCGGCTGTCAGACCTGCACCGCGGCCTGCAAACACGCCAATGCCACGGCCCCCGGCATCCAGTGGCGCAAGGTTCTGGATTTCGAGGCGGGCGAATTTCCCGATGTGACCCGCGCGTTCCTGCCGGTGGGCTGCATGCATTGCGACAACCCGCCCTGCATGGAGGTCTGCCCCACAACCGCGACCCGCAAGCGCGACGACGGTATCGTCACGATCGACTATGACAAATGCATCGGCTGCGCCTATTGCGCGGTGGCCTGCCCCTATCAGGCACGGTTTCGTGTGGACAAACCTGCCATGGCCTACGGGCGTGGGCAGGTGATGCGGCATGAACCGATGCAGGAGGATCCGGGCCGTATCGGCGTGGCACAGAAATGTTCGCTTTGCATTGACCGGATCGACGATGGTCTGGCCCGGGGTTTGGTGCCGGGCGTTGACCCGGGTGCAACGCCGGCCTGTGTGAATTCCTGCATCTCCGGTGCGCTGAGCATGGGCGATATTGATGAAGAAAGCAGTAATGTTTCGACCCTGCTGAGGGAAAACCGGCATTTCCGGATGCACGAGGATCTGGGGACCGGGCCGGGCATCTATTATCTTTACGACCGCGAGACGGCCTGCCTTGACGAGGCCGGACCACCGGCGATGGTGGCCGACCCTGCCGGGCTGGCGGCGGTTTCGCCCCGGCTTCAGGTAAACTGGGACTGGCGCGCGGCGGCAAATTTCACTTTTGGCGGGGCCGGGACCGGGCTTTTTGCCGTAACGGTGATTGCCGGGCTTTTCGCGCCGCTCCTGTGGCTGGCTGCACTGTTGGCAATGACGTTGGTCGGTGCCGGGTTGTTCTGTGTCTGGCTGGAAATCGGTCGACCCATGCGATTCCTGAACGTTTTTCTGAACCCATCGACCAGCTGGATGAGCCGCGAAGCGCTGGCGGCGCTGCCGTTTTTCGCCTTTGGCGGGGCCTTCCTGTTGTGGCCGGTTCCGGCTCTCGGGCTTCTGGGCGGGGCCAGCGGATTGGTCTTTGTCTATTGTCAGGGGCGGATTCTGCGCGCCGCCAAGGGTATTCCCGCGTGGCGGCAACCGGGGATCGTGCCGCTGATCATGACCACCGGACTGACCGAGGGGGTTGCTCTGTTTATCATCGTGGCCGTGCTGGCGGGATATGACCTACTGATGCTTCAAACCGTTGGACTGGGGATGTTGGTGCTGGTCGGTCTGCGCGCGGCGCTGTGGCAGATCTATCGCGGGGCGCTGGGCGCGGCTGGCGCGCCGGTTGCGGCGCTAAGGGAGTTGGATGCGGGCGTTCTGATATTGTCGGCGAAGGTTCAGGCGGTGGTCCTTGCCAGTGTGGTTGCCGGTCTTTTCATCCCCGCCATCCTTGCGCTGGCGGGGGTGCTGACGCTGGCGACCGGTTGGGGGTTCAAGTTTAGGTTGATTACCAGGGCGGCCTTCAATCAGGGTTTTGCGATCAACCGCATGCCGGCCCGTGGTGCCGGGAAAAGCGCGCCGGGGATCAAGCCGGGGTGGACCGTTTCCTGATCCCCGTCCTGACTCCTGCGACCGCTCATCCGCCCAAACGGGCGTTTTCACAGTGTTGCTTCACAGTGTTGCGCTATACCTCGAACGCCGCTTCAAGAGGGGCGATGTCGCCAATCTCATCGGAAACATGCGCGTGATACGGCTGGCGATTGCCGCGATACAGAATGCCGGTATTCATGCCGTCATCGGTCATGATCCGGCGCGCGGCGCGGGACGGGTCATCGGTTTCCTCGACGGACGCAGAATGCACCGTGTTCTTCCATTCCTTTTCGTCAGGCCGGAAGGTCACGCAAGGCGACAGGATTTCGACAAAGGAAAAGCCCGGATGATTGACCGCCTCGACCAGTGTCCGGGTTGTCGCCTTGATGTTGCCGGAAAACTCGCGGGCAACGAAATTGGCCCCCGATGCCAGCGCGATCACCAGCGGGTGGAACGGTGAAAGGCCAGTACCGCCGGGTGACAGGGCACTGTCCCAGTCAGGTTCCGTCGTCGGCGAGGGCTGGCCCTTGGTCATGCCATAAACCCGGTTGTCCATCACCACATAGGTCATGTCCACATTGCGCCGGCAGGCATGCAGAAAATGGTTGCCACCAATGGAAAACCCGTCTCCGTCGCCGCTCATCACCAGCAGGGTTAAATCGGGCCGCGCCACTTTCAACCCGGCCCCCAGTGCCAGAGACCGGCCATGAACCCCGTGAAATCCGTAACAGTTGGTATAGGAGGGAATGCGCGACGAACAGCCGATACCAGACACTATCGCCACGTCCTCGGGGGGGCGATTAAGCTCGGCCAGGGCCTTGGTGACTGACATCAGCACATGGAAGTCGCCGCACCCCGGACACCAGATCGGATCGATGTCGGTTTTATAGTCACCGGCTTTGAACTTGGGTGCATTCATGTGGCTTTCCAATCTCGGATCCGGGTGGCGATTTCATCCGGGCCGATCAGATACGGCCCTTCGCGGTTGAGCTGACGGGTCTCGGGGGGCAGGTCGATATGGGCGCGTACATGGCGGTGGAACTGGCCGGAATGGGTTTGTTCGACCACCAGAACCCGCCGCACGCCGCTTAGCGCTTCCTGCAATGCATCGGACGGGAAGGGCGATATCTGACGCAACGAAATCAGCCTGACCGCCGTGCCTTCGCCCGCCAGCGTCTGGATCGCCTCGCGGGCCGGGCCGGTCAGCGAACCCCAGGTCAGGATCGCCATGTCGCTGCTTCCCTCGACCAGCCCCCAGTGGTCGCCAAAGTCAAAGCCGTCGATCTTGGCGGCGCGTTTGTCCATCTGCTCTTTCTGGTCCGACCTGTTGCTGGAGGGTGACCCGCGCACCGTATGGGTCAGGCCATCGGCGGTGTATTGGCCGCCGGGCTGGCCGGGAATGGACATCGCTGAAATGCCATCCGCCGTCAGGGCATAGCGGTTATAGGCCTTATCGGCGACCGGCTGATATGTCTTGCGCCGGGCCATGAACGCCACGTCTGCGGGCCGCTCGATCAGCACCTTGGCCTGGCCCAGTGACTGGTCGGACAACACGATGACCGGGGTTTGCATCGCCTCGGCCATATGCACTGCCCATTGGGTGGTGAACAGGCAGTCGGCCACGCTTAGCGGGGCGACAACCACGTGCGGTGCATCGCCGTGAAAGCCGTAAACCGCGATATTCAGGTCGGATTGTTCCGATTTGGTGGCGATGCCGGTTGACGGGCCGCACCGCATCACGTCCACCACCACGATCGGCACCTCGGACGCCGCCGCCAGGCCGATGCTTTCCATCATCAGGGCCAGACCGGGGCCGGATGTGGCGGTGATAGATGGGCAGCCACCATAAGAGGCACCGATGATCATGTTGATCGACGACAGTTCGTCTTCGGCCTGTACCAATGCGCCGCCGACCGAGGCCAGTGACGGTGCCAGATACTCCAGAACCTCGGTGGCCGGGGTGATCGGATAGGCGGCGGCAAACCGCACACCACCGCGCAGCGCGCCCATGCCCACAGCCTCGTTGCCGGTGATCAGCCAGCGTTTGCCGGAGCGTTCCGGCGCGGGTTTCAGGCGGAAGGACCGGGCATATTCGCCAGACTGCGCCATGCCCGCCTCGATACAGGCGCGTCCCGATGCCACAACCGCCTCGCCCTTGGCCGCGAGTTTGGCGGTCACAACCTGCATCAGATTGTCCAGCGACAGTCCGATCAGCCC